>Ga0160467_100048_pt1 | contig 183763 bp, 172 predicted proteins | sample HID1972I_E11MG_FD_108221 | JGI IMG/M metagenome (GOLD analysis project Ga0160467, IMG submission 108221) | Enriched pill bug-associated microbial communities from UW Madison campus, WI, USA - HID1972I_E11 MG | ecosystem: Host-associated > Arthropoda: Insects > Digestive system > Unclassified ... | reverse complement strand
TCACACCCGATTTCAACGAAAAGCGCGTGACCTCGCTATCGACCATGCGCGGCATCGTTGACAGTGGCGAAAAGCAGATTGCCGATGCCCGCGGCGCGGGACGTTTCACCGGCGACGAGGCCGAGCCGCGTGCCGGCATGCGTTCAGGCCATATGCCTGGTGCTCGCAGCCTGCCCGCCACCGCATTTTCCGAGAACGGCCACTTCAAGGACCTCACCGCCATCCGCAAGATGGTGGCGGATGCCGGTATCGATCTTGGCAAGCCGGTGGTGACGAGCTGCGGCTCGGGCGTTACCGCCGCCGTCATTACGCTGGCGCTGGAATCGCTCGGCCACCAGGATAATTCGCTCTATGACGGTTCGTGGTCGGAATGGGGTGGACTGGAAGACACGCCTGTTGTCACCGGCCCTGCCGAACCTCTTCCCGTGGTGTCACATGGGCCGTTGAAGGCGCATGTGACGCAGCTTGAAATGACGGCGCCGCCGAAGGTCAGCCTTGCTATCCCCGTCAACATCCAGACGGCACTGATGCGGGTCACCGATATTCCCCTGCACTTCTACCGTTACATGTACTGGCGGGTGGGAAAACGTTGGCACTGGCAGAAACGCATGCGCATGAGCGATGCGGAACTGTCCGCCGTCCTCAAGGACCCGAAGAACAGCGTTACCGTCCTTTATATGAACGGTGCACCCGCCGGTTTCTTCGAGCTGAACAAGGCAAGCGACGAGGTAACCGAGCTTTCCTATTTCGGGCTTCTCGAAGAGGCAATCGGTGCTGGCGTCGGCAAGTGGTTCCTGTTGCAGGCGCTCTACGCCGCCTGGCAGGACAATCCCAAGCGCGTGACGGTGACCACCAACACGCTTGACCATCCCCGCGCGCTGCAACTCTACCAGATGATGGGATTTTCGCCTGTTGGTACCTATGAGGCCTGGGTAGAGCCGCTGTCCGATACCGAGCTTCTGGAAATCTCGTTGCGCAACTGAGTTCGTCACGTCGGGGATGGCCCGCGCTATTCCCCGACTGTAGAGCACATCCGACTACTCCTCCCTCATTCCTTTGCTTGTCACAGGAATGAGGGAGTGGGAGGCAACCGCACATGAAACCATTGTGTAGTTTGCGACTCAGGCTTTATCGATAATCAAATGGGTCGCGCCCTCACCCGCCGAGGTCCCGGTGCAGCGATAACCAAGCGCAGGCAAATCCAGCCCCTGGAAGAGGTTTTCGCCCTTGCCGAGAAAGACCGGGGCCAGCGCCAGATGCAGTTCGTCGATCATGCTTCCGGCCATATATTGCCGAATGGTCGAAACGCCGCCGCCGATCCGGACATCCCTGCCGTTTGCCGCCTCCAACGCCATGTCAAGGGCGGCCTTGATGCCCGTGTTGACGAAATGAAACACGGTGCCGCCCTTCATCGCAAAGGAGGCGCGCGCATGGTGCGTCAGCACGAAAACCGGCACGTGATAAGGCGGCTCTTCCCCCCACCAGCCCTTCCAGTGTTCATCCCGCCAAGCACCGCGGATAGGGCCGAACATGTTGCGGCCCAAGATCCAGGCGCCGATATTTTCGAAACTCTTCTCGGAAAACTGCTCGTCCGTGCCGGTCGAGCCGCCTTGCTTGCCGAACATGCGGTGAAAGGTGCGGGTCTTGAACGCCCATTGATGCAGCATTTCGCCATTCACACCCAGCGGGTTCTGAAGACTTTGATCCGGCCCAGCACCGTATCCGTCAATCGAAATGGCGAAATTTCGAACGACAACCTTCGGCATGGCAATATCCTCCCGTTTCAAGAGGACAGGTTGCCGTGCATCCGGTAACTGGCCTCAGATTTCTCTTTCCAGAGTAACGGCCGTCGGGGTATGCCCGCCGGCGGAACCTTTGTCTTCGGTAACGCTGTTGAGGAGATGATCGGCAATCAGCTCCGCCTGGAATTTACCCAGCTCGTAGCAATAGGTGATCTCACGTTTTTCGGCCGACCAGTAGACATCGGGACGCCCGCAGGACTTCGCCGTCAACTTGACCTCGCCTTTCAAGCCGTAAACGCCGAAACTGCGGCTGATAAGATCGAGAACCTTCGATTCCTTGACCATGATGGCGTAAGGTTCCAGCTCCGGATCGCGCGGCGGCACGTAGCTCACGGTAAATCTGGATGGTGTCTGCGCGCGGTGGGGCGTCAGAAAATCTTCCCATGCCGATGCGATACGCGGATAGGCGGCGCCACATTTGGCAAATTCATCATTGGCAAGCCCCATCATGGTGGCGAGATCGCCATAGCCGTCCTTGTCGCGGCCGACCATCAGGCAGGCCATGTTGCGATCGCGGCTCCTGTCGGGAACAAGCGCCGAAAACACCGGTGCGTCGTGCTGGGGCAAAGCCTCCGTTTCGCGCGCCAGATACCAGCTGTCGGTAGCATTGACGAGTGCGGTATCAAGCCATTCCTCGTTGGCCTGAAGGATGAGCGTGCCCGCCAGCTGATCGGCAGGTGCTTGCGCGCTGCCGGTCTCCGGCGCGCCGAAATCCGAGATCAGCATGCGTGCACCCTCGTGATAAAGCGAGAAGATCGCATTGCCGATGACGAAATTGACCGCCTGCTGGAGCTGATCGTCGGACAGGCCATCGAGACCGGAGGCGACCTGCGCCTGCGTGTCGATCGGAACCGTCAAAGAAACGAAAGCCAGCGGAACGGCGGCCAGAAAACGACGGAACATAAAATCAGACCTTCCGGGATCGAGGAGCGCCACTGATTCCCGATGCTAACGAGTCACGCAATGGGCTGGTTGCATCACCCGTCAAGAATCGGGTGGATAGAGGTCTGTTTCGGGATCATAGCTGCAAAGAAGCAACGCCGATCCCAACAGAAGGACCTCGCCATGACCGATCTCGTCTTTACAGCAATGCCGGCTAAGGAAGCTGAGGCTTTCCGGGCGGGAGCCGCCGACGCCTATGGCAACCCGCCGGAAAAGGCCGTTTCTCCAGGCGGCATGCCGTGCCGCCATTGCCTTTCCCAGATTAATGAAGGCGAAGGAATGCTGATCCTCGCCTACCGGCCCTTCCCTTCGCTCCAGCCCTATGCGGAAACGGGGCCAGTCTTTCTTCACGCTGAGGCCTGTGAGCACTATCCGCAGACGGATGCCCTTCCCCCGATGCTCAACAGCCCCGATTATATCGTTCGCGGTTATGGCACTGACGACCGCATCGTCTACGGCACCGGCGCGGTGACGGCGACGGACGAAATCCTTTCACGCGTAGCACATCTTCTGGAGCGGGCAGACGTCGCTTATGTGCATGTGCGCTCCGCCCGCAACAATTGCTACCAGTGCCGTATCGACACAGCATAATCGCGCGATTACTTGCAATTTTAAGCAAACGGCTAAACGGCTCTCAAACTTTCTACGTCATGATGCAAGCATCGGAAACAATTGATTTGAGTAGCGAAATGACAAACAACCTCAATATGGCGACCCGCACTGCGACCCGTAGCAAGACCCGGATCTACGCGACCGTGCACTATTTCAGCCAGTCGACCCGAGGCCGCGTGGTGGACCTGTCCGCCACCGGCATGGCGCTCGAACTGGACGGACCTTTCGCTGCCGCCAAGGGAAGCCGGGTGAAGGTGCAGAGTGAAGATCTGGGTTTCATCGAGGGTGTCGTGCAATGGCAGCACATGAACCGGCTCGGCCTGCAACTCAAACTTTCCACCAACACGCTGGCACAGCTGTCGTCTTATTTCCGCTTCTTCCACGAAGAAGTAAAACCGACTCTCGCCCGCTAAGCAGACGTTTCCGACAAGGGGAATGCGCAGGCCGGACAAAGCGCATTCCCGAAGCGCACCATGCGCGCGCGGCCACCTTGTGACAAAAAATTTATCAAACGGTTGAAAACTGGCCCGTCCGTCACGGGCTTGTCATTTTGATGATGGACTCCTCGGGGATTGCTTCTACCTTGTCGTTTTCCTGACAGAGCAAGCTTCATACGAAGGAGTTCCCATGTCGTCGCTTCTCGCTCTCCACCCCATCACTCGCCGTTCGCTTCTGGGTGGCATCGCCGCCTCTTCGGCTCTGGTGCTGTTGCATCCCTTCGCCGCGCGCGCCGCAGCCAACCAGGCGCATCTGCGCATCATGGAAACGACTGACATCCACGTTCACGTCTTTCCCTATGATTATTACGCCGACAAACCGAACGACACGATGGGTCTGGCGCGCACCGCTTCGATCATCGGCGCCATCCGTGCCGAGGCCGGAAACTCGATGCTGGTGGATAATGGCGACTTCCTGCAGGGCAATCCGCTCGGCGATTACATCGCCTATGAGCGCGGCATGAAGGCCGGCGACAAGCATCCCGTCATCAACGCCATGAATGTCCTTGGCTATGATTGTGGCACGCTTGGCAACCACGAATTCAATTACGGCCTCGACTATATGTCCAATACGCTGGCGGGCGCCGGTTTCCCTTATGTCTGCGCCAACCTCACCAAGGGTCAGCTGGCTTCCGATCCCAAGCAGGATGAGCTGTTCTTCAAGCCTTACGTCATCCTTGAGAAACAGATCCGCGATGGTGCAGGCGTAACCAGCCCGGTCAAGGTCGGTATCATCGGTTTCGTGCCGCCGCAGATCATGATGTGGGATTCCAAGAATCTGGAGGGCAAGGCCCAGACGCGCGATATCGTCGAGGCGGCTAAAGCCTGGGTTCCGGTCATGAAGGAAGAAGGTGCCGATATCGTCATCGCGCTTTCCCATTCCGGCATCGATGGCAAGGGCCAGACCGATCGCATGGAAAACGCCTCGCTTTATCTGGCGGGCGTGGAAGGCATTGACGCCATCTTCACTGGTCACCAGCATCTGGTCTTCCCCGGTCCGAAGACATGGGACGGCATCGAGGGTGCGGATGCGGTCAAGGGTACGCTGATGGGCAAGCCGGCCGTGATGGCCGGTTTCTGGGGCTCGCATATGGGCCTCATTGACCTTCTGCTCGAAAAGGACGGCAAAAGCTGGAAGATCGTCGATTTCACCTCCGAGGCCCGGCCGATCTACCACCGCGACGACAATCGCAAGGTCGTTGCAGATGTCACGGACAAACCGGAGGTCATAGCAGCCGCCAAGGCAGATCACGAAGCGGCGCTCGCCTATGTGCGTCGCCCGGTCGGCAAGACGTCGGCGCCACTCTATTCCTACTTCGCGCTGGTGGCCGACGACCCGTCCGTGCAGATCGTCTCCAATGCCCAGACGTGGTACATCAAGGACATGCTGAAGGAAGGGCAATATAAGGATCTGCCCGTGCTTTCGGCAGCAGCGCCCTTCAAGTCTGGCGGTCGCGGTGGTGCGGATTATTACACCGATGTCCCTGCCGGTGACATCGCCATCAAGAACGTCGCCGATCTCTACCTCTACCCCAACACGGTGCAGGCGGTGCTGATCAACGGTGCGCAGGTGAAGAACTGGCTGGAAATGTCCGCCGGCATGTTCAACACGGTCGAGGCCGGCGCAAAGGATGCGCCGCTCCTAAACGCGGATTTCCCGTCCTATAATTTCGACGTCATCGACGGTGTCACCTACCAGATCGACATTTCCAAACCGGCAAAGTTCGACAAGGACGGCAAGGCCGTCAATCCCGACAGCAACCGCATCGTCAATCTGCAATTCGACGGCAAGCCGATCGACCCCGAGCAGAAATTTGTGGTGGCGACCAACAATTACCGAGCAAGCGGCGGCGGAAAATTCCCCGATATCGCCGCCGACAAGGTGATCTTCGTGGCGCCCGACACCAACCGTGACGTGATCGTGCGCTATATCATCGATCAGGGCACCATTAACCCGTCGGCGGATGCGAACTGGTCCTTCGCCCCAGTTGCCAATACGACCGCCATCTTTGAGACTGGCCCGAAGGGTCGCAATTACGCGGCTGACATCAAGGGCGCAAAAATCGAGGATGCCGGCGACGGCGCCGAAGGTTTCGCAAAGTTCCGCCTCGTTCTCTAGAGCTTGCAGCCCTCCCGGCGTTTCATCGGCCGGGAGGGCATTTACTCAATTGCGGTCACTCACGATACGCAACAGCAGTGGCAGTTCCGGCGGTGGCTTCTGCTCGATGCGTTGATAGTCGCTGCCATCGCGGTTACGGCGGATGAGCCGGAGACCCGCCATGTCACGCCGCAGCATCGCGGCATCTCCAAACAGATGCAGACCATCGAGAAAGCTGCTGAATTCGCGCTCTGAGAAACTGCGACCGGCTGGTATTCTTGCCCAAAGATACCAGAGGCACAGTTCCTGCTGGGAGCGGCGGGCCGGCCACTGCACCAATCTACCGGCAGCATCGAAAGTCCGCGCGGTCTTCAGCACCCTGCCCTCATTGACAGGCATTGTCTCCGGTCCTCTCTGCGGTGGCGGCGAGCCACTTGCTACGGGTGGCGTGCGCGCGGCGCGCAGATGCTGAAAGTTGCGAAACCCGGCAGCCCGGCTTAGGAGATTGAGCATCTCCACATGGCTTGGCTGGCGGTCCAGCCTGCCGATTTGTTCGCGTAGCGATTTGGCAAATGTGGAGAGGTCGGCGATATCAATGGAAAAGATCGAACGTGGCATGACTTACCCTCGAGTGCCATTCCGAAGAGGTGTCGCTGATCGCCGGCTTCCGACTAGGCACGGGATAAGTGCTGTCAATCTTTCAAAATGCAGGTTTAGCTTCCCTTACGGGACGGCGATGCCTCGGTGAACTGCTGACCGTGTTTCCTGTATAAGGCAGGCCATTCACCTTCGTCAATTGGTCACTCAGTCAACCCATATCACTCGGCGGCGACAGAAATAGTCCGCTGTTTGCCTCCGGCAATTATCCTGTTGAAATCCTTCTGGTTCGGGCATGCCGACAGACGCTGCTGAAAGGCCGTGGCAAGCCACTGGCCAGCGGGACCGGCGGGTGAATCCACCCGGCGCAGCGCAAAGATTGGATATTCGCCCTGCTCATAAGCTTCAAGATCAAGTGCCTTCAGGCTGCCATTGGTCAGGTCGTTGCGCACGATCGATGCGGGCAGACCGCCCCAGCCGAGACCGCCCTTGATGAGCTGGTATTTCGTGGCGATGTCGCTGACCCGCCATGTCTTGTAGGACAGCACGTTGAAATCACGCCCCTTGGTCAGCCCCGACGCATCGGTGACGACGAGTTGGACCTCCTCGCGGACATCGCCCAGAACCAGCGGCCTCTGGATCTGTGCCAGTGGATGATCGGCGGCGACGACCGGCAGCATGAAGGAATGGCCGACCTTTTCGACGACGAGTTCGTCATCCTGGCGCAACAGCGCCCCGCCGATGCCAATGCCAGCCTTGCGGGAGAGCACCATATCCATCACCATGCCCAACTCACCCACATTGAGGCTGAGGGTAACGGTGGGGAATTCCTTGCGAAAATCGCGAAGCACCGCAACGACGGCTTCCGCCGGCACCATGGTGCTGATGGCGACAGAAAGCTCGGCCTCCAGCCCCTGCTTCAAACCCTTGGCGCGCGCACGCATTTCCTGCAGACCGGCCACGATGCGCCTTGCATCTTCCAGCATGGCGCGACCCTCGTCCGTCAATCGAGGCTGGCGTACGCCATTGCGCTCGAACAGGCTGACTTCAAGCTGCGCCTCGAGATTGGCGATGGTGTAGCTGACAACGGACTGGGCGCGATTGAGCGCCCGTGACGCGGCAGAGAAACTTCCGGTTTCGGCAACCGTCAAAAACACCTGCAATTGGTCGAGCGTCGGGTTCGCGTCCATGTTCCATCCATTTCATCGATAGGTCGCTTCCACATTATCACAGTTTTCTTGATGGCATCAATTGGTCATATAGGGGGCAAAGGAAGGGCATCGTGCTCTCCCGCCCTCCCAAGGCGCCCGTCAATTCATCGCTTATGCAAGGAAAGACCATGTCCAACATTCTGCTCATCACCTCCAGCCCGCGTGGCGACGAGTCGGTTTCCAACAAGTTTTCCGGCGAACTCGCAAACAAGCTGAAGGCCAAGTCGGCTTCCAACACCCTTGTCCACCGCGATCTTGCTGCCGACCCCATTCCGCATCTCGACACCGTCAAGACCGCTGCGATCCGCAAGGCTCCAGACCAGCGCACGGCTGAAGAAGCGGTTGCAGCCGATTATTCCGACAAGCTGGTTGCAGAGCTTATGGCCGCCGACACTGTCGTCATCGGCACCGGCCTCATCAACTTCAATATCTATTCCGGCCTGAAGTCGTGGATCGACAACGTCGCCCGCGCTGGCCAGACCTTCAAGTACACCGAAACCGGCCCGGTTGGTCTTGCCACCGGCAAGAAGGTCTACATCGTGCTGGCCGCCGCCGGCGTTTATTCCGAAGGCCCGGCTGTGTCGATGAACCACGCCGTTCCTTACCTCAAGACTGTTCTTGGCTTCATGGGCATGACGGATGTTGAAGTGATCTATGTCGAAGGTCTGGCATTTGGACCGGAAGCCGTTGAAAAGGCCGTTGCGGCAGCCGAAGCAAAGGTTGCCGAACTGGCGCAGGCCGCCTGAGGCGCCGTTTGACACGTGGTGATGCCGGCTCGATTGCCGGTATCAGCCGACCCACATTCCGTAACGGCCGTGCACCTGATCGCGGCCGTTATTTTTTGCCGCATAGAGCCGCGCATCGGCTTCCGATAGCAGCGCGCGGAAAAGCTGCCCGTCCTCGAAAGCCGTGGCGACGCCGATGCTGACAGTCAGCGGCGAACCGTCTGGCCGTTGCAGATCCTTCAATATCGCCGTCCGCAGACCTGCTGAAAAGGCAAGTGCCCCCTCATGGGTCATCGTCGGCAACAGGGCCACGAACTCCTCGCCGCCGAACCGGTAGAGATGGCCGTGCGGTTGCACGATGCGTTTCAGAACGGCGGCGAATTCCCGCAACATCTCATCGCCCTGCAAATGCCCAAAGGTATCGTTGACGGTCTTGAAGTGATCGATATCGACGATCAGCACGCTGACGGGACGTTTCTTTTCCAGACATTCCACGACGACGGACGGCGCATCGAGTTCCATGCGGGCGCGGTCAGACACACCGGTCAGCATGTCGCGGCCAGACCGGGACAAAAGCTCCTCGTAGCGTTCCCTGAAGGTGAGGTCGTTGAAGACATCGGCAACGCTGCGGCGCGTCAGGAAGCGGCCTTTCGCCGCCGTCAACTTCAGATAAATGGCAAAGAGCAGAGCATAGATGGCAACGGCCACCATCTTCGCTTTCCAGCCATCGTAAAAGACATCGACCGGCGCGTTCAGCATATATCGCAACGCCGCGTAAAAGCCTGCCTGATCCAGGCTCAAAATCACCACGCCACAGATTGCAAAGCGCAGGACAATATGGCGCTGCAAATAGCGTCCCAGCTTTTCGTAAAACAGGATGATGGCGATGGCGTCGATATAAAGCAGGCTGGTTCCCCAGACCATCAGCACGCCCATCTCATCCAGAAATCCGGTATCTACCGACTGTCCGGGGACAATTGCCACCGTCGGATGGAAGCGGATGATCTGCACCATGATGATGGTGAGTATATTGCCGAGAAACAGGCCGTAGATCGGCTGGCGGACGACTGCCGCATCCTCGCGCATATAGAGCATGAGGATCATCATCAGTTTGCCGGCAAAAAGGATCGAGGAGCCGGGTGATACCACGCCAAATGGCAGCTCGACGTAAAAGACCGCCGCCAGGTAGGTTTCCAGGAAATGCATGACGCCCAGCGCGGTGAGAAAAACACCGATGCCGAGAATATGCCGGTAATGAAGGAATGCCGTCATTACCGAAAAATAGACGATGGCTTCCGCCACGAAGAGGGCCAGATTTGCCCATTGCATCGGCATACGCCCTATCGATCCACATCGCGCCGGTTCATCGGCGCGACTTCATGCCCTCTGAAGACGATAGGCCGAAGCAACCAACGGAATCTTAATGTCCAGCAGAAGAAACCGCCATCATTTTCCTGGGAAAAGCGATGCACCGTTCTGGTCGATGATCAGCTTTGCCTTACGGATGGTGAACTCAACCGCATCGTCCATGCTGGTGAAGACATCGGCGCGCACGAATTCATGCACGAACGTTTCCTCGCCGTCCTTTTTCTCGATGCGGCCCGCCAAACGGAACTGGCCGCCTTCCTTCAGCGGCGTCGCATAGATCAGATAGTCTCCATGCACATGCGGTTCCGACTGCGCTGCCTTCTGCGGCGCATCCGCGGACTGGCCGGAGCCGAAGGCCGAAAGGATTTTGGAAAAAAACGATGCCATGGCTTTCACTCCCTTAATCTGTCTCGCATTTCGAAGGGCGGATATGCTCCGCCCTTCCCGTCGCTCTTATCCCGATCAGATGATCAGGTTCGACAGGATCTCGTTTTCGGTAATATCCTCATAGCCGAGGCCCGCAGCCTCGAAACGTTCAAGAAGCCCTGCGAAGTTTTCCTGAGCGTTGGTTTCGATGCCGATCAGGATCGAACCGAAATTGCGGGCCGATTTCTTCAGATACTCGAAACGGGCGATATCGTCGTCCGGGCCAAGCAGATTGAGGAAATCGCGCAGCGCGCCGGGGCGCTGCGGCAGGCGCAGAATGAAGTATTTCTTCACGCCGGTGTAACGCATGGCGCGTTCCTTGACGTCAGGCAGGCGCTCGAAATCGAAATTGCCGCCGGAGACGACGACGATAACCGTCTTGCCTTCCAGTTTCTCGCGGCCGAGCTTCTCCAGCGCGGCAATGGACAGCGCACCCGCTGGCTCCAGCACCACGCCTTCGAGGTTCAGCATCTCGATGATGGTCACGCAGATGGCGTTTTCGGGGATGAGCAAAACCTGCTCGGCCGGAAAATCCTTCAGCGCCTGGAAGTTGAGATCGCCGATGCGGGCAACGGCGGCGCCGTCGACGAAATTGTCGACCTTGGGGAGCGTTACCGCTTCGCCGCGCTCGAGGCTCCTTTTCAGGCTCGGCGCGCCTTCCGGCTCGCAGAACACGAAGTTGCCCTTTTCAACGGTGCCCGCCAGAAAGCCGGTAAGGCCTGCCGAAAGCCCGCCGCCGCCAACCGGCATGACAACCATATCCGGTTTGGTGCCTTCGGGAAGCTGGTCCATGATTTCGGCAGCAACCGTCGCCTGGCCTTCGATGATATCCTGATGGTCGAAGGGCGGCACCATGTAGGCGTCATTGTCTTCGACGTATTTGCGCGCGGCGGCGTAACATTGGTCGAAAATATCGCCCACCAGACGGATGCTGATGAATTCACCACCGAAGATACGGGTCTTGTCGATCTTCTGCTGCGGCGTGGTCACCGGCATGAAAACAACACCGTGAACGCCGAAATGGCGGCAGGCGAAAGCAAAGCCCTGCGCATGGTTGCCGGCCGAAGCACAGACGAAAACCTTGTCCTTGCCAGCCTTCGCAACAGCCTTGCGGAGAAAGTTGAATGCGCCTCTAATCTTGTAGGAACGAACCGGAGACAGATCCTCACGCTTCAGCCAAATCGACGCGCCATACCGACGGCTGAGATGTTCATTCAACTGCAACGGCGTTTCCGGGAATATCTCCCGCACTTCCCGCCGCGCTGCCTCCACAAGCTGCTTGTCCACGATTGTCAATCCATTGAAATTCATAATGGCACCCGCTATGCCATAGGAAGGCGTCAGAGACAAAGACTCATTTCACGCTGCCACGAACCCTGGGTTTCATTTCTTGAACAGCAATCTTCTGCGCTCGGTCATATATGTGGCGTCCATCTTCGGGCTCTATCTCGCGACGGCCATGTTCCTGCCCGCGCTGACGGACCTTTATTACGGCAATGACGACTGGACGGTGTTTGCGCTTTCAGGCTTCATGTGCGGCGGCTTTGCACTTGCCTGTGCGCTGGCCACGCGCGCACCGATCGCGTCCTTCAACAAACGTTTCGGCTTCCTGCTCGTCAACGTGCTCTGGCTTGTATTTTCCATTGTCGGAGCGGTTCCGCTCTATCTGTCCGAGCTTGACCTGACGCCCGGTCAGGCCCTTTTCGAATCGGTCTCGGCCATCACGACGACGGGATCGACCGCGATATCCGGCCTCGATAATGCGCCGCAGGGCATTCTTCTGTGGCGGTCGTTGCTCTGTTGGCTCGGCGGCATCGGTATTGTCGCGCTTGGCCTCTTCATCCTGCCGCTCTTGCGCGTTGGCGGCATGACCTTCTTCCGCATGGAATCATCCGACACCGGCAATGACCGGCCCTTCGCGCGGCTGGCAAGCTTCACCCGCGCTTTCGTGGCGATCTACATCATCATGACCATCGCCTGCACGGTGGCTTTCGATTTTGCCGGCATGTCGCATTTCGATGCCCTCAACCATGCCATGTCGACGGTTGCGACCGGCGGTTTTTCCACCCACGACGCCTCGTTTGCCTATTTCAACAACACGGCGCTGCTTTGGATTGCCACCATCTTCCTGATCTTCGGCAGCCTGCCCTTCTCGGTGATGATCCTGCTTGCGGTGCGCCGCAGGCTGGAGACGCTGCGCGACCCGCAGATAGCCGTCTTCCTTGGCTATCTCTGCGCGATTTCCATCGCTGTCGGCGTTTATCACCACCTTAGAAACGGCGTGCCGCTGGATACTGCGCTCAGCCACTCCTTCTTCAACATGACATCAATCCTCTCGACCGGTGGCTTTGCGAGCGACGACTACACGCTGTGGGGTCCGTTCGTTGTCGTCGTTGCATTTTTCGCAACCTTCATGGGCGGCTGCTCCGGCTCGACGGCGGGTGGTATCAAGGCCTATCGTTTTCTGATCATGTTCAATGTCGTTCGGGCGGGCCTCAAAAAGCTGATCTATCCGAACGCGGTTTATTCGGTCCGTTACGGGCAGCAGGTGGTCGATCCCGACACGATCCGGACGATCTTCCTTTTCGTCAGCTGTTTCATCGCGCTCTGGATCGCCGGCAGCCTTGCCATGAGCCTGATGGGTTACGATTTCCTGACTGCGACCTCGGGCGTTGCGACCGCACTTGCCAATGTCGGCCCTGGCATCGGCCCGATCATCGGGCCTGTCGGCAATTTCTCCACGATCAGTGATCCGGCGCTCTATCTCCTGTCTGTCCTGATGCTGCTTGGACGTCTTGAAATCCTCACCGTTCTCGTGCTGCTGATGCCGATTTTCTGGCGCAACTAAAATGCCGGTGCGCTTATTTTGGCTGCCTTAATAAAGCGCTTGACCTTCCCACGTTGGAATAGTCCAGGCTCCTGCTGTTACGAGTTCCAACCCAAGGAGAACCGCCTATGTGCACCGCCCACCAGCATCACCCCGAAACCGCTGCCGCACCTGTTGATGCCGACCTTTCTTTCCACGTTGAAGACATGACCTGCGGTCACTGCGCCGGTGTGATCAAGGGCGCAATCGAAAAGACCGTCCCCGGCGCCGCCGTTCATGCTGATCCGGCAAGCCGCACGGTTGTGGTTGGCGGCGTCTCCGACGCGGCACGTATTGCTGAAATCATCACCGCTGCAGGCTATACGCCAGAAGCGCGCGCCTGATTTGACGAGATGCCGGCGGCGGCCTTCATCCCTGCCGCCGGATCGACCTGCCTGCCCCCGCTTCACGCCGAGCTTGCGTGACAGCCGCTGGACGATACCAACGTTCGTCCTTCTCCATACCTCCCGCGGCAAGTGACTCTCCCTTTCGACCGGGGATGACAGTGGAGGTTTTCCCGGTTCCTGAAATTCATATTTTCAACGGCTGACAAGGTCTGAAAACCTGTCCTTCATCATGCTCGGGCCTGTCCGGGCATCTGATACCTATTGATTTTACGATAGGTGGAAAGATCCTCAGGACGAGGATGACGTTGAGTGTGGGCGATGGCCTGTCAACAGGCAAAACCCGGCTCTTTCGAGCCGGGCCATATCTCGTCAGCAATGTCACATTGGCCTATTTCACTGCCAGATCCTTGGTCATGATAAAGTAGTTGATCGGATGCGGCTTGAAGTTTTCGACCTTGTCCGAATAGGCATCGAAAGCGGTCTCATGGACGAGGTAGACGGTGACGGCTTCGTCGTAAATCCGCTTCGCCGCCTCGGCATAGATGGCGTAACGTTTTGCCGGCTCAGCCGCCATATAGGCAGATTTGATCAGCTTGTCCGTCTCCTCACTGCAATAATGCGAGATGTTGTAGCCGCCTCCGCAGGTATAGTCGGCGTTGAGGAACCCGATCGGTTCTGCAACATCGGTGGCATAACCGCGTGACAGAAGGACCATGTCGAAATTGCCGGACAGGAGATCGGGCTCGATCGCAGTGTAATCAGCAACGCGAACATCGACCTTGATGCCGATTTCCTGCAATTGGGCCTGAATAACGGCGGCAACATCCTTGAGTTCGGTTCTTTCAGTATAGGCCAGAAGTGTCAGCTTGAGGCTGCCGGGGGCAATGCCCGCCTCTTTCAGCAGAGCCTTTGCCTTCTCTACGTCATAAGCGGGCGTGACGTTTTGCGGCACCCACGGCTCTCCCGGTGCGAAGGGCATCGTTGCGGGCTTTACCATGCCTTCATAGATGCTGTCGGCAATACCGGCGGTGTCGATGGCGGCCCGGATCGCCTGCCGAACCTTGATGTCCTTGAACGGCGGCTTCGAATTATTGAGCAGCATTTCCGTAATCCGGGGCACGGTAATTGGCGCAACCTTGACACCCTTCGTGGCTACAATGGTCTTTACCGCCCAAGGTGGAATCACGCGCGAAATCTGCACTTCACCGCTTCTTATCTGGGTGGCGCGGGTATCGGCATCCGGAATAAAGTTCACACGGCCGCCCGAGAGCTTCGGCATACCGTTCCAATAGTCATGGTTCGCCGTCAGTTCCATATATTGGCTGGCATCGACCTTGGTGATCTTGAACGGTCCGGTGCAGGTTCCGATCGGATCGACCTTGCCGTCCTTATAGGCGGATGGCGCGAGGATCGAAGTCGCCGGGCTTGCCATTTGCGCCGGCAGCAGCACCGATGGCTCGATGGTCGTGATCTTCACGATATCGTCGCCACCAACCTCGACGGCAGCGACCAGCTTAGGCGAAAAGGCCCGGGCCGGAACGGGCGCTTTCAGAAGATTGGTGAGCGCATTGACCGCGGCTTTTGCATTAAGCGGCTCGCCGTTCTGGAACTTCACGCCCTTGCGCAACTTGAACTCCCAAACCTTCGGTGAGGTTTGTGTCCAGGATTCGGCCAAGCCCGGCTCCAGTGCGGTGTCATAGCCGACGCGGACCATGCTTTCGAAACACCCTGCGCGCGAACCGAGATAGGCATCGTCGGAAGCCATCTGCCAGCCGGTCTTGACGCCGGTATAATCGTCATAGGTGATCGTTCCGGCCGTTGCCGCTTGCGTTCCAAAAGAGACCACAATGGCGCTTGTCGCCAAAAGTACGTGCTTTATCATTGAATATTCCCCTTTTATTTTTGATGACAATGCTCAAAATTCAGTCGTCTCACGAGATTTAAGATATTAATAAAATAGATCTCGAAAGACATAAGAATATCCTTCGGATGCTCCACGAACATCCGCTTGAATATCATTCATTTTATGTTTTTATACTCGGAATTTAATTCCGATATTAATTCACAAACGCACAAATCATCTGTTTTTACAGAACCAGAAGACTGTAACTGCGCTGCTCCTCAGCCCCATTCGCGCCAGTGATGGCAACGAGCGAAATGCTCCCCGGCAACGTCTTCCAGAAGCGGTTCCTGTTCGCTGCAAATCTGCGTCGCATATTTGCAGCGGGTGTGAAACTTGCAGCCACTTGGAGGATTGAGCGGGCTTGGCAGATCACCATCCAGAAGCATTTCCGGTGCATATAGTCCGGTTTCATCAAGCATCGACGAGGCAATAAGAGCCTTCGTATAGGGATGCTTAGGCGCCCGGAAAAGCTCATCCCGGTCGGCGATTTCAACGATCCGCCCCAGATACATCACCGCGATACGGTCGCAGAGATAACGCACCACGCGCAGGTCATGGGAAATCATCAGCACCGTCAAACCATGACGACGCTTCATGTCCATCAGCAGGTTCAGGATCTGCGTACGCATCGAGGCATCGAGCGCCGATGTCGGTTCGTCGCACACAAGGAAGCTTGGATTGAGAAGAAGCGCGCGGCCTATGACCACGCGTTGCAACTGCCCGCCGGAACACTGGCTCGGATAACGGTCATAATAGGAGGCATCGAGGCCGACCTCCTCCAGCATCTTGAACACGCGCGCGATGCGTTCTTCGCGCGTGCCGATGCCGTGCTGGGCAAGCGGCGCTTCCATGCTTTGCCCTATGCGCATGCGCGGGTCGAGCGCGGAATAGGGATCCTGGAACACCAGTTGCACGACACGGCGCATGCGCCGCAGCGTCTCGCCCTGCATGTGCAGAATATCGTGGTCTCCGATGCTGACCTCGCCTTTCGTCGCGTTGGTCAACCGCGTTATCAGCCCGGCGACAGTGCTTTTGCCGCAGCCGGATTCGCCAACGAGACCAAGAACCTCACCCTCGCCGATCGTGAGGGAAACATCGTCCACGGATTTGACCACGCGATTGCCGAAACCCGATATCGGATAATATTTGCACAGGTTGTTTGCGACCACATAGGGCTTGATCTTGCCAGCCGCCTGAGGCTGGTTCGGTGTTTTCACTGTCGATAGCATCGCAACCCTCCTTCAGCAGACTGTGTGACTGGCATGGCTGCCGGCATGGTCGTCGTCGACCGCCCAGCACCGCGCCTTGCGACCTTCCGGCAAGGCATTCAAATCCGGCTCCGTTGCCATGCAACGGCCGCCCATGCCGGCCGATTGTGCAAGCGCGCAGCGGGGATGGAAACGGCAACCGCAGGACATGTCATGGGCCTGCGAGCTGGAGCCGGGGATCGTCAGCAGCTGCCCCTCGCTGTCGGTCGTCAGAAGCGAGCAGCTGATGAGCGCCTTGGTATAGGGATGTTGCGGCGCCTTGAGGATTGCCTGCGTCGGCCCTTCCTCGACAATGCGACCAGCATACATCACCGCAATCCGGTCCGCGAAAGCGGCAACGACCGAGAGGTCATGGGTGATGAGCAGCGTGGCAAGCCGCCGCTTCCGACGCTCATCGTCGAGCAGGCGCAATATTTGTGCCTGGACGGTGACATCGAGTGCCGTCGTCGGTTCATCGGCGATCAGCAGTTGCGGATTGCCGGAGAGTGCCGCAGCAATCATGACGCGCTGCGCCATGCCGCCGGAGAGTTCATGTGCGAAGCATTGCGCCCGCGCCGACGGATCGGGAATTCCAACATCCGAGAGCATGCCGACAACCCGGCCCAGTGCCGCATGCCGGCTCATCTTGCGGTGGACCCACAGTGGCTCGGCGACCTGCGTCCTGACCCGGCTGGTCGGATCGAGCATTGCCTGCGGTTGCTGGAAAAGCATTCCGATATCGGCGCCGCGCAACGCATCAAGCTCGGAGGGCGAGAGAGCGAGAATGTCGCGCCCGGCAAAGGAAATGCGGCCGGAGTTGATTTCCGCGCCGTGCGGCAACAGCCGCATCAGCGACAGAGCCGTCATGCTCTTGCCGGATCCGGATTCGCCGACCAGTGCAACGACCTCTCCGGCATCGACGGAGAGCGTCAGACCGGAAATAACAAACTTGCGGCCATTTGCAGACGGCACCGAAACGTGCAGATCCTCGATTTCCAGAAGCGGTGTCCGTTCCGGGGCGATGGCCGTATTGGCATGCGTGTGTCCTTCGATATTCATAAGAGTTCCCCTTATTATTATTGCATCGGAGGCATGGGCGTATTTTCAAGCGGCTTCAGACGATAATACTCTCCTTGGGGCTATCGTGCCCTGTGTATGTTTGATCGGCGCGGGCGCCGGTCATTGCTCTAACCGCAGGCGTCAATGGCCGTTCGGTTTCCTGGTATCCATGTTCAGGCCGTGGCCGATCCATGTCACGCTCAACGCCGACAGGAAAATCGCCAGACCTGGTGCGATCACGAGAATGGGCATACGTTCCGCATAGGCCTGCGCATCGGCCAACATCAGCGCCCAGTCTGCGGCAGGCGGCTGCACGCCGAGGCCGAGAAACGACAGTCCGCCCACCGTGATCAGCTTGTGGCCGAAGCGCAGGAAGGCAACTGCTGCGATGGGCCAGATCGTGTTGGGAATGACATGCCGGAAAATAATGAAGCGGCGTGTGCATCCAAGCACCTCGGCGGCGCGCATATATTCTCGGGAATTGATCGAAAGCGTCAGCCCGCGTGCCAGTCGCGCAAAAGGTGTCCAACCGACGATCGTCAGCGACGCGATCAATGTTCCATATCCCGGGCCGAAGATGGCGACGAGGAAAATGGCGATCACCACGTCAGGGATGGCGATGAGCAGATCCACCACCCGCATCAGGACTTCATCGACAACGCCGCGGCTGCGACCGCTGATGATGCCGATGAATGTTCCGATGGCGACCGACAGAATGACGGTGATGGCGGCAATCGTGACCGTGAAGCGTCCACCGATAAGCAACCGGCTCAAGACATCACGCCCGAGATGGTCAGTGCCCAGCCAGTAGGCGGCGCTTGGCGCATTCAACCGCAGGCGAAGGCTTTGCTGCGCGGGATTATAGGGCGAAATCCACGGCGCGATGACGAGCAGCACGATGATGACGAGAAAAATCGCCGAACCCGCGTAGAACGTCCAGTGCCGCCGGCGGATGAAATCCGTGAACCGGAAAAGTGTCGACGGGCGCTTGGGCAAGGTCATTGGCATGGCGGCTACCGGCGCGCTCGGGAAGTGACTAATGGTCATGTTGACCTCGCATTGCTGGATTGATCAGGACATAGAGGCCATCGGCCAGGGTATTGATCAGGATGGAAAGGGCGACGATGCAGATGAAACCGCCCTGCAGCATTGGGATGTCCCGATTGACCACGGCGTCGTAAAGAAGCCGGCCCATTCCGGGGATGGCGAATATCACCTCCACGACCACCGATCCGCCAAGCAGGCCCGCAAGCCACAGGGCAAAGAAGGTGACGATCGGAAGCGAACCGTTGCGAATGCCATGGCGCATGACCGTGCCATGCATGCCGAGACCGCGGCTGCGGGCCGCCGTGATGTAAGGCGCGCGCAGAACCTCAGCCATGGCGGCTCGCGTCACCTGCGTGAAATAGGCCAGTGGGCGCAGCGTCAACGTCAAAGCGGGAAGCACCAGCGAGCGCCAGCTATCCCAGCCCGCGGACGGCAACCAGCCGAGATAAAGCGCAAAGACGAGCGCCGACATCGGCGCAAACCAGTATTCCGGCGTGGCAACGAAGGTCTGGATCATCAGCGTTGCGAAATTGTCCAGCCGGCCACCCGGACGCATCGCCGCCAACGTGCCGAGCGGCAGGGCGACGGCGACCGCAATCGCCAGCGCCGTCAGTGCCAATGTCACGGACACGCCGAGAGAGCGCAAAAGCTCACCCGCCACGGGCTGGCTGCTGGTGAAGGAAAAGCCCAGATCACCGCGCAGCGCGCCCGACAGCCATGCGAAATATTGGACGTAAAGCGGCCGGTCGAGCCCGAGGCTTAACCGAAGGGCCTCGACTGCATGCGGATCGAGCGCCGTATCGCGCATGCGCGAAAACAGAATGGTGCGGGCAGGATCGCCACCGGCCATGTAGGGCAAAAGAAACGCGATGACGGAGACGATCATCAGCATAAGGCACAGAATAAGGAAGCGTTGTATTATCTGTATCCACATTGCCTGTTCTCCTTCGCCGAAAATGGCCATTGCACTGCAATTGATGATCGGTCCCCGCCGGGGAAATGCGGTTTATTTCATGAGGCGCGGCAAATCCGTCACCACACCAGACCTGCCCTTCAGCATGCCGGAACGCTTGGGCAGGATCGCCACCTGCGTAAAATCGGGGTCTTCAGACTGGGCAAGATCCTGAATGATCGGGCAATCCGGTTCACCATTGTCAGGGCAATAGGTCGCGATATTTCGCAGCGTGTCGGCCATCTCCCGAAGAGCATGCATCTTGGCCTCGAGATCTACGACATGTTCCATGACGATGCGCTTGACGTCGCAGGACGCACCGCCGGGATCGCGCCACAGGGTCATGAGCTGCCTGATCTTTTCGATAGAGAAACCGAGGTCGCGGCCGCGGCGGATGAAACGCAGCGTCTCCAGATCGTTGGTCGTATAGACCCGATAACCGGATTCCGTGCGGTTTGCGGATTTGATCAGCCCGATCGTCTCGTAGTGGCGGATCATCTTTGCGGAAACACCGGATGCGGTGGCGGCTGTACCAATGTTCATCGATCCTGCTCCTATCTTTCCGGGGTGAAAAACACGTCTGCATGAATGTCGGCGGTGCGGATGCCCCTTGCCAAGAGCTGCGGCACCGTTGCCTCGATCATCGCCGGCGGTCCGGCCAGATAGGCTTTCCAGCCATCGAGATCGTCGAAGTCGTCCGCCACGGCGGAACCGACATAACCGCGCCGCATCTGCGCATGGTCTTCATTCGAGAGAACCGGAACAAAGCTCAGATTGCCGTGGCTTACGGCAAGTTCTTCGAAACGGTCGACCATATAGAGGTCACGCTCGGCGCGGGCGCCGAAATAGACATGGATCGGGCGTTGCCGGCCCGTGGTCCGATCAGTGGCAAGCGCTGCCTCTACCACCGCCTTCACCGGCGCCAGCCCCGAACCGCCGGCAATGCCGAGGATCGGTCCGCAATGCTTTTCCCGCAGATACGAAGACCCGAAGGGACCGACCAGCACGACAGGGTCACCCGCCTTGGCGTTCGCGAAAATATGGCCACTCGTGACGCCGCCGGGGACATGCCGGATATGGAATTCGATCAGGTCCTCATCGATGCGGCTGGCAATGGAATAGTCACGCGGCGAACAGCCCGGATAAAGCAGGCGCACATATTGGCCGGCCTTGAAGGTAAACAGTTCGCGATCGTCGAGCCTGATGCGAATGAGCTTGATATCATGCGTCGCATCCACCGCTTCCGCGATGACGCCATCAAAGCGGCCGGCCGGAATATCGGCAAACTCATCCTCACCGTCGAGCCAGCCGATCGTCACGTCGCTCAACGGCACGGCGCGGCAGGCGAGTGTCAGTCCTTCCGCCTTTTCCTCCTCGGTCAACGAAAAGGGCGTATGCTTGAGAAGGTCGATCTCGCCTGAGACGAGGTGCGATTTGCACGCCCCGCACCGGCCCATGCGACAGCCGTGCGGATAGGAAATTCCGGCGGCAAGGGCGGCCTGAAGGATGGTCTCGCCCTGCGCTGCCACAATGCTGCGTCCGATACGTGGCAAATAGACTGTGTTTCCAGGCGTCATCACATCCGCCCCCTATTCTGCCGCTGCGAGTTGCATGCCGGACGATCTGTCCAGCAGCGGCGGGCGGAAGCTTTTGAGACGCAGCGCGTTGGTCAAGACAAACACGCTGGAAAGCGCCATGGCTCCGGCAGCAAGGACAGGCGACAGCAGAACACCGTTGGCAGGATACAATATTCCGGCCGCCACGGGAACGAGCGCGGCATTATAGGCAAAGGCCCAGAACAGGTTCTGGCGGATGTTGCGGATCGTCGCCTTGGACAACGCAATGGCATTCGCGACACCGCGCAAATCGCCAGACATCAACACCACATCGGCGCTTTCTATGGCGACGTCCGTACCCGTGCCGATTGCGAGACCGACATCGGCCGCCGCAAGGGCCGGCGCATCGTTGATGCCATCACCGACGAAGGCCACCCGACGGCCATCGGCCGCAAGTCTTTTAACGGCCTCGACCTTGCCGTCAGGCAGTACTTCCGCCACCACTTCGTCGATACCAAGACGGCGGGCAATGGCTTCGGCCGTGCGGCGGTTATCGCCTGTTATCATCGTGACCTTGAGACCAAGCGCATGCAGCGCTGCTATCGCCTCCGGGGTCGTCGGCTTGATCGGATCGGCAACAGCGATGATGGCGGCCAGCCGGCCATCGACAGCGGCATAAAGCGGCGACTGCCCTTCCCTGCCCAGCCGGTCGGCATCGTTTGCGAACTTCGCAATGTCGTAACCGAGCTTCACCATGAAGCGGTCGGCGCCCGCCTCGAGCTTGCGCCCGTCAACCGTTGCCGCAACGCCGAAACCGGGGGTCGCCTCAAAGCCGGCCGCGTCGGCAAGCGTCAGGCCACCATGTTTTGCCGCCTCGACGATCGCTTCGGCTATGGGATGTTCGGAACGGCTCTCAAGCGAGGCGACAAGGCGCAACACCTCATCCTGATCGAAGCCTTCGGTCGTGGTGAAATGCACCAGTGTCGGCTTACCGAGCGTCAGCGTGCCGGTCTTGTCGACGGCGATGACATCGGCATCACGCAAAGTCTGGAGAGCATCGCCGCGCCGGAACAGCACACCCATTTCGGCGGCGCGTCCGGTACCGACCATGATCGAGGTCGGGGTGGCAAGGCCCATGGCGCAGGGGCAAGCGATGATGAGGACAGCGACGGCGTTAACCAGCGCAAAGGTCAAGGCCGGGTCCGGCCCGAGAATGAACCAGACGATGAAGGTGGCGAGTGCAGCGAGCATGACTGCAGGCACGAACCAGTTGGTCACCTTGTCCACCAGCGCCTGTATCGGCAGTTTGTCGGCCTGCGCTTCCTCGACCATGCGGATGATCTGCGCGATCAACGTGTCGGCACCGACCTTCGTGGCGCGGAACGTGAAGGAGCCGTTTCTGTTGACCGTACCGCCCACGACTTCGGACCCAGCCGTCTTGGTCACCGGCACTGGTTCGCCTGTAATCATCGATTCGTCGACATAGGAAGAACCATCAAGCACCAGACCATCGACTGGCACTTTCTCGCCGGGACGGACGACGATGACATCGCCAGTCGCAACATCCTGCAGCGGCACATCGATGGTTTCACCATTGCGCATCACTCGGGCCGACTTGGCCTGCAGGCCGACGAGCCGCTTTATCGCCTCGCTGGTGCGGCCCTTGGCGCGCGCCTCGAGGAAACGGCCGAGCAGGATAAGCGTGACGATCACCGCTGCGGCCTCATAATAGACATTGGCCGTGCCTCTCGGCAGGATTTCGGGCACGAAGGTGGCGACGACCGAGAACCCCCAGGCGGCGGCGGTGCCCAGCACCACCAGCGAATTCATATCCGGCGCCAGCCGCAGAAGTGCGGGGATGCCTTTTTTGAAGAACCGCAGGCCCGGCCCGAAGAGGACAAGCGTGGTCAGCGCGAATTGCAGATACCAGCTTTCCCGCATGCCGACGGTTTCCATCACGAAATCATGGATGGCGGGCACCAGATGCGAGCCCATCTCCAGAATGAAGACCGGCAGCGTCAGGGCAACAGCGGTGGCCAGGCTGATTTTCAAACCGCGCAACTCGGCTTCGCGCCGGTCCGGCTCGTCACCCTTGGCCTTGTCGGCGACGATCTCGTTTGCCTTGTAACCGGCTTGGCTGATTGCTTCGGCCAACCTGGCGGCAGAGACGGCATTGCCGGCGACGCGGACGGTGGCCCGCTCTGTTGCGAGATTGACACTCGCGTCGGAGACACCGGAAACGGCCTTCAGCGCCTTTTCGACACGGCCGACGCAGGACGCGCAAGTCATGCCCTCGATATCGAGTTCGATGGTTTTCTCGTCGACGCTATAGCCTGCATTTCGCACGGCATCGACAACGGCCGAAACGTTGGGCGCTCCTGAAAAAGCAATATCGGCGCGCTCCGTCGCAAGATTGACCGAAGCCTTGACGACCCCCGGCACCTTGGCAATAGCCTTCTCGACACGACCGACGCAGGAGGCACATGTCATTCCCTCGATGGCTATCGAATGGTTCGCCTGTATCTGGATTTGTGACATGCGTATGACCTCTTTTTCTCTTTACAAAAAAAAGATAGGGCTTCCCATCGTGGCAAGGTCAATAGGCTCTTTTGGATGATTTTCACGGAGAAATGCCGCGAGCGTGAACAAGCCCATTTTTTAGGCTGACTCATACGTCATGATGCAATCGATTGCCCGGATATCGACTATCCCGGCGCAGAATCCATCCTGAATGCCCGCATGTCGCAGGAAAACGGCAGAGAAATCTTTTAATTGGAGATGGAAATGGTGCGGACGGCGGGACTTGAACCCGCAAGACCAATGGTCGGCAGATTTTAAGTCTGCTGCGTCTACCGATTTCGCCACGTCCGCATTGTCGCACCGCGTGCCAACAGGCCCCGGCGCTACAAAATTGCCTTGGCATTCCTCAGGCGCAGGATCGAACGAGACCCTGACCCCAAACACCGACAGCGCCACATCTACACAGGCCGCACCGTTTCGGTCAACCGGGCCTTAGCCACACCAGGACTGATTTTTTGCCGAGACCGGATGAGCCAGGCCTTCCCGCACGAGTTGATCGGCAAAGGATACGCCCGAACGTGAAATCCGTTTGCGTTCCATGGCTTGCCCGCCGGCTGTTGCCGACGACGCCACATCGAATGCGCCAGCATTCAGCATATCCCGCAACCGCACCTTGGCAATGAAACCGCGCTGACGCTCTTCCATGCATCGCGCCCGGTCGATCTGCGGGACCTCGATGCCGGCGAGCTGCATTTTCACGCCCTTCATCCAGAAGGTATTGCCATCGGCCACGCAATTGGTGAGACCTGAGCGACCACAAAAGGCAAAGGCGCCGCTTTTTTCTCCCAGCGAGACTTTTTCGACCGAAGGGCGTGTTTCCGGCAGGATAGCGGCAACCTGGCTCTGCTGTGCCGCAGGCGGCATGGCAATCGAGCGTGGCGGCACCGGACCATTGATCGGTGAAACCGCCGATGCGGGGCGGATGGCCGCCACCTTCTCCGGTGCGGCCGTCTCGCGTTTGGCGGCTACGGCGATCTTGGGGGAATTTGTCGTGGTGGATGTTGCCTTCGCGACATGCCGCTGCGGCATAAGACTGTCGCGATGTTCGTAAGCCTGAATGCCGCCGGCCACGACGCCCAGCATCAGCACCCAGGGCCAAACGCTGCCGCCGGCCGATTTCTTCGCCGTACGGCGTCGCGTTGTCGGTTTTCGATTGCTCACGATCAGACTCCTTTTTACGGAGCCGCATTATCGGTCAAGAGAGTTTCTGAAAGGTTGGCATTCCAGAGCGCCTTCGCTTTTCCTGAAAATGCTCGAACAGAGTTGTGGATAAACGATCAGCGAACCTGATCAAGCAGCCGCTTGCATTCGAGAAGATCGAACAGCGCCTCCTGCAACAGCGCTTGGTCATCCTTGCCGATGCCAGATTTGCCGACCGATATCTCGGTATCGCTGTTACCGCCACCGAAGCCGAAAAATCGGCCGCTCGGCTTGGCTTTCGGGCGGCCGACGACCTCGTCTCCGTCCGGATCCAGCACGCGCGGTTCGGCAACTTCCTTTTCGCCGCTCGCTGCCATGATGGCTTCCATGGTCGCAAGATCGCCCGACGCGATTGCCGCCACGAAACGGTTTCCGTTGGTTTTCAGAAGTTTCTGCACACCTTTGATGGTGTAGCCGTGGTCATAAAGAAGATGACGAATGCCCTTGAGGAGATCGATATCATCAGGCCGGTAATAACGGCGGCCCCCGCCCCGTTTCATCGGCTTGATCTGCGGAAAGCGCGTTTCCCAGAAACGCAGCACGTGCTGCGGCAGGTTCAGCTCATCCGCCACTTCACTGATCGTCCGAAACGCGTCGGGGCTTTTGTCCAAACTTCCACTCCCATCCGGACTTTGAGCGCCATGCACCCAGCCGGACACTGAACAAGAACGCTTTTCACCAGCCGATACCGTGCATCATGTATTGCGAAAAATCGAACCCGATCCTCGCACCGATGCCCGTGGCGGCAAGATACCATTTATCTAAAATTGATTATGATGTGAGTCGACCAGATTTCAACGGCTTGCACGTCGAAATTCAAGCATGTTCACAAGAAGAATGGGGATAAAGGCTTGCCATGCGGCAAAAAACCCGTGTTACAGCCGGCTTACGCCCCGGCTTTCTGACCCTTTTGCTTGGTCTTGCGAGCCGTATGCGCCTTCAGGATTCGCTGTTTCAGCACGTTTGACGCCTTGAAGGTCATGACGCGGCGCGGCGAAATCGGAACTTCCTCACCCGTTTTCGGGTTGCGGCCGATACGCTCGTTCTTTTCCCTGATCTGAAATGTCGCGAAGGACGAGAGCTTGACGACCTCGCCGCGCGTGATCGCATTACAAATCTCGTCGATGATCGTTTCGACCAGTTCGGCGGATTCGGTGCGGGACAGCCCGACTTTACGAAACACAGATTCTGCAAGATCTGCGCGTGTCACTGTCTTCCCGGCCATTTTTCCCCACAAACCGTGTCTGAATTTTTCTCTAGGAGCCGCCGAGATTATTTCCCTTGTGGCGACCGGTCAAGGGATTGTTCCAGATTCATTTGAGGCTTTCGGCAATCAGTGCAATGGCTTAGAGCGACTGACGCGGTTTTGCCGCACGCGGGGGTCGCTTCAGCGCGTTTGAACGGGGTACTGCCGCAAAAATCACAACCGATTTTGTGCCAGCGCCCCGGTAAACGCTAAAATTTGCCGTTACCAGCGCAGCAGCACTGCGCCCCAGGTGAAACCGCCGCCCATGGCTTCCAGCATGACCAGATCGCCTTTCTTGATGCGTCCGTCACTGGCCGCAACGGCAAGCGCCAGCGGAATGGATGCGGCCGACGTATTGCCGTGCTTGTCGACGGTGATGACGACTTTTTCCGGATCGATGTTGAGCTTTTTTGCCGATCCGTCGATGATGCGCTTGTTGGCCTGATGCGGAACGAGCCAGTCGAGATCATCAGCCGTCGTGCCTGTCGCCTCGAAAGCCTGTTCGATGACGTCGGTGATCATGCCGACAGCGTGCTTGAACACTTCCCGGCCTTCCATGCGCAGATGGCCGACCGTGCCGGTCGTGGAAGGTCCACCATCGACGTAAAGCTTGTCCTTGTGCGAACCGTCGGAGCGCAGCTGCGAGGTGAGGATGCCACGATCGCTGGAAGTACCTTCGCCTTCGCCTGCCTCGATTACGAGCGCGCCTGCACCATCACCGAACAGAACGCAGGTGGTGCGGTCCTTCCAGTCGAGAATGCGCGAGAATGTTTCGGCGCCGATCACCAGCACGCGCTTGGCCATGCCGCCGCGAATGTAAAGATCGGCGGTGGCCACGGCATAGACGAAGCCGGAGCAGACGGCCTGCATGTCGAAGGCGAAACCGTGGGTCATGCCGAGACGGTTCTGGATGTTTACCGCCGTTGCCGGAAATGTATTGTCCGGTGTCGAGGTTGCCAGAATGATGAGGTCGATGTCATCGGGCGTCAGGCCGGCATTGTCGAGTGCCGCACGCGCCGCAGCCTCGCCGAGCGAAGCGGTGGTCTCGCCTTCTCCCGCTATGTAGCGCTGACGAATGCCCGTGCGCTGCACGATCCATTCATCGGAAGTCTCTACGACCCCTTCGATTTCACTATTGGTCATGACACGCTTCGGAAGCGCTGCCCCGAAACCACGTACGATAGAGCGGATCATTCCCTTATTCCTCGTCAGCCACGAGAGCTTCGGGCGCCGGGGGCGGAAGCCGTCTTGCGTGGTAAATCTTCAGATCGTTTTCAATTTTTGCCGTAAGACCGTTATGGACCATGTCGTAGCCGACATCGACCGCGGAGGCAAAACCGATGGCGTCCGTGCCGCCATGGCTTTTGATGACAATGCCGTTCAGGCCGAGAAACACGCCACCGTTGACCTTGCGCGGGTCCATTTTTTCTCGCAGCACATCGAAAGCGCTTTTCGCGAGAATATAACCGATCTTGGCAAAGAAGCTGCGGGAGATCGCCTCACGCAGAAGCGTGGTGATCTGGCGCGCCGTGCCTTCGGCGGCTTTGAGCGCAATGTTGCCGGTGAAACCTTCGGTCACCACCACATCCACCGTGCCCTTGCCAATGTCGTCACCCTCGACGAAACCGCGGTAATCGATGGTGCCTAGATCGGCCTCGCGGATCAGCCGTCCGGCTTCACGGACCTCTTCCTGACCCTTCACCTCCTCGACACCGACATTCAGCAAACCGACGGTCGGACGGTCGATATCGAAAAGCGCACGCGCCATGGCGCCGCCCATCAGGGCAAAATCGAGCAATTGCTGAGAATCGGCGCCAATCGTGGCGCCAACATCGAGCACGATGCTTTCGCCTTTCAGCGTCGGCCATATGCCGGCAATGGCAGGGCGTTCCACCCGCGCCATGGTGCGCAAACAGAATTTGGCCATGGCCATCAGCGCGCCGGTATTGCCGGCGGATACGACGACGTCCGCTTCACCGAGCTTCACGGCCTCGATGGCGCGCCACATGCTGGAGACATAGCGGCCGCGACGAAGCGCCTGACTTGGCTTTTCGTCCATGGCGACCGAGATTTCACAATCGTGAAAGACCGACTTTTCCCGAAGTGCGGGATATTGTGCCAGAATGGGGTCGCACTTGCTTTTCTGCCCGTAGAGCAGAAAAGTCACATCGTTGTGCCGTTCAAGCGCCTTGGCGGCACCGGGTATGGCAACATCAGGGCCGAAATCGCCACCCATGACGTCAATCGCTATTCTGATCACTCGTCCCTTATCCTTTTTGCCGCCACTCAAGCGGATTTTGCGCGAAAATACCTGTTCCGGCCTGTGTTACAATAAAATTATTTCAGCCCGGCGGCGCATTCAGTCTTTTTTCCAGTCTTTCAACACGGCGAAAGGCGACGGACGCTTTTCTTCTTCAGGCTCATTTTCGGTCGTATCGGTAAATTCGATATCCGATTTGCGCGGATAGGGATCGATCGCAAGGGCCGCGAATTCCGCAACCGTCGCGCCAACATCAATGCTGTCGCCGGTGAACTGGTCGGGAATGTCAGGGCCATTGGGGTCGAGTACGATCTCCCCTTCCTCATTGGTGACCATCCGCGCCAGCTTCGATCCTTCCGGCACGAAAATATGCTCGACGCTCTCGTCGATCTTGCTGGAGACCGGCTCCAGCGTCACGACGCAGGACTGGGTCACGGCCGCATGCACCTCGCCCTTGATCTTCACGCCATCCCTCTTCCAGCGGGTAACCTGCAGTTCCGCCTTCAGATATTCGACGGAAACCACATCCCAGAATTTCGCCAGCGCCTTCAGTTCCTCGGCATTGGCTTCAAGACCAATCCTCACCGGATTGGCGGAAATATGGCCTACCTTTACGGGGTAGGAAAAAGGCAGATCGTCATTTGCGGCGTGTCGCGCGTTCATCGTAAACCTCATAGTCCAGGCAAAGGCAGCTTCAGGCTTCCGGTTGCTATCGTTTCTTCGGAGCCTGCGGAAAGGTTGGAAGACGCCTCCATCATCCAGCCCGCAAGCCCGTCCAGTTCCGGTGCCTTCTCATCTGTCTGGGGGTATATATTGCGCCGGAGCGCTGCGGCAAGGGCAACGGGGTCGGATGCATCCAGCGCCGCCGCATAGGATTCGAGCCTCCCGTAGAACATGCCGGCAAATTTCTTCATGCGCTTCGGCACGCCCTGGTCGCCAATGCCGAGCTCACGGATGGAATGGTCGATATCCTGAAAAAAGGCGTCGACGATCTCCTGGGCGATTTCCTGCCCGCTCACACCGGAGGATTTGGTGCGGCGGAAATAGAGAATCATGATGATCGACAGCATCTCGAAGCGGCCCATCACCGTGTCCGGAACGCCGAGATCAAGATAAAAAGCGGGCGTGCGGGCCGCAGCCGTCAGGATCGCATATTGCCGGTCTACTATGGCGCGGTTGTTGTTTTTCTGTCTGAACAGCCCGAATATCATCGTTTTTTTCCGAACGGGGCTGGTGAATTCGCTCACCCGCCTATCGCACTTGTTGCATGATCGCCAAAGCTGGTTTACCGAAGCATCCACGAATTGCAATGCTGTCGCGGTCACGTTCGTCTTTCGGCTGAAACAGTCTAAGAGACCGGAAGAGTTTCCAAAGGCCGTGAAAGCGTTGAATTTGGGGGGTGATCGGGATTTTCCGTCCCCGGATTGACACAATCATGTGCACAGACACTGTGCACCACGCAATGCCGGAAGGTGCCATTCATGATCGCAGTCGGGGAAAAGCAGTTGAGCAAGCAGAAATCCGCAAGTCACGGCAAAATTCTGGGCAAGACCGCCATCGCAATCGTCGTCGCGTCCACCCTGCTTTCCGCCTGCACCAGCACCACCGATGTGTTCCACAACGGCTACGTCATGGACGAGCAGTCGCTTCAGCTGATCCCGGAAGGTTCCAGCCGCGAGCAGGTTCTGCTGACCATGGGCACGCCCTCCACCACGGCGACGTTCGGCAACGAGGTTTTCTATTACATCTCGCAGAAGCGCGTGCGCCGCGCCGCTTTCATGAAGCCGACGTTGGTCGAACAGAACATTCTCGCGATCTATTTCAACAAGGACGGCGTAATCGAGCGTAAGGCCAATTACGCGCTGCAGGACGGCAAGGTCTTCGACACGATTTCGCGTACCACCCCGACAGGCGGCAAGGATCTCACCTTCCTGCAGCAGCTGCTGTCCGGCGGCACCTCGGGCGCCAACATCGCCAAGAGCATTCTTGGCCAGGGCGGCAACACCCCCTGATCGTTGAAGAACGGCAAAATCAAAGGCCCGGGGATCGCTCCCCGGGCCTTTTTCATTCGTCGGAACCTCAGCCTTCAGTGGGCAAGAACCGCAAGCAGCAGCAGCGCCACGATATTGGTGATCTTGATAGCCGGGTTGACGGCCGGACCGGCGGTATCCTTGTAGGGATCGCCCACCGTATCGCCCGTAACCGACGCCTTGTGGGCGTCCGAACCCTTGACGTGGCGCACGCCGTCCTTGTCGATGAAGCCATCCTCGAAGCTTTTCTTGGCGTTATCCCACGCACCACCACCGGAGGTCATGGAAATCGCCACGAACAGGCCGTTGATGATGACGCCAAGCAGCGATGCACCGAGTGCGGCAAAGGCAGAGGCCTTGGAACCTGAGATAAGCAGCACGCCGAAATAAACGACGAGCGGCGCCAGAACCGGCAACAGCGACGGAATGATCATTTCTTTGATCGCCGCCTTGGTCAAAAGATCGACCGCCCTGCCGTAGTCCGGTTTTTCCGTTCCTGCCATGATGCCAGGCTTTTCGCGGAACTGGCGGCGAACTTCCTCGACGATCGAGCTTGCCGCCTTACCCACCGCCGTCATGGCGATACCGCCAAAGAGATACGGAATGAGGCCGCCGAACAGCAGACCGGCAACGACGTAAGGATTGGCAAGGCTGAAGGATATTTCGCCGATATCCTTGAAGTAAGGATAGGTATCGCCATTGGCAGCGAAATAGGACAGGTCGTTGGAATAGGCGGCAAACAGCACCAGCGCGCCGAGACCGGCAGAGCCGATGGCGTAACCCTTGGTCACGGCCTTGGTGGTGTTGCCGACGGCATCCAGCGCGTCGGTCGCCTTACGTACATCCGGGTCGAGACCGGCCATTTCGGCAATGCCGCCGGCATTGTCAGTCACCGGACCGAAGGCGTCGAGCGCCACGATCATGCCCGCCAGACCAAGCATGGCGGTGACCGCGATGCCGGTACCGAAAAGGCCACCGAGCTGGTAGGTGCCGATGATGCCGCCGACGATGACAAGCGCCGGCAGCGCCGTCGATTCCAGCGAGACTGCAAGACCCTGGATGACGTTGGTGCCGTGGCCCGTGACCGAAGCCTGCGCGATGGAATTGACCGGGCGTTTGTTGGTGCCGGTATAATATTCGGTGATGACGACGATAAGCGCTGTTACCACAAGGCCGACCAGCCCGCACAGGAAGAGGTTTGTGCCGGTAATCTCCATTCCGGCAACCGTGCCGAGGGTACCCCAGCCCACGGTCGCGTAAGTTGCCACGGCAAGCCCCGCAATCGAGAAGACGCCGGTGGCAATCAGCCCTTTATAGAGAGCGCCCATGATGGAGTTGTTGGTGCCGAGCTTGACGAAGAAGGTGCCGGCAATCGAGGTCAGGATGCAGGCGCCGCAAATGGCCAGCGGATAGACCATCGCGCTTTCCAGTATCGGCGTTCCGGCAAAGAAGATCGCCGCAAGCACCATGGTTGCCACCACCGAGACGGCATAGGTCTCGAAAAGGTCGGCCGCCATTCCGGCGCAATCGCCGACATTGTCGCCGACATTATCTGCAATGGTTGCAGGGTTGCGGGGGTCGTCCTCGGGAATGCCTGCTTCGACCTTGCCGACGAGATCGCCGCCGACATCTGCACCCTTGGTGAAGATGCCACCGCCGAGACGGGCGAAGATGGAGATAAGCGAAGCGCCGAAACCGAGCGACACCAGCGCGTCAATCACCTCACGCGATCCGGGCGCATGGCCGAGCACCGAGGTGAGGATGAAATAATAGATGGAAACGCCAAGCAGCGCGAGGCCAGCCACCAGCATGCCGGTGATGGCGCCTGACTTGAACGCGATGTCGAGACCGGCGGCAAGGCTGTGGGATGCGGCTTGTGCGGTGCGCAGATTGGCACGGACGGAGACATGCATGCCGATGAAACCGGCAGCACCCGAAAGCACGGCGCCGATGATAAACCCGATGGCCGCAAGAGCCGACAGCAGATACCAGGCGAGAACGGCGACGATCAATCCGACGATGGCGATGGTGAGATATTGACGGGTGAGATAAGCCTGCGCACCTTCACGGATAAAACCTGCTATTTCACGCATACGCTCGTTGCCCTGATCGGCAGCGAGAACGCTCCTGGTCGTCCATGCCGCGTAAACCACGGACAGGACCCCACATAAAATCACTATGGGTATTACGGTCATGCGCACTTACCTCCCAAAAGGCCGGGTCTCACTCCCTCCCCGGCGTGGCGAACCATGTGCAAGGACAGGGGCGATCAAATGCGCGGCCTGTCCTGTCGTGGCCATTATTCCCCTCCCAAGGAAAAATGACCTGCGCGGCAAGATTGCGTTGGCGAAAGGCGTGGCGTCAAGCCCACAAATTTGCCTGAAACATGAAAGGGGTAGAGATCGAAGGCGATCTTACGCGGCGTTTCTGCGCGGGGTCAGCAACAGCGACGCCACCAGCACGAGGCATAGCCCCGCAACCGGCCAGATAACGAGGTTCATGACCGACCAGCCCCAGGCTGTAAACACCTTGCCGGAAGAGAACGACGACAGCGCTACCGTGCCGAACAGCACGATATCGTGAAAGCCCTGTACCTTGTCTGCCTCATGCGGGCGGTAGCTGGAGGTGATGATGGCGGTAGCGCCGATGAAGCCGAAGTTCCAGCCGAGACCGAGGAGAATGAGCGCCGCCCAGAAGTTCCATAATTCGATGCCCATATGGGCGACGATGGCGCAGGCCATCAGCACGACGAGACCGGCTGCAACGATTTTTTCCGCGCCGAATCGCGCAATCAACATACCGGTGAAGAAACTTGGGCCGAACATGGCGAGAACGTGCCACTGGATGCCGAGCGTCGCAAGTTCGGTGGGAAACCCGCAGCCGACCACCATGGCGAGCGGCGCGCCGGTCATCATGAAGGTCATCAACGCATAGGAACCGATGCCGCAGACCATGCCGGTGACAAACCGGTGCGTGCGCACGATTTCCGACAAAGGCCGTGCCGCCTGCGCGTGGATAGAGGCGGCCTTCGGGTCCGGCAATTTCAGGAATGCCAGAATGGCAATCGCGATGATGCCGAGCGGCACCAGCGCGATGAAAGCACCGGCGAAGGTGACCGGTGCGAAGACATCCTTGCCGAAAATGGCAAGCTGCGGCCCGATGATCGCCGAGACGATGCCACCCGCCAATATCCAGGAAATGGCTTTCGGCTTGTAAAATGAGGGGGACGCGTCGGCAGCAGCGAAGCGGATTTTCTGCGTGAAGCCGCCGGAAATGCCGATCAGCAGCAGGCCGATCGCAAATAGCCAGAAGTCGGAGCGGAAGAGTGCCACGGCAGCAATGCCGCCGCCGACGGAGCACATCAGCGCGCCGACCATGAAGCCCGCCTTGCGGCCGAGAAAACGCGATGCTGCGGCAACGCAGATGGCGCCCAGCGCCACGCCGATGTTGAAACCGGTAAGCGGCGCCGTTGCCAGCGACTTGTCAGCCCCGAGCAACTGGTAACCGGCAAGCGCGCCAACCGAGAAGCTCATAGGTGCTGCCGAGCCCATGATCGCCTGTGCGGCGGTCAGGAGGAAGACGTTGCGCTTCGCCTCGTCCAGTTGAACTTCAAGTCCGGGGACGGAAACGGCGCTCATATCTTCCTCACCTAACGTATTTCAGCGTTTTGCCTCGCCGCGTACCTGCTTGGCAATGCGGTCCAGAACCGCGTTCACCAGCTTCGGCTCGTCATGCTCGAAGAAAGCACGGGCGATTTCGACATATTCCGTAACGATGACGGCGACCGGAACGTCCTTGCGCTCCAGAATCTCGAAAGCGCCGGCACGCAAGATAGCGCGAACGGTGGCATCAAGACGCGACAGCGGCCAGTCTTCCAGAAGTGCGGAGCGCACCAGTGGGTCGATCTTCGTCTGATCGCGGACGACGCCGGACACGATGGAACGGAACCAGGAAGGATCGGCCTTCAGATAGGTATCGCCATCGACTTCCTGACCGAGACGATGTGCCTCGTATTCCGCCACGACTTCCATCACGCCGGTGCCGCCGACATCCATCTGATAAAGTGCCTGCACGGCCGCGAGGCGCGCAGCGCCACGCTGGTTGGCGGGCTTTACCGAAGGCTGGCGCGGTTCGCCGCCATTTTCAACATCCGACATGCGTTCAGCCACCCAGTTTTTTCTTGAGCTCGATCATCGTCAGCGCGGCGCGGGCCGCAAAACCGCCCTTATCCTTGTCAGAACGGCGAACACGTGCCCATGCCTGATCGTCGTTTTCGACGGTGAGGATGCCGTTGCCGATGGCCAGCGATTCGCTGACGGCGAGATCCATCAGGGCGCGGGAGGATTCGTTGGAAACGATGTCGAAGTGGTAGGTCTCGCCACGAATGACCATGCCGAGCGCTACGAAACCATCATATTCAGTGCCTTCGTTGTCGCCGCCATCCAGCGCCATGGCAATGGCCGCGGGGATTTCGAGTGCGCCGGGAACGGTGATGACGTCATAGGTTGCGCCAGCCTCATCCAGCGCGAACTTCGCGCCTTCGAGAAGAGCGTCTGCCATATCGTCGTAAAAGCGTGCTTCCACGATAAGAAGATGGGGTTTGGACATGGGATTTTCCTGAAAAGGTTCGGGCCGGATCATACCGGCTTTTGCGGCGGTCAAACCACGGCTGGCCGTTTTTGGCAAGTAATTTCATGTGTCACCCGCGCAAGAGGCCCCGTTTACCAGACAATTGCGCAGGTTTTCGCCTTATCCGGCGAGGCTTACGAAAATCAGGTTTTCTGGAAAGCCAGATGCACGCCAAGCCCCATCAGCACCGTTCCCGCAGTGCGACGGGCAAGCACCTGCACCCTGCTGGAGCGCTTGAGCCGCCCGACCATCGCGCCCGCCAGAAGCACGCCAACGAGATCGGCGGAGGAAAAGATGAAATTGACGGCAATACCGAGGATCAGCAATTGCAGCCAGATCGGAAAGGCCGCCGCCGGATCAACGAATTGCGGCAGAAACGCCAGAAAGAACAGCGCCGTCTTCGGATTGAGCACGTCGACGATGATGCTGTCGATGAAGGCACGCCTTGCCGATTTCGGTTCGATGGTCAGATTGACGGTCTCACCTTCAAGCTTGCTGCGCAGCATCGAGAAGCCGAGCCAGATGAGATACAGCGCGCCACACAGCTTCACGGCCAGATAAAGCCACGGCACCGCCTGGAACAGCACCGAAAGCCCCGCCGCAGAGGCGACGATATGGAAATAGCAGCCGACATGGATGCCAAGTACCGCCATCAGCCCGGCAAACCGGCCGCGCGCCATGGTCTGCGCCGCCGCATAAAGCATGGCCGGGCCGGGAATATAGGCAAACAGGGCGGTGGTGATGAAAAAGGCTGTCAGCAGTTCGAAAGACGGCATGTCGTAATCCCCCTACCCCGTTTGGGCCTAAAGAAGTCTTTATAGTGTTTGCGCGTCAATCGAAAGCGGAGTGCGGGACAACAACTGATCTGTCGCGATGGCGGAGGGCTGTAAAGTCTATCCGGCATTCTGGCCTTGAGAGGTAATCCAGTCAACGCGCGTCTGCGCGACGGCAAGAGTCTTTTCAGCCCAAGGATTTGGGCTGGCTGGATACCGGCTCAAGGCCGGGAGTGTATTTCAGCACAATAGATGCCGAACGGTGTTACGCCGAGGGAAACTCCGCAAGCCTTGCGGCATATCGCGCCATGGTGTCGACTTCGAAATTGACGAAATCACCCGGTTGGCGCTCACCCCATGTGGTGACTGTGAGCGTATGGCGGATCAGGAGCACGTCGAAATCCGTTCCGTCGACCGCATTGACGGTCAGAGAAGTGCCATCGAGTGCAATGGAACCCTTGGGCGCCACGAATTTCGCCAGATGGTCGGGCGCGCGCAGGCGGATACGGACCGCCTCACCTTCCGGCTCGACAGACAGAATCTCCGCCTTGCCATCGACATGGCCGGAAACGATATGACCGCCAAGCTCGTCGCCAATCTTCAGAGCGCGCTCCAGATTGACGTGCGTGCCCTTCTGCCAGCCCGCAATCGTCGTCAGGCGCAATGCCTCTTCCCAGGCCTCGACCTCGTACCAGCGCTCGTTGCTGCCATCTTCGGGCAGTTTGGTCACCGTCAGGCAGACGCCGCCATGGGAGATCGATGCGCCCATATCGATGGTCTTGGGATCGTAATTGGTCGCCACCCGCAGACGAATGCCTTCCGCCAGAGCTTCAAGCTCGGACACGGTTCCAACATCGGTGACAATTCCGGTAAACATCAAAGCGGCCTTTCATAATCGAAGCAGCGATCCGGCCCGTAGGCGGTTTCGCTGACCAAAACATAATCGCCCGGAATATCGGCACGGCTGAGCGGCGTTTCAATCCCGCCTTCACCAACCACGACCGGGCTTTCAAACAGCATGATACGGTCCACGAGATCGGCTTCAAGGAACGATTTTGCGGCAAAAGCGCCGCCTTCGACCAGAAGTTCCGACATGCCGCGTTCAGCGAGAATGTGAAGGAGGTTCTCGAGGGTTGGTGCTTCAAGGATTTCGACGCCTGCGTCGATCAGTTGTTGGCGGCGGTCGTGGCTACCCCCCTCTGCCCTGCCGGGCACCTCAAGGGAGGAGACAGATGGGGCACTGTCTTGCCATACATCGACTTTTAGAGACCGGGGGTCAAAATTTGAGCGAGCGGGCGGTTGCTTGCCGATCTCCCCCCTTGAAGGCAAGATACCCGGCAGTGCAGAGGGGGATAACGCCGCGACGATTACCGGCACCTCGCGTGCACTCCCCACCAGCTTAGACGTCAACGGTAGTTCAAACTTGCGATCAAGCACGATTCGGACCGGAGAACGATCTTCGAGACCTGCAATTCGAACGGTCAGTTCCGGATCGTCCGCTATCGCGGTACGGATGCCCACGAGGATGCAATCGCAGCGCGCTCTCAGTTCATGCACGGCGTGCCTGGCCTGCGGACCGGTGATCGCTACCTGCCCCTCCCCTTGTCTGCCGATCATGCCATCGGCAGAAATGGCAAGCTTCAGAATCACATGCGGGCGTTTTTTCAGCTGGCGTGTGAGGTAACCCGCAAGCGCTCTCTTGCCTTGTTCGCGCAGCAGGCCTGTTTCCACGACAATGCCCGCCTCCCGCAGGATGGAGTAACCGCGACCGGAAACACGCTCGTCCGGGTCGTCAACCGCCACAACGACACGGGCGACGCCGTATTCGACCAGCGCATTGGCGCAGGGCGGCGTCTTGCCCCAGTGCGAGCAGGGTTCGAGGGTGACATAGGCTGTTGCGCCGCGCGCTGCTTCTCCGGCGATTTCCAGCGCCTGGCGTTCAGCATGGGGGCGGCCGCCAATGGCGGTCACCGCTTCGGCGATGATTTTTCCGTCCTTTACGAGAACGCAACCGACGGAGGGATTGGTCTGGGTTTGACCCTGATGGCGCAGGGAAACCTCGATTGCCCGGGCCATGAATTTTTCGTCATCGGCGCGGCTCGTCACGTCTATGCTCCGGCGTCTGTATCTCGGGCGATCTTGGCGTTGATTTCGGCAATCACGTTCTCGAAATCCTCGGCATGGCTGAAATCGCGATAGACCGAGGCGTAACGCACGAACGCCACGTCATCGAGGCTCTTCAGCGCTTCAAGCACCTGGAGGCCGATTTCTTCCGAGGGGATTTCCGTCTCGCCGGAACTTTCCAGACGGCGGGCGATGCCGGATACGGCCCGCTCGATCCGGTCCCGGTCAACCGGGCGTTTGCGTAACGCGATCTCGAAGGATCGCACCAGCTTTTCCCGGTCGAAGGGCAGCTTGCGGCCGCTTTTCTTGATGACCATCAGCTCGCGCAGTTGCACGCGCTCATAGGTCGTGAAGCGGCCGCCGCAATCGGGGCAGATGCGCCGCCGGCGGATGGAGGTGTTATCCTCCGCCGGACGCGAGTCCTTGACCTGTGTGTCTTCGGAACCGCAAAATGGGCAGCGCATCTCTTTACGTCCTTACATGTACGGATACATCGGGAAACGGTCAGTCAGGCCGACGACCTTTTCGCGCACCGCAGCTTCAACAGCAGCGTTGCCCTCATCCGAGTTGGCGACCTTCAGACCATCCAGCACCTCGACGATCAGCTTGCCGATTTCGCGGAATTCCGCTTCCTTGAAACCGCGCGTCGTGCCGGCCGGCGTGCCGAGACGCACACCCGAGGTGACGAAAGGCTTTTCCGGATCGAAAGGAATGCCGTTCTTGTTGCAGGTGACGTAGGCGCGACCGAGAGCTGCTTCAGCACGCTTGCCGGTGGCGTTCTTCTTGCGAAGGTCAACCAGCATCAGGTGGTTGTCGGTGCCGCCGGAGACGACATCAAGACCACCTTCGATCAGCGTTTCGGCAAGCGCCTTGGCGTTCTTGACGACCTGTGCGGCGTAATCCTTGAATTCCGGCTGCAAAGCTTCACCGAAGGCAACTGCCTTTGCGGCGATGACGTGCATCAGCGGGCCGCCCTGCAGGCCGGGGAAAACGGCGGAGTTGAACTTCTTGGCCAGATCCTCGTCATTGGTGAGGATCATGCCGCCACGCGGGCCGCGCAACGACTTGTGCGTTGTCGTGGTGGCAACGTGGCAATGCGGGAACGGCGACGGATGCTGGCCACCGGCGACGAGACCAGCGATGTGGGCCATATCGACCATCAGATAGGCGCCGACTTCATCGGCGATCTCGCGGAAGCGCTTCCAGTCCCAGATACGGGAATAGGCGGTGCCGCCGGCAAGGATGAGCTTCGGCCGGGTTTCCTTGGCCTTGCGCTCCACCTCGTCCATGTCGAGCAGGTTGTCGCCTTCGCGCACGCCGTAAGACACGACGTTGAACCACTTGCCGGACATGTTGACCGGCGAACCGTGCGTCAGATGGCCTCCGGAGTTCAGGTCGAGACCCATGAAGGTGTCGCCCGGCTGGAGCAGCGCGAGGAACACGGCCTGGTTCATCTGCGAACCGGAATTTGGCTGGACGTTGGCGAAGTTGACGCCGAACAGCTTCTTGGCGCGCTCGATGGCAAGCTCTTCAGCAATGTCTACGAACTGGCAGCCGCCGTAATAACGCTTGCCCGGATAACCTTCGGCATATTTGTTGGTCATGATCGAACCCTGCGCTTCAAGCACAGCGCGGGAAACGATGTTTTCCGAGGCGATCAGTTCGATCTCGTGGCGCTGGCGACCCAGTTCCTTCTCGATCGCGCCGAAAATATCCGGATCGACTTCGGCAAGCGGACGGGAGAAGAAAGCATCTGTGTTCGACATGGTGAAGGCTCCTGAAACAGTAATGCGATGGCGTCTTAGCGCCCTGCCCGAACAAGAGCAATACGGGCAGCGAGATTTGCCCGTCAAACTGCGACGTTGCGACAAAAAACGGCAGCTGTTTTTTCAAAACCAGCAGCGAAAATGAAAAAAAAGCCGCACCCGACGGGGTGCGGCCTTTCACTTAAATATAAAAACCTGATGGCAGCGCCGGATCAGTTGCGCGGCAACAGGTCGTCGTCGACAGGTCCAGCCGGCTGTTCGATGCCGGTGGTGGTGTTGAGCGCCAGTTCGGCGTTGCCGTCCTTTTCATAGATGTCGTCGCGGAACTGCACCACGCCGTCCTTCGCCGACCATGCGGTGATGTAGACGAAATAGACAGGCACTTCCTGCGCCAGCTTGATCGGTGTGTTGACGCGGGTGGCGATGACGCGTTCCATTTCCTGACGCGACCAGCCGGGCGTGTCGCGCAGCAGCCAGCTTGTGAGGTCGCGCACGTTCTGTACGCGCACGCAGCCGGACGATTCGAACCGCATCAGCTTGTTGAACAGGCCCTGCTGCGGCGTGTCGTGCATATATTCGTTGTTCGGATTGTGGAAGTTGATCTTCGTCGAGGACATGGCGTTGATCTTGCCGGGGTCCTGGCGGAACATCAGGTTCGGTGCCTTTGGCGCAAACCAGTCGACCGCCGTCGGCGAAACTTCCTGTCCCTTGCCGTCGATGAGGCGGATGTTGTTCCGCTCCAGATAGGTCGGGTCCTTCTGCATCAGCGGCACGATGTCCTTTTCGACGATCGAGCGCGGCGCTGTCCAGTAAGGGTTGAGGATGACTTCGTAAATCTTGGAATTGATGACGTGCGTCGGGCGGCTGGCGCGACCGACGACGGCGGTGTTGCGCAGGACGACGCGCTCATTCTCAACCGCTTCGATGGCAGCGGCCGGAATGTTCACCATCAGGTGACGCTGGCCGAGATCGCCGGACATGGACTGAATGCGCACGAGGTTGGTCTGCAACTGGGCCAGACGGATCTGGGCTGAAACATTGAGCGCCTTGGTCGTATATTCGCCGCTGACACCATCGGCGGGAAGGCCGTGGCGGGCTTGGAAGCGCTTCAACGCACCATCGACGTAAGAGTCGAAGGCGCTGGAAATGCCAGCTTCGCGCGGCAGGTCGCCGGAAACCATCAGTCGCTGGCGAAGCGCCTGAACGGAAGGATCGGAAACGCCGATCTGGAGACGCTGCTGGGTGACGGGCACGTCCGGCCAGCCGCCATTCTGCACGATCTGCTGATATTGCATGATCGCCTGCTGCATGTAGACAGGCGCTTCCCGTCCGAGAACCGGGTTGTTGGAAACGACGCCAACGGCGGAACGCGACGAATTCGCGTCGAACTGGTCATCCCAGTTGCCGCGGCGCGACGAGCCCATGAGATCGTTGAGCGCATTCTGCGCCAGGGCCGGCGCGGCAAGCGCGGCAACACCAACGGAAACAGCCGAGCGCAGAAGCGCACGGCGCGATACGGATTCGGAAACGGATTTTTTTGTCATTCTACCTACCAGCCACTCTCTTCGGCATTCTCAACAATGCCTAAATCAATATGATTAACAAACACGTACAACGTGTCTGCCGGCCGGTAATGCTCAATACCCATGGTCTGGGCGCTATTGTCTGGCAGAACAGTCGGGACTTGCCACGACAGCAGGAGAAACCGCCGGCTCCTTCACCTTTGCGGGTCCCATATCAATATGGCCAATTCGTGTCACGGGCCTTTTCTCACGAAGCTGTGTATGCCTGCAAAACAGGGCGAAAACGCACCTAGTAGACCGGGCTTGACACGCCCAGGTGAACGGCGCCTCGAACACGAATCCGCAAGCCGGAGGCAAACCGATGCCCCCGACTCTAACAGTGAAACCGCCGCGGAATTAGAGGCGATAAGCGATCGAGTCGTTCCAAAAGCGATCGAGGCGCTGCAGCAGCTTGTTCATTTCGGAGAACTCGCCGGTGCCGATGCCGCCGACCTTTTCGATCGAGCCGACGTGGCGCTCGTAGAGGTGAGCAACCGTTTCGGCGATTTCCTGGCCTTTTTCAGTCAGGCTGATGCGGACCGAGCGGCGGTCGACACGCGAGCGCTGGTGGTTGATGAGACCGAGGTCTACGAGCTTCTTGACGTTGTAGGAGACGTTCGATCCGAGGTAATAACCACGCGAACGAAGCTCGCCGGCCGTCAGTTCGGAATTGCCGATGTTGAACAGCAGGAGCGCCTGAACGGCGTTGACATCATCGCGACCCTGACGATCGAACTCGTCCTTGATGACATCGAGGAGGCGGCGGTGGAGACGTTCCACCAGGTGCAGCGACTCCATGTAGAGCGAACGGATGGTATCTTCATGTGCGTCGGCAACAACGGCCTGCGGCTTTGCTTTGCTATTGATCATGACTGCCTCACTGTTTTGTTTGGCGGTGTGTTTGTTTGTCTCCCGCCTTGAGTGAGAACCTAATCAATGCGCATAAAATTCTACTTAAAAGCTACGATTAACAAATGCTTACCTGCATTTTCCCAAGTGGGTCAAACTTGTGGCGAAGCGGGACTGGCTTATCACCATGCATTACAAATCAAAGACTTAGCAATAAAATTCGACCGAAAACCAGGCTGAATTGCTTTATTCTTATGGTAAATCAATTCTTGCGCGCTCTTCATTCTGGCGCTGATCGAGCCAAAAAGCGACCAGGAATAGTATATAAATGGTTGCCACGAGACCGTGCATGACGGGTACAAGCGTGTTGGCGCCGAAGATATATGGCCACACCTTATACATGGCGATCTGGGTGCCGGCACCCAAGACCCACATGACTGCCCCCCAGGAGGCGCCGAGCCAGAGACCGAGCGCCGCGACCGGGAAAATCACCGCAAGCGCACTACCCGCCACTCGCCATGGCAGGTTAAGCATATCGAACCGCCCATGCCCGCCGAGAGAATATCCCGTCAGCATCGCCCAATATTGCAGGCCGAACCAGAAACAGGAAACCGCGACCAGCCTCATGAAGACCAGAAAGAGGATTTCCGTCAGCGGACGTTTCGGCAGAGGTTGAGAATCAGGTTCCATGGCCGGAAGATACGGTTTCGACGGGCGGGCGACCAGCCCATATTGAATTCGGCGGCTTGCCTTGTCAAAGCACCCTCGCCCACCGGGGAAGTCCAGGGGGAAACATTGTCGCATTCGCATGGCGCTTGCTTCGTGTTATGCAGCTTTCCTGACTTGGGTGGGATACGAAGGACATTCTTACATGCAGGACAAAACGCATCTGGTCGACGCGATCACCGGCCATCGCCGCATGCGCCGCAATCGCAAGGCCGACTGGACTCGCCGTCTGGTTCAGGAAAGCCGCCTGACCGTCGATGATCTCATCTGGCCGGTCTTCATTGTACCGGGCAGCAATATCCTCGATCCCATACCGGCGATGCCCGGCGTAAACCGCATGAGCGTCGACAAGCTGGTCGAAGCGGCGAAGGAAGCCGCCGATCTCGGCATTCCGGCGATTGCGACCTTCCCGAATATCGAGATGGACTTGCGCGACGAGACCGGCTCGAATGCGCTCGAGGCCAACAACCTCATCAATCAGGCGACCATCGCGGTCAAAAAAGCGGTTCCGAATATCGGCATGATCACCGATGTTGCGCTCGATCCCTTCACCAGCCATGGGCATGACGGCATTCTGCGCGGCGATGAAATCGTCAATGACGAGACCGTGGATCAGGTCGTTCGTGCTGCAATCCTTCAGGCCGATGCCGGTTCGGACATTATTTCTCCGTCCGAGATGATGGATGGCCGCATCGGCGCCATCCGCCGCGGCCTGGATGCGGCCGGGCACCAGAACGTCGGCATCATGGCCTATGCCACGAAATTCTCCTCCGGCTATTACGGTCCGTATCGCGAGGCCATTTCGACGGCCGGACTGCTGAAAGGGGACAAGAACAGCTATTACATCAGCCCCGCCAACGGCATGGAGGCAATCCGCGACGCAGCGCTCGACGTGGAAGAAGGTGCTGACATGCTGATGGTCAAACCGGGCTTGCCCTATCTCGACATCTGTTGGCGGCTGAAAGAGAATTTCGGGCTGCCCACATTCGCCTATCAGGTGTCCGGTGAATATACCCAGATCAAGGCAGCGGCCATGCATGGCTGGATCGACGGGGAGCGCGTGATGATGGAAACGCTTCTCTGTTTCAAGCGTGCAGGCTGCGATGGCATTCTGAGCTATTTCGCAGTGGAAGCCGCGCGCAAACTCGCGAAGGGCTGACAGCCGACGCTTATTGTATTCGGTCGTTTTCTTCCCATATTGTTTGCTGACACGGAATGCTGCCTGACGAAAAGCGCGTTTCGAGCTGTTATGTCTTCTCAGGAGAAAACGACCGATGAACCTCGACCAGAACCCTACCTATGTCGCACCGGACGACTGGCGCGCCTATAGCGGCGTACTGAGCCGACGCATCTTCGCTTTTCTGATCGATTACGCGATCGTTCTCCTGCTGTGCATTCCAGCCGCCGTGATCGTCTTCTTTCTCGGCGTGATTACGCTGGGTCTCGGCTTCTTCCTCTATCCGGCCTTGTTCGTCATCGTCGCGGTCCTTTATTTCGGCGTAACGCTCAGCGGCCCGTCGCAGGCCTCACCCGGCATGCGGGCGATGGGCATCGCGATGGCGCGCATGGACGGACGGCGAATCGATTTCCTTCTGGCCACCGTGCACATTGCGCTTTTCTGGATCATCAACTCGGTTTTGACGCCGCTTATCCTGCTTGCAGGCCTGTTTACGGAGCGCTCGCGCCTCGTTCATGACTTCCTGCTCGGCACCGTCATGGTCAGAACCTACTGATATAAGGGAAAGCCACGAAAACGTGGCTTCCATATCAGGCAAATACCGCATGGTGCAGTTGACGTTTTCCGTCATTTTGCCATTCTGTGACATTATGCATGTCGCTTGAAGCGTCGCCGCACCCCGTGAAATCGCGGCGCGCTTTCACAACAGACGCAGGAGGCGATCACGGTTCGATGAACACGCAGGCGACGCCCTCTCCCCAATTCTATCTTACGGCACCGGCCACCTGCCCCTACTTGCCGAACCAGATGGAGCGGAAGGTTTTCACGCATCTGGTCGGCCCGCGTGCGTCGGAAATGAACGACCTTCTGACCCAGGGCGGCTTCAGGCGTTCACAGAACATCGCCTATCGTCCGGCGTGCGAAACCTGTCGAGCTTGCGTTTCCGTGCGCATCCTTGCCGAACAGTTCCAGCCGACGAAATCGATGCGGCGCGTTCTCTCCATCAACAAGGATGTCGTCGCTACCGTTCATGCCGCTGAGCCATCCACCGAACAGTTCTCACTGTTTCGCCGCTATCTCGACCATCGGCACCAGTCAGGCGGCATGTCCGACATGTCGGCGCTCGACTATGCGATCATGATCGAAGACACGCACGTCAACACCCGCATCATCGAATACCGTGTGCGAGAGCCCGGCTCCGGCATCGATTCCAGCAAACGAGGTGAACTTCTCGCCGTAGCGCTGAGCGATGTGATGAGCGACGGGCTGTCGATGGTCTATTCCTTCTTCAACCCCGATCTAGAAAAGCGCTCGCTCGGCACTTTCATGATCATGGATCACATCACCCGCACACGCGCGCTCGGCCTGCCGCACGTCTATCTTGGCTACTGGGTCGATGGTTCTGAAAAGATGGGCTACAAGACGCGCTACCACCCGCAGGAGCATCTGACACCGCGCGGGTGGGAGGTTTATAAGCCTACGGTAGAAGAATAGTTCGCCAAACAGTCAAAACCGTATGCTAAACTCCATTTAAACTTTGGAGTACTTCAAATGAAAGCAACGATTTGCGAGATTGGCGAAGCCGCTGGTATTGTTATACCAAAGGATATGCTTGAACGGCTTGGATGGAAGACAGGCGACGTTCTTGATCTAAGTGTATACGGCAACATGCTTGAATTGCGTGCTGCCGGTGGTCTTGATGAAGAACTGACGGATGATTTTAATCGGCAGCTCGAACACGCGCGGATTGCGATGCGCAAATACCACGTTGCGCTAAGAACGCTCGCCAAGTCCTGAAACAGCGACCATCAAAGACGTCCCGAGTAATCGCTCGGGACGTCTTTCAGCTGTTACCCGCCAAATTTCCCGCTACGCGGAAAGCCCTTCGGTACGGTGCGGCCAACGGTGGCGCGGTCTGCCAGCCATTCGCGCAATTCCTCACCGACCTTGGTGAAGAGGCGCCCGGCCGTGTCGGACCAGCTCAAGCCGTCTGCGAGCGCGAAACATTTCACATCAACCACGCCGCCGTCCTTGTAGCGTTGCAGGCGCACGCCCTTGCCGCGTGACATTTCCGGCACCTGCGACAGCGGGAAGGCCAGAAGCTTGCGGTTTTCGCCAACGACGGCGACATGGTCGCCAGTAACAGGTACGGCGAGCTTGGCTTCGTCAGGCATGGCGACATTCATGATCTGCTTGCCCTTGCGGGTATTTGCGACCATTTCGCTTTCGGCCACGATGAAGCCGTTGCCGCCAGTCGAGACGAGCAGAAGCTTGCGCGACGGATCGTGAACGAAGGCCGTCAGGATGTCCTGATCGTTCTCCATATCGACCATGATGCGGATCGGCTCGCCATGGCCGCGACCGCCCGGCAGCTTGTCTGCGCCGAGCGTGTAGGCCTTGCCGCCGGTGGTCAACAGCAGCAACTTGTCGGTCGTCTGCGCCGGGAAGGCGAGCTTCGGGCCATCGCCCTCCTTGAAGGTGAGAGCCGACGTATCGGACATATGCCCCTTCAGCGCCCTGATCCACCCCTTCTGCGAGATGACGATGGTGACCGGTTCCTTTTCGATCATCGCCTGCTGGATGGCCTCGATGTCGGCATCCGGCGCATCCGCAAACTGCGTGCGGCGACGGCCGATCTCGGTTGCCTTGGCATATTTCTTTTTGACCTCGCCGATTTCCCAGGCGACGGTCTGCCATTGCTTTTCATCGGAGGCGAGCAGACCCTCGATTTCAGCCTTCTCGCTGCTGAGTTCGTCGAACTCCTTGCGGATTTCGAATTCCTCAAGCTTGCGCAGATTGCGCAGACGCATGTTAAGGATGGCTTCGGCCTGATTATCGGTGAGCGACCACTTGGCCATCATCACCTGTTTCGGTTCGTCCTCCTCGCGGATGATACGGATCACCTCATCGAGATTGAGATAGGCGACCAGCAGGCCGCCCAGAATCTCGAGCCTGCGATCGATGGCCGCAAGACGATGGCGGGAACGGCGGACCAGCACGTCCTTGCGGTGTGCCAGCCATTCGCTCAGCACCTCGTTCAGCGCCATGACCTTCGGCACCCTGCCAAGCGACAGTACGTTCATGTTGAGCGGCAGGCGGCTTTCAAGGTCGGACAGACGGAACAGCGATTCCATCAGCAGCGTCGCGTCGACGGTGCGGTTTTTCGGAACCAGCACGATACGCACGTCTTCGGCCGATTCGTCGCGGACATCCTCAAGCAGCGGCAGTTTGCGGGCGAGCAGCAGCTCGGCGATCTTTTCGATCAGCCGCGATTTCTGCACCTGGAACGGGATTTCGGTGATGACGATCTGATAGCCGCCACGTCCGAGGTCTTCCGTTTCCCATTTGGCGCGCACGCGGAAACCACCGCGCCCGGTCTTATAGGCTTCGAGAATGTTCTCGCGGCTTTCGATGATCACGCCGCCGGTCGGCAGGTCGGGGCCGGGAATGAATTCCACCAGCTTTTCAACCGTCGCATCCGGATGCTTGATGAGATGCAGAGCTGCGTCGCACAGTTCATGGGCGTTGTGCGGCGGGATGGACGTCGCCATGCCGACGGCAATGCCGGAGGCACCGTTGGCAAGCAGATTGGGGAACGCGCCCGGGAGGACGACCGGCTCCTCATCTTCCTCATTATAAGTAGCGCGGAAGTCAACCGCGTCCTCGCCGATGCCTTCGAGCAGCAGCGCTGCCACATCGGTCATGCGTGCTTCGGTATAACGATAGGCGGCGGCGCCGTCGCCATCGATATTGCCAAAATTGCCCTGCCCGTCCACGATCGGATAACGCTGCGAGAAATCCTGCGCGAGACGGACCAGCGCATCGTAGACCGACTGGTCGCCATGCGGATGGAACTTACCGATAACGTCACCGACGATACGGGCGCATTTCTTGAAAGCCGAGTTGGGGCGGATGCCCATTTCGCTCATGGCGTGGATGATGCGGCGGTGAACCGGCTTCAGTCCATCGCGCACATCCGGCAGCGCACGATGCATGATCGTGGACAAGGCGTAAGCGAGGTAGCGCTCTTCAAGCGCCGCCTTCAAATCGACCGGATGAATGTTATCGTCTCCGCCTGACGGAGGTACAAGATTTTTTCCCATGGTGCTTGACTAGCGGAAATGCCGATTCCCGGCAAGGAATTCGGGGGTCTCGGCTGTGGACGAAACGACGCCTTTTGTGAGGATTTTTATTAACTGCGTTGCGAATGCCGCAATGCCGCCGTCATACGAATCGATCTAAATCCTGTAGACCTTTGAATAATCGCGAATATAAATGTCACCATTCACATTTAGAACACGGTGCACATCCGCACATTGAGGGAAGAAACACTATGAGACTGAAATCCACCCGGCAGATTCTTTTCGCAAGTGCCGCGCTTCTCGCGCTTTCCGCACCGGCATTCGCACTGGATGGCAACGACGTTCTGAAAAAGATCAACGCCGCCTACGCCGCGCAGGGCGGTGAAATCGCCGCCGGATCCGTCGCCGTCAACGGCGACACGGTGACGCTGAATGGCGTGACCTTCAATGCGGCTGCCGATCCGGCCAAAAAAATTCCGGTCGGCAACGTCACCCTTGAAGGCGTCGAGGAAAACAACGGCGGCTACAAGATCAAGAACGCGCGTTTCGACAATGTCGATTACAAGCAGGAAAACGTGGAGATCAAGGCTAACGACATCTACATGTCGGGTCTCACCATCCCTGCCGATGCGACGACGGGCACGATTGATGCGCTGATGTTCTACGACGAGGCGCATAGCGGTCCGATTTCCGTTTCCATCGATGGCAAGCAGGCTTTCTCGCTCGAGGAAAGCAGCGCAACGATGTCTGTCAGCGACGACAAGGCCTCGATCGGCTTCGATCTCGACGCATCCGGCTTCAAAGCCGATCTCAGCGAAGTCAACGATCCGGCCACGAAGGACGCAATTGAAAAGCTCAATCTGCAGGCCCTTTCCGGCAACATGACCATGAGCGGAAGCTGGGAAGTCGCCTCCGGCACCGTAGACGTCGAGGAATATGCCATCGACCTCGACAAGGTCGGCCGTCTCAACATGTCGTTCGGTTTCTCCGGTTACACACTCGCCTTCATCAAATCGATGCAGGAGACGGTGAAGGCGCAGGCTGCAAATCCGAACAAGGAACAGGCGGAACAGGCAGCGGGCCTTGCCATGCTCGGCCTGATGCAGCAGCTTTCCTTCGTTAATGCCGAAATCAGCTTCGAAGATGCCAGCATCACCAAGCGCGCCATCGACTACGCTGCAAGCCAGCAGGGTATGACCAGCGATCAGCTTTCCCAGACCATCAAGGGCATGGCGCCCATCATGATGGCTTCGCTCAACGTTCCGGAATTGCAGAACATGGTGTCGGCTGCGATCAACGCCTATATCGACAATCCGAAGAGCTTCTCCATCTCGGCCGAACCGGAAAAGCCGGTTCCCTTCCCGATGATCATGGGCGCCGCCATGGGCGCGCCGAACACCCTGCCGACAATGCTCGGCGTCACGGTGACGGCAAACGAATAGCACAACAAAAAGCCCCGGTTACGCCGGGGCTTTTTACTTCTGGTCAGTGGAGTGGGGCTGTCGCTCCATCCTGCTTGTCGTGCAGGGCGAAACGGTCGATCATATGGGCGCTCGCTTCGTTGACGCCGATTACCTCGACCGTCTTGCCGGTCTTGCGGAATTTCAGCACGACCTTGTCCAGTGCACCGACAGCCGAGATATCCCACAGATGCGCTTGTGTGACGTCGATGGTGACCGTTTCCACGTCTTCGGCAAAATCGAAGGCGGCAATGAAGCTTTCCGTCGAGGCGAAGAAAATCTGCCCATCGACGCGGTAGATGCGGTGCCGACCATCCGCGACAAGCTCTGGACGAACGTGGAAGAGTTTTGAAACCTTCCCCGCGAAAAACACGCCGGAGAGAAGCACGCCTGCGAGTACGCCTTTTGCGAGATCATGGGTCGCCAGCACGGTCCCGACCGTTACCAGCATGACGATGCTGGAAGACGGTGGATTGCGGCTGAGATCGAGAATCGAACGCCACGAGAAGGTGCCGATCGAAACCATGATCATGACAGCCACAAGAGCGGCCATTGGAATGATGCGGACAAGATCATCCAGCACCAGAATGAGGAACAGCAGGAAGGCGCCCGCCACAAAGGTGGAGAGCCTGCCCCTGCCGCCGGATCTGACGTTGATGACCGACTGGCCGATCATGGCGCAGCCGCCCATGCCGCCGATCAGCGCGGAGGCGATGTTGCCTGTCCCCTGCCCGATGCATTCCCGGCTCTTGTTGCTGCCGGTATCTGTCATGTCGTCGACGATCTGTGCCGTCAGCAGGGATTCCAGGAGACCGACGGCAGCCAGCGCTGCGGAATAGGGAAAGATGATCTGCAGCGTTTCGAAAGTCAGCGGCACCTGTGGCAGGGCGAAGACCGGCAGCGTCGAGGGCAGCTCGCCGAGATTGCCGACGGTGCGGATATCCATGCCGAAAAACACCGCTACGCAGGTCAAAACGACGATGGCGACCAGCGGCGACGGGATGATTTTCGTGACCAGCGGGAAGAGATAGATGATCGCAAGACCAGCCGCGATCATGACGTAGGTTGCGACAGGCACGCCTATCAGCTCGGGCAATTGCGCCATGAAGATCAGGATCGCCAGCGCATTGACGAAGCCGGTCATGACTGAGCGAGAGACGAAGCGCATCACCCGCCCGAGCCTTGCAAAGCCCGCAGCGATCTGCAGCACACCCATGAGGATGGTCGCAGCAAAGAGATATTGTAGGCCGTGTTCCTTCACCAGCGTCACCATCAGGACGGCTGTGGCGGCGGTTGCCGCGGAAATCATGCCCGGACGGCCACCGGTGAAGGCGCAGACGCAGGCAATGGCGAAAGAAGCGAACAACCCCACCTTCGGATCGACGCCGGCGATGACGGAAAAGCCGATTGCTTCGGGAATGAGCGCGAGTGCGACGACGATGCCGGAAAGCACATCGCCGCGAATATTGGAAAACCACTCACGTCTGTAAGTCTGAAATCTGTTCATTTGATTTTTTCGCAAAGTATGACGCACCGGCCGGAAGCATGTCCGGTAGATTGAAAAAGAATGTCGGTGCTTTGCGTTGTCTGGCGGATCGGCGGCCAGAAGAGCCACCCGGAATTTCACCGGGTCCGTGGTGAATGCTCCACCTATAGACGGCAAAAAAGCGGGCAGCAAGTTGTCTGCCCGCCTTTCGATGCTGGCGATGCGCCTTACGAGGCTTCGCTGCGACCAATATTGGTGTTGTGCTGGGTTGGGCCGGTTCCCGACCAGTCGACCCTGCGGGTTGCGAACATGGTGGCAGCAATGGCGATGAAAGATATCAACGCGCCGGCCAGCAGCGCATATTCATCCTCATTCAGAACCAGATACATGACCCCATAAGCCACCGCCAGAACCGTGAACAGGGCTATCCCGTTCTGACGGCTATCGGTTGCGCTTCCGAGATAGGAGGAGATCAGGAGCGCTGTCAGAAGCGACGCCGCAGCATAGGCGATGGTGAAGCCCGTATGTTCCGCAAGTGCGAGCAGCAGCACGTAGAAAACGATCAGCGCCAGCCCCGTCAGCACGTACTGAATCCAGTGCACGCTGCTGCCGCCCCTCAGTTCGACGATGAAGACGGCCAGGAACACCAGAGAGATGAAGCCTATCGAATATTTGAGTGTCCGGGCGATGATCTGGTAGAATTTCACGGGCTCGACGAGGTTGATCCTCATCAGGCTGTCGGTCAGCGGCAGGCGCGAACTCTCGACCACGCGGTCTATGCCCCTTGCGAGATAGGGGATTGTCCAGTTGGCCGTGAAATCCGAGGCTGTGACGGTCTTTTCCTCCGGCAGGAACAGGCCTTCAAAGCCGGGATGCGGCCAGTTGGCCTTGGCCGCCAAACTGGTGGTCTGGCCGGCGGGCGCGACGGCAAAGCTGCCGGAACCATTCAGGGAGAAGGCTATATCGAAATCGAAGCCTTTCTCGACAAGGCCTCTTTCGATCGATCTGTGCACGCCGGCATCGGACCTGATGGACATGTCCTGCGCACCCGTGCGGGGCGCTATGACAGAGATATCACGCATGCCGGGATCGAACGGCAATACGGAACCGCCATCGATCCTGACACCGGCGCTCGAGCGAATGCCGGTCATATCCTGTATGCTGAGAACGAGAATGGCGCTGTCGAGGCGGGGCGTGCCGGAGAAGCGGGCGAGATCCTGAAGGATGCCGGCACCGAACCGGCCTTTGAGGACAAGGTCGCCATTATAGACCGGCAGGCTGTAGATCGACAGCCGCTTCTCCTCGGTCTTCAGATCGGCCGTGACATCAAGCGTTTCCGGCATGACCAGCGCCCATTCGGTCGTGCGATCGACGATGCTCTGGCCGTTCACCTCGCGGCGTCTTTCCACGTCGAAAGGCACGGCGAGATAAGGGCCGTTCACCACCTGATCGCCACCCCAGCCGCTGGCGATACGGCCCGAAACATCCTCGGCCCGAGAGGCGCGCTCTTCCGTCAGCGCCCAGACGAGAAGCAGCGGTACGAGCAGAACCATCGATATGAAACCGATCATCAGAAACTTGGCGCCCGGTGAGCGCAGGCTGACGGCGAAGCCGTTGCGAGGCGGGGCTGGCGGCATCTGCCCACCGGCCGGGGCGAGGTCTTTTTCCGATTCATGTGCCATTCTGAAATCCTTATAAATATGATCGCGCCGCAACCCCAAGCGAAGTTCGGCCGGCGCTGTCCCAAGTTTAAAATCCCCGATAGTCTTTGCGTCCCCAAAATGAGCGCAAAACTATACTGGGATCGGATTCCGGCTGATTACGTTCGGAATTCCGTTAAACTCGCGGTAAAATTGTGACTTTCCCACGTTCGTTGCAGAAACAGAAAGGGCCAGCGTCGCCGCCAGCCCTTTTGTTCAAAACCCGTGGCGGTTAAGATCAGTCCTTCTTGGACGGAACCACGCGCAGCGCCAGCTCGCGAAGCTGGGTCGGCGTTGCCGGGGACGGCGCGTTCATCAGCAGGTCCTGTGCCTGCTGGTTCATCGGGAACAGCGTGATTTCGCGCAGGTTCTTCGCACCAACCAGAAGCATGACCACGCGGTCGATACCGAAGGCGCAACCGCCATGCGGAGGCGCACCGTACTGGAAGGCGCGGTAGAGACCGCCGAAGCGCTCTTCCACGTCGCTCTGCGACAGGCCGACCTTTTCAAAAGCCTTGACCATCAGCTCGGGCGACTGGTTACGGATAGAGCCGGAGGCGATTTCGAAGCCGTTGCAGACCGCGTCATACTGGAAAGCCTTGATGGAGAGCGGATCCTGCCCTTCCAGCGCTTCCATTCCACCCTGCGGCATGGAGAAGGGGTTGTGGGCGAAATCGATCTTCTTTTCTTCGTCGTTGTATTCGAAGAAGGGGAAATCGACGATCCAGCACATTTCGAAACGGTCGCGGTCAATCAGGTTCAGCTCGTCGGCGGCACGGGTGCGCGCCTCGCCGGCAAACTTGTAGAACTTGGCGGGATCGCCCGCGACGAAGAAGCAGGCGTCGCCCGCCTCAAGGCCGAGCTGCTGGCGCAGCGCCTCGGTGCGTTCCTCGCCGATGTTCTTGGCAAGCGGACCGGAGCCGGCAACCTTGCCTTCTTCTTCCTTCCAGAAGATGTAGCCGAGGCCCGGCTGGCCCTGGCTCTGCGCCCAGGCGTTCATGCGATCGCAGAATGCACGCGAACCACCGGTCTTGGCCGGGATAGCCCAAACCTGCACCTTGGGGTTTGAGGCGATCATGTTGGCGAAAACCTTGAAGCCCGAGCCATCGAAATGTTCGGTCACGGCTTCCATGACAATCGGGTTGCGCAGGTCCGGCTTGTCGGAGCCGTATTTACGGATCGATTCGTCATAGGGAATGCGCGGCCATTCTTTCGTCACCGGCTTGCCTTCGGCAAACTGTTCGAAAACGGCCGTCATCATCGGCTCCATCGTGGTCCAGACGTCTTCCTGGGTCACGAAGCTCATTTCGACGTCGAGCTGGTAGAATTCGCCCGGCAGGCGGTCTGCACGCGGGTCTTCATCGCGGAAGCATGGAGCGATCTGGAAGTAGCGGTCGAAACCGGCCACCATCAGAAGCTGCTTGTACTGCTGAGGGGCCTGCGGCAGCGCGAAGAACTGGCCTTCGTGGATGCGCGAGGGAACGAGGAAGTCGCGCGCGCCTTCCGGCGAGGATGCGGTGAGGATCGGCGTCGTATATTCGGCAAAGCCCAGATCGCCCATACCCTTGCGCATGGAGGAGATGATCTGCGTGCGCTTGACGATGTTCTTGTGCAGGGTTTCGCGGCGCAGGTCGAGGAAGCGATACTTCAGGCGAACATCTTCGGGATATTCAGGCTCACCGAAGACGGGCAGCGGCAGCTCCTTGGCAACGCCCAGAACCTCGATCTCCTGCGCATAAAGCTCGATCTCGCCAGTGGCCATGCCCTTGTTGATGGTGTCTTCGGACCGCGCCTTGACGAGACCGTCAATGCGGATCACCCATTCACCGCGCACGGTTTCCGCAACCTTGAAGGCCGGGCTATCGGGGTCGGCCACGACCTGGGTAATGCCGTAGTGGTCGCGAAGGTCGATGAAGAGAACGCCGCCATGATCTCGCACGCGATGAACCCAACCGGAAAGGCGAACGGTTTCGCCGACGTCGGACTTGCGGAGAGCGGCACAGGTGTGGCTGCGGTAACGATGCATTTTAATATCCTGGAGCGTGTCGTGGGCCAGATGGGCGGCACTGTCGAAATTTGCCGGAAAAGCGCATGACCAGCCCGATTTGTCAAGGCAAAGCACAACAATGTCGCGTTCAGCCTGTCCTTTCGCGCGCCTTCGCTTTAGATAGTGCTTATTCAGCCCGCCAAACCGAGTCGGCCCGCAATGAGCCAGATCAGACCTCTTATCCCGCTTCTCGTCACCGCCGGCATTCTGATTGGCGGCAACGGTCTGCAGGGAACCTATATCGCGCTGCGGGGCCTTTCCGAAGGGTTTTCGGCCAGCACCATCGGCCTCATCAGCGCCGCCTACAGCATCGGATTCGCGCTCGGCTGCATTTCGGTGACGCGCCTTCTGCGCAAGATTGGCCATATCAGAACCTTCGCCACCATGGCGGCGGTCGCATCGGCCGCCTCGATCGCCATGCCGCTTGTCCTTCATCCCTTGTTCTGGATGTTGATGCGCTTCGTCATCGGTATTGCGGTCGCCTGTCTTTTCGCCGCGATCGAAAGCTGGATCAATGCGCAGGTGACGAATTCCAACCGTGCGCGCACGCTGTCCATCTATCGTTTCGTCGATCTCGGTTCCGTAACGCTCGCCCAATATATCATTCCCGTCGCCGGCATTGACGGGCCTGTGGTGTTTTCGCTGATCGCCATGGCGCTCACGCTGTCGCTGGTGCCGATCTCGATTGCCGACAAATCCAACCCCGCGCCGCCGAAACAGATCCCGTTCAATCTTTTCGCGGTGTGGCGCATCTCACCGCTTGCCGTCGTCGGCTGCGTGGCTGTCGGCCTCAGCATGGCGGCGTTTCGCAACATCGGGCCAATCTATGCCGAACAGATCGGCCTTTCCGTCACCGCCATCGCCACCTTCATGAGTGCGGGCATCATCGGCGGCGTGGTCTTGCAATATCCGCTCGGCGTCTATTCCGACCGTTACGACCGCCGCATCATCATTCTCGCTACCACGGCGTGCTCCGTGATTGTCGGTCTGTTTCTCGCCCTGTTTGCCGGCTCGGACGAATGGAGCAACATCATCGGCGTCTTCGTGTTCGGCGCCTTTGCCCTGCCGCTCTATTCACTCAGTTCCGCCCATGGCAACGACCATGCCAAAGAGGGCGAACATGCGATGGTGTCTGCCGGGCTGCTGTTCTTCTGGTCGGTGGGTGCAACCGTCGGCCCGCTGCTCGCCTCCGTCCTGATCGACCAGTTCGGTCCCAAAGCGCTGTTCAGCTACACGGCCGCGATCCAGATCGTTTTCATCGCCTACACCATATACCGGCTTAGGGTGCGCGAGGGAGTACCCGTTGAGGAGCGGAACTGGCGGTTCCGCCCGCTTTTGCGGACCTCGGCCTATTTTCAGAAGCTGGCCGCCCCTGCACCACCCAAAAACGACGGGCCGACGCCAAAACCACCTGAGAAAAACGATCCTTGAGCCTTCAAAAGCGGGCTTTGTATTGACATGCGCCCGGCAAAGGGAAAGTAAGACGGATAATTTTCACGAGTGGCCATTTGCAATGATTGAAACGACTGCCGCCCTCGCCGAAGCCTGCACGGAACTGGCGAAATCGGAATTCATTACCATCGACACCGAGTTTCTGCGTGAGACGACCTTCTGGCCCGAGCTTTGTCTCGTGCAGATGGCGAGCCCTACCCTTGAGGTACTGGTCGACCCGCTCGCCAAGGGTCTCGACCTTACGCCGCTGTTCGAACTCATGGCCAATCCCGATGTCGTGAAGGTTTTCCATGCGGCGCGTCAGGATATCGAAATCATCTATCATCTTGGCGGGCTTATTCCGCACCCGATCTTCGATACGCAGGTCGCGGCCATGGTGTGCGGTTTCGGCGATTCGATCTCTTACGACCAGCTGGTCCAGAGGATCAAGAATGTGCAGATCGACAAATCCTCACGCTTCACGGACTGGAGCCGCCGCCCGCTGACGGAAAAGCAGCTGGATTATGCGCTGGCCGACGTCACCCATCTGCGCGATGTCTATCTGGCGCTCAAGGCGCAGCTGGAGCGTGAAGGCCGCTCGCTTTGGCTGACCGAAGAGATGGACATTCTGGAATCGCGCGAAACCTATGACATGCATCCCGACGATGCCTGGCTGCGGTTGAAATCGCGCCTGCGCAAGCCGACTGAACTCGCCATCCTCAAATTTGTAGCAGCATGGCGTGAACGTGAGGCGCGGTCGCGCAACGTGCCGCGCTCACGCGTGCTGAAAGACGATGCGATCTTCGAAATCGCACAGCAGCAGCCGAAGGACACCGAGGCGCTGTCGCGGCTTCGCACCATCCCGAAGGGCTGGGAGCGCTCCTCCTCCGGCACGGCCATCATCGAGACCGTGAATGCGGCGCTGGCACTTCCGAAAGAGGAAATGCCGAAAGCGCCGCGTCACAGCCACGCACCGGAAGGCTCCGGCGCTGCCGTGGAGCTGTTGAAAGTTCTCCTGAAGCTAACGGCAGACAAGCACGGCGTCGCAGCAAAGGTCATCGCCAACAGCGAAGATCTGGACAAGATCGCTTCCGAGGGCGAGGCTGCCACCGTGGCAGCGCTGACCGGCTGGCGGCGCGAACTGTTTGGCGATGTGGCGCTGAAGCTCATCAATGGCGAAGTGGCATTGCGTTTCGCCGGCAAGAAGGTCGAGGCGGTTGATGTGGCGGTGAGCGAGGCCTGATCGCCCGCGCCTCACGCAGTTTTGCGCATTGTCCGGACGCGAAAGCGCTTCTGCTTTTACCGGACCTGCGCCAACCCAAATTTTGCCTGCATCGCGGTCCATCTCTTTGCAGATGGTCTCGCTTTGAGGGTATTTCCATGAAACCTGCCCGTGCTCTGCTGTTGGCCGCATCTATCGCGGCCGCAGGCATTTTCCCTACTCTTTCATCCACGTCAGCGCGCGCCGATGACGGCAAGGTCGATCTTCAGGGCGAATGGACCACCGATTGCCTTAAGATCGGCAAGAACGATCGTCACGGCATCGTCACGCGCATCACCATACGCGGTGGCCGCATGCATGCTGTCTCACAGATTTACGCCCGCAGCAGCTGCCAGCAGCCCACGGTGCAGGTGCGTTACGAAGGCACGCTGGACGGTGGCCTGAAGGACAACGACAGCATGCTCTTTGCCCATACCGTCACCTCAATCGCCATGACACCCAACGACCCCGCGGTTGTCGAGCATTATAATGGTGACCCGAAGGGTACCGGTTGCGGGTTGACTGGCTGGAAAGAGAATATTCCCTTCGATGTCGATGGCCGGACCTGCGCGGCCATCACATTTGCCAGCAAGGGAGAAACCCTGTTCGACCGGGCATGGATAGACGGCAACCGGCTGCGTTTTGCCGCCTTCCCCGTCACATGGTCGAACCGCTCGCCGGACGACCGTCCGCAATCGCCGCTTGAAACGGTCTATTACAGAACATCCTATTAAGTAGTAGAGCCGGGTGCACAGCCCTTTTGCGGCAACGGGGCAACAGCCTTTCCAATCCTTCATGTGACCTTACCGAATGGTCACTTTTTGCAGCGCATTTTCCACATTAATGTCGCATATGACTTGAACAGAAGCTTCGCCTGACGGGGGCACGACGCTTCCCTTCCCCGAGATCAAGAACCGACATGAGAAAATTGCTGCCCATTCTGGATTACGTGGTGCTCTTCGTTGCCGTGGCCGGCAGCGGCGTGGCCTACGCGTTTCTGGAATATGGCGGCGGCGCGCTCATTGGCGCCACCTATGCGCTGTTCGCCTGTGCGCCCATCCTCGCCTTCGAGCGTGGTTACGTGCTGCCCGGTCTGTCGCGGCAGGTTAGCGCATTGCCGACACCGGCCTATATTGCCGTCGGCCTCATCATCTATGCCGTCCTCGTCTTCTGTGGCTTCGGGCTTGGCGGTACCATTCTGTGGGTTAGCGGCATATTTCCCGGCACCTGGAAACGGGCGGTGCATGCCGAGGTGCAGACACTGATCTTCACCCTCATCGTCTGCGGCATCATCGTTTTCATCATGCGCGTGCGCGAACTGCTGGGCCGTGACATCTTCATCGATCTCATCCTTGGGCGCTATCGCCGTCCAGTCAGCGAGGACCGCGTCTTCATCTTCATCGACCTCGTCGGCTCCACTTCGTTTGCCGAAACCCATGGCGACCTGAAGGCGCAGGAGTTTCTGGGCGAAATCTTCGCGAGCTACGCAGCCCCCGTCAGAAGACATGGCGGCGTCATTGACGACTACATCGGCGACGCGGCCATCATCACCTGGCCCTATCACATGGCGATAAGGCGGGCAGCCTGCGTGCGCTGTGTTTTCGATATCCAGGCGACCATCGAGGACAAGCGCGACATGTGGCTCGCCCGTTTCGGCGAAGTGCCGCGCCTTCGCTTTGCGATTCATGGCGGGCCGGTCATAACAGCCGAAATCGGCGTCGATCACCACAAGATCACCTATTTTGGCGACACGGTAAACACCACTTCGCGGCTCGAATCACTGAGCAAGATGCTCGGCCATCCCGTGCTGATTTCTGCCGATCTCGCCCATCAGCTGGTGCTACCCAAAGGTGTGCGCAGCGAATATCTCGGCGAACATGCTGTCAAGGGACGCGGCCAGACGCTCGGCGTGTGTACGCTCAGCCAATATCAGGCCCCAGCCGCCTGAAAAAACCCCTGAAAACAAACGGGTAGCCTCGTTTCCGAGGCCGCCCGTCATCAAAATTCATCAAAGCTTCAAACTGCAATCACCTGCCTGTCATGTAGCGCCCCTATCGCCTCAGTCCTGTCTTCAACAGGCATTGAGGGGTCTCCACCATGAAGCATATTCTTTTCGCACCTTTCGCCGTTCTTGCGCTCGCAACCGCATCCCATGCAGAGCAGGAGTTTCCGGCAAAGCTGGTCTCGCACGCCATTCTGCCGGCCAACACCATCATCGCAGCACCTGCCGATGCGCCGGAATACCTCAAGACATCCGCCAAGTTCACGACGGCCGACCGCAAGCGCGCCGAGGGTCTCGGCACCGTGCCCGGCAAGGATGGCGTTCGCCCGACCGGCCTCTCCATGCCGTTCAACGGCCAGGCCATGCAAGGCTTTTCCGGCATCAAGGCCATGGCGGACGGCAGCTTCTGGAGCCTTTCCGATAATGGTTTCGGCTCGAAGCTCAACTCCAGCGATGCCATGCTGATGCTCCACCACATCAAATTCGACTGGGATGCCGGCAAGGTCAACGCGCTGGAGACGGTGTTCCTTTCCGACCCGGACAAGAAAGCTCCCTTCCCCATCGTCATGGAAGGTTCGACCAAACGTTACCTGACGGGCGCCGACTTCGACGTCGAATCCATTCAGCCCGTTGCCGACGGCTTCTGGGTGGGCGAAGAGTTCGGTCCCTACATCCTGAAATTCACCCGCGACGGCAAGCTGACCGACGTCATCGCCACCAAGGCCGGCGATATCGAGGTGAAGTCCCCGGATCATCCGACCCTGGCACTGCCCGGCAACCCCACGCAGAAAATGCCCGCCTTCAACCTGAAACGATCAGGTGGTTATGAAGGCATGGCGCTCTCCAAGGACGGCTCGAAGCTTTACGGCCTTCTCGAAGGCCCGCTCTACACCGCCGAAGGTCAGGTCGAAAAGACCGAAGACGGCTCAACCGCCCTTCGCATCATCGAGCTCGATACCGCCAAGAAGGAATGGACAGGCCGCACCTGGCTCTACCCGCTGGCGCAAGGTGGCGAAGCCATCGGCGATTTCAACATGCTGGACGAGAGCACCGCGCTGGTCATCGAGCGTGACAATGGCGCCGGCACCGCCGACAAGGCCTGCGCCGACCCGAAGAAGCCGGATGTAAACTGCTTTGCCGTACCTTCCAAGGTCAAGCGCATCTACAAGATCGAATTCAACGACGCCAATGCCGGCAAGGCGGCGCGCAAGATCGGCTATATCGATCTGCTGAAGATCTCCGATCCTGATAACAGGAAGCGTCAGGGCGGCGGCAACGGTTTCTACGACATGCCGTTCGTGACCATCGAGAATGTCGACCGTGTCGACGCCACCCATATCATCGTCGGCAACGACAACAACCTGCCCTTCTCGGCCGGCCGTGCGCTGGACAAGGCTGACGACAACGAGTTCGTCCTGCTGGAAGTCAAGGACCTTCTCGACGCGAAGTGAGGAAAGGGGTGCCGGAATTCGTTCCGGCACCGTCAGCGCATCGGCGCAATCTCAACTGAACGGAGCGTTCCTGCGGCCTGAAAAAGGAAGCGAGGCGCTCCGTTACTGTACCGACCCAACCTGACCCGGAACCCGGTTCCGAAACAGGAAAGACCCGTCATGCAGGACAATGCCGAACGACTGTATTACGCCCTGAGGAAAAGCTGGTCGCTCGAAACCAGCAGCCTGTGGTCGAGAGAAAACCCAGCCAGGGGGCAAGGCGGCGTTACAGCTCTGGTGGTGCAGGATATTTTCGGTGGCGACCTCGCCAAAACCGTCGTTAGCGGCGCCGACCATTTCTCCAATATCGTCAACGGCACCCGCTGGGATTTCACCTTCACCCAGTTCGATATTCCGGTCGGTTACGAGGACAGGCCCGCCACCCGCACGGAGGCGATGGCAAGGGCCACGCCCCTGCAATATGCCTATCTCAGCGCCTGTATCAGGAAGGCGCTGGGGCACGGTTGAATAATAACGGCTTGTAGCGAGGCGACCGGTTTGTCTCGGCGACAAACCGATTTCGGTCTGTCGTGTTTTTCGTTTGCGGTTTCAAATCCACAACTTCAGCTTCTCCTCTCAAAGCAGACACAATCCATAGCATAGTACCGCAGGTAACGAGGTGTGCCGAGAGGAGAGTTGTGCGATGAGTGAGAGCTGCCCGGTCCTGACGCCCGCCGAACGGCAGGTTCAGGATATATTGCAACGGACAGAATCGGCGATGGTGTCCACAATTTTCGCAGCGCTTGAGCGTGCAAGCAAACAGGCTGCTGACGAACTCCAGTCAATCGGGTCTGAAATACAGCCACCGCCTCATGACTATTTTGCCGCTGTCGCACACCAGCAGCTTTTCCTGCTGTTATGCGGAGCCGACCTGGAAACATTCGAGGGCGGAGATCCCGAAGTCGCGCGTCACATCATCCAGAATGCCCAAAACATATCCGACCATTATTGGAAGTAAAAAAGCTGCGACCGCGGATGGTTCCGGCGGCTGACCGCGCTGTGTGAAGCCAGATTTCGTTCCACGCAAAGCGCGCACACGATCTGCATTTCAAAGGGATATCTGGCCTAATCGGCTTGCCTTCGCAATTTCACGTCATATGCCCTTCATAGTCCCCGGTTACGCAGGCCGAAATCCGGAGACAGGCATGCACTCAACCGCACAACTCAATCGCCCCAAGCTCGCAGAGACAGTTATCCATTCGACGGCAAGCATAAGGGACTCGAACATAGGTAGCTGCTGCGAAATTTTGGCCGATACCTCTCTGCACAACGTCGAACTCGGGAATTACTCCTACCTCGGACCCCGTTGTATTGTCGGTGATGCGACAATCGGGAAATTCTGCGCTATTGCCGCGGACGTCAGGATTGGCGCACCGAACCATCCAATGGACCGACCGTCCATGCATCGTTTCAGCTACTGCCCGGAATATTACGCTACAGAGGCGGTGCGCGACCACGCTTTTTTCGATCGCCGCAAGGAGGATCGCGCCGTCATCGGTCACGATGTCTGGATCGGTCACGGGGTCATCGTGCTGCCGGGCGTGAAGGTTGGAGACGGCGCCGTGCTCGCAGCAGGCGCGGTCGTCACCAAGGACGTGCCGCCCTACACCATCGTCGGCGGTGTTCCCGCGAAGATCATTCGCGAGCGGTTTTCGCAAACCGTGGCGGGGAAGCTTGCCAAAATCGCCTGGTGGGACTGGCCCTTCGAGACGATCATGGCGCGGCTAGCCGACTTTCAATCAAGCGATATCGACGCCTTTTGTCAGCGCTGGTCCTAGTATAGCTCCACAACTGTCTGCGGTGCCAAATGGCCGGCGTCTGCCCGTTACTCGAACACAAACGCCAACCGCTTGCCCGTCAGCTTCGCCAGTTGCTGCAGGCGTCCGTCCAGACGCTCTCCGGCAAAATCGCAATAGGCGTGTGGCACGACGAATTCCAGATCCAGATCCGGATTGGTGGATTTGCGGAATTTCAGGTGATCGACGACACCGGGCATGGAGGCTGAGAAGAGGTAAACGACGCGTAGCAGGCCGCCGAGCAACTTGCCGAGTTCCAGCAGGCGGTCACCCGCCATGGCGGCGAGCGGCTGTGTGGTGCCGTTGTCGTTCAACCCTTCGAAGCGGTAATAATTGGCAAGCGCGATATAAGCGCGGCCCGGATGGGTGATCGCCACGAAGGAGGAGTGGGCGATGATGTTGAGCGCCTGCAGGCCGCGATAGTCCGGATGTGCACGCCAGCTGATATCTGCCAGAAGGCAGGCCGCCTGCCGGTAACGGCTTTCCTCTTCCGTCTCCTCGATGCCGAAGACCGGAAAGGTGCGGCCGCTCCAGTCGGCCAGTTCGCGCGCATGTTCGGGCGAACGGGCACGCAGAATGGCAAGCTCGTCGGCCGTGACCAGCAGCGGGTCGGTATCCCGCTCCGCTTCCGTCAGCAGCGAATAAAGATAACCTTCGCGCACGCCCTGCGCCGAGAAGGCGATCGTTGCCGGCTTCATCGCCTTTAGAACTTCACGCATGGCGATGGCGCCGAACGGCAGAAGCGAACGGCGGTTCTTGGAGACCGCCTGCCAGGCCGGGTCCTTGCTGTCCCTGGAGACGATGACTTCTTCCAGAAAATTCAGCATTTCCGCCAGCGGTAATTCATATCCCTGCATCATGTGCAGCGGATAACCCGTGATCTCCATGTGCAGCTTGGCGATGTTTCGCCACGTGCCGCCCACGGCATAAAAGGTACGCCCCTCGCCGGCCGCCAGCAGCTTTGCGAAGGATTTGACGTGTTTGCGGGCAATGGTCGTCGCCTTCTCCAGCGAGCCATCCGATTGCTCCGACAACCGAAGGCCGCCGAGCGGCAGGGTGATGCCCTCGCCACAGTTCTTGCCCTTGATGTCGATGAGTTCCAGCGAACCGCCGCCCAGGTCGCCTGCAATGCCATCTGGGTCGTGGAAACCGCTGATCACGCCATAGGCGGAATAAAGCGCTTCTTTTTCGCCGGACAGGACCTCGATCTCGCAACCAAGTATGGCTTCGGCTTCACGGATGAAATCCGGGCCGTTTTCCGCTTCACGCGCTGCCGCTGTCGCCAGCACGTAGAGTTGCTGCGCCTGCGCCTGTTCGGAAAGCGCATGGAAGCGACGCAGTGCCATCAAAGCCCGGCTAACGCCTTCCTCATGCATTCGGCCCGTGAGGGCCAGTCCCTTGCCGAGACCGCAAAGGACCTTTTCGTTGAACAGCACGGCGGGCGCGCGGGAAAGACCTTCATATACGACGAGACGAACGGAGTTCGAACCAATATCTATGACGGAAACGGGGGCAAGGCCGGTCAGCCGCCCCTGTGCTTCTGATCGAGTCATTCAGCCTGTTTCTTGCGGGAAGAAATCAACCCGGCAATCAATTTGGGCGCACTTGATTTCAGGGCTTCACCACGTCCGGAAAGGCTGGGATTGGTCATGAAATAGTGCTGCGCGTTGAACGGTTCTTCGCCTTTACGCACCTCGATGCGCCTCGACGTTCCGTCCGCAAGTATCTCGTAGCTCTGCTGGTTGTCAATGAGATTGCCCAGCATAATCTGTGAAAGAACCTGCTCGTGCACGGTGGGGTTGGTGAGCGGCACCAGCGTTTCAACGCGGCGATCAAGGTTGCGCGGCATCATGTCGGCGGAGCCGATATAGACCAGCGCCTTGTCGGACGGCAGGCCAAAACCATTGCCGAAGCAGAAGATTCGGCTGTGCTCGAGGAAGCGGCCGACAATCGATTTGACGCGGATATTGTCCGACAGACCCGCAACCTGTGGGCGCAGGCAGCAGATGCCGCGCACGACGAGATCGATCTCCACGCCAGCCGCACTGGCGCGGTAAAGCGTATCGATAATCTCGGGATCGACCAGCGAGTTCATCTTCATCCAGATCGCCGCCGGCGCACCGCGCTTGGCGTGCTCGATCTCTTCGTTGATGTGCTTCACGATGCGCGCACGCAGCGTATAGGGCGAAATGGCGAGCTTCATGCCCTCTTCCGGTTCGCCGTAACCCGTGATGAAGTTGAAGATATTCGCCATGTCGTGGGCGATCTTCGGGTTGCAGGTGAAGAAGGACAGGTCGGTATAGATCTTGGCCGTGATCGGGTGGTAGTTGCCGGTGCCGAGGTGGCAATAGGTTCTGAGCTTGCCGTCCTCGCGGCGCACCACCATAGACATCTTGGCATGCGTCTTGAGTTCGATGAAGCCGAACACCACCTGCACGCCGGCCCGCTCCAGATCGCGCGCCCAGCGGATGTTCGCCTCTTCGTCGAAACGCGCCTTCAATTCGACCAGCGCGGTCACGGATTTGCCGGCTTCCGCCGCGTCGATCAGCGCGCGAACGATCGGGCTGTCGTTGGAGGTGCGGTAAAGCGTCTGCTTGATGGCGAGCACTTCGGGGTCGCGCGCAGCCTGCAACAGGAACTGCACAACCACGTCGAAGCTTTCATAGGGGTGGTGAACCACCATGTCTTTTTCGCGGATGGCGGCAAGGCAATCGCCGGCATGTTCACGCACGCGCTCGGGGAAACGGGCGTTGTAAGGCTCGAACTTCAGGTCGTCGCGCGGTGCGCGCACGATTTCCGAGATGGTGTTGAGCGCGAGCAAGCCGGGCAGAACGGCAACGCGATTATCAGGCACGCCAAGCTCGTGCACCACGAACTGGCGGAGCGACTGCGGCATTTCGCTGTCGGTCTCAATGCGGATAACCGAACCGCGGCGGCGGCGCTTCAGCGCGCTTTCGAAGAAGCGGACCAGATCTTCCGCCTCTTCCTCCACCTCGATATCGCTGTCACGGATGATGCGGAACGTGCCGAATCCCCTGACGGTATAGCCCGGATAGAGACGGTGAATGAACAGGCCGACTACATCTTCAAGCGTGATGTAGCGGATGGCGTTTTTCTCATCCGGTAAACGAACGAAGCGGTCGAGCGCCGTCGGGAGACGCAACAGCGCTGTCATCGGCTCGCGGCCGTTGACGCTGTCGAGTTGCAGGCCCATCGAGAAACCGAGGTTCGGAATAAAGGGGAACGGGTGCGCAGGGTCGATGGACAGCGGCGTCAGCACCGGGAAAATACGTTCCTCGAACTCGGTGCCCAGCCAGGTACGATCCGCTTCGGAAAGTGCGGCAGGCCGCACGATGAAGATTTCTTCCTTGGCGAGATATTGCTGCAGAACCGCAAGCGAAGCCTGCTGCTCCATTTGAAGATTGTCGATTTCCTTCAGAATATCTTCCAGCTGCTCGGCTGGTGTCTTGCCGTCAGGTGTCTTGACCGTAATCTTCTGGCGCACCTGGCCTTCGAGGCCGGCGACGCGAACCATGAAGAATTCATCGAGGTTGGCGGCGGAGATGGACAGAAAACGCAGTCGCTCCAACAGCGGATGATCCGTGTTCAGCGTTTCTTCCAGAACACGGCGATTGAACTGGAGCCAGGAGAATTCGCGGTTGATGAAGCGCGCGGGGCTGTCCCAGAGATTCTCGCCCTCGGTCACCGGCTGAACCTTGTTGAAGTCGTCCTGCACAATAGCGTCCATGTCCTGTACCATCCCCTGACTTTCCGTCCCGTGATCCTGCTGCATCCCGCGATCGTCCCTCTTGCCCGTATAACAGTTTGACGACGGAACTGTGACAGTCAATCGACCTCCAGCCCGCTACCCCTTGTCCCTTCGCCCATCGCGTTAAGGACTTCCGCCGCCAAGGGACGGGTTATCCTTGTTCCACGCGAGAGCGCCAGCCTGTCGATACGGTCCACAATCGTCTGCGCCGTATCGAGTGAACGCTCCATTCTGTTGACGATGTAGCCTATGAGTTTGTCATCCATATAAAGCTGCCGGTCGGCGAAGAGTTTCACCAGAACCTGTGCCAGAAGACCCTCGTCGGGCTCGCCTGTCTCCACCACAGTCACGGCTTTCAGGCGTGAGCGCAGGTCCGGCAAGGTCACCGGCCATGCGGCCGGCCATTGCCGGCTGGTCATCAAAAGCGTGGTGCCGTGCTGGCGCACGCTGTTGATGACATGGAAAAGTTCGGTGTCGTCAAAACCGCGGCGATCGGCATCCTCGAACAGAACCGCTCCGGTTTCGGCAAGACGCGCAGCGCCAACACCGGCTTGCGGGTGGATATCCTGCGCGCTGCTGATATTTTTCCAGATATTGGCGAGATGCGATTTTCCCGAACCCGGAGGCCCGGCCAGCACCACCACGGGCGAAGGCCAGTTCGGCCATTCATCCACAAGGCTGACGGCAGCCTTGAGCGAGTCGGACACGAGAAGATCGTCCCTTCCAGAAGCGGACTGGTGTGAGAATGCGAGCGGCAGCTGCTCGGCCTTCGACCGGGCGTTGTCGTTTTTGATTTGGTCAGTCATCGTTAGCCCTGAGAGTCAACCTTGCCGGAGGACGTTTCCTGTTCTTCCCAGGGAAGGTTGGCGGCGTGCCCATGGTAAAGATCGCTTTCAAGATATCGCGACAATGCAAAGCGGACAAGCACGCCAACGGCTGCCGCCGCCGGCACGGCGACCAGAAGGCCGACGAAACCGAAAAGCGCACCGAAGGCGAACAATGCGAACATCAGCCATACCGGATGCAGGCCGACGCTGCTGCCGACGAGCTTCGGCTGCAGGATGTTGCCTTCGATGAACTGGCCGGAAAAGAACACGGCAAGTGTCAGAAATACATAGATATAATCAGGCCAGAACTGCACGATGGCAACGCCGACGGCAAGGATGAGGCCGACCATCGAACCAATATATGGAATGAAGCTGATAAGGCCGGAGAAAAGGCCGATCAGCAGGCCGAAATTCAGGCCCACCAAGGACAGGCCGACAGCGTAATAAACACCAAGGATGAGGCAGAGCGACCCCTGCCCGCGCACGAATCCGGCAATCGTCCTATCCATGTCGCGGGCGATCTGGCGGACCGTATGCACGTAGTCGCGCGGTATCCAGCTATCGACCTTGTCGATCATCCGGTCCCAGTCGAGCAGCAGGTAGAAGGCGACGACGGGTGTGACGACCAGCAGCGACATGACATCGACCAGCGATTTGCCGGAATTCCAGATCTGCGTCAGCAGGGTGCCAATGAAGCCCGCGCCTTCGGTCAGCAGCTTGGAAAAATTCTCCTTCACTGCATTGATCTGGTTGCTCACCCAGTCAGGCAGCAGATTGGCGTCCGCACCGGCGATCAACTGCTGCAGGGACGAGACATATTGCGGGATGCGCGTGATGAATTCGGATGCCTGGGCGGCAATCAGCGGAATGATGATGATGAGCGACAGCGCGAAAATCAGCACGAAGGAGACGAGGATAACGACGGTCGCCATCAACCGGCTGAGGCCTCGGCGCTCCAGCCAGTCGGCAACCGGATCGAGAAAATAGGCAAGCGCCATGCCCGCCACGAAAGGCAGGAGGATGGAGCTGAAGACCATCAGGAAAAAGATAAAGACGGCAAGCACGCCTATCCAGAAAAAAACCTGCCGGCGCAGGCTCGTACCGCTCACATGGGGTTGCATCCGTTCATCCTCTTGTCGCCGTGCCGTCATTGCCCATGATGGAGATAGGATGCGCATATGCACATGGTCAAGGCCGGTGGCCCGGCAGCGATAGACACGGCGGTTGCCAGGTCCGTGCAACGACGACGGGTTTTCAAGTCTGCGCTGCGCATATCGCCGTCGAGAGGCCCGAGGCACACAAAACGTCAAACCGTCGCAAAGCCGTTAAAAACCGGAGCTTTTGCCACTCAAACCCTTGCATCGGGCCCCGTCCCGTGCGAATGGCGACGCCAAAGGAACCAGCGGAGACGAGAGCGATGAGCCAGTCGGGCAAGAACGGTCTTACCTATAGTGACGCAGGTGTGGATATCGACGCCGGCAACCTGATGGTCGAAAAGATCAAACCGGCGGTGCGCTCGACGCGGCGTCCCGGCGCGGATGGCGAAATCGGCGGCTTCGGCGGCCTGTTCGATCTGAAGGCCGCAGGCTTTAACGATCCGGTTCTGGTGGCCGCCAATGACGGCGTCGGCACCAAGTTGAAGATCGCCATCGATGCGAATTTCCATGACACCGTCGGCATCGACCTCGTTGCCATGTGCGTCAACGATCTCGTCGTGCAGGGCGCAGAACCGCTGTTCTTCCTCGACTATTTCGCGACCGGCAAGCTCGACCCGGATCAGGGCGCTGCCATCGTTTCCGGCATTGCAGCCGGCTGCCGCGAATCCGGCTGTGCGCTGATCGGTGGTGAAACCGCTGAAATGCCCGGCATGTATTCCGATGGCGACTACGATCTCGCGGGCTTTGCCGTGGGTGCTGCCGAACGTGGCCAGCTTCTGCCCGCCGGCGATATTTCCGAAGGCGACGTCATTCTTGGACTTTCGTCCTCCGGCGTTCATTCCAACGGTTTTTCGCTGGTGCGCAAGATCGTTTCGATCTCCGGTCTTGACTGGGACGCCCCGGCACCCTTCGCAGATGGCAAGAAGCTTGGCGAAGCGCTGCTGACGCCGACGCGCATCTATGTAAAGCCGCTTTTGAAGGCAATCCGCGAGACCGGCGCGCTGAAGGCGCTGGCGCATATTACCGGCGGCGGCTTCCCGGAAAATATTCCGCGCGTTCTGCCCAAGCATCTCGCCGCCGAGATCGATCTCGACGCGATCGAGGTTCCGGCTGTGTTCTCGTGGCTTGCAAAAACCGGTGGCGTTGAAGCCAAAGAAATGCTGCGCACGTTCAACTGTGGTGTCGGCATGATCGTGGTCGTTTCGGCTGAAAATGCCGCCAAGGTCACCGATGCTCTGACGGCGGAAGGCGAGACCGTGTTCCCGCTCGGCCGCATGGTCGCCCGCGAAGAGGGTGCGCACGGCACGATCTACAAGGGCGCCCTCAGCCTATGATGAGCGCCGCCTCTCGATCTGGCCGCGCACGTGTCGTCGTTTTCATTTCCGGCAGCGGCTCCAACATGGTGTCGCTTGCCAAGGCCTGTCAGGAGACGGATTTTCCGGCCGAGATCGCCTGTGTAATTTCGGACAAGGCGTCGGCAGGCGGGCTGGAAAAGGCGCGGGCGTTCGGTATTCCCACGCTCGTTTTCGAGCGCAAGACCTATGCCAGCAAAGCCGAGCATGAGGGCGCCATTCTGGCCGCACTTGGCGAGATTGCGCCTGATATCATCTGTCTTGCCGGTTACATGCGGCTGATCTCCGGGAATTTCATCGCCCCCTATGAAGGCCGCATCATCAATATCCACCCTTCCCTGCTGCCGCTTTTCCCCGGCCTGCACACCCACCAGCGCGCCATCGACAGCGGCATGAAGATTTCCGGCTGCACCGTACATTTCGTCACCGAAGGCATGGACGAAGGCCCGACGATCGCGCAGGGCGCGGTGCCGGTTCTTTCCGACGACACGGCCGAGACGCTGGCGGCGCGGATACTCACCGTCGAACACCAGCTTTATCCACTTGCCCTGAAGCAGCTTGCGGAAGGCAAGGTGCGGATGGAAGGTGGGAAAGCCATTTCCAGCGGCGACGCAAGTAAATCTGAGTATTCCAGCCTGATTTCTGCTTACTGACAAATATTTCACTAAAGTACAAAGATACTTAAAGTGGTATTTCCTCTAAAATAAACCGAACGTTTACCATAATCACCTTTAATGCCCGCAACGGCCCCGCATTTTGGAGCCCTCCGGTCATTCAGGAGCGATTATGCTAATTTCGAAGTTTTCCCTGCCGCTTTCGGCCGTTTTACTGGTGGGTACGAGCCTGCCGCTCGCCGCCGAGCAAAGCGGCATCACCGCTTCGCTCGATGCCGGTGTTCTAAACATCAAGGCCACAGAGACCTTTTACAACGGAAGCCACAAAAACAGTCAACTCGACTGGAAAACAACAAATGCCATGGCGTTACGCGGATCGCTTGGACTTGAGCTGTCACCCGAGTGGCGCATAAAAACGGAAGGTCGAATCGGCTTTGCTGGCGATGGCTACATGACCGACTACGATTGGCTGCCTCCCTATTACAGGGATACATCGAAAACTGGATGGAGCGACCGCTCACAGCACGGCGACACTCGCCTCGACCACTACCTGACCGGAAGCATCGAAATCAACAGAACACTGCTGGAAGACCCGCTGCAGCACCTCAGTGCCGGTATCGGCTTTCGCTATACCGACGTGCAGTGGTCCGCCTATGGCGGTGACTACATCTACAGTTGGAGAGGATTTCGCAATAATGTCGGTGAGTTCAACAATAGCGAAAAAGCCATCACCTACCGGCAGCAAATCCCCGTATTTTACGGCAATGTGACCGGTGGGCGCAAATTCGGGAACTGGTCGCTGAATGCCGGCCTCGAAGGCGGCGCAATGATCTATGCGAAAGCCACGGACGATCACTGGATGCGTTCGATCCGCTTCACCGACAAATTCCATGTTGGCGGCATGTTCGGAGCAAAAGCGGGCATCGCCTATGCCCTGACTGAGAATGCCTCCCTCTACCTGGATGGCGCATACGAATATACGAGCTTCGGTCGCGGTGACAAAACCCTCACACCGACTGGCGGAACTACCGGCCTGTTTTATAAAGATACGGCGGGCGGCGATATGCAGTCGCTTTTCGTTGGGGCCGGCGTAAAGGGCAGATTCTGAGTTGAAGGCTTCCGGTTGAGGCGGGAGAAGATGTTATTATCGCACGCAGAACGAAGCTGTGGCATGCCTCGTAAAAGCGATCGATCCTCAATCTCGTCGACACCTCATCTCTGCGATGCGGACAGAACGGTCGCAACGAAAAAAGACAACTCCGGATGAGGTCAAGGCGTGGAAAGAAGAAGGCCGCAAGTAATGGCCTTTGTCGTGGACGCCTCGGTAGTCGCGGCTTGGTTCCTGTCTGACGAGGACGGCACAATCGCCGATCACGTCTCTATCATCCGCCTGGCACGAAACATGCGCTTCCCGCCTATGATGCTGCCTACCTCTCGCTTGCGATTTCGCACAATGTGCCTTTAGCAACACATGATAGGAAGCTTGCGGCTGCGGCAAAGTTGGAAAACGTTGCGTTCGCTTAAGGTTTGCGTAGAGCCGCGCGATTCAACATGGCCCACTGCAACAGAATAATCGTCTTGGAATCGGTGATTTCGCCGGACGCGATCATCGCGAAGGCTTCGTCGAGGCCGTAGGTCAGAACCTCCAGATCCTCGCCTTCGGTTTCCAGACCACCGCCGCTGCCGGCCTGCACGTCGAGATCGATGCGGGCGACGAAGAGGCTGACTTTTTCGGTGAGCGTTCCCGGGCTGGCATACATGTCGAACAGGTATTCGACCTTTTCCACCGCGTAGCCAGATTCTTCCATGGCCTCGCGGCGAATGGCGTCGGCGGCGTTGTCGTCATCGAGGAGCCCCGCTGGCACTTCGATCATGAAGCTTGGATCGCCGTTCACGAAGACGGCAGGGCGGAACTGGCGCACCATCACCACGCTGTCGCGTTTGGCATCGTATAGAAGGATGGCGGCGGCGCTGCCGTGATCGTGGACTTCCCTGATGATGCGGATTGTCTTGCCATCCGGCATGCGCTGATCGAAAATGAGCTTCTGCATATGCACGAAGCCCTTCCACACCGTTTCCTTTTCCACCAGCCGGACCCTGCCGGAATCAGTGTCGGCCGGAACGTTTTTCGCTTGCGTCTGTGTCAACGGATATTCCTTGCCTGTCGCGGAAGTGTTCAGCTTGGCCCTGTTGCGGTGCAATATCAAGCCTTTCAGGCTTCCTCGTCGCGGTGGAGCCACACCTTATTGTCGTGGAAAGCCGCGCCGCCATAGGGGGCGACGGCATCGGCGCCCGTCAGAACATTGATACCCTCGCCGTCCAGATGCGCCTTGTTGGGCCACAACCCTTCGGCAACCAGAACGCCGGGCCTCGCACCCTCCACGATTTTCGCGTGAAGACGCACTTCGCCGCGGCCATTGCCGATACGCACGATGTCGCCATCGGCTATACCGTTGCGGGTGGCGTCCTCGGAACAGATCATCACTTCCGGACGGCCTTCCTTCTGCACGGAGGTTTTCGTTTCCGCGAAGGTGGAGTTGAGGAAGTTGCGCGCTGGCGATGTCGCCAGTCGGAAAGGATGCTCTCCGTCGGCGGTTTCGATGACATCTACCTGATCCGGGAATTTCGGAAATTGCGCAACCGGTCCCATCACGCCGATGTTTTTCGGCGGTTTGTTTGGAGACGGCCCTGTCGCCCATTCGGGGCTGAAACGGAATTTTCCGTCACCATAACCAAAGCCCTCGAGATAATGCGCCACCTCGAAAGAGGGCTGCGCATCGATCCATTTTTCTTCCGCCAACGTATCGAAATCGCCCCAGCCGCTGACTTTCAGCATATGATCGACATGGTCGCGGGCTGAAAGACCGAAGCCCGGCATATGGTCAATACCAAGACGTTTCGCCAGTTCTTCGATGACGAAGAGATTGGTGCGCACGGTTTCCGGCGGCTCCACCAGCTTGGGGCCAAGCAGAATGTGGTTCTGGCCACCGGCACGGTAGATATCGTCATGTTCAAGGAACATGGTGGCCGGCAGCACGATATCGGCCAACTCGGCCGTCTCCGTCATGAATTGCTCATGCACGGCAACAAAAAGATCGTCGCGCAGGAAACCCTGTTTCACCAGCCGCTGCTCGGGTGCGACATTGACGGGGTTGGTGTTCTGGATGAGCAGCGCCGTCACCGGGCCACCATGTCGCAGCGCTTCCGCATCCCCCGTCAGCACGCGACCGATCTGGGACTGGTCGAGCTGGCGCACGTTGGGGTCGGCATAGGCTGTGCCCATCAGTTCCGCCTTGTTGAGCCGGAAGATATCGCCGTTATTGTGGAAGGCGCCGCCGCCTTCATATTGCCAGGAGCCAAGAACGGTGGCGATCGAAAGGGCGGCATGCATGGCGACCGCGCCGTTGCGCTGGCGGGCGAAACCATAACCGAGCCGGAAGAACGTCTTTTTCGTCGTGCCCACGAGCCTTGCGAAATCCTCGATTTCCTCCACGGAAAGACCGGTGATTTCGGACGCCCATTGCGGCGTCTTCGATTTCAGATGCTCTTCAAGTCCCACCGGATCGTCAGCGAAGCGCGCCATGTAATCGCGGTCGGCATAACCATCGCGGAAGGCAATGTGCATGATGGCGCAGGCGAGCGCCGCATCGGTGCCGGGACGCAGGACGATGCGCATATCGGCCTGTTTCATGGTCGGATTGTCATAGATATCGACGACGACGATCTTCGCGCCACGTTCCTTGCGGGCTTTTACCGCATGGGTCATGACGTTGACCTGCGTGGCGACAGCATTCGTGCCCCAGATGACAACGACATCGGCCTTGCCGATTTCGCGCGGATCGGGCCCGCGCAGCGCGCCTGTACCCATCACATAACCCGTCCAGGCCATGTTGGTGCAGATCGATCCGAAAAAGCCGGAATATTTCTTGGCGTGACGCAGGCGCTCGATGGAATCGCGCTGAACCTGTCCCATGGTTCCGGCATAGAAATAAGGCCAGATGGCTTCGGCGCCGTGCTTTGCCTCGGCTTTGACTAAGGCGTCAGCAACCTCGTCCAGTGCCGCTTCCCAGGATATCTCCTGCCAGTCGCCGGTACCCTTCGCACCCTTGCGGCGCTTCGGGGTCAAAAGACGGCCGGGATGATAGATACGCTCTGAGTAACGCGCCACCTTGGCGCAGATGACGCCGGCAGTGTATGTATTGGCATTGGCGCCGCGCACGCGGCCGATGCGGCCATCGGCATTGATGTCCACTTCCAGCGCGCAGGCGCTCGGACAGTCGTGCGGACAGACCGTGTGGCCGATGCGCGTGGCACTTTCGGCGTTCGGGGCGGCGTTTTTAGCGGAAATCGGGGTCGCAAGGTTCATGTCTTTTCTATATTGCATCAGCGACGCGGCAAAAAGGCCGAAGTGACGTCCATCAAGAATATTCATCATCCCCATCGGGAAGCGAGACACATCCCATGAACTATCGCCACATCTACCACGCCGGCAATTTCGCGGATGTTCTCAAACACGCCGTTCTCGCCCGTCTCGTCCGTTACCTGCAGAACAAGGACAAGGCGTTTCGTGTGCTGGATACTCATGCCGGCATCGGCCTCTACGACCTGTCATCGGAAGAGGCGCAGAAGACAGGCGAGTGGCAGACCGGCATCGGCAAGCTGATGGACGCCGATCTGCCGGCCCCTGTCGCCGAATTGCTGGAACCCTATCTTTCCACCGTCAGGGAACTCAACCCCGAAGGCGGCATGCAGTTCTACCCCGGCTCGCCAAAGCTCGCGCGCATGCTGTTCCGCCCGCAGGACAGGCTTTCGGCCATGGAACTGCACCCGGACGACGCACGCGCGCTGGCGCGTCTGTTCGAGGGAGATTATCAGGTTCGGGTGACGGAGCTCGATGGCTGGCTGTCGCTTGGCGCGCATCTGCCGCCGAAGGAAAAACGCGGCCTCATCCTCGTCGATCCGCCTTTCGAGCTTGAAAATGAATATCAGCGGCTGGCGGATGGGTTGAACAAGGCATATCGGCGTTTCTCCACCGGCACCTATTGCCTGTGGTATCCGCTCAAAAAAGGCGCACCGATCAAGGATTTCCACGAGCGGCTGCAATCCTTCGATATTCCGAAGATGCTGTGCGCGGAACTTTCCGTGAAAAGCGACCGGCTGGAAGGCTTGAGCGGCTCAGGCCTCATCGTCGTCAACCCACCCTACACGCTGAAGGACGAGCTGCACACGCTGCTGCCATTCCTGAAGACGGTGATGGCGCAGGACAGATACGCCTCGCACCGCGCCTTCTGGCTGCGCGGCGAGGAGAAGCCGGAAGAGGATTGAGGGCTTACCCTAACCCCTTCCGCGCCTGTGCAAGCTGCGATCGCTCAAAGAACAGGATCACGAACAGCGCCATGATGAACGGGATGATGAGGTAGAACAGCCGGAACACCAGCAGCGCCGCAATCACGTCAGCCGGGTTCATATCCGGCAGGCCGGTGACGAACACCAGCTCCAGCACGCCAAGCCCGCCCGGCGCGTGCGAGATGAGCGCCGCTGAAAAGGAAATCAGGAAAATCCCGAGAATGACCATGAAACCGGGATTTCCGGCTTCCGGCAGCGCGAAATAGATGATGCCTGCAGCTCCGATCAGTTCGATCGGACCGATGACCAGCTGTTGCGCCACCAGTTTCGGCACGGGATATGGCAGAAAAAACGAACCGATTTTCAGCGGCCGCAGCTTCAAAAGACTGCCGAGCACATAAAGTGCGACGATGGCGAGCAGCAGGACGCCGGTTGTCGTTGACGCTTCCACGGGCAGGATGCCGGTAAAGCGCTCGGTAATGTCCGGTTCATAGACCAGCACCAGTCCGATGAGCATGATCGTTCCGATGATGAAGGTGAAGGAACAAAGGCCGACGAGAATGCCGACTTCGGCAGCGCTCAACCCCTTGGACGTATAGGCCCGGTATCGGACGACGGCACCGGAAAACACGGATGCCCCGACATTGTGGGAAAGCGCGTAGGTGGTGAAGGAGGTGAGCGTGATGAAGAACCAGTTTACCTTCCGGCCGAGATGCTGGAGAGCGATGCGGTCGTAACCGGCAAGGGCGGCATAGGCGACAAGCGTCGACAGGCCGGAGCACACCCAGTCCCGCGCGCGAATGGCCGTGAGGCTTTCCCATAGATCATCGAGTGAAAGACCGCGCAGCTCGTGATAGAGCAGCCAGGCCGAAAAACCGATCGTTGCCAGACCAATGACGGGCCAGATGTATTTCTTCAATGTCATGCGGTCATGCCCGCCTATTTCCCCCAGCTTCACCCCAACCCGATTTCCGCACTCCGCAGAAGATTCGTTCGACTCTATTCGTTATGCGGCGAAGCTTTCAACCTTTTTGCCCGTTTGCCTCGTTCACAAATTTATGTAAGACCGCTTTGTCGTCTGCGGGCGATACGAGGTCGTCCATTTTCCGGAGAACGTGCACGAAATGAAGCGTTATGCCGGTTTCATCGCCCTCGGTCTTCTGTCGCTTGCGGCCCTTTGGTTTTCGCGGGAAAATCCGGCCCCGACCGGTTCTGCAACCAACCGGCAGACCCAATCCCAAACGCAGCCCGCTGGCAATTCCAGGCCCGAAAAATCCCAGCCGGAAATTGCCCGACGAGACACGGGCAAAAACCCTGTGCCCGCCGGAACAGGCTTCGATTTTTATGTGCTTTCGCTCTCCTGGTCGCCGGCGTTCTGCGCCAGCTCCGAAGGTTCCGGCAATCGCCAGCAATGCGGCAGCGACAGGCGGTACGGTTTCGTCGTACACGGGCTCTGGCCGCAAAACGAAACCGGATACCCCGAATTCTGCACGAGCAGCGAGCCGGACCGTGTGCCCGACGCAATCGGCCGCACGATGTTCGACATCATGCCCTCCATGGGCCTGATCGGCCACCAGTGGCGCAAGCACGGCGCCTGCTCCGGCCTTTCGCAGAAGGATTATTTTTCGGCAACACGAACCGCCTTCGAGGCGGTCAAGCTGCCGGAGACGATTGCCTCCGGCGCTAAAGGCGCCACCCTTTCCGCCGACGCCATCGAAACCGCCTTCACCGACGCCAACCCCGGCATGTCGAAACGCGGCGTCTCGATCAGCTGCGACGGAAAACGCCTTGAGGAAGTCCGTATCTGCCTCAACAAGGACATGACATTCCGCGATTGCCCTGAGCTTGACCGCAAGGGCTGCCGCGTCAGCGCTACCGAAATCGTCCCCATTCGCTAATACCCACACATCAACATATGTCAGGACCCGACTATGGAACTGCTTTATTCCGTCACTTCCCCCTACTCCGCCAAGGTGCGCATGGCCGCCCGCCATCTCGGCATCGACATTACCAACGTCGCCGTCGACACCAATGCCGAGCCCGCGACGCTGGTTGACAACAATCCGCTCGGCAAAATTCCGGTCCTGCTTCTGGACGATGGCGGCTCGGTCTATGACAGCGTCGCGATCATGCACTATCTAGACCGCCTTTCGGGCGGCAAGCTCTACCCGAAAAAGAACGGCAAGCGCACCGAAGCGGAAATTCTGGAAGCGCTCTGCGACGGCATCATGGATTGCCTGCTGGCCATCGTTTACGAGCGCCGTTCCCGCCCGGAGGACAGAGTTCACCAGCCATGGATCGACAAGCAGTGGAAAAAGGCGGTGAAGGGTCTGGATCATCTCAACGCCAACCTGCCGAAAACCGGCAAGAAGCTGCATGGCGGACATTTCGCCCTTGCGGCGTTGATCGGTTATCTCGATCTGCGTTTTGCAGGTGAATGGGCCGAAGGGCACGAGGCGCTGGCGCAATGGCCGGAAACATTCGGCAAGCGTTTCGAAGCCTATAAGGACATGAGGGCTGCCGCCTGACGCCAATGTGAGCGCCATGCCTGGCCTGATCGCCGGGCATGGATGCTGTAACTGATGGCAAAAACAAAAAAAGCCGGGGCGTAAACCCCGGCTTTTCTTTTACCGATCCTTGAAGGATCAGAACTTGACGCCGATACCGGCCTTGACGGAGTGGTCGTCGAAGCCGCGCGAGAACGCGCCGGAGTCCAGGCTGTAGTCCTTCTTCTGGTAGTCGCTGTAGCGATATTCCAGACGGGCAGTGATGTTGTCCGTAACCATGGCTTCAACGCCGGCACCAACGGTGTAGCCGAGGGCGGTTGCGCTGTCCTTGGAGGTCGCGTCACGTACCTTGTTGTCGGAGGCTGCGAGACCAGCCGTACCGTACAGCAGGAACGGGTTCATGTCGTAACCGACGCGGGCACGCAGCGAGCCATTGACGCCCTGCTTGCCTTCGACGGCGTTGCCACCAACCGTACCAGCGGAACCGCGCTCGCGGCCGAGGTTAACGTCTGCTTCGGCACCGTAAACGATCTGGCCGTTCTGCATGTTGTAACCGCCGTAGATGCCGCCGCCGGCACCCTTGGCGTCACGGCCGTCGTTGCTGGAGCTGAAACGGCCCCAATCGTAGTTGGCGGTACCACCGAGGTAAGCGCCGGTCCAGTTCTTGACCGGAGCGGGCTGGTCGTAGGCTACCGGTGCCTGCGGCACGTCGTTTACGGCGTCAGCGGCGTGAGCAGCCGAGAAACCGGCGGCTGCAATGGTCGAAGCCATAATGGTTGCTACGAAAATACGCATGTTATTCTCCTTTCAGGACCGCGCCGTACTCAAAACATTGTTTTTAGACGCGGTAAATTCGTCGGGTTAATCGCCCCTCTGAAAATTGAATTTGATGGGAGAATGCGGAGATCAAAGAGCCAAAATGTGAATTGTTTGGGGCAGACACGTGACTAGAATTAGACGTTGCCTAATTGCCACAAGGGTTTTATTAACCCTACCGGAAACTTAATTTCCAATATATCGAATTTAAACTTAGTTATATTCAAATTAAATTTAAATTACATTACCAATAAAAATCCACACAATTCTTTTACGGCCCACGGACAGCTTGCGATTTGCGATTATATCCAGCAAATAGGGCGTGTATGAGCAAATGCAGGTCCGCTGTGAAAGAAAATATACCGAAGACAGTCTTGATAACGGGTGCCGCCCGGCGGCTCGGGCGGGCGATCGCCACGGATTTGGCCTCGCATGGCTTTGCGATTGCCGTCCACGCCAATGCCTCTATGGGGCAAGCCGAGGAATTCGCTAACGAAATAAGGCAAAAAGGCGGCAAGGCCGTTGCCGTTCAGGCGGATCTGACACAATCATCGCCAACAATGGCGCTTGTCGAACAGGCATCTTCGGCGCTCGGCCCGATAGGCGTCGTCGTCAACAATGCATCCATTTTTCTGGACGATTCGGCAGAAACGCCCGATCCGGCAATCTTCGACGCGCATTTTTCCGTGCACGTGCGGGCGCCTTCCCTCATCGCGGCCGCCTTCGTTCAGCAATTGCCTCAGGATAAATCGGGACTGATCGTCAACATCATCGATCAGCGCGTACTTGCGCTTACGCCGCGTTTTTACTCCTATACGCTTTCGAAATCGGCCCTTTGGACAGCCACACGGACGATGGCGCAGAGTTTTGCGCCGCGGGTGCGCGTCAACGCCATCGGGCCGGGTCCCTCCTTCAAAAGCGAAAGACAGGCGCCGGAGGACTTTCAGGCGCAGATCGACGGCCTTATATTAAAGCGCGGTCCGGAACCCGACGAGTTCGGGCGGACGATTCGCTTTCTTTTTGATACGCCGTCGATCACCGGACAAATGATCGCGCTCGATGGCGGCCAGCATCTTGGCTGGGAAACCCCTGATGTGGCGGAGATACCTGAATGAACGGAAAGAAGCTGCCTGACGGCGGTATTCTCTTCGATGAAACCGATGACGAAGACGACGATGCAAACCTTGCCGCGACAGACGCGACCGAGGCACCGCGCGACGTTGCCGGCATGGACTGGAATGCCGGCTGGAAAAACGAATCCGGCCTGAAGGGCATGGATCTTATCGGCGAATTCGTCAAACACCTGCCGAACTCGCCGGGTGTCTACCGCATGTTCAACGAGGCGAACGACGTTCTCTACGTCGGCAAGGCGCGCTCGCTGAAGAAGCGCGTCGGTAACTATGCCCAGGGTCGCGTGCATTCCAACCGCATTGCGCAAATGGTGCGGCTGACCGCCCATATGGAATTCGTCACCACCCGCACGGAAACCGAGGCGCTTCTCCTGGAAGCTAACCTCATCAAACGCTTGCGGCCGCGCTTTAACGTGCTTTTGCGCGACGACAAGTCATTTCCCTATATCCTGATCACAGCCGACAATCGTGCACCGGCGATTTTCAAGCACCGGGGTGCGCGGGCGCGCAAGGGCGACTACTTCGGACCCTTCGCCTCTGCCGGAGCCGTTGGACGCACGATCAACTCACTGCAACGCGCGTTCTTGATCCGCACCTGCACCGACAGCGTTTTCGAAACCCGCACGCGTCCCTGTCTTCTTTACCAGATCAAGCGCTGTTCCGGCCCCTGCACACATGAGGTGAGCGATGAGGGGTATGCGGAACTCGTCAAGGAAGCAAAGGATTTCCTGTCCGGCAAGAGCCAGAGCGTCAAGACCGCGATTGCCCGGCAGATGAACGAGGCGGCCGAGGATCTCGACTTCGAGCGCGCCGCCGTCTATCGCGACCGGCTGGCAGCGCTCTCGCACGTCCAGAGCCATCAGGGCATCAATCCGGCCGGCATCGAGGAGGCGGATGTTTTCGCCATCCATCACGAGGGCGGCATATCCTGCATCCAGGTGTTCTTTTTCCGCACCGGCCAGAACTGGGGCAACCGCGCTTATTTCCCTAAGGCCGACCCGTCCCTGCCCGGCTCGGAAATCCTCAATGCGTTTCTGGCGCAATTTTACGACGACAAACCGGTGCCGAAACAGATCCTGCTTTCCGAAACCGTAGAGGAACAGGAATTGCTGGCCGCTGCTCTTGGCGAAAAAGCCGGACACAAGGTCACGATCAGCGTGCCGCAGCGCGGCGAGAAGAAGGACATCACCGACCATGTTCTTGCCAATGCCCGCGAGGCGCATGGCCGCAAGCTGGCGGAAACCTCGTCTCAGGCGCGGTTGCTGAAGGGGTTCGCGGAAACCTTCAACCTTCCTTACGTGCCGCGCCGGATCGAGATTTACGACAACTCGCACATCATGGGCACCAATGCCGTGGGCGGCATGGTGGTGGCGGGGCCGGAAGGCTTCGTGAAAAACCAGTATCGCAAGTTCAATATCAAATCGACCGATATCACTCCCGGTGACGACTTCGGCATGATGCGTGAGGTCATGACCCGCCGCTTCTCGCGCCTGTTGAAGGAAGAGGGCAAGCCTGACCGCGCGCAGACGCTGACGCCCACACCCGAGGAAGCCGCGGACATGCCCTTCCCCGCCTGGCCGGACGTTATCCTGATCGATGGTGGTCAGGGACAGATGACGGCGGTGCGTGCCATCCTCGATGAGCTCGACATTCGCGACAGCGTGATTGCCATCGGCGTCGCCAAGGGTGTGGACCGCGAGGCGGGCCGCGAGCGCTTCTTTGCGGATGGCCGCAGCGATTTTTCCCTGCCGCCGCGCGATCCCGTGCTTTACTTCATCCAGCGCATGCGCGACGAGGCCCACCGTTTTGCCATCGGCTCACACCGGGCGCGGCGCAAGAAGGAAATGGTGCGCAATCCGCTGGATGAAATTTCGGGGATCGGCCCAGGACGCAAGCGCTCGCTGCTGCAGCATTTCGGTACGGCCAAGGCGGTTTCACGCGCAGGCCTCAACGATCTGATGAATGTCACCGGCATTTCAGAAGCCGTAGCGCGGCAAATCTACAATCACTTCCATGAGAGCAGTGGCGATTGAAGGCGCACTGTCGCAACGAACTGCTAAAAAAACATAATAACGTGTTGACCCTATGCGTCAGGGGCGGCATCAAGGCAGCTTATCCAGACTGACAGGTTTCCCATGGCTTCGCGCGCATACAGCATTCCCAACCTTCTCACCTATGCCCGCATTCTGGCGGTTCCCGTCATCGTTTTGTGTTTTTACATCGAAGGAAAGCTGGAAAGCTCGGATTTTGCGCGCTGGACGGCACTCTGGCTGTTCATCGTCGCCTCGCTGACCGATTTTCTGGATGGTTATCTGGCGCGTATCTGGAACCAGACCTCCAATATCGGCCGCATGCTGGACCCGATCGCCGACAAGCTGCTGGTCGCCTCAGTGCTGCTCTTGATGGCAGCGGACGGCACCATTGCCGGCTGGTCGCTGTGGGCCGCCATCACCATTCTCTGCCGCGAAATTCTGGTCTCGGGCCTGCGTGAATATCTGGCGGCGCTGAAGGTCAGCGTTCCCGTCACCCGCATCGCGAAGTGGAAGACCACCATCCAGATGGTGGCCATCGCCTTTCTTCTCGCAGGTCCCGCGGGAGACAAGGTTCTGCCCTACACGACCGAGATGGGAATTACGCTTCTCTGGCTTGCAGCAGCGTTGACCATGTACACCGGCTACGACTACTTCAAGGCTGGTCTCAAGCACATCGTGGACGAAGAATGATGGCGCGGATCGTTTATTTCGCCTGGGTTCGCGAAAAGATCGGCACGGCGGAGGAGGAGCTGGATATCCCGTCCTCCGTTACCACGGCCGGTGAGCTGATCGCCTATCTCTCAACCCTTGGTGAAAACTACGAAACCGCCTTCGAATTTCCGGATGTGATCCGCGTTGCGGTGAATCAGGAACATGTTGAACATGACGAGAGCATTGCCGGTGCGCGCGAGATCGGCATCTTCCCGCCCATGACGGGGGGATAACCGGATGCAGCCGACGGTCCGCGTGCAGGCACAGGATTTCGACGCTGCGGAAGAAACCCGCAGGCTGACGGAAGGCGACAAGAGCATCGGCGCGGTGGTGGCCTTCACCGGGCTTTGTCGCGATGATGGCGGCACGCTCGCGGCGCTGGAACTCGAGCATTATCCCGGCATGGCCGAAGCGGAAATGACCCGTATCGCGAAACTCGCCATCGAACGCTTCGACCTCCTCGGCCTCACCGCCATTCATCGCCATGGCAAGATCGCCACCGGCGAGAATATCGTCCTCGTCATTGCTGCTTCCCGGCACCGGCAGGCCGCTTTTGACGGCGCAAATTTCGTGATGGACTACCTCAAGACGTCCGCCCCATTCTGGAAAAAGGAACACGGCAAGGATGGCACGAAGGGCGACTGGGTTGCCGCAAAGACGACCGACGACACGGCCAAGGACAAATGGCGGTAACGCGTTGTGTTTTCCCGCACTTCCGGACGAAAACCGGACGCCACCCCTCCTGGAAATGCTCTAGGGCGCTTCCACTCTGCTGCGCATGACGATCAGCCAGCCCACCAGAAGCGCCAGAACCGCCGCATCACGCCAGATAACCGGGCCGTAACCGACCCATAGCGTTTCCGCGAACCCGACGGCAGCAGCCCCGAGCGCGCAGACGAGCGGGCTTGCATAACCGCCCGCTGCCGAAATCAGCACGACCTTCAGGCCGAACACCAGACCGGCACCGAAATCCATGGTGCCGTAATAAAACGTGGCGAGGACGCCGGCGATGGCGGCAAGCAGACCCGCTGCACAGTAGGACAGCAGGAACACCCTGCCTGCATTTACCCCGCACAGTGACGCGGCGAAAGCATCGTCCGACACCGCCTTCCAGCGTCTGCCAAAGCCGGAACGCTGGAGGTAGAAAGTGCCTGTGAGAACGAGCAGGCAGAAGACAGCCGTGTTCAGCATCTGCATCGACGTCAGGGTGACGGCGAAGCTTCCATCGGCCCAGAATCGCACCGGTTCGGACAAAAGCGGCGGCAGCCATAATTGTCGCGTGCCGGCGGCAAGTCTGGCACTTTCGGTGAGCGCGATCAGCACGCCAATGGAGGCGACCGTCACCGCATTGGGGGAGGCTTTCGCCAGGGGCCGCATCACCGCCCTGCCGATGAAAGCCGCCGCCCACAGACCGCCGAAAAGACCGGCCCCTGCCCCAAGCGCGAGTGTTGCAGGCAAGATCAGCCACAGCCGGTTCCAGCCAAAATCGGCAAACAGCAGACAGGTCTGACCGGCGAAAGCGAAGATCGCGCCATAGGTGACATCGGCCCGTTTCGTGACCGAAAAGGCGATGGCATAGCCGAACGCCAGAACCGCATAAAGCGAGGCTACCGGTACGGCATTCAGCAATTGTTGCAGGAAATAAGCCAATCCGTCCTCCCCATCGCATTATAACTGTTAAAATCCATTTTGATAGTTATAATGTCGCCATGACATTTCGCTGGACAGAACATCGTTTCGCAGGCGGCGCATTGGCCCTCGATGTCGCCAATAGCGTCATCCTGCGCGCGGACGCGGCAAAATCGGTCGACCGTTTTGCTGTGCCTGAGCAGATCGCCACCTTTGCCGAGGCGTCGACTCGACTCGGAGCGGAGCGCGACAGGTTTCCCGCACTCATCGCGCCCGAAGCGGACATGAGGCAGGTATTTCTCGATCTTCGCGAGGCGATCGACGATTATTTCCGCTCTTCGATGACGAATGACGACGATGACGACGGCCGGCTGGCAGGGCTTCTCTTCGCTTGCGGCACGGCACTAAGGTTGTTTCCTCTGCGAGAGAGCCTTGCCAATGCGACCGCCCATTCAGCTCTGTCGCTGCTTGCGGCGGAGACGCGGAAACGGCTGCGGATTTGCGGCAATTGCGGTTGGCTTTTCGTCGACCGCAGCAAGAACAGAAGCCGCATCTGGTGCGACATGACGGTGTGCGGCAACCGGCAGAAAGCCAGCCGGCATTATCACCGCAAGAAGGAAGCGCAGGCATGAAAGGAATAACCATTCCGTTGCTGGCGATCACTACGGTGCTCGGTCTTTCCGGTTGTCAGCGGGACGAGCCGCGCGATGTCGCGAAGGTTTCCGGCCGCATGTTCGTCTTCAACTACCGTGTGGCGATTGCCACCTATCTCGTGACCTTGCAGCGCATCGCCCCCATCCGCGACGGCAGCACGTTGGAAGCGACCTTCGAAAATCCCCGCGGCGGCACCGAGCTGACGACCAGGGAGAAGATTTTCCCGGCAGATGAAAAGATCGCCGTTCAAAGTCCGCCGGTCGAATGCGTCAAGCAGGACCGCCCCTACAAGGTCACGATCCGCATCAAAGGGCCGGAAGGCGATGTATTGCAGACGATAGAGACCACCATCCGCTCGGACACCGACCAGTCGCTCCTTCCCGCCAAACCGCTGACGGTCGGCCCGCTCTACACACCCAATCCGGACGTGTTCAAAGCGGACGGCACGACGGATATGCGTCCTGTCGAGGGGTGTCCGGCGTCGTGACGATCGTCGGAGGAGACGAAGCGAAAATTGAACCTCCCCTCATTCCTGTGCTTGTCACAGGAATCTAGCCAGCCCACGTCCTTGGGCTGGACAGACTCTTTCGCCGCGCGGACGCGCGTCGGCTGGATTCCTGTGACAAGCACAGGAATGAGGGGGGCGGGTGCTCGGCACAGGAAACAATCTACCTGCAAATAATACAAAAAAAACGGAGCCTTTCGGCTCCGTTTCATCGAGTCTTTTCAGCGGCTTCATGCCATCGCCTGAGATGGCGATTCAAGCCGTTGATATTTTGAATCAGCCGACGATTTCGGTTTCGGCGAACCAGTAGGCGATTTCCTGTGCGGCGGTTTCAGGAGCGTCCGAACCGTGAACGGAGTTTTCGCCGATGGAAAGCGCGAAGCTCTTGCGGATGGTGCCTTCAGCAGCCTGGGCCGGGTTGGTTGCGCCCATGATTTCGCGGTTCTTGAGGATGGCGTTTTCGCCTTCCAGAACCTGAACGATGGTCGGGCCGGAGGTCATGCCTTCAACGAGTTCGCCGAAGAAGGGACGCTCTTTGTGAACGGCGTAGAAGCCTTCGGCTTCGCGCTTGCTCATCCAGACGCGCTTGGAGGCGACGATGCGCAGACCGTTGTCTTCAAATACCTTGGTGATCGCGCCAGTCAGGTTACGCTTGGTTGCGTCCGGCTTGATCATCGAAAATGTGCGTTCAATCGCCATGTGTCCGTTTCCTTTTCCTATAGAGAAAGTGGGCGGTCTTTACCCGCCCAAAGGCCCGAAAACAAGGGGGATCAACCACATTGCGACGATGGCTGCAGACATTTCACGCCGCTGTCACACTGCGGCCTCTGGCGTCGTGGAGGTCAAGGCAGCCTTCGAACCAGTCACGGACGGGGTCGTTTTCGGAAAACAGATCCGCTCCGGTGGTAATCCTTGCCCATTGCAGCGCACCGAAAACGATGTAGTCCGCAAACAGCGGCGATGAGCCGCCGATGAAAGGCTGGAAGCCCAGCATGCGGCGGATCGGCGCCAGGAGCGCTGGGAAGGCCGCGATTTCCGCCTCACGGTTCGCCACCACATCCTCGAGCGTCCGGCCGAGCGCCTTCGTCCTGCTGTCGCGGAAATAAAGGCGGTCAGGCTCATCAAGCATATTGTGGATATCGAGCACGGCAATGCGGGTGATGGCCGGGTGCAGTACCGTCTGCGACCAGCTTTCAACGAAACGCGCCATCGCCTTGCCGCCTTCCCCGTTAAACAGCGACGGCCGCTCCGGATAGGCCTCATCCAGATAAAGGGCGATCTCGAAACTGTCGCTCACCAGCTGGTCGCCATCACGAAGGATCGGCACGGTCCTCGAAAAACCGTCCTCCACCGTCGGGATGACCGTGAAGGGCAAGGGACGCTCCTCGAAATCCAGCCCCTTATGCGCAAGCGAAAGCACGGTTTTCCAGCAATGGGGAGAAAACGGCCGTGCGCTATCGCTTCCGCAAAGTGAATATAAGGTTCTGGAGGTCGTCATAGGCTGCACCCTCTTCTGCTACATCGATGATGCGATATAAAAACGACCGCCGCCTGAAATCAAATCAGGATTTGTCATACTACTGATCAAAAATCGCATCCGGCGCGCAACAGTCCCCTCCACGAGAATTGGGGTCTCACGGCAATGAAAACCTCGTCAGGTTTAGCCTATTTTAAACCGTTGCTTGTAAGAATAATCGTGTTCAACAATCGGTTATCACCGGTGCATTCATAATTTATTGGTATTGGGGCTGTCAGTGACGTCAACGGCGGGCGATAAAAAACGCGAGAAGGCAAGGAACGGTCTCGTCTTTACAAAAATTGCTCAGTTCATCGACAAGATGAATATTGCACCGCTGCCGCGAAACTACGAACTGATCTACGAAATATTGTCGGGGCATAACCCGGCGATGGGACGTGATATTCTCGCCCTTGGCAACGCGCCGCAACAGCATGAAATCGATATTGTCGGCCAGAGACACAATCTGCCGGGTTTTTCGAAGATCGAGGCCGAGCAGATGGCAGCGACGGCCTTCGAGACGCTGAAGCAGATTTCCGCGCGGCTGGAAGCCGGCCTGCAACGCACCGAAACATTCATTGCCAGTCTTTCCGGGCAAGATCACTCCGAGCTGCCTGCAACGGAGCGGCTTGCGCAATTGATGGGCGATATTCACGAGGAACAAACGAGTCTCCGGCATTTCGTTTCCATGGGGCTGATGAAAATCCGCGAGGTTGAGAAAAGCCGGACCGATCTTCAGGCGAATTCCCTGCGTGATGCCTTGACGGCGCTTCCCAACCGGGCGGCTTTCCTCGAGAAGCTCGGCGACCTGTTTTCGGGCGCTCAGGGGGCATCAGCCACATCGCTTGTGCTGCTCAACATCGACCATTTCCGCGAAATCAACGGCAAATACGGCCCCACTGCCGGCAACAAGGCGCTGCGCCGGCTGGCAGCGCTTTTCCGCAAGACGATCAAGAAGGACGATTTCGTTGCCCGCATCGGCGGAAACGAGTTCGCTTTTCTGTTTGCCGGCGTCTCGCAAAACACAGCTGAAGCAATTGCAGAGCGGTTGCGGCAGAACGTCGAGGCGCTGCGTTTCGTTACCAGTGAGGGCGACGGCGAGCATCTGACCGTCTCGATCGGCGTTGCGGCAGTGGACTGCACCGCGACATCAGCCGAATTTTTCAGCCATGCCGAGCTCGCCCTGCTGTCCGCACGCTGCGGCACGCGCAATTGCGTCATAGGCTACTCCCGGGACGTGGCTCAACGCAGCCGCAGCAGCTATCTGGCGCAGCTCGGCTGTTGAAGCTGCATATCTGATCTGGTGTGGCGCGCGCGCTCTTGCCTTGGCCACGCAGTTCGGCCAAAACGGCGCCATGATTACGATTACCGATCTCTCCGCCCGCATCGCCGGGCGCCTGCTTCTCGACCACGCCAGCGTGACGCTTCCGGCTGGCGTAAAGGTGGGCCTCGTTGGCCGCAACGGCGCCGGCAAATCCACTCTTTTCCGGGTCATCACCGGTGACTTTTCAGCGGAAAGCGGTTCGGTAACGATCCCGAAACTCGCGCGCATCGGCCAGGTTGCGCAGGAAGCGCCGGGAACGGAAGAATCGCTGATTTCTATCGTGCTTTCCGCCGACAAGGAGCGCAGCGCGCTGCTGGCCGAGGCGGAAACCGCAACAGACCCGCACCGGATCGCGGAAATTCAGGTGCGGTTGGTCGATATCGACGCGCATTCGGCGGAAGCCCGGGCGTCCAGCATTCTTGCCGGTCTTGGCTTCGATCACGAGGCGCAGCTTCGCCCCGCCTCTTCGTTCTCCGGCGGCTGGCGCATGCGCGTGGCGCTCGCGTCCGTGCTGTTTGCCGAACCCGACCTCCTGCTGCTCGACGAGCCGACTAACTATCTCGACCTTGAAGGCACGCTCTGGCTGGAAGACTATATCCGGCGTTATCCGCATACCGTCATTATCATCAGCCACGACCGCGATCTGCTGAACAATGCCGTCAATTCCATCGTGCATCTGGACCAGAAGAAACTGACCTTCTATCGCGGCGGATATGACCAGTTCGAGCGCCAGAAAGCCGAAGCAGACGAATTGCAGATGAAGGCGAAGGTGAAAAACGACGCCGCGCGCAAACATCTGCAAAGCTTCATCGACCGTTTTCGCGCCAAGGCCACCAAAGCGCGCCAGGCGCAGAGCCGTATCAAGGCGCTGGAGCGCATGGGCACCGTCGCCGCCGTGATCGAGGACCACGTCCAGCCGATCACGTTCCCGGAGCCGGAAAAGCAGCCCGCCTCACCCATCGTCGCCATCAATGGCGGTGCCGTGGGTTACGAGCCGGGCAAATCCATTCTGAAGCAGCTCAATCTCCGCATCGACAATGACGACCGCATCGCGCTGCTCGGTTCCAACGGCAACGGCAAATCGACCTTTGCGAAATTCATCTCCGGTCGGCTTGCGCCGCAAGCGGGCGATCTTCGCATCGCCCCGGGCCTGAAGATCGGCTTCTTTGCGCAGCATCAGTTGGACGATCTCGTGCCGGACCAGACACCGGTCGAACACGTGCGCAAGCTGATGCCGCTGGCGTCTGAAGCGCAGGTGCGGGCACGGGTGGCGCAGATGGGCCTTGCGACGGAGAAGATGGCGACGGCTGCGAAAGACCTTTCCGGCGGTGAAAAGGCCCGGCTGCTGATGGGACTTGCGGCCTTCCATGCGTCAAATCTGTGCATCCTCGACGAACCGACCAACCATCTCGACATCGACAGTCGCCGGGCGCTGATCGAGGCGCTGAACGACTATAACGGCGCCGTCATCCTCATCTCGCACGACCGGCATCTCATCGAGGCAACTGTCGACCGCCTATGGCTGGTGGCCGACGGCACGGTGAAGACCTTTGAAGGCGACATGGAGGAATATCGCGACCTCGTCGTCTCTTCCGGAAAAAAGAAGGAAGAGAAGACAGAAGCCACCGCCGACCAGACATCGAAAGCCGACCAGCGCAAGGCCAACGCCGAAAAACGTGCCCAGCTTGCGCCGCTGAAGAAAAAGATCAATGAAATCGAATCTTTGACGGCGAAGCTTGAGAAAGTGATTCAGTCGCTCGACAAGGAACTGGCGGACCCTGCTTTGTACGAAAAGGCACCTGCCAAGGCCGCGCAGAAAGTCAAAGAGCGTGGCGAAGCCGCGAGTAAGCTTTCGGACGCCGAGGAGCAGTGGCTGATGCTTTCGAGCGAATATGAGGATGCGATGACGCAGTGATGCGTCATCATGCTGGTGCGAAAATCTAAGCGCATTCCCTGCGAGGCTGCAGCCGCTCGAGCGGCACGGCGGGCGAATAAAGATACCCCTGACCGAAACGGATTCCCATCTGCATGAGCAGCCTGCTCTGCTCTTCCGTTTCTATACCTTCCGTCACCAGCGTGGCGCCGTAACGTTCGGCGCTTTCGAATGCGAGCGCTATGGCCTCCCGGAACCGCGACTGTTCAAGCCGGGACGTCATCCAGTGATCGATCTTGACCTCCTCAAAGGGGAACCGCGCAAGCAGGGTGAGTGCCGCATAACCGGTGCCAAAATCATCGAGCGCCAGCCGCACGCCCGCTTCGCTCAGCCTGTCGAAATTCTGCTGCACGATGTCGATGGCCGGTATCCTGCTCATCTCCGTCACTTCGATCGACAGACGGTGCGCCGGGACCCCCATCTCGTTCAAAAAGGCCACAACCCGCTCTCCGAAGCCCGCAGTGGCAAAAGACGATGCTGAAATGTTCACCGCCAGATGAAAGTCCGGGTCGAGACCCCGCAGGTCGATGAGGTCGCGGACGACGGCTTCGATCGTCGACCATTCAAACTCCACCAGCAGCCGGTGACGCTCGGCAATCTCCAGCACATAATAGGGCGAAAGCGGCTGTCCGCACGCATCCACCGCCCGTAAAAGAGCCTCCGCGCCAATCATGCGGCGATTGTGCATTTCGAATTTCGGCTGATAAAATATCGGCGGCTTGCCGGATCTGATCCAGTTGACCAGCATCTGGCGCACCCCCTCGTCCCGCGTGGCCTTATCGGCAAAGGAGAAGGGAAATATCTGCACCGGATTTTCGCTTCCTCGCAGCGCAAGACTAAGCTGCCGGAGGAAGGAAGCCACGTTCTGCCGGGAAAGCTTATCCAGATTAGCGGCACCGATTTTCAGATGCGGCACCGGTTCTGGATCCGCAGACCGTGAAAATGTACTTAACCCGTCGTGGAGACGCATTATCAGCCTTGTGCTTTCCGACTTCTCGAGCGAAATCCCCGACATGACGACTGCAAGCGTGGTATCGCCGAACATGAAGCTGCGCGGTGCATTGGAACTCGACAGCAGGCCGTTGTCATCGTTACAGATTTCCTTTGCCAGCCTCGGCCAGAAAAGATCGCCCCAATCCTCGCCCTGGCAGGCGGCGACATCGGCCATATTGACGATTTCTATGAGAAGGAGAGCGTGCGGAACGGCCGGCTCCTGCCGCATCACGACTTCGATATGGTCTTTGAGGGCGCGCCTGTTTGGAAGGCCCGTCAACGAATCCGTCCGCGCCGCAGCATCGCGTTTCATTGCCTCTTCACGCGCCCGCGCCTCGCTGCGCAGCAACAGAAACAGACAGGCGATCATCGGCAACCCAACCAACGAGCCGAAGATGCGCCGTCCGACGTTACTGAGAAAAACGTCCTGATTTATCATGCTGAGACTATAGGTCACGCAAACAGCGAACAACGCCGCGAAAATCCTGACCGCGAATACGCCGAAGACCTCGCGGACGCCGAGTTCAGTGAGACTGCGCCGGCGCATCCAGCCATACATTGCCATCCCGAAAGCCGAGATAATGCTCATATCCAGAAAAGCGGCCCCAAAGAGTGCCGGACCACCAAACAAAAATCGCCCTGCGGAGACGAGCGCCAGGCTTATCAAGCCGCCTTGCCAGGACCCCAACACGCCAGCCAGGAACAGCAGGTCAGAGCGGATATAGGGCTTGGAAGGCAGCTTGATAAACTCGGATACCAGTAGCGTCAGCAAGAAACCGGTAACCCCGAAGATGATGCCGTAGTAGATTTTATAACGAGCGTCATCGAGAGCGATGTTTCGCTGCAGAAGGATCAGCACCGACACCATGCCGACAAGGGCCGCAGCCTGGAGCAGCAGGAACGGCAACTCGGCGGCTGACGCGGCCGCCTGGGCGGCGATCAATTCCATCATCTCTGCATGTCCCCCGGTCATTACTATTCTTTTGCCGTGGTTCCGGCGTTTGACCTTCACAAATCCCGCGTTTACGCAGGAAAATCAGTACATATAGCCAATCGCTCCACACGACCTGTCGCTCCACCGCGGGCTGCCCCCGTGCGAAATCGCCGGACAGGTGCCAACAGCAAGCGGCTGACAAGACACGAGTTCGAGTACCTCCTCACCGCGGGCGTCGCACAATGCCGAGCAGGAAAATCAAGCAACGAAGCGAAGCGCCAACCAACAATCGAATGAAAAAACCATCGAGACAGTCTACCGAACGAATTTTACGTCGACACTAAAGAACTTAGTGTATATAAGATGCGAGAATTACGCTGTATGTATTTAGTTGACAATTGCCTTCGTTGAAATCCTGAAAAAATCCATATAGCTAGGTATTTTCAATTATGATTATAATACATTCAATACTGAAATTGAAATTGGTTTACATATATACTATGCATTAATATTTCGGAACTTAACTTCGAGTCCGAATTTTAAAAGCATTAAGTTATAAAAATCAATACTTTTAAATTTTAAACAATATTTTCACATTTCAAATATTAGGTAACATAAAATATGCATACCGATTTTTGCCATGCCGTTACGCACGGAAAAAAGACGGGACCTGCAAGGACGATCGCCTTGCTCCTTTGAGCGTTTCTGTTAAAAAACTCGTAAAGTCACACTTTATCCCACGCATCATACAAATGGGTCCCACTTCATGTCAGCCACCAAGCTTGCCATCGTCGGCGTCGGCAAAATCGTTCGCGACCAGCACCTTCCCGCCATCGCAGGCAATCCGGATTTTGAATTGATCTGCACGGCCAGCCGCCACGGTACCGTGGATGGCGTCGCTTCTTACGGCACCATCGAGACCATGCTGGAGGCCGTCGAGGATATCGAGGCCGTATCGCTCTGCATGCCGCCGCAGTACCGTTACGAGGCTGCATATGCGGCGCTGAATGCCGGCAAGCACGTTTTCCTCGAAAAGCCGCCGGGCGCAACGCTTTCGGAAGTTCAGGATCTCGTTCGCCTTGCGGATTCGAAGGGTCTTTCGCTATTTGCAAGCTGGCACTCGCGTTATGCGCCGGGCGTTGAAGCTGCAAAGGCGTTTCTCGCCTCGACAAAAATCGACAGCGTGCATGTCATCTGGAAAGAGGATGTGCGCCACTGGCACCCCAACCAGGCATGGATCTGGCAGGCGGGCGGTCTCGGTGTGTTCGATCCCGGCATCAACGCGCTGTCGATCATCACCCACATCCTGCCCCGCGCGCTGTTCCTGACCAAGGCAACGCTTGAGTTCCCGGAAAACCGCGACGCGCCCATCGCTGCCGAGCTGCATTTTTCCGACGTTACGAAAATGCCCGTGCGCGCCGAGTTCGACTGGCGCCAGACCGGCAAACAGAGCTGGGATATCGTTGCCGAAACGGCGGCCGGGCAGATGGTGCTTTCGGAAGGCGGCGCGAAGCTCTCCATCAATGGCGAGCAGGCGGTGTCGGAACCTGAGCGGGAATATCCGGCGCTCTACGAGCGTTTTGCGGAAATCATCAAGGCCGGACGCTCTGATGTCGATCTTGCGCCATTGACTCATGTGGCCGATGCCTTCCTGCTCGGCCGCCACAAATTCGTGGATTCCTTCTACGACTGAGGAGCCGAAAGGCTTTTGGAAGCCTTCCGGAAGACAGGTGCATCAAAGGGCGCGGCTGACGAAACGGTCGCGCCCTGACTTTTTTGCCTGATACAGTGCCTCGTCAACGCTGCGCAAAAGCGTGGCGCGGTCAGCACCGGCCTGAGGGGCGATGGCGCCGCCAATGCTGAGACGCGCACCGACCGCCTGCCCGTCAACATCAAAGGGTTCACGGAAGGCTGCCAGAAGCCTGTCTGCCAGTCCGTTCATCACCTCAGACCTGCTGGGACGGGGTATGAAAATGGCGAATTCGTCGCCCCCCATGCGCACCACCGTGTCTTCGCTGCGGATCGAATTGCGAATGCGGTCGGCGGCAGCGGTCAGCACCCTGTCACCCGCCGGGTGGCCGAACGTGTCATTGATCGCCTTGAAACCGTCCAGATCGAGATAAAGCACGCCGAAGGCCTCGTTCTCACGCAGAGCCGCGCCAAGCTGGCCATCGACAATCGCCTCCAGCGCCTTGCGATTGTAAAAGCCGGTCAACGGATCAGTCATCACCGCATCCCGCAATTCACGCTCCGCCAGACTCATTGTGAAATTGGCCTTCTGTAGACGCAGGAGTGCGGCCGCCAGCAGCGCGAAGTGCTTCAGATTGTCAATTTCGCTTTGAGAGAATTTTCTCGGCACCGTATCGACAAGGCAAAAGGCGCCGACCACAAGACCTGGTTCCAGCTCGATCGGCGCGCCAGCATAGGAACGCAATCCGGGACCGCCCTTCACATAGGACATGAAGCGGAAATCCGGATGCTGGGTCAGATCGGAAATGACCACGACATCCTGCCTGGCAATTACTCGGTTGCAGATCGACAGATCGCGCGGGCATTCCGAAAGTTGCATTCCCGCCTGTTCGGCAATATGGAGCCAGTCCTCATCGACGATATGGACGGCCGCACGCGGGACGTCAAAGACGCCCTGCCCCAATCGAGACAGCACTTCCAGTTCCGGCATCTCGGCATTCTTGACGGACATGATTGACCGCACCGCGACCAGACGCTCTATTTCCCCGTCGGGCCGTGAAATCGCCTGTCCCATGATGATGTCCTTCTGCTGTTTCGTCTGTGGCAGCCGCCACCGTCCGTCACCTGTCGGCCGGATCAGACAGCTATGTCTGATTCGGCTCATAATGCGAAAACCGACAGGCGGCGCCACATGCGAATTTTTGCCAGTCTTTTTGTGTGGGGAACTGTGATCAGGCTTTCTTCTGCCAGCGGCCTTCCGGCGATTGCTGCCAATAGGTCAGCGCATGACCTTCGGTCTTCAGCCTTTTCCAGTGGTTCCGCGCCATTTCCAGCTGGTAGGCATCATATCCATCGAACATGAACACTATCCGCTCATAGCCCTCCACCGCCGGCGGTTCGGCACCGTCGACGAGAAACCGCACACTCGCCTCGTTACCGTTCGCATTCGACGCCGTCAAAAGAATCGGCTGGTTTTGCGGCGCGGCAGAGCTATCCGTTGCGTGCGGCAGAAAACTGTCGTCACGAAAGGTCCACAGATGCGTGTCGAGGAAATCGCGGCGCTCCTCGTCCACCGTCTGGATCGCGACCTTCCAGCCGCGTTCCAGCGATTTTTCGAGCAAGGGCGGCAATGCATCCTCCAGCTTCGATTCCGTCAGATGGTAGAACAGGATTTCAGTCATCTGCGGACTTGCAGCTCCGGTCGCATCAATCTTCGTAATGGGCGCGAACGAGTTCGTTCAGCAGCCGCACACCGTAGCCCGATCCCCAGGACTGGTTGATCTCGGTCAACGGCGAACCCATGGCGGTGCCGGCGATATCGAGATGCGCCCAGGGTGTTTCGCCCACGAAACGCTTGAGGAACTGAGCGGCGGTGACAGAGCCCGCCAGACGGCCGGAGCTGTTCTTCATGTCGGCGAATTTGGAATCAATAATCTTGTCGTAATCCTTGCCCAGCGGCATGCGCCACAGCTTTTCCGCCGTAACATCACCCGCCTGCGAAAGACGTGCAGCCAACTCGTCGTCATTCGAGAAAAGGCCAGCCTGAAGATTGCCGAGTGCAACCGTGATCGCTCCCGTCAAGGTGGCGAGGTTGATCATGAATTTCGGGTTGAAACGCTCCTTGGTGTACCAGAGCGCATCGGCGAGAACCAGCCGGCCTTCGGCGTCGGTATTGATGATCTCGATGGTCTGGCCGGACATGGACGTGACAATATCGCCGGGACGCTGGGCGTTACCATCAGGCATGTTCTCCACCAGACCGATAACGCCGATCACATTGGCTTTCGCCTTGCGGGCCGCGAGCGTGTGCATGAGGCCGGTCACGGCGGCAGCGCCACCCATGTCGCCCTTCATGTCTTCCATGTTAAGGCCGGGCTTCAGCGAGATACCGCCGGTATCGAACACGACGCCCTTGCCGACGAAGGCGATAGGCTCATCCTTCTTGGAGCCGCCGTTCCACTGCATGACCGCAAGCCGGGGCGGACGCGCCGAACCCTGCGCCACACCGAGAAGCGCGTTCATGCCAAGCTTCTTCAGCTCCTTCTCGCCGAGAATTTCGACCTCGACACCGAGCTTTTTTAACTCCTCCGCCTTTTCAGCGAATTCGACAGGACCGAGAACATTCGGCGGCAGGTTGACGAGATCACGCGCCAGGACAACGCCGCCCGCGACGGCCTCGGACACGGCAAAGGCCTTTTCCGCCTCCTGATGGACTGCTGTCACGATGACGATTTCTACTTTCTTCGGCGACTTCTCATCATCGGATTTCTTCTTGGTCTTATAGGCATCGAAGCTATAGGCACGCAGCAGCAGGCCAAGCGCAAAATCCGCAGCCGCCTGCGCACCGACATCGACGCCCGGGGCATCTAGATAGACGGCAACCTTGTCCGCCTTCCTGAAATTGGCGGCAGCGGTGCCGCCGGCACGCAACCAGTCATGGGCGACAAGTTTCGCCGGCTTGCCGAGGCCAATGACGAGAAGCCGGTCGGCGCCCGAACCCTGCGGCGCAATCACGTCGAGTGTCGTCATGGACTTTGCGGAAAAGCCCGAAATCTTTGCCGCCCGTTCAAGCACGCCGCCCGGATCGGCTTCCGATGCGCCGGCAGCTGCCTGCGCCTCACCCGAGGCTTGCAGCACAACGGCAAGGGTATTTTCAAGCGAGGCGGAATTGGCGAAAGAAATATCGAATTTGGCGGACATGTTTTCCTGCTCTTCGTGGATAACTTGCGTGTGCGCCCGATCATGGCCTTTTCGGCCCCCGGCGCAACCCTGCATTTTTAAAGGCTCACATTCTTTAACGGCCGACATTCGCTAAAGGAAAGGCATTTTTGTGGAATGGCCGATCGCGTCATGAAACCGACAGCTTGTTCCACAAAAAGACACAGGCGGTGGAAAAATCATCGTGCAAAACATTTTTGTGAGCGTGCCGGAATAGCCAATTGCAAACGATGCGATTAGATAGGCGGAAATCCGGCGAGCGATCGCGCAGAAAAACAATGTCGACAAGGGCAGTATGAAGCTTCTCGAGAACTATATCCTGCGACGGACAACGCAGATGTTTCTGGTCGCGCTGCTGCCGGTGCTGGCCATCATCTGGACCATCCAGGTTCTCCAGAGAATCAACCTCGTCACCGATACCGGCCAGTCGATGGGCTCCTTCATGGCGCTGGCGACGATGATCCTGCCGACGCTGATTCCCGTCGTGTTGCCTTTCGCCCTCGTCATCGGCATCACCCAGACGTTCACGGCGATGAACAACGATTCCGAGCTCGCCATCATCGATGCGGCCGGATCGTCGCGCTCTGTGATGTTTCGCCCGGTTATCATTCTGGCTGCCGTTCTAAGTGCGCTTTCCTTCACCATCACCAACTTCATCGAGCCGCCTGCCCGAAATTCGGCCAGGCAGATGGTGGCGGCTGCCTATGCCGACCTCCTCTCGTCGGTGATCGAGGAAAAGACCTTCCGCGCTGTTCAGGACGGCCTCTATGTGCAGATCGCCCAGCGTCAGGGCCGTATCCTCAAGGGCCTGTTCGTCGCCGACCGCCGCGATCCGAATTTCGATCTTATCTATTACGCCAAGGAAGGCATGATCGATGAAAGCGGCACGTCGCTGACGATGCGCGACGGCGAAGTCCAGCAGAAAACACCTGATGGCAAGGTCTCCATCGTCAAGTTCCTGTCCTATGCCTTCGACCTTTCGACCATGTCGGAAAAGCAGACTTCCGAACCGTCGCTTTCTCCGGGCGATGCGAGCCTCGGTTTCCTTCTCTCGCCAGACGAGAACAACGCGAGTTACAAGCGGTCTCCCGAAAGCTTCCGCAGTGAGCTGCACAAGCGCCTGTCGGACTGGATGTTCGCCTTCGCCTTCGCACTGATATCGCTGGTCATAGCCGCTGATGCGCGCTCGCATCGTGAAGCGCGGATGCATCCGATGGTCGCTGCGCTGGTGACGGCCTTCATGCTGCGCTGGCTCGGTTTTTACGTCACCAACCAGGTCAAGCAGAGCGCGGCCTTCATTCCGCTGGTCTATGCCGTGCCGGGCCTCAGCGGCGCCGCCGCCGCCTTTATTCTCATCACGGGTCGCAAGCCGAGAATGCCGAAGATCATCGCGGATACGGCTAGCCGTCTGCGCCGTCTTTTCTCCAGCCGGCTGGCGCGAAGCTCGGGGAGCGGTAACGCATGATTTTCAGCACCCTCGCCCGGTATTTCCTCAAACGGTATCTGATCACGGCCATCTGGTTCCTGCTCGGCGTATCTGCAATTATCTATCTTGCCGATTTCAGCGAAACTGCGCGGCGCATGTCCAGCGTGCCGGGCTATTCGGTTCCAGGCGCACTTGGTCTCACCGCACTTCGCCTGCCGTTGATCCTGCAGCAGACTATTCCCTTCATCGCACTCTTCGTCGGCATGACGACGCTGATCTCGCTCAACCGGCGTTACGAGCTCGTCGTCACGCGTGCGGCAGGCGTCTCCGCCTGGCAATTCATCCTTCCTTTTGTCCTTGGTGCGGTCTTTCTCGGCATCCTGTCCGTCCTCGTCCTCAACCCTATCGCCGCCTGGGGGCAAAACCAGTCGCTGTCGATGGAAGCGGGCTGGCGTAACGAAGGCAGCGGCGGCCGCCAGCAGGACATCATTCCCTGGATGCGCCAGTCGAGCGGCGGCCAGGATACGATCATCGGCGCCAAGAGCTTCGAAGACAACGGGACCATGCTTCTCGACGTGGTTCTGATACACCTCGACAAGGCCGGCAACATCGTCTCCCGGCAGGACGCGAAGTCGGCAAAGTTGGAAGATGGTTACTGGCTTCTTAACGGCGTCGCGGAAACCCGCGCGGGACATGTGCCAGTTCGGCAAGAGAGCACGCGGATCAGTACCAATCTGAGACGGGAATTCGTTCAGGAACGCATGACACAGACGGAAACCGTTGCTTTCTTTGATCTTTCTCACAAGATCGAAGTTGCAAAGTCTTTTGGACTGTCTTCGAAAGCGCTTGAGACGCAGTATCATTTCCTGCTATCGACCCCCCTGCTTCTGGTTGCGATGACCTTGATCGCCGCGACAGTTTCATTAAAGTTCAGCCGCTTCGCCCAGTCGCGCTCCGTGATTCTGGGTGGAATCGTTTCCGGCTTCGTGCTTTATGTAGTAACCGTGCTCGTAAGGGCATTCGGGAGTGGTGGCGTTGTCCCTCCCACCGTCGCGGTCTGGGTTCCAGTCATCGTGGCGTTGGCTTTGGGGGCAACCATTCTGCTTCATCAGGAGGACGGCTAGTGGCGGTATATGACCGCGGGAATATCAGGCGGCTTTGGACGGCCCTTCTGACAGGTGCCGCTGTGTGCGCATATTTGGCATCCAGCCCGGTCGCTTTCGGCCAGGGTGGTTTGCTTGCGCCCGGAAGCCAAGACGATTCGAAACTCCTGCTTACGGCAAATGAACTGACCTATAATCGCGATTCCCAGCGGGTCATCGCGAAGGGTGTGGTTCGCATGCATTATTCGGGCTACCGTATGGTGGCCCAGCAAGTGGAATATAATCAGCAGACGGGCCGCGTGATTGCGCACGGCAACATCGAGCTGATCGAGCCCGGCGGCAACAAGATCTATGCCGACGAGATGGATGTCACTGACGATTTCGGTCAGGGCTTCGTCAATGCGCTGCGCGTCGAGACCCCGGACAATACCCGCATCGCGGGTGAAAGTGCCGAACGGCTCGAAGGCGACCGCATGGTCCTCAATAACGGCGTCTACACTGCCTGTTTGCCATGCGCCGAACGGCCCGAAAAGGCGCCGCTGTGGCAGGTCAAGGCTGAACGTGTCATTCAGGACGGCAAGACCCATACGATCCGGCTGGAAAAAGCCCGCTTGCAGCTTTTCGGCCATTCGATCGCCTATGTGCCGTTCCTGACGGTTCCGGACAATACGGTGAAGCGGAAGTCCGGATTCCTGTTTCCGCAGATGAGCATTACCGACAACCTCGGTTTCGGCATCGGCGTGCCCTATTTCCAGGTTCTGTCCGACACCTCGGATGTGACCGTTACCCCGACCTATTACACGACGCAGGGTCTGCTTCTGCAGGCGGAACTGCGCCAGCGTTTCGAAACCGGCATGCACACCGTGACCGTCGCCGGCATCAGCCAGCTGAAGTCCGATACATTTACTGCCGGAACCAGTGACGCCCTCAACGACAATCGCGGCATGATTGCCAGCAAGGGTAACTTCTCCATCAATCCGCGCTGGGCGTTCGGTTGGGATGCCATGGTGCAGACCGACAACAACTTTTCGCGTACCTATGGGCTGAAGGGTTACAAGAACGACGTCCAGACCAATCAGATCTATTTGGCTGGCGCAGGCGAGCGGAACAGCTTCGATGCCCGCGGCTATTATTTCAACGTTCAGGATACGGACAACAACGAATCCAACGAACGCAAGCAGGCCATCGTTCATCCGGTTGTCGACTACCGTTATTTCGTACCGGATCCGATCTATGGCGGCGAACTTTCGCTGACCACCAACCTGACCAGCATCACCCGCCAGAAACAGGATGCCTACGCGCTTGGAGGCTATTCGCGGTTCAACGGGCTTGAAGGAAACTATACGCGCCTTTCCACCGAAGCCGAATGGAAGCGCACCTTCACGATGGATAGCGGCCTGCAGATCACGCCGATCCTTGCCGCCCGTGGCGATGCGCTGTGGACGGATATGTCGGCTGCAAGCTTTACATCGGGTGGCACGTCTTATGCCTATCAGGGCATGATGCAGGACGATGCGGCGTTGCGAGGCATGGTAACCGGCGGTCTGGAAGTGCGTTACCCCTGGCTGTTCACGGCGCTTAACAGCAACCACGTGATCGAGCCGATTGCGCAGATTTTCGTGCGTCCGAACGAACAATATGCCGGCCGCTTCCCCAACGAAGATTCGCAGGCTTTCGTGTTCGACGCGACCAACCTGTTCGAACGTGACAAGTTCTCCGGTTTCGACCGGATCGAGGGCGGCACGCGCGCAAACATCGGTCTGCGCTACAACGGCACATTCGACAATGGCTACGGCATTCGCGCCATTGCCGGTCAGTCTTTCCACCTGGCGGGCGACAATTCTTTCGCCTCCTACGATCTCGTCAATGTCGGCGCGAATTCCGGTCTCGAATCCGACCGCTCGGATTACGTCGCCATGGCAGCCTTCGATGCGCCAATCGGTCTTTCGCTGTCGTCGAGCCTGCGCTTCGACAAGGACAATCTCGAGATCAACCGTTCCGAGACAGGCGTCAGCTATTCGGACCGCCGCCTCACCGGCAAGCTCAGCTATACGCAGGTCAAGGCGCAGCCGCAGTACGGCTACAATGAAGACCGCGATATCGTTCAGGCGTCCGGTACACTGCGCATGGACGACAACTGGTCGCTGTTCGGCTCGATCAACTACGATCTGAACGGAAAATTTGCCGCCGAGCGCCGTATTGGCATCGCCTATCAGGATGAATGCACGATCTTGACGGTCAGCTACTCCGACGAGGGCAATATCAATTCCAGCCGGCAGGCCGCCAATGACTGGTCGATCAATGCCCGTTTGGCATTCCGCACGCTCGGCGATGTCAGCATAGGCTCCGCAAACGAGGACTGGGCCGATATGGATATCGGCTGGAAACCGAACAATTACTGAGTTTAAAGGCAGGCCATACAGCATCGTGGCCTGCCTTTTTGCCATCCAGCCAGTAAAAGTCACGGTTTTGCCGCAACAACGCGCCAGGGTTCGTCCGGTATAGAACCATCGGGTTTCTTTCAACAAACCGACACATTGCCGTCTTGCAGATCGCGATGATATATACGTGGCAAATTCGCGGTGCGGATGCACAGGTGCAGATCTGAAAAGCCGGGGTAAGGAATATTCCCCATTGGCAGACAGAACAGATTGGCGGGACGGGGAAACAGACCCCCGCCCGACGAAAGGGAGAAGGATATGATGAATTTCGGAAAGACGGCTTTGCGTGGCGCTGCTTTCGCCTTTGCGATATTCGCCGTTCCCATGGCCGTTGCGCCCTTTGCCAGCCAGGCCTTCGCCGACAGCACGGTCAAGATCGTCGTCAACAAGACCCCCATCACCAACGACGATATTGCCAGGCGTGTCGCCTTTCTGAAGTTGCAGCGTCAATCCGGCAATCTCGCCGAAAAGGCACGCGAGCAGCTGGTTGATGAGGCGCTAAAGCGCGAAGAAATCGGCCGTGTGAAAATGTCGGTCAGCACCGAAGAAGTCGATGCGGCTTTTGCGCGCTTTGCTGCAAACAACAAGATGAACCCGCAACAGCTGACGCAGATCCTCTCCAAGGCCGGTGTCGGCGCCGACCACTTCAAAGCCTTCATTGCCGTGCAGATGAGCTGGCCGCGCCTTGTGAACGCCCGTTATGGTGCGCGTGGCAAGATGTCTAACCAGGACCTCGTCACCCGCCTGAGGGAACGCGGCGACAAGCCGGTAACGACGGAATATTTCCTGCAACAGGTGATCTTTGTCATTCCGGAATCGAAGCGTAATGCCATCACCGGCAAGCGCAAGGCCGAGGCTGAAGCCTCGCGCAAGCGTTATCCCGGCTGCGACCAGGCCATGACTTTCGCGGCCACCATGCGGGACGTGGCGATCAAGGATCTTGGACGGATTCTGGCGCCCGAACTGCCGGAAGAGTGGAAGCCTCTCGTGGAAAAGACCAAGGAAGGCGGCACCACAGGAACACGCGTGACCGAAAAGGGCGTCGAATATCTGGCAATCTGCAAGCAGCGTCAGGTTTCCGACGATTACGCAGCGGAAATGGTGTTCAAGTCCGAAGACCTGATGAAGGCCAAGGGTGGCGAAAACCCGAACGAGAAGAAATATATGGATGAGCTGCGCAAGAAGGCGCAGATCGTCAACACCTGATACGAGAGCCGGCCTTTCCGTGACACATGCATCCCTGCCGCTTGCCCTGACACAGGGAGATCCAGCCGGTATCGGCCCTGATATCGCCATTGCCGCCTGGGCCAACCGCCGGGAGAACGGCGTGGCGCCATTCATCTTCATCGGCGATCCCGATGTGGTGGCGAGCCGTGCGGCGCTGCTTGGCATACCGGTCAGTATCGAGACCTGCGAAGCGGCGGATGCCGTCGGCGTGTTCGACCGTGCTTTTCCCGTTCTTCCTCTTCCCGTCGGTTTCGAGGTTCAGGCCGGCCAGCCGCATGTCGGAGCCGCTCATGCGACGATCAAGGCGATCGAGCTCGCCGTTGCCTTGACGGTCGAGGGCAAGGCTTCCGCCGTCGTCACCAATCCGATTGCGAAATCCGTGCTTTACGAAGCAGGCTTCGGTTTTCCCGGTCACACGGAATTTCTCGCCGATCTGGCTTTGCGCCTGACCGGCAAACAGGTGATGCCGGTGATGATGATTGCCGGACCCAAGGTCCGCGTCGTGCCGGTAACGATCCATATCCCAGTAAAAGACGTGCCTTCGGCGCTGACGGAAGAGCTGATCGTTACGACCTGCCGCATTATCGATGCTGATCTGCGGCAGAAATTCGGCATTGAAGCACCACGACTGGCGGTCGCCGGTCTCAATCCGCACGCGGGTGAAGATGGGGCATTGGGCACGGAGGACCGCGATGTGGTTCACCCTGCGACCATACGGTTGCGGAAAGACGGGATCGACGCTTTCGGCCCACTGCCCGCCGATACGATGTTCCACGATGCCGCCCGCAGGCGCTATGATGTCGCCGTCTGCATGTATCACGATCAGGCCCTTATCCCGGCCAAGGCGCTTGGCTTTGACGATTCCGTCAATGTCACGCTCGGCCTGCCCTTCATCCGGACCTCGCCCGACCACGGCACCGCCTTCGGCATCGCCGGCCAGGGCATTGCCAGCGAAACGAGCCTTGTCGCAGCGCTGAAGATGGCGGCGGAGATTTCTCTTCGCAGCCGGGTCGGCGCATAATGGCCGCCATTGACGGATTGCCGCCGCTACGCGATGTCATTCAGCGCCATGGGCTAGACGCTAAGAAGTCGCTCGGGCAGAACTTCCTGTTCGATCTCAACCTCACCCAGAAGATCGCCCGAACCGCTGGGCCGCTTGACGGCGTGACGGTCATTGAGGTTGGCCCCGGGCCTGGCGGCCTCACCCGCGCCATTCTATCGCTCGGGGCCAAAAAGGTTATCGCCATTGAGCGGGACAGCCGCTGCCTGCCAGCACTTGCGGAGATCGAAGCGCACTATCCCGGACGTCTTGAGGTCATCGAGGGTGATGCGCTGAAGACCGATTTCGAGGGTTTGGTTCCCGCTGGCGAACCGGTGCGGATCATTGCCAACCTGCCTTACAATGTCGGCACGCAACTGCTGGTCAACTGGCTGCTGCCGAAAGAATGGCCGCCTTTCTGGCTCTCCATGACGCTGATGTTCCAGAAGGAAGTCGGCCAGCGCATCGTGGCAGAAGAAGGCGACAACCATTACGGCCGCCTTGGCGTTCTCGCCGGCTGGCGCACGGTTTCGGAAATGGCCTTCGACGTCCCGCCGCAGGCCTTCAGCCCACCGCCTAAGGTTACCTCGACGGTCGTGCATCTGCTGCCAAAGGAAAAGCCGCTGCCCTGCGATGTCGCGAAGCTCGAAAAGGTAACGGAAGCCGCCTTCGGCCAACGCCGCAAGATGCTGCGCCAGAGCGTGAAAAGCCTTGGCGGTGAAGTTCTGCTGGAAAAGGCAGGCATTGACGCGACACGACGGGCTGAAACGCTGTCGGTCGAGGAATTTGTGACGCTAGCGAACTGCCTCTAATTGAAGGCGACGTTTCGGCACTTCTAACGCGGGTGACAGAATTAGAGGACAAGCGCGTGGAGAGTGCCGGTTTTCACTACAAGCTCCACATGCCCGTCGGATCGCCTGATTGCGCGGTCGTGTTGCTACACGGTTCGGGAAGAACGGAGGAAGATCTCGCTTCGTTTGGCCGTGCCGTTTTTCCCAACGGCATTCTGTATGCTCCGAGAGGCATTGTGCCATGGGAAAATGGCTTTGCGTTTTTTCGCAGAAAGCCCGACAGACAACTCGATATCGACGACCTGAAACATCAAGCCGCCGGGCTTTGCCGGTTTATCGAATTCGTATTTCAGCAGACGGGGCAAAGACCCTTTCTCGCGGGGTATTCAAACGGTGCGATCATCGCGGCTGAAACAATCTGCCAGAATCGTCATCTGTCGAGGGGTGCAATTCTGCTTCGGCCACTATCCCCCCGCAATAACGAGCATTTTCCGAAGCTCACCGGATATCCTGCGCTCCTGCTGGCAGGTGCACATGATGAGCGGCGGCATCGCGATGATGCGCCCCATTTGGCCGATCAATTTTCGACTGCGGGCGCGGATGTGGTACTGGAGACACTCGACACAGGCCACGGCTGGGCAGCAGACGCGGCAGACGAGCGCCTGTCCCGGCAATGGCTACGTCAGCATTAGAGATAACACGCCGCTTTAACTGCCAAATCAGAGCTGCGGTTCTTCTGCAAGCAGTCCGCGCACGAAATCGAACATGCCGTGGCGGCGGTCGCGGCGCACACGTTCGGCCTTCACTATCGCTTCTACGGCCTCGAAGGCCGCCTGCAGGTCGTCGTTGAGGATGACGTAGTCGTAATCGCGCCAGTGCTCGATCTCGGCGCGGGAATTGAGAAGCCGGGTCTGGATCACCGCTTCGGTGTCTTCGGCGCGGCGGTGCAGGCGCGATTGCAGCTCGGTCATGGTTGGCGGCAGGATGAAGATCGACACGACGTCGGCCTTCATCTTGTCCTGAAGCTGTTCGGCGCCCTGCCAGTCGATGTCGAACAGCATGTCGCGTCCGGCCGCCATCGCCACTTCCACCGGCTCGCGCGGCGTGCCGTAAAAATTGCCGTGAACCTCGGCCCATTCCAAAAGCTCATCGCTGTCACGCAGGCGCTCGAAGTCGCGCTTGGAGATGAAGTGGTAGTGGATGCCTTCAATCTCGCTCTGGCGGCGCGGGCGCGTCGTCACGCTGACGGACAGGCTGATGTTCTTGTCCTTGTCAAGCAGGTTGCGCGCTATCGTGGATTTACCAGCGCCCGATGGCGATGAAATCACCAGCATCAGCCCTCTGCGGGCAATCGTAACAGGGGAATTGTTCACCGGAACCATGGGTCTACTCCAGATTTTGGACCTGCTCGCGGAACTGGTCGATAACCACTTTCAGCTCTATGCCTGCTGCGGTTACCGCACTGGCGTTCGATTTGGAACAGATTGTATTCGACTCGCGGTTAAATTCCTGTGCAAGAAAATCGAGCTTGCGGCCAACTGGCCCGCCATGAGCCAAAAGTTCGCGCGATGCCTGGACATGTGCGTGTAGCCGGTCGACCTCTTCGCGCAGATCCGCCTTGGTAGCGATCAGTGCGGCCTCGGCGTGCAGACGGTCGCGATCGAGCCCGTGCATGCCATCGCCAATAAGGGCAATCTGCTGGGCAAGCCTTGCAGCGATCTGTTCCGGCTGGCGGGAAGGATCGTTTTCGATGAGGTTCACGAGTTGCTCGATCCTGTCGATCTGCCCGGAAAGGATGGCAAACAGGGACGCCCCTTCCCGCTCGCGCATGTCCTTCAGCTTCTCGACGGCGGCGGCAAAGCCCGCAAGCACGTCGGCGTTGCGCGCGGCCTGCGCCTCGGCGTCATCTTCCGCCTCGCGAAAATCGACGAGCCCGCGCAGCGACAGTAGCGTATCGAAGCTCAGCGGCTTGTCGTCGACGACGTCGCCCAGTTCTTCCTTGAGAGCGAGAACTGCGGCAAGAGCATCGCGGTTGATCACCGCCTCCAGCCGGTTTTCCGCAATCGCCAGCGTCAATCCCGCCTGAATATTGCCGCGGGAAAGATGCTGTGCCGCGATTTCCCGCAGGCCCGTTTCCAGCGCTTCCAGACCGTTTGGCAGGCGCAGGCGCACATCGAGCCCCTTGCCGTTCACCGAGCGCAATTCCCACGCCCAGCGGTAACGGCCGGAGGTTCCTTCGCTGCGCGCGAACCCGGTCATCGATTGCAATGTCATATTCAGAAAGCCCCCATCATGCCGTGCAAAAAACCGGGCCTTGCGATGACAAGGCCCGGTCAGAACTATCAGTTATTGGCCGGTTTTTCCGCCTCGGTGCCGCCGGGCTGACCATCCACGACAACATCGGGATTGGCGCCGGAAGCCGCTTTTTCGGCCTCGATCTTGCGCCAGCGGCGCACATTGGCGTTATGTTCGTCCAGCGTCTTCGCAAACACATGGCCGCCGGTGCCATCGGCAACAAAGTAGATGTCATCAGTACGCCACGGGTTGGCAACCGCCTCGAGTGCGGCCCGGCCCGGATTGGCGATGGGAGACGGTGGCAGGCCCTTGATGACATAGGTATTGAAGGGCGTCTGCTTTTGCAGGTCCGACTGGTAGATCGGACGGTCGGACGGTTTACCGTCGCCGCCGAAGAGACCGTAGATGATCGTCGGGTCGGATTGCAGGCGCATGCCCTTCTTCAGCCGGTTGTAGAACACCGAAGCGACATGGGCGCGCTCGTCGTCCTTGCCGGTTTCCTTCTCCACGATCGAGGCGAGCGTCACGAATTCCTCGACCGTCTTGATCGGCAGGTCGGGGTCACGACGTTCCCAGATCATGTCGATCAGCTTCTCCTGCGCCGCACTCATCTGGTTGATGATTTCCTCACGCTTCGTACCACGGGTAAAGCGATAGGTATCGGGGCGAAGGCTGCCTTCCGGCGGCAGGGTGGCGGGCAATTCGCCATCCAGCACCTCGTCGGCGGCAAGCCGCGCGAACATCTGCTTGACGGTCAGACCTTCCGGCAACGACACGGAATAAAGGATCGATTTGCCCGACTCCAAGAGCATCATGATATCCTTCATCGATGCACCGGCCTTGATTTCGTATTCGCCCGCCTTCAGCGTCTGGTCTTTTTGCAGGTAGCTGCCCGTCATCAGGCGGAAGACACGGGCATTGGATACGACGTCATTGCGCTCGAGATTATTGGCGATCTCGATGAGGCCTGCGCCGTTGCGCACGGTGAAATGTGTGTTCGTCTGAAGCGGACCGGGCTCCTGAAACGCATTTATCATGTAATAAAAGGCTGCGACAGCAAGCACACAGACGGCAACCGCAAGCGTCATCAGAAAATTCAGGAAGATCACCAGCTGGCCATGGGCCTTGCGGGAGCGCTTCGGTGGAGCCGGCACTTTTTCCGGCCGAAGCGCTTCGGTCGGGGATTTCGGGATGATCGGGCCGCGATTGCCCTCACCCGCGCCGTCTCGTCCGTATGGTCCCTGGCTGTTCTGGTTCGTGTCGCTCACCGTCGGTCCTTTTCAGTTCGGCGTTGTCAGCGCTTTTTGCGCAGGTAATGCGGCAAAAACAGGTTCGGAATGCCTTCCTGCACCACATAGAGACATCGTGAAGACCTCATTGTCCTCCTTCACGAATCGTCGTTTCCGGCAAAGCCGGTCAAGGAAAGCCATCTGCGGCGGGAAATTCACCCGCAGCAGGAAATCATTCCGAAACCGGCAAACCGTCTTCCGTAAACGACTACAATATCGGCGCGAAAATCGAAATGGCTTTCGCAAGCCGCAATGCGTTCTTCAAAGAAGAGCGCTCTCAGGCACCCGGCGGGAGGGAGCCGCACCGCTTTAGGCGGTTTGCGGCGCCGGGTTTTCGTCGTGATTTATGCTTCGTAGCGACGCAGTACGAGGGAGGCGTTGGTGCCGCCAAACCCGAAGGAGTTCGACAAGGCGACGTTGACCTGCCTCTTGCGCGCCTTGTGCGGCACCAGATCGATCTTCGTCTCCACGTCGGGATTGTCGAGGTTCAGCGTCGGCGGAACGATGTTGTCGCGGATCGCAAGCGTAGCGAAAATCGCCTCGATAGCGCCAGCTGCTCCGAGAAGATGGCCGGTGGCCGACTTCGTGGAAGACATGGAAATCTTCGACGCCGCGTCACCAACCAGCCGCTCGACCGCGCCAAGCTCGATCGTATCGGCCATGGTGGAGGTGCCGTGGGCGTTGATATAGTCAATATCGTCAGGCGTGAGGCCGGCGCGCTTCAGCGCCATCGCCATGCAGCGGTAGGCGCCATCGCCATCTTCAGACGGTGCGGTGATGTGGTAGGCATCACCGGAAAGGCCGTAACCGACTACTTCGGCATAAATCTTTGCGCCGCGCGCCTTGGCATGTTCCAGCTCTTCCAGAACGACGATACCGGCACCTTCGCCCATGACGAAACCGTCACGGTCGCGGTCATAGGGACGGGATGCCTTCTGCGGATCGTCGTTGTGCTGGGTGGAAAGCGCCTTGCAGGCGGCAAAGCCGGCAAGCGCGATGCGGCAGACCGGTGATTCGGCGCCACCTGCGACCATGACCTCGGCATCGCCGAACGCAATCATCCGGGCAGCATCGCCGATGGCATGCGCGCCGGTCGAGCAAGCCGTCACTACGGCGTGGTTCGGACCGCGCAGCTTGTGACGGATTGAGACGTGGCCGGAAACCAGGTTGATCAGACGGCCGGGAATGAAAAATGGAGAAATGCGGCGGGGGCCCTTGTCGCGCAGCGTATAACCCGCCTCGACAATACCTTCCAGACCGCCGATGCCGGAGCCGATCAGAACGCCCGTGGCGACCTGGTCCTCGTCCGTTTCGGGATGCCAGCCGGCGTCCGCAAGCGCCATGTCGGCAGCGGCCACACCGTAAAGGATGAACGGATCGATCTTGCGCTGCTCTTTGAGTTCCATCCAGTCATCGGCATTGAACGTGCCGTTGGAGCCATCGCCGACGGGAATGCGACAGGCAATCTTTGCGGGCAAGTCTTCGACTTCGAACTCAGTCACGAGACGGGCACCGTTCTGGCCGGCAAGCAGCCGTTCCCAGGTGATTTCCGTTCCGCATCCAAGAGGAGATACCATGCCGGTACCGGTGATAACGACACGCCTCATCGCCAACGCTCCGCCCTTATCCAAATCATCGGTCTTTTTGCAACGCCACACACCATGGAATGGCGGGAACAGGCGCTGCACCATTTTGAATGTCCGCATAATCTTCCGCAGGCCAGAGCCGGTTCAGAAACTTATGCATTCGTCAGGACGCACGTCTTTCAGGCGCGTTCTGTTTCACGATAAAATATTGGCCCGGACAAGCCGGGCCAAGACGGGAGGTTGTTACACCTCCCCAATACAGGTCGATCAGGCCTGGGCCTTCTCGATGAACTTGACAGCGTCGCCAACAGTCAGGATCGAGTCAGCTGCGTCGTCTGGGATCTCGACGCCGAATTCTTCTTCGAAAGCCATGACCAGTTCAACGGTATCGAGCGAATCAGCGCCCAGATCGTCAATGAAGCTTGCGCCTTCAACAACTTTGTCGGCGTCGACGCCCAGATGATCAATTACAATTTTCTTTACGCGTTCTGCGATATCGCTCATGTCGGTTTCCTCGACCTTTATTTTGAAGGGAATGCCTTACGGCACCCTGCCCTGTTAGAAGCCCTCATGCGCCGTTCAAATCCGGCACTGCTGGCAAACCCGTTCAACCCGGTCCAAGCTAGACATCGTCGCGCAAAATCGCAACGGCTTCCTGTCTCTCCGGGACGACTGTTCACAGTCTTGGCCCGATTAACACGGTTTCAACCGGTCGAAAAGCCTGAAAACGCGCTAAGCACAACGTATGACAGGCAATTTCGCCGGAAACCGGCATGGAGGGTCTTGCGGCGCCCGACACCAAACAAGGTGCAGAAACAGCGCCGCAATCGTTTCAAGACGCCTTTCAGGTGGCGTCAGATCATCGCCATGCCGCCATTGACGTGCAAGGTCTGGCCGGTCATGTAAGCAGCTTCATTGGAAGCCAGATAAAGTACGGCCGAAGCGACTTCGGCGCCCGTTCCCATGCGCTTCATGGGAATGGCACCCATGATGGCGTCTTTCTGCTTGTCGTTCAGCTTGCCGGTCATCGCGCTTTCGATGAAGCCGGGCGCCACGCAGTTGACGGTGACGTTGCGGGTGGCGATTTCCTGTGCCAGCGACTTCGAAAAACCGATCATGCCAGCCTTGGAGGCGCAATAGTTCGCCTGGCCGGGATTGCCGGTGACGCCGACGATGGAGGTGATGTTGATGATGCGGCCGAAACGGCGGCGCATCATCGGATGCGTCAGTTCACGCGTCAGGCGGAACATCGCGGTCAGGTTCACCTCGATGACGTTGTCCCAGTCCTCGTCGCTCATGCGCACGAACAGGCCGTCCTTGGTAATCCCGGCATTGTTGACGAGAATGTCGACGCCTTCCAGCTCGGCCTCGGCCTTTTCGCCCAGCGCCTTGACCTCGGCACGATCGGCAAGGTTGGCCGGGAAAATCTTGACGCGGTCGCCAAGTTCCGCCGCCAGGGCTTCGAGCTTTTCAACGCGCGTGCCGTGCAGGCCGACGGTTGCGCCCTGGCTGTGCAGAAGGCGGGCGATTTCCTCGCCAATGCCGCCGGTCGCGCCGGTTACGAGAGCCTTGCGGCCTGTCAGATCAAACATGTTCCGTTCCTTCTTTAGAGCAATTCCGCAAAAGCCTTTTAGCGAAATCGCATCGGGAATTACCGTAAAACAAAAAGCCGATGCGGGGCGAAGCCCGTCTCAGCCGATAAGAGTGGCGAGAAGCTGGTCGATATCGGCAGCGCCGTTGACGGCAACGCCGTTCACCGTCTTGTCGATGCGACGGGCAAGACCCGTCAGCACCTTGCCCGAGCCGATCTCGTAAAGCTGCGTTACATTGTTGGCGGCAAACCATTCCACCGTCTCGCGCCAGCGCACCTGGCCCGTCACCTGTTCGACCAGCAAAGCGGCGATCTCATTGGCGTCGGAAACGGGGGCGGCACGCACGTTGGCGATAACAGGCACGACCGGATTATTCTTTTCGACAGCCGCCAGCGCCTCGCGCATGGCTTCCGCCGCCGGCGCCATCAGCGCGGAATGGAAGGGCGCGGAAACAGGCAGCATGATGGCGCGCTTGGCGCCCTTTTCGGAAGCGATCGCAGCCGCCTTCTCGACAGCCGCCTTGCCACCGGAGATGACCAGCTGGCCGCCGCCATTGTCGTTGGCAATCTGGCAGACGCCGAGAATGGCAGCCTCTTCACAAATTGCCGAAACAGCGTCGTGCTCCAGCCCGATGATCGCTGCCATCGCGCCCTCGCCCACCGGCACGGCAGCCTGCATGGCATTGCCGCGGATGCGGAGAAGCCGTGCGGTATCGGCAATCGAGAAGGTGCCGGCAGCACAGAGCGCGGAATATTCACCGAGCGAATGGCCAGCGACATAAGAGACGGCGTCGGAGAGCTTCAGACCCCGCGCTTCCAGAACCCGCATGACCGCCATGGACACCGCCATGAGCGCCGGCTGGGCGTTGGCCGTCAGCGTCAGCGTTTCTTCCGGGCCATTCCACATGATGTCGGAAAGCTTCTGGCCGAGCGCGTCATCGACCTCCTGGAACACAGCCCGTGCTTCCGGATAGGTATCGGCGAGTTCCTTGCCCATGCCGATGGCCTGGCTTCCCTGACCGGGAAATGTGAATGCAATACCCATGGGATGTGGTCCTTCTTGTCTGGCCTTGCCTTTATTCTTTTCGACTTCCATTCACATTCCGGCCTGCGGAGTCAAGGCTTGAAGCCCTTCGGCACCCCATCGACGCGGTTTTGCCGATCTATTTTCCCCTTTCTTTTCATCATATTTTTTCTTGCACTGCGGCAATTCCCCATTACTTTCATGCCACCTTTCAAATATCTGGCCAAGCACCGGGACATTTCCATGAAACAGAGACTATTGGGCCGCACGGGCATTTCCGTGTCCGAAATTTGCCTTGGCACAATGACGTGGGGCACGCAGAACACTGAAGCCGAAGCGCATGCGCAGATGGATTACGCGCTGGAGAACGGCGTCAATTTCTTCGATACGGCCGAGCTTTACCCCACCACCCCCGTTTCCGCCGAAACGCAGGGACGGACGGAAGACTATATCGGCACATGGTTCGAAAAGACCGGCAAGCGTGACCAGGTCGTGCTCGCCACCAAGGTCGCCGGTTCCGGGCGTGACTATATTCGCGGCGGGCGCGATATCGATGCGAGCGCCATCCGCGAGGCAGTAGATACCAGCCTCACGCGCCTGAAAACGGATTACATCGACCTCTATCAGATCCACTGGCCGAACCGTGGCACCTATCACTTCCGCGGCGCCTGGAGCTTTGATGCTTCCGGTCAGGAAAAGGAGCGCACGCTTGCCGAGATAACCGAAAAGCTCGACACGCTCGGCGAGCTGGTAAAGGCCGGCAAGATCCGCGCTATCGGCCTTTCCAACGAAAGCGCCTGGGGTACACAGAAATATATCGATATTGCCGAGGCCCGTGGCCTGCCGCGCGTCGCAACCATCCAGAACGAATATAACCTGCTCTATCGCAGCTTCGATTTCGACATGGCGGAAGTCGCCCATCACGAAGATGTCGGCCTGCTGGCCTACTCGCCGCTGGCGGCGGGGCTGCTCACCGGCAAGTATCAGAACGGCGCGCGCCCTGCGGGCTCGCGCGGCACTATCAACAAGAACCTCGGCGGTCGCCTGCAGCCGCATCAGGAAGCGCCGGTCAAGGCCTATCTTGAGCTAGCCGCACAACACGGCCTCGATCCGGCACAGCTCGCCATCGCGTTCTGCCTGACACGCCCCTTCATGGCCTCCGCCATCATCGGCGCAACGACCATGGAGCAGCTGAAGGTGGATATCGCAGCAGCCGATGTGGCGCTATCGGAAGAGGTGCTGAAGGGTATTGCTGCGATCCATCGGCAATATCCGATGCCGATCTGACGATAGCGCAGCGCGCTTTTTCGCCTCCGGTCCTTGCATTCCGGGCAAAAATGGGTATAAGCGCGCTGTTCACAACACCCGGTCCAATTGGCTGGTGGCTGAACGGAGGGCTGGTTTCGGTAACGAAACAGCAGGAACCATAAGGTTTTTCCGGCCTCCCGTGTCTCCGCTCTCGACCGTCTCGAACAACGCTTTTCTTGCTTTAAGGCTTCGCAGCCTAACCAGGAGCAGTCGTTGAGGCTTAGCGCCGTTGCCGGGTGAAGGACGAAACGCAAGAAAGGCAAAGCTTAAATGGCTCTTTACGAACACATCTTCCTTGCCCGGCAGGATATTTCTGCCCAGCAGGTCGACGCACTTGTCGAGCAGTACAAGGGCGTTATCGAATCGTTCGGCGGTAAAGTCGGACGCGTCGAGAACTGGGGTCTGAAGTCCCTCACCTACCGCATCAAGAAGAACCGCAAGGCTCACTACGCTCTCATGGACATCGACGCTCCGGCGCCTGCGATCCACGAAATCGAGCGCCAGATGCGCATCAACGAAGACGTTCTTCGCTACATGACCATCGCCGTCGAAGCCCACGAAGAAGGCCCGTCCGCGATGATGCAGAAGCGCGACCGTGACGACCGTCCGCGCCGCGATGGCGACCGTCCGGATCGTGGCCCGCGTGAAGATCGTGGTCCCCGCGCACCGCGCGAAGGTGGCTTCGGCGACCGCGAAGACCGTCCGCGCCGTCCGCGCGAAGACCGTGCATAAGGAGAATTGACCAATGGCTGATACATCCTCTTCCCAGGCACGCCGCCCGTTCCACCGCCGTCGCAAGACGTGCCCCTTCTCCGGCGCAAACGCTCCGAAGATCGACTACAAGGACGTTCGTCTCCTGCAGCGCTACATTTCCGAGCGCGGCAAGATCGTTCCTTCCCGCATCACGGCCGTTTCCCAGAAGAAGCAGCGCGAACTCGCCCAGGCGATCAAGCGCGCCCGTTTCCTCGGCCTGCTGCCTTACGTCGTAGCGTAATGATTTGAAGCGAGGCCGCGCTTTGGCGCGGCCTCGTCTTCCACGATGCAACTGACTTTTGATCAGTAGGTTGCGAGTTCAAATCCTTCCGCGTTGGGCGCGGATCGATACCATAAAACCCATGTTGGGGACGACGATCCTGATTGGACCGGTCCTCTAACTGCTCAAGTTTCCAGCAGGACAGCGAAGTGCAAAAGTTGAACCAGACAGTGCTGATCACCGGCGTTCTCGCCGGCATATGCGCCGCGTTTCTAACGCTTGGCGCAACGGCACAGTCGTCCTTTTCCTTCCTGCTTTACGCCGGTTCCGCCATGCCCATCTTCATCGCCGGCATGGGCTGGGGAAATCGCGCAGCCGTCGTTGCGATCATCACCACGGCTATCATCGGCGCGCTCGTCATATCGCCGCTTTTCTCGCTGACCATTGCGATCTTCACGCTGATCCCGGCGGGCTGGCTTTCGCATCTTGCCAATCTGGCGCGCCCGGCCTCGGAACTCGGCGGCCCGGATGACCTGCTTGCCTGGTATCCGCTGTCCGGCATCGTCCTGCATCTCTGCCTTCTGGTTTCGGTTGCCGTCGTCATTCTCGGCTGGATGATCGGTTACGGTCCCGATCTCGTCGCGCGCATGGTCGATCTGATGATGACCTCCGTGCAGAGCCGCGAACCGCTGTTCGAACCCAATGTCGAGGCACTGGCGCAGACGAAGTCACTGCTGGTTCTGATGCTGCCGATCGTTCAGGGCGGCCTGTGGGTCATCCTTTTGTTTGCGGCCTATTATTTCGCGGCCCGGCTGGTCGGTTCCTTCGGCAAGGGTCTTCGCCCACGCGAGGACATTCCTTCCGCACTGCGCATGCACCGCAACGCCATCTTCGTTTTTCTCTGCGGCATCGTCGCCATGTTCTTCGGGGGCGTCGCCGCCATGGTCGGCGCAGTCGTCTGCGGCACCTTCGGCGCGGGCTTCCTGATGGCGGGTTACGCCTCGCTGCACAAACGCGCGCGTGGAAAGGACTGGCGTCTGCCGGTTCTCATCCTCGCCTATCTCTCGGCGGTCTTTGTCTTCCCGCTGCTTATCATTCTCGTTTTGGGATTGAGCGACGTGCGCAGCACGATCTCCCTCACCCCAACGCGGAAAACTGACAATACGAACGAAACCAACACATAGAAAGGATCAAGAAGATGGACGTTATTCTTCTCGAACGCATCAACAAGCTCGGCCAGATGGGCGAAACCGTAAAGGTTCGCGACGGTTACGCACGTAACTTCCTGCTGCCGCAGGGCAAGGCGCTGCGCGCCAACGCCGCCAACAAGACCCGTTTCGAAACCGAGCGCGCAACGCTTGAAGCCCGTAACCTCGAGCGCAAGTCGGAAGCCCAGAAGGTTGCCGAAGCACTCGAAGGCAAGTCCTTCATCGTCGTTCGCTCGGCTGGCGAAACCGGTCAGCTTTACGGTTCTGTTGCTGCTCGCGACGTCGTTGAAATCCTCGGCGCCGAAGGCTTCAACATCGGCCGCAACCAGGTTGAACTGAACACGCCGATCAAGACCATCGGCCTGCACAACGTCACCCTGCACCTGCACGCCGAAGTCGAGCTTCAGGTCGAGCTGAACGTTGCCCGTTCTGCCGAAGAAGCCGAGCGTCAGTCCAAGGGCGAAAGCCTCACCTCCGCCGACGCCATCTACGGCGTTGACGAAGACGCCCTGCGTCCGGAAGACTTCTTCGATCCGGAAGCTGACGGCAACGACGACGACGAATAAGATTTGGCCTTGTGGTCATAAGGAAAACCCCGGATGGCGACATCCGGGGTTTTTTTGGTTTTGTGACTGGAGTGTGTGGAGGGATACCCCCCTCTGCCCTGCCGGGCATCTCCCCCACAAGGGGGGATATCGGCAGGGCGATCCCACATCGCTAATAGCCGCAACGTTGAGGTTGTCGAGCGCAAGCCACAACTCGATCTCCACCCTTGTGGGGGAGATGTCCGGCAGGACAGAGGGGGTGCCTCTCGGCAAACTCAGCGCCAGACTACCTCGCCGCCGTCTCCGCCCCCTCCGGCGCCACGCTCTTGTCCACATGCACGACCACCGACATGCCCGGCGACAGATCCGCTGCCAGCGGCTGGTCGGCGTCGATTGCGATGCGCACGCCGAGACGCTGGGCGATCTTCACGAAATTGCCGGTGGCATTGTCGGGCTTGATGACAGCGAATTCCGATCCCGTTGCGGGCGAGAACCGCTCGACGCGGCCGTTGAGCTTGCGGCGATGCAGGGCATCCACCGAGATCGTCACCGGCTGGCCGACCTGCATACCCGCGAGCTGGGTTTCCTTGAAATTGGCGATGACCCAGACATCATGCGGCACAACCGCCATCAACTGCGTTCCGGCTGTCACATACTGACCGGTGCGCACGCCGATTTCGCCGAGCCTGCCGTCCACCGGCGCGTGAATTTCGGTATTGTCGAGATCGATCCTGGCGAGTTCGACCGCAGCCTCGGCATTGGCGACAGCGGCCTGCAGGGAACTGCGGTTAACGATGATCGTCTGCAAATCCTGCCGCGAGACCTCAAGTGCCGCTTTCGCCTGCGAGAGCGATGCCCTCGCCTTTTCAAGCGCGGCATGAGCCTCTTCCTGCAGGCTGGAGGTGCCGGCACCGCTTTTGATGAGGTTGTCCTGACGGTCTGATGCCAGTTGCGCCTGTTTCAGAGATGCCTGCGCGCTATCGACAGCCGCCTCGCTGGAACGGATATTGGCGTTGGCGGCGTTTTCCTGCTGGCGGGAATTGTCCAGTGCCGCCTTTTGCGTATCCAGCGCGGCTCCCGCCTGCGCCTGCTTCTGGCGGTAGATGCGGTCGTCTATCTTCGCCAGCAATGTGCCCTGTTTGACCTCCTGATAGTCCTTCACCGGCACATCCACGACATAACCGCTCACCTGCGGGCTCATCGTCGTCACGTAACCACGCACGAAGGCGTTGTCGGTCATTTCGACGGTTGAGAGGAATGGCGGCAGGCGCCATGCATAGAGCACCAGGGCGACGCCGGCGAGGCCACCGAGCAGAACGAGAATGGAAACGGGGGTAAAAATCTTCTTCAGCATATTATCACTCTTGGAGGTTCAAGACTGTGGCGCCGGCGCGGCATCGACATTGTCCCGGAAAAAGCGGGGACGGATGCGCAGCCATGCAAGGTGGAGCAAAAGCGCCATGAGCGCCAGCGCCGCAACGGTGGAAATCAACAGGAACGTATCGTTATAGGCGAGCACATAGGCTTCCTTGGTAACCTGCTGGCCAAGGAGGGAAAGCCCCTCGGCCTTCAGCAGCGCCGGATCGGTGATGACGTGGCTGTAGGCGCCGGAAAGCTGCGACACGCGCTGGGCGACCAAAGGGTTGGTGAGCAGGATATTTTCCACCAGAATATTGGAATGGAATTTTTCGCGCAGCGTCACGAAACTGCCGAGCAGCCCGGTCATCAACATCGATCCGGTGATCTGGGTGAACAGGAAGATGGTGATGAAATTCACCAGATAGGGCGCTCCGCGCGCAAGTGCGGCAGCGAACCCCTTTGCCATAACGGGCGGCAGGAACATGGCCGCACCGAAGGCGATCATCATCTGGCTCAGATACATCTGCGCTGGCCGCGTCAGGTTGTTGGACTGGCTGTCCAGAAAAGCGCCGGCCGCAATCAGGGTAAGCGCAATCACATGAGCGGTATCGACATATTTCGTCAGCATCAGCCAGGCACAGGCCGCACCGCCGAGAACCGTCGCCAAAAGCACCAGAGCATAAAGCGTGATCGTCTGGTCGTTCAAAAGGCCAAGCTGCTGGTAGAAACTCACCGCCGTCGAGGATTGCTCGGAGGAAACTGCACGGTAGATGAGCAGGACCGCTATGACATGCAGGTTGGTTTTCGAGAAAATCCAGCGCAGGTCAAGCAGCGGGTTCTTGCGCGGCAACTCGATGACGACCATCAGCGTGAGAAGCGTGATCGACGTGGCCAGAAGCACGCCCAGCCACCATGTTTCGAACCACCAGTAAAACCGGCCAAGCGTGAGCATGACCGCAAGACAGCCGAGGCCACCCGCAAACAGAAGGTAGCTCAGAATATCCGTGCGCTCGATGACTTTCGCCCGCGGAGGCGGCGTGACTTTCAACAGGTAGATCAAGGCGAGCGAGATCAGCGCGAAGCCCATTTCCATCGTGTAAAGGGCATTCCAGCCGCCGATTTGCAGCAAGGAAGGCGAGACGATGCGCGCGAGCGGTGCAGACAGCAAGGTTCCGGTGAGTGCGATGCTGAAGCCCAGCGAGAATTTCCGCGCCGGCGGAAAGGCCTCCAGAATGTAGAGAAAGCCGAGCGAAGAAAGAGGTGCCGCCGCCATGCCGCTGAGGAAGCGGATGACGATCGCCGAATGCAAATCTGTCACGAACAGGTTGAGGCAGGAGGCAACCACGAAGACGATGATCGAAAGTTCGGCAAAGGGACGCAGGCCATATTGCGTTCGCACCTTGAACAGCGCGATGGAAAACGTGGCATAGGGGGCCATATAGGCGGCGGAGAGCCAGGCGACCTCGGCCACCGTGGCGGAAAATTCGCCCTGCAACTGGTATAGATTGGCCATGACGAGGTTCATGCCCAACCCTTGCGTGATGAAGAACGCCAGGCCCGCGAAGATGAAACACAGCCGCAGCCACACTGGCCGCTCCACCGGTTGAGGCGCGGCGGCCGCAGCAGCAGATTCCGGCACGTTCGCCGGCTTTACCGTAACGTCGGCATTTTCAGAGGCGGTCTCATCTGCCGTTTGCGGCACCACGGTACTCACGATTGCGCCCTCCCGCTTGCCAGATTTTGCAGATTGGCCGAAAGCCTGCGCATGACATCCAGCGCCATCGCCAGATCCTGCGAGGAAACATCGGCGGCGATTTCAGAACGGAGCGATTTTGCCACCGCCTGCACCGTTTCGGAGGTTTTCTCGCCCTCCTCCGTCATGTGGATGCGTTTGGCGCGGCGGTCGGTTTCGTCGGAGCGGCGCTCGATGAGGTTCTGTTTCTCCATGCCGTCAAGCACGCGCACCAGCGTCGGCGTTTCGATTTCCATTTCCTCGGCAAGCTCCGTCTGGGTCAGCGGCCCACGTCGCGACAGCGCGAAAAGCGCACGCGCACGCGCCAAAGTCAGGCCGCTTTCCCCTACCCGCGCGTCAAAAAATGCGCGCAGCTTGCGGGTGAAGGCGGACACCTCGTCCAGAAGCTGTTCCTTGTCGGTTTCGCGGGACATGTCAGCAAGCCTTATAATTAGCACACTACTTATTTTCTGCCTATTTATTTGGAAGCCTGCCGATTTTCAAGTTTCTTTCACGTCGGGTCTGCCATGCGATAAACTCATGGCAGCGAATCACGTTGCCGGGAATTTCCCGCCCCTTGTCCCCACCCGCCTGTGGATTGCTGGGGACAACTGAAGATGTGATCCAGCTTCGCAGACAGGACGTCAGGCTGCCATAGAGTGTTGCAACAATATCATTGACTGCCATGGCCAAGGAAGCCAAACCCGAAGTGTAGTGGCAAGGCAAAGGGAGATCGTGCAAACCATGAACGACGCTGTGAGAAAGATCACCCCCGCGCAACCGGCGGAACCGCATTACCGCGAGGCGCCGAACAATATCGAGGCCGAACAGGCGCTGCTGGGCGCCATCCTCGTTAACAACGACGCCTATTACCGCGTGTCGGACTTCTTGAAGCCCGTGCATCTTTACGAACCGCTGCACCGCAAGATTTTCGAAGTGGCGGGCGACATCATCCGCATGGGCAAGACCGCAAATCCGGTGACCATCAAGACCTTCCTGCCCGCAGACGACAAGGTCGGCGACCTGACGGTGGCGCAATATCTGGCGCGTCTGGCGGCAGAAGCCGTTTCGATCATCAATGCGGAAGATTACGGCCGGGCGATTTACGATCTGGCGCTGCGCCGCGCGCTGATCCAGATCGGCGAGGATGTCGTCAACATCGCCTATGATGCGCCGCTGGACATGCCGCCGCAGGCGCAGATCGAAGACACCGAGCGCCGCCTGTTCGAACTGGCGGAAACCGGTCGCTACGATGGCGGCTTCCAGTCGTTCAACGACGCCGTGGCGCTGGCGATCGACATGGCGGGCGCCGCCTTCGAGCGTGACGGCAATCTTTCCGGCATTTCCACCGGCATCCATTCGCTCGACGCCCGCATGGGCGGCCTGCAGCGTTCCGACCTTATCGTACTTGCCGGTCGTCCGGGTATGGGCAAGACCTCGCTTGCCACAAACATCGCCTATAACATCGCCGCGACCTACGATCAGGAAGTTCAGCCTGATGGTTCGTTCAAGGCGAAAAACGGCGGCGTCGTCGGCTTCTACTCGCTCGAAATGTCGTCCGAACAGCTGGCAACCCGTATCATTTCAGAGCAGACGGAAGTGTCTTCCTCGAAAATCCGCCGCGGTGACATTACCGAGGCCGATTTCGAGAAGCTCGTCGCCTGCTCCCAGATGATGCAGAAGGTGCCGCTTTACATCGACCAGACCGGTGGTATCTCCATCGCCCAGCTTTCCGCCCGTGCCCGTCGACTGAAGCGTCAGCGTGGTCTTGACGTCCTGGTGGTCGACTATATTCAGCTGATGACCGGCGCCGGCAAGAGCGGTGAGAACCGCGTGCAGGAAATCACCCAGATCACCACGGGCCTTAAGGCGCTCGGCAAGGAACTCAACGTTCCCATCATCGCGCTTTCACAGCTCTCCCGTGCGGTGGAAAGCCGTGAAGACAAGCGCCCGCAGCTTTCCGACCTGCGTGAATCGGGCTCGATCGAGCAGGACGCCGACGTGGTGCTGTTCGTGTTCCGTGAGGAGTATTACGTCAAGAACATGGAGCCGCGCGATATTTCCGATCCGAAATATGCCGAGTGGGAGGCCCTGTTCGACAAGGTGAAAGGCACCGCCGACGTCATCATCGCCAAACAGCGTCACGGACCCACCGGCACGGTGAAACTCGCCTTCCAGTCCGAATTCACCCGCTTCGCGGATCTGGCCGACCCGAGCTTCAGCCAGTACGAAGAGCATTGATCTAAACCGAGGGCGGAACCGGGTCAGCGTTTCGCCCTGCCTGCTCTAAATCGAAACTGGGGAATCTTTTCAGAACTTTGGCGGGATTGCCTCACAATCCGATTCCGCGCAAAAGCGCCACGGTGACGACGCCGAGCGTTGCGGCTGGCAGCAGGCTGAGGCGGAGCGCCGCGACTGCCGTCACCGCGCAGGCGATTGTTTCCGCCATTCCGCTTGAGAATGCCGTTGGCGTCACCACAGCCATCAAGACCGCAGGCGGAACCACGCCGAGCGCTTTTTTCAGACGCGGCGTCAGGGTGAAATGGTTGACCAGCAGCAGACCCCCAAGACGCGTAGCGACGGTGGCCGCCATCATGGCGAGGATCGCCAGCAGGGTGTTCGTATCAAGCGTCATGCAGGCTGCTCCACCTCGTCCTCGCGGCCGAAGGCTGCGACGGAAAGTCCCGCAAGCGCACCGGCGGCTATGTACCAGGCGCCCGGGACCAGCGCGTGCGTGACAAAGGCGGCGGCAGCGCTTGCCAGCAGCACCAGGCCCGTTTCCCTGCCCTTCCAGAACCCCATCAGCAGCACGATGAACACGGCCGGAAAAGCGAAGTCCAGACCGATGACCGTCATGTCCCCCATCACCGAGCCTAAAAGTGCGCCCGTGAGCGTGGCGATGTTCCAGACGAGGTAGATTGACAGCGCAGCGCCGGTGAAAAATGCGGCCGTCAGCCTGCCGGCAACTGCCCTGAATTCCGATAGCGCCCAGGATTCGTCCGTCAGCACCAGCATGGCAGCATATTTTCGCCAGCCGGTAAAATCATCGAGCTTGCCAGCGATGGAAGCGCTCATCAGCACATGGCGAAGATTGACCAGCAGCGCGGCAAAACCGAGCGCGCTCCAGCTTGCCGGATGCGTCCACAGATCCATGGCGACGAATTGCGAGCCACCTGCAAAGACGAGAATCGACATCAGCGAGGCTTCCAGCGGCGACAATCCCTTGCCGACCGCGACTGCACCGAACACGGCGCCGATCGGCACCATGGCGACCAGCAGGGGTGCCGCAGCTCTCAGGCCTGCGCCAAGCTCTGCACGTTTTTCCAGCACGGACATTGCATTCTCCTTTTCAGAGACATGCGATTACGCCTGCAAGTTTTTCCAGTCTTGAATGAAAGTGACGTTGCGCTTCGGAATGGCCACCAAAATCACGCTGTCCGGAATTGTCCCGGCGTGACGCCGGTGCGCGCCTTGAAATGCCGCGTAAAATGCGCCTGATCGGCAAAACCGCACAGCGCAGCCACCTCGGCCGGCATTTCGCCGGAACGCAGAAGACGGCGCGCCCGCCTTATGCGCACATCTGTCAGATAGGCATGCGGGGTGATGTGGAACTCCTTGCGGAAGGCCCGGATGAGATGCGCGCGGCTGAGACCAGCGATGGACGCCAATTCCTCAAGGCCGATATCGGTCTCGTAATTATCGGAGAGATAGTCGCGGGCGGTATGGACCGCCGTCTTCTCGCGGGTTTCAACGGCCAGGATAATGGCGCTGCCATGCCTGCCGAACAGTGCCGCCAGAACCGAGAACATGCCCTCGTCTGCCTCAAGAGCGCCGGACTTGGCCTCCAGCCTGCGATGCGCCATCTGAAAAGCAGCGGCCATCTGCGGATCACGCGGCAGAAACCTTGGAAAGGACGGCATTCCGTGGAAAGCCCTGCCCGTCACATCCTCGATGATATCACGCAGCAGCGCTGCGTCGGGATAGATCATCCGATAACGATAACCGCCGCCACCCGGCGCACCATCGTGAATCTCGTCCGGATTGATGAGATAGAGATGCCCCGGCCCGGTCTGTTCCCTGGTGCCCTGAATGGTGGAAATCTGCGAGCCGCTTTCGATCGCGCCGATCGAGAAGGTATCATGTGCGTGCGGCGAATATTCATGTGTCAGGAACGTCGCGCTCAGACATTCCATGCCGCCAAAACGCGGGTCGCGCCAGAAACGCGTCGTTTCCGTCGCTGCAACCGGCATGACGTCTATGGCCTGTTCCTGCGAAACATTGTGCATAGAACGACTTTAAACCAATCGGTCATTACCGTCTTGAACAAAAGTGCTAGGGTCCGAACCGGTTCCAAATCAACCGGACGCATGGCATGACAGACGACTTCGAAGACACATTTCCCGAACACGAAACCGACGCTTTCGAACATGCGCCGCTGAGGCTGACCGTCGATCTCGGCGCGCTTGCCGACAATTGGCGCGACATGAAAAAGCGGTCCGGCAAGGCGCGGACGGCGGCTGTCGTGAAAGCAGATGCCTACGGGCTCGGTATCGAGGATTGCGGCGCGACGCTCTACCATGCCGGCGCACGCGACTTCTTCGTGGCAACGGTGTCCGAAGGTGCGACCTTGCGATCCTATGCACCGGAAGCGCGAATCTTCGTGCTGTCAGGCATCTGGCAGGGCCAGGAGCGTCAGGTCTTCGATAATGATCTCGTGCCGGTTCTGGCCTCGGAGGAACAGCTGTCCTTCTGGATGGCGACGGTTGCCGAACGCGGCGAACACCCCTGCGCGCTGCATGTGGATACCGGCTTCAACCGGCTTGGCCTGCCGCTGGACGACGCGCTGTTTCTGGCAGACGACGTGACCCGGCCTGCGAGTTTCGATCCGGTTCTGGTGCTCTCCCACCTCGCCTGCGCCGACACGCCGTCTTCGCCCATGAATAAGGTCCAGCTCGAATCATTCCGCAAGGTTAGCGCCGCTTTCGAAGGAACCGAATCAAGCCTTTCCGCTTCTGCCGGAATCTTTCTGGGGCCGGATTATCATTTCGATCTGACCCGCCCCGGCATTGCCCTTTACGGCGGCGAGGCAATCAACGATGTGGCAAACCCGATGCGGCCCGTCGCAAAGGCCGAAGCGCGGATCATCCAGATTCGCGAGGCCGGCGAAGGCCAGACAGTCAGCTATGGCGGCACCTATTTGCTGAAACGGGCGAGCCGCCTTGCCATCGCTTCCGTTGGTTATGCGGACGGCTACCAGCGGTCGCTTTCCGGTTCCGGCATTCCATTGCGCGAAATGGGCCATGGCGGTGCTTACGGCATAGTCAACGGCCACAAGGCGCCGGTCGCCGGTCGTGTGACCATGGATCTCACCATTTTCGACATCACGGACATACCGGCAAACGCTGTCCGCACCGGCGATTATATCGAGCTTTTCGGCCCGAAAGTGCCGCTCGATGAGGTGGCGCGCGCCGCCGGCACCATCGGTTACGAAATGCTGACGGGGCTTGGTTTGCGCTACGAGCGGCAATATCTGATGGCTGACGACTGAACCACGTCTTTAGCTCTTGGAAAGCGGAAGCGACCTGTGCTAAAAGAGAACAAAAGGAGATCGAAATGCCCGAAATCCATTTGAGCGAGCAGGACGAAAGGTTCATCGAAGAGCAGGTGGCTGCGGGTGTCTATAGCGATGCGGACGCCGCTATTCATGCGAGCCTGCAATTGCTGAGCAGCGATGAAAGAAAAAGAGTCGCGCGTAAATTGCTGATACAGGGCATTGACGACGCTGAAGCAGACCGGGTTCACCGCTATGCCTCACAAGACGACTTCCTGAGCGATATCAAACGCGTTTCCGTGCAGCAAAAAACGGGGACCGGTCATTAAAATCCGGACCCCAATCTGGACCACGCGGGCAAGGCGCGATCTTGCCGAAGACCATGGGCCGGGCTTCGCAGTATTGCCTATCGTGAGCGCGTCATCTTCTTTCGCGTTGACGAGGCCGATCTAACCGTTCTGCGCTTGCTGCACGGCCACCAGGACAATTCCGCCAAAGATTTCAAACAAGAAGAAAACTGACATAGATGGCCAAAGCCAAGACCCAATTCGTGTGCCAGAACTGCGGCACGGTTCATACCCGCTGGGCGGGAAAATGCGAAGGCTGCGGCGAGTGGAATACCATCGTCGAAGAAGATCCGATGGGCGGCATCGGCTCCGGCCCCGGCAAGACGCCGAAAAAGGGCCGGGCGGTCGCGCTCACGGCGCTTTCGGGCGAGATCGAGGAGGCGCCGCGCATTCCGACCGGCATCAGCGAACTGGACCGGGCAACCGGTGGCGGTTTCGTGCGCGGTTCGGCGGTGTTGATCGGCGGCGATCCCGGCATCGGCAAATCGACCCTGCTGATGCAGGCGGCGGCTGCCCTTTCACGGCGCGGACATCGCGTCATCTATGTTTCTGGCGAAGAAGCGGTAGCGCAGGTGCGTCTGCGGGCCCAGCGGCTGGGTGCGGCGGAAACCGACGTGCTGCTGGCGGCAGAAACCAATGTCGAGGATATTCTGGCGACGATTTCCGAGGGCAAACGCCCCGATCTCGTCATCATCGATTCCATCCAGACGCTATGGAGCGACACGGCCGATTCCGCTCCCGGCACGGTAACGCAGGTGCGCACCGGCGTGCAGGCAATGATCCGTTACGCCAAGCAAACGGGCGCGACCATGGTGCTGGTGGGCCATGTGACCAAGGAAGGCCAGATCGCCGGTCCGCGCGTGGTGGAGCACATGGTCGACGCCGTGCTTTATTTCGAAGGCGACCGCGGCCACCATTACCGCATTCTGCGCACCGTCAAGAACCGCTTCGGGCCGACGGACGAGATCGGCGTGTTTGAAATGTCCGACCGCGGATTGCGCGAGGTCTCCAACCCGTCCGAACTGTTCCTTGGCGAGCGCAACGAGAAATCTCCCGGTGCCGCGGTCTTTGCCGGCATGGAGGGCACCCGTCCCATTCTGGTCGAGGTGCAGGCGCTGGTCGCGGCCACCTCGCTCGGCACGCCGCGCCGCGCCGTGGTCGGCTGGGACAGTTCGCGGCTCGCCATGATCCTTGCCGTGCTGGAAGCCCATTGCGGCGTGAAGCTCGGTCAGCACGACGTTTATCTGAACGTCGCCGGCGGATACCGCATTTCCGAACCGGCTGCGGATATGGCGATAGCTTCTGCGCTGGTTTCCTCGCTTGCCGGTCTTGCCCTGCCCGCCGATTGCGTCTATTTCGGCGAGATCAGCCTGTCGGGCGCGGTACGGCCCGTCTCGCATACGGGCCAGCGTTTGAAAGAAGCTGAAAAACTCGGTTTCTCCGCCGCACTTCTGCCGTCTGCTTCGGCTGAATTGCCGAAAGCGGGCAAGGGGCGCTGGACGGAAATAGAAAGCCTGCCGGACCTCGTGGCGCGCATTGCCGGTTCCGGCAACCGGTTCAAACAGGTTGAGGACGACTAAGATTGATCCTTTCGCCAAGGGAAACAGTGGTGTAAGAGGATCGCACAATTGGCAAGGCAGCGCCTGACAGGGCGTCGCACCTCCGGAGTTGGTATATGCCCATTACAATTTTCGACGGCATCGTCATCGCCGTTGTTCTTTTCTCCGCCATTCTCGCGATGGTGCGCGGTTTTTCCCGCGAGATTCTGTCCATCGCGAGCTGGGCCGGTTCGGTCGCCGCCGCCTATTATCTTTTCCCGATCCTGCTGCCCTATGCACGCAACTATACCGATGACGACAAGATCGCCATCGCCGGTTCGGCAGGCGTCGTCTTCCTCATCTCCCTCGTCGTCATTTCCTTCATCACCTCGCGCATTGCCGATTTCATCATCGACAGCCGCATTGGTGCGCTGGATCGCACGCTGGGTTTCCTGTTCGGCGCAGCGCGCGGCATTCTCTTGCTGGTCGTCGCGGTTGCCTTCTGGAACTGGCTGGTGGATGTGAAGACGCAGCCGCAATGGGTAACCCAGGCCAAGTCCAAGCCTTTCCTCGACGGGCTGGTGGGCAAGCTGGAAGCGGTTCTGCCTGACGATATCGAGCCGCAGATCCGCGCCCGCATCCTCGGAAAACCGCAGGAACCGGCAGCCGCGCAGACCCCTGCGGAAGATGTACCGGCGACAAATCCGCCGGCAACGAATAATTGACACAGTGTCGCGCCTTGCAATGCATGCAAGGCGCGCTATTTGTGCTAAATATCAAGCACGACACAGACTGGCCGACCGGGAGACAAGCTCACCGGAGAGGTCTTTCGTTTTTCTCGGTAGAGAGCAAGGGCAAGCCGGATGATTGAGCCGCTTTCGCATTCCACTTTCAATGAAGAGATCGACGGCGACACGCTGCACGAAGAGTGCGGCGTGTTCGGCATTCTCGGCCACGCCGATGCCTCCGCCCTGACTGCACTCGGCCTGCATGCGCTTCAGCATCGCGGCCAGGAGGCAGCAGGCATCGTCTCCTTCGATGGCAAGCGCTTCCATCAGGAACGCCATATGGGCCTCGTCGGCGATCATTATACCGATCCTGCAACCCTTGCCCGCCTGCCCGGCTCCATCGCGATTGGCCATACCCGCTACTCCACGACAGGCGAAGTGGCGATGCGCAACGTGCAGCCACTGTTTGCCGAGCTGGAAGAAGGCGGCATTTCGATTGCCCATAACGGCAATTTCACCAATGGCCTGACGCTTCGCCGACAGATCATCGCCACCGGCGCCATCTGTCAGTCGACATCGGATACCGAAGTCGTGCTGCACCTCATCGCCCGTTCGCGTCACAGCTCCACTGCCGACCGTTTCATCGACGCCATCCGTCAGATGGAAGGCGGCTATTCGATGCTGGCGATGACCCGCACCAAGCTGATCGCAGCCCGCGACCCGATCGGCATCCGCCCGCTCGTCATGGGTGAGCTGGACGGCAAGCCGATCTTCTGCTCGGAGACCTGCGCTCTCGATATCATCGGCGCGAAATTCGTGCGTGACGTCGAAAACGGCGAAGTCATCATCTGCGAAATTCAGCCTGATGGTTCGATCACCATCGATGCACGCAAGCCTTCGAAGCCGCAGCCGGAACGTCTCTGCCTGTTCGAATATGTCTATTTCGCCCGCCCCGATTCCGTCGTCGGCGGCCGCAACGTCTATACGACGCGTAAGAACATGGGCATGAACCTTGCCAAGGAAGCGCCGCTGGAAGCTGACGTTGTCGTTCCGGTTCCCGATGGCGGCACCCCGGCAGCGCTCGGTTTTGCGCAGGAAAGCGGTATTCCGTTCGAATACGGAATCATCCGCAACCACTATGTCGGCCGTACCTTCATCGAGCCGACGCAGCAGATCCGCGCTTTTGGCGTCAAGCTCAAGCATTCCGCCAACCGGGCGATGATTGAAGGCAAGCGCGTGGTGCTGGTGGATGATTCGATCGTGCGCGGCACGACTTCATTGAAGATCGTGCAGATGATCCGCGAAGCTGGCGCGAAAGAAGTGCATATCCGCGTTGCCAGCCCGATGATTTTCCATCCGGATTTCTACGGCATCGACACGCCTGATGCCGACAAGCTGCTCGCCAACCAATATGCCGATGTGGACGCCATGGCGAAATTCATTGGCGCCGATTCGCTTGCCTTCCTGTCGATCGACGGTCTTTACCGCGCCGTCGGTGGCGAGAACCGCAACAATGCGCGTCCGCAATTCACGGACCATTATTTTACCGGCGACTACCCTACGCGCCTTCTCGACCAGAACGGCGAGGCGATGGGCAGCAAGATTTCCGTGCTGGCCAGCAACGGCTGATAATTTTGAAATAACAAGCGGCCATCGGCTTCCGGTGGCCGCTTTTTTGTGGCGGGCGATTGAAACCGTGCCCGCTGCGGCGTTTTGATCGCTTGCGGTTGGCGTCAGGGGCTTCATAAAACAAGCGGAATGAATTTCGGAGGGGGCAAAATGACCATCAATCTCAAGGGCAGGATCGCGCTCGTCACCGGCGCGTCGCGCGGTATCGGCTATTTCACGGCGCTGGAACTTGCCAAGGCCGGTGCGCATGTCATTGCCTGCGCCCGCACGGTCGGCGGCCTCGAGGATCTGGACGACGCCATCAAGGCCGTCGGCGGCACCGCGACGCTGGTTCCCTTCGATCTCGCCGATATGAACGCCATCGATGCGCTGGGCGCCAATATCTTCGAGCGCTGGGGCAAGCTCGATATTCTGGTCGCGAATGCCGGTGTTCTCGGCGTCATCTCGCCGGTCGGCCATATCGAGGCGAAAGTCTTCGAAAAGGTCATGACCATCAATGTCACCGCTACATGGCGGCTGATCCGCTCGGTCGAACCGTTGCTCCTGCGATCGGATGCCGGGCGCGCGTTGATCCTGTCTTCCGGTGCTGCCCATAGCTGTCGTCCCTTCTGGGGCGTCTATTCCACCTCCAAGGCCGCCGTTGAGGCACTTGCCCGGACCTGGGCTGCGGAAACAGACAAAACCGCGCTGCGCATCAACAGCATCAATCCCGGCGCGACGCGCACCGCGATGCGTGCGCAGGCCATGCCCGGCGAAGACCCCGCAGACGTGCCACACCCTTCTGAAGTTGCCGCCGCCATTGTTCAACTCGCCTCGCCTGAGCTTACCGAAACCGGCAAGCTCTTCGTGGTGCGTGAAGGCAAATTCCTGGATTACCGCCAGCCGGAATAGGCTTTTGGTCAAGGCGATCTCTTAAGGTGCTTCTGGCGCCTGCGAGAAACGCTTGACCGCGAAACACCGGCACGCCATAAGGCAAGGCATGAAAACAACGATCTGCACCTGCTGCTGAATAATTTTTGCTGGTTCACCACCGGCCAGATCGTTTTCGTCTCCCCGCAAGGTCCAACAGACAAACGGTCCGGCCAGGACAATTGACTGCCTTTAGGGAACGCCCGCATGTCCTTGCGCCTGAAACTCCACAACACCCTGACACGCGAAAAGACGGAATTTGTGCCGATCGACGCCGACAATGTGCGCATGTATGTCTGCGGACCAACGGTTTACGATTTCGCCCATATCGGCAATGCGCGCCCGGTCATCGTTTTCGATGTTCTTTACCGGCTGTTGCGCCACGTCTATGGCGAAAGCCATGTGACCTACGCCCGCAACATCACCGATCTCGACGACAAGATCAACGCAAGGGCGCTGCGCGACTATCCGCATCTGCCGCTGAATGACGCCATCCACGCGGTGACGAAAAAGACCGCCGACCAGTTCCATGAGGATGTGGCAGCACTCGGCTGCCTGCAGCCGACCGTTGAACCGCGCGCCACCGACTACATCGCCGAGATGATCGACATCATCGAGAAGCTGATCGCGCGCGGCCATGCCTATGCGGCGGGCGGCGAAGTGCTGTTCGACACCCGCTCGATGGCCGATTACGGCCAGTTGTCCAAACGCCCGCTGGACGAACAGCAGGCCGGCGCGCGCGTGGCGGTGGAAGCACACAAGAAGACCCCCGGCGATTTCGTGCTGTGGAAACTTTCCTCTGATAATGAGCCCGGCTGGGAAAGCCCTTGGGGCCGCGGCCGTCCGGGCTGGCACATCGAATGCTCGGCCATGGCCGGTCGCTACCTCGGCGAAGTGTTCGACATTCACGGCGGCGGGCTCGATCTCATTTTCCCGCATCACGAGAACGAAATCGCGCAATCCCGCTGCGCCCACGGCACGCAGGTGATGGCCAATGTGTGGATGCATAACGGCTTCGTGCAGGTGGAAGGCCGCAAGATGTCGAAGTCCGAGGGCAACTTCGTGACCATCTATGAATTGCTGCACACCGAAAAATTTGGCGGTCGCCAATGGCCGGGCGAGGTTCTTCGCCTTGCCATGCTGATGACGCATTACCGCGAGCCAATCGATTTTTCGGTGAAGCGTCTCGAAGAGGCCGAACGTCTTCTCGCCAAGTGGCCGGCGGCCGAAGCCTCCGACGCGGCACCGGACGAAACCGTGCTTGATGCGCTTGCCGACGACCTGAACACGGTTGCCGCCGTGCAGGCGCTTCACGCGCTGGCACATGCCGCCAACACCGATCCTGCCCGCCTGCCCGCCTTTGCGGCCAGCGCCGCGCTGCTCGGCGTATTGCCGAAGAAAGCGGAAGTGGACGAGGCCATCGTTTCAGCCGTCGATGCCCTGGTGCAGCTACGCCTTGAAATGCTGAAGGCGAAGAACTTTGCAGAGGCGGATCGTTTGCGCGACGAGCTTTCTGAGAAGGGCATTCAGTTGAAGGATGGCAAGGATAAGGAAACCGGGGAACGGACGACGACCTGGGAGTTGAAGCGGTAATTTGCTGCTGCGGCTTGGGACTTCCCCCCCTCTGCCCTGCCGGGAGATCAGCCGGAAGCACACTTCCGCTCCGTATTCAGCGTTCAAGAGGGGCGAGCGATAACCGCGATTGATCTCCCCACCTGTGGGGGAGATGCCCGGCAGGGCAGAGGGGGGCCGACGGTCACCACAATCCGCTTGCGGTTTTGAGTTACCTCAACCAATCTGAGGTAAAGCAGCTAACTGGCGAACCAATGATGCCACACGCGGACGTAGACCCGATGCATCGCAAATATGCGAAGCAGATGCGGAAAGTAATGACGGATGCCGAACTGAAGCTCTGGAATGCTATTCGCGCGCATCGCCTCGAGGGGTTAAGTTTCCGCAGACAAATGCCGATTGCCGGTTTTATCGTCGATTTCGCATGTTCGGATCATCGCCTGATTATCGAGATCGATGGCTCCCAACATACAACCGAGGCGGCGCTACAATACGATCAGGAACGAACTGCGCGGCTTCAGGAAGACGGCTGGACCGTCCTCCGTTTCTGGAACGAAGATGTTGTGAAAGACATCGACAATGTCTGTCTCCACATTATCCGAACGGTGAAGGAGAGCCAACCATGACCACCTACACCGGCGGATGCCAGTGCGGCGCGATCCGGTTCCGCGCGACTGGCGATCTCAAGGACAGTTCCATCTGTCATTGCCGCATGTGCCAGAAGGCTTTCGGGGCCTATTATGCGCCGCTGGTTTCGGTGCGTGAGGTCGAATTCGAATGGACGCGCGGCGAACCCAAGCGTTTTCAGTCCTCCAGCGTCGTCAAGCGCGGCTTCTGCGCCGAATGCGGCACGCCGCTGACCTATGAGGCGCCGGATGGCATTGCGGTTGCGGCCGGTGCTTTCGACGATCCTGCCGCCTTGCCGCCCACCATTCAGTGGGGGGTGGAACGCAAGATCGATTTCGTCGACAGCATCCACACGCTACCCGCCGTCCCAACGGAAGACGATCTGACCTCGGTCGACTATCTGACCAACCTCGTTTCCTACCAGCACCCCGACCATGACACCGAGAGCTGGCCCCCGGAGAATAAACGATGAGCGAAACAGGCTTTTCCGGCGGCTGCCAGTGCGGCGCCGTGCGGTTTCATGCGGGCAAGATCGGTCGCCCCTCCATTTGCCATTGCCGCATGTGCCAGAAGCATTTCGGCAATTTCTTCGGTGCACTCGTCACCGCCGATCAGGCGCATCTGACATGGACGCGCGGCCAGCCTTCCCTCTTCCGTTCATCTGCGAAAATCCATCGCGGCTTCTGCAACAAATGCGGCACGCCGCTGACCTACCATTATCCTGGCGGCGTAGAGATCGCGATCGGCGCTTTCGATCATCCGGAGCGGATCGAACCGCAGGTGCAGGTCAATATCCACAAGCGCATGCCCTGGATCGAGCAGCTGTTTTCAAAACCTGCAATCGAGCAGAGCGTCGATGAGGCTGATATCACCTCCTTCCAACACCCGGACCACGACACCAAGGTCTGGCCGCCGGAAGACGACCGCGCATGAACGGTTCAGAAAGCTTCAGCGGCGGATGCCAGTGTGGCGCCGTGCGTTACCGGATCGATGGCGGGTTGCGCTATCCGCATCTGTGTCATTGCCGCATGTGCCAGAAAGCATCGGGCAACTATTTCATGCCGCTTGCAGCAAGTACCCGCGCGAAGTTTGAAATGACCCGTGGCGAGGCTTCGTGGTTCCAGTCGTCCGATCACGTGCGGCGCGGTTTTTGCGGACGGTGCGGCACGCCACTTTTCTATGACATGCCGGACGCCGATTTCATCAACATCACGCTTGGTTCGCTGGACGAGCCGGAGCTGATAAAGCCCGAGGCGCAATCAAATCTCGACAGCAAAATGCATTGGTTCGGGGAGCTTGACGGCTTGCCGGTCGAGCCGGAAGCTGCGCCGGATGAAAACCGGCTACCGGTCAACAACCGGCAACACCCGGATCGTGACACGGCCGAATGGCCACCTGAAGGAAAGTAAGACATGACCGAAGAATTGCGCAGCTTCTATCCCGAGATCGAACCCTTCGAGAGCGGCATGCTCGATGTCGGCGATGGGCACACGATCTATTGGGAGCGGGTTGGTACACGCGGTGCGAAACCGGCGGTTTTCCTGCATGGCGGTCCGGGCGGCGGGGTAAACCCCACGCATCGCCGCGTTTTCGACCCGGCACTTTACGACGTCATCCTGTTCGATCAGCGCGGCTGCGGTCGCTCCACGCCGCATGCGGAACTGGAAGCCAACACCACCTGGCATCTGGTTGCCGACATTGAAAGGCTCCGTGCGCTGTGCGGCTTTGAAAAATGGCTGGTTTTCGGCGGCTCCTGGGGCTCGACGCTGGCACTCGCCTATGCCGAGACTCATCCCGAACGCGTGAGCGAACTGGTGCTGCGCGGCATCTACACGGTCACCAGGCCGGAACTGGACTGGTATTACCAGTTCGGCGTTTCTGAAATGTATCCCGATCGCTGGGAAAACTTCATAGCGCCAATTCCTGAAGCCGAGCGCGGCGAGATGATGCAGGCCTATAATCGCTATCTCATCGGTACGGACGAAGCCAAGAAGCTCGAATGCGCGCGAGAATGGAGCCAGTGGGAAGGCGCAACCATCGCCCTTGTTACCGATCCGGCGCGCGTCGAGGATTTCGGCGAGGATAAATACGCCATCGCCTTCGCACGCATCGAGAACCACTTCTTCGTCAATGGCGGCTGGCTGGAGGAAGGGCAATTGCTGCGCGATGCCGGCAAGCTTCGCAATATTCCGGGCGTCATCGTGCACGGGCGTTACGATATGCCCTGCCCGCTGAAATATGCCTGGCAGCTTGCCAAGGCCTGGCCAAAGGCGGATTTCCATATTGTCGAGGCAGCCGGGCATGCCCTGAGCGAACCCGGTATTCTTGACCAGCTGATCCGCGCAACCGATCGTTTCGGGGGGAAATAGGCAGGCCTTTCAGATGCTTGAAGCGGCCTGATGAGATAACGATTCACGCAGATTTTTGTGCGTGGATCATCCGTTTGGTCGCAAAGTCGCCTGTTTCAAGAGCAAATCGCCTTTTATTCATGCAGTTTTTCTCATGAACGCTTCACGGAAATGAATTGGCCCGCGCTACGCCGATCCGTTATGAAGGGCCATCCCTAATAATTGGCGGTACTCCCATGGCACTCGATAAAACGCTTCCGGCCCAAGAGGGCGGCGATAGCGCACGCGGTTTTGCTTTCGCGCTCTCCGCATATCTGCTGTGGGGATTCCTTCCCATCTACATGAAGGCGGTTGCGCATATTTCGCCGATAGAGGTCATCGTGCACCGCGTCATCTGGTCGGTGCCGATCGGCGCCGCCGTCCTCATCGCTCTCGGTCGCACGGCGGAAATCCGCACTGCGCTGAAAACCCCTAAAATGCTCGCCATGGCAAGCCTCACGGCCGCGCTCATCAGCATCAACTGGGGCATCTATATCTGGGCGATCGGCGCGGGCCGCGCACTCGATGCCGCGCTCGGCTATTTTATCAATCCGCTGTTCAGCATCTTCCTCGGCGCGGTACTGCTCAAGGAAAAGCTTTATCCGGCGCAGATCGCCGCCATCGGCCTCGTGGGGCTGGCCGTTGCGATCCTCACCTGGCATGCGGGCAGCCTGCCATGGGTTTCCATTGCGCTCACCGTGTCCTGGGGTTTTTACGCCTTTTTCCGCAAGACGCTGCCAATCGGCGCCACACAGGGCTTCCTGCTTGAAGTCATGCTTCTTTCCGTTCCGGCCGTGCTGGTGCTGGCCTGGCTTGCCATTAGCGGACAGGCGCATTTCATGGCCGGCAATGCGACCGATACCTGGCTGCTTGCGGCCAGCGGCATCGTCACCGCCGTTCCGCTTATTCTTTACGGCAATGGTGCAAAGCTTCTGCGGCTGTCGACCATCGGCATCATGCAATATATCGCGCCGACGATGATCTTCCTCATCGCCATCTTCATCTTCAAGGAACCGTTCGACATGGTGCGGATGGCGGCCTTTGCAATGATCTGGGTGGCGCTGGCGATCTACACCGCATCGAGCCTGATGCGGCTGAAGCGATAACGTTCCGCGTCATGCCAGCTCTCCACATTCCCGTATCTGTAACGGGAATGCGGGACTTCAATAATCGACCAGCAATTGCGGTGTCGCGTCATAACCGAAGCGCGGTTTGACGCCGAGAAGTCCAGCCGTCTGGGTGATGATTTCACGGGTCATGGGTGCGGCCGTCGAGGCAGCCGTGCGTCCTCCGTTCACGCCGGTCCTGGGGGCGTCGATCATCGTCAGCACGACATATTTCGGCTTGTGCATCGGAAAACCGGCAACGAAGGCGTTGAAATTGATATCCTTGGCATAACGGCCATTGATGACCTTGTCGGCGGTTCCGGTCTTGCCGCCAACGTGAAATCCTTCCACCTGTGCACCCCTGCCCGACCCTTTGATGCCGTTCCAGTTGAAAAGGTAACGCATATCGGCGCTCGTCTTTCCGTTGATGACGGTGCGAGAAAGCACTGCCGCATCCTCTCGGGAACGCTGCAGGAAGGTCGGCGAAATAAGGCTGCCGCCATTGATGAGCGCAGCTGCTGCCACCGCCGTCTGCAAAGGCGTAGTGGCAACGCCATGGCCGAAGGAAATGGTGACGGAATTGATCTTCTTCCATGTTCTCGGCTGGGTGGGCGTGGCAACGCCAGGCATTTCCGTGTCCATTCTGGAGAGAAGTCCCAGTTTCGTCAGGAACTGCTGGTGGCCTTCGACCCCGACCTTGTCGGCAACAGCCGCCGTGCCGATATTCGATGAATATTGAAACACTTCCGGGATCGACAGCGGGCGGTTCCGGCCCTTGAAATCCTTGATGGTGAAGCCGCCCATGCGTATGGGTCGCGACGCGTCAACCACCGAGTTGAGCGTTATGGCACCTGCATCCAGTCCCATGGCAAGTGTGAAGCTCTTGAAAGTGGATCCCATCTCAAAAGTCGCATTGCTCATGCGGTTGAACCAGCCCTTTTCATACTCCCTGTCGATGCTGCCATCGGCAAGGGTGCGGGAAGGCTCGTTCGGGTCGTAATCCGGCACCGATGCCATGGCCAGCACCTCGCCCGTCTCCACATCCAGTATCACTGAACCGGCAGCCTCCGCCTGATAGGCGGTTTTCGCCTTTAGCACGACCTCACGCACGATGTTCTGCACCCGCAGATCGATCGACAATCTCACCGGCTCCAGCGGTGCACCGCTGGCAAGGCCGGTCGCGCGCAAGTCGGCCAGGCCCTGCTGGTCGAGATAACGTTCCATACCCGCAAGGCCCTGATTGTCGACATTGACGTGGCCGATGATATGCGAGGCTGCGGGGCCACCCGGATAAAAGCGCCGTTTCTCCGGCCGGAAACCGATGCCAGGGATGCCGAGGTTGAGAATATCGGCCTGCTGGCGCGGCGTCAGCTGGCGCCGCAGCCATTGAAAGCCGGTGTCCGAGCGCAATCTGCGGTGCGTCTCGCGCCAGTCGAGATTGGGGATGACGGTTGCGAGCTTCTCGACAACCTCATCCGCGTCCACGACCCGGCGCGGATCCGCATAAAGCGACACCATGTTGAGATCGGTCGCGAGCAGCGTGCCGTTGCGGTCGAGGATATCGGGACGGGAGGCGACTGCTGTAGCGCCGGTATTGATCCATGCGGTCGCAATGGGTTCGGCAAGGCCGTATTGGACCAGTCGCGCCGCAACGACGCCATAGATAACGGCAAAGACAGCGATCAATATTCCGAGCCGCTTTTTCGCGTCCACCCGGCGGCGGGCAGCGGAACCGAGGATCGCATCCCTACCCTGAAACGGACTTCTCTGAATAATAAAATGCGTCCGGCTTTTCAGCCGCACCAAAAAAGCAATCATTCCCCAATGAGCCCCGCTATCATGGCGGCGAAAATCAAATTCCGCGCTCAGCCTACGCCTTGTAGACGCTGGCACAGGATCGGGCGCGGAGCCATGAAAACAGCGGGCGGGGCGATGCCGCAGTCAAATCTCTATTAATATACACTTAAAATTGTAACGAACCGCGTGGCGGCCCGTTAACATTTATTCGATGCCTAGAGACGGGAGATTACCGAGGGGTCGCCTTCCGGGTTCTGCTGCGCAAGCGCCCGGTCGATGATGGCGGGCACGATGTCCTTGACCTCATCTATGACCAGCGGGTTTAGAAGATGGGCGCGATGGATGAAACCCTGATCGCGCATATGCTGCACAAGTTCCAGCATCGGGTTCCAGAAGCCGTTGATATTGGCGAAGACAATCGGCTTGGCGTGACGGCCGAGCTGCGCCCAGGTCATGATTTCGACGATCTCTTCCAGCGTGCCGACGCCCCCCGGCAGCGTTACGAAAGCATCCGAGCGCTCGAACATCATATGTTTGCGCTCATGCATGTCCTTGGTGACGATAAGCTCGTTCAATTGTCCGAGAGAATGGCGTGTAGCCTCCATATCGACCAGAAATTCCGGTATGATACCCGTTACTTCGCCGCCGTTGGAAAGAACGCCGCTGGCGACCGCGCCCATGATGCCCTTGGTGCCACCGCCATAGACCAGGCGAATGCCGTTTTCGGCAATGGATTTCCCAAGCGCGCGGCCTGCTTCCATGTGAGCCGGGTCACGTCCGGGCTGGGAGCCGCAATAAACGCAGATGGATCGAATCGCTGTATTTTTGTCAGTCATGATGGGAAGGAACTATGCCGGATGCGACACGTCAAGAAAATTTGGGAAATCCCTTGCAAATATGGCCTTTTACGGCCACGCCGCTTGTCTGGGGCAAGGTAAGACGCTAGCAATCTGAACTCGTGTAAAAAGCTTACAATACCCGGAGATTCCAGGATGAAAAACAATAAAGCCGGTTTGCTGGCACTGATCGTGCTGGGCATCGCGTCCCTGCTCATGATCTTTTTCGTCCTGCCTAGAATTTCCAATGACGGCAAACCCATCGGCGATGCCATCAACGAAGCGGGCAACGCAGTGAAGAACAGCGTTGAAATGGGCAGCGACAAGGCGGGAGACATCCTGTCCGACGCCGCTCAGGAGACCGCCAATATCGCCGACAAGGTCGGGCGCCTCGCGGCTTCCGCAACCCAGTCGATCAAGGATCTGACCACGCTTTTCGCCGATAGCAAGGTTCCGTCCGACGCCGACTTTGCGGCGGCACGCAAGAAGGTCGAGGCATCGCTCAAGGAACTGACCAATATCGAAATTCCCGAGACGCTGGATGAAACGACGTCGCGCCTCATCACCACGGCGCGCACTGCGGCCGAACGCACCACCGCTTTCCTGCGCGGTCTGCCGGATAGTGCAGCGGCGGCGGCGGCACAGGTTCGCCGTCTGGCGGGCGTCTTCACCGGCACCGACGATGGTGCTGCACAGCAGACCCAACCCGCCGCTCCTGCCGCCGATGCAGCGCAGTCCACATCGGGCGCACCGACCTTTGACGTGCTTCGCGTCGAGCCCGATGGTTCGGCTGTGGTCGCAGGCAAGGCACAGCCCGGCTCCAAGCTTGAAATTCTCAGCAACGGCAAGGTGATCGCGCAGACGACCATCGACGGATCAGGCGATTTCGCCGCCGTTTTTGACAATCCCCTGCCACCGGGCGACCATGAGCTGGTGCTGCGCTCGACCGACGCCAGCGGCAAGGCAACGCAATCCGAAGAAGTCGCAACCGTTTCCGTGCCCAACGGCAAGGCGGGCGAACTCTTGGCAATGGTGTCCAAGCCCGGTGAAGCAAGCCGCGTGCTGGCAATGCCGGAGGCGGCACCTTCAGCACTCCAGCCCCCGCAAGCCGCGCAACCGGGCCAGTCGGCAACAGCTGCCGCCACCACGACGCCCGCGCCTGCCGCTGGTACCCCGTCTCCGTCCGCTGCCGCCGCTCCGTTGACTTCGACCGTTCAGGTAACCGCCGTCGAATTCGAAGGCTCGAAGATTTTCGTTGCGGGTTCCGCGCCTGCCGCTTCGAGCGTGCGCGCGCTGGTCGACGACAAGGAAATCGGCAAAAGCACCACGGAGGCCTCCGGCCATTTCGTCATTGAAGGCAATGTCGATCTTTCCGTCGGCAGCCATATCATCACTGTCGAAGAGCTGAATGTCGACGGCACAGTGAAGGTGCGCGTGCGCGTTCCTTTCGAGCGCCCGCAGACCGACCAGGCAACCGTCGCCATGCAGGCACCGGCCGCAACGCCATCCGCCGCCACGACGACCGCGCCCGCTGAAAACCAGAGCACGGCAAGCGACCGCGCTGCATTCGAAAAGCTGCGCACGGATGTCGCCAAGGCCTTCGGCATTCTGTCCAATCTCTACAAGGATCAGGCCACACCGGCGCTCGACCAGGCCATTGCCGGCCGCTCCGCCGTGGTGATCGGCCTCAAGTCGCTCTCCGAGTTCCGCACTGCCGCAGGCACCGAGCCGTCCTTTACCGCCTTTGCCGGCGATATCGCCGCCAAGGCACGTCAGCTGCTGACATCGGTAGAGGCATGGCCGAACGACGTTGCCGGGATCGGCAAGGGCATCGCCACGCTGGCAAGCCGCCTTGCCGACCTCCACATCATCGCGCCGCCCGCACCTGCACCGCAGGCGCCCGCCGGTCCGCAGACCTTCGAGCAGCCGCCGCTTGCCGAAAGCCAGAACAGCGTCATCATCCGCCGCGGCGATACGCTGTGGCAGATTTCCCGTCGCGTTTACGGACAGGGCGTGCGTTACACCACGATCTACCTCGCCAACGAGGATCAGATCAAAAATCCTGACCTGATCGAGCCCGGCCAGATTTTCGGTGTGCCGGAGAAGGCACTGCCGAATGCGGAAGAACTTCATCGCAAGCGTCTGAAGAGCGGTTCCTGATCGTTCAAGACATTGCGGTGACCCCGCAACAACCCTACCTGTGACAAGCACGGCGGCTTTCCAGAGCCGCCGCCCTGCTGTCGGCTTCCGGCAGTGCCCGGAGCAAATGATGGCCACCAAGAAAAAAACCATTTCGGCGGATTCCAGCAATCCCACGCAGACCCTCATCAACCTCTGGCCCTACATGTGGCCGGAAGGCCGCCTTGACCTGAAAATGCGGGTAATCTGGGCGACGGCGTTTCTCGTTATCGCCAAGCTGGTGCTGATCCTCGTTCCCTATTTCTTCAAATGGGCAACGGATGCGCTGAACGGCAAGCTGGACATGGTCGGGCTGGTTCCGGCCTTCCTGCTCGGTGCTGTCGCGCTTGTCATCGCCTATAATCTGACGCGGCTGATACAGGTCGGGCTCAACCAGCTGCGCGATTCGCTGTTTGCCAGCGTCGGCCAGCATGCCGTGCGCCAACTCGCCTACCGAACCTTCGTGCACATGCACCGGCTTTCCCTGCGTTTCCATCTGGAGCGCAAGACCGGCGGGCTTTCACGGGTTATCGAGCGTGGGACCAAGGGCATCGAAACCATTGTCCGCTTCACCATTCTCAACACCGCCCCGACCTTCATCGAATTCCTGCTGACGGCGATCATTTTCTGGACCTCCTACGGCTTTTCCTACGTGCTGGTCACGGTTGTCACCGTCTGGGCCTATATCTGGTTCACCGTGCGGGCCAGCAACTGGCGCATCTCCATTCGCCGCGCCATGAACGACAGCGATACCGACGCCAACACCAAGGCGATCGATTCACTGTTGAACTTCGAAACCGTCAAATATTTCGGCAATGAGGAGATGGAGGCGAAGCGCTTTGATGTCGCCATGGAGCGTTACGAAAAATCGGCGATCTCGATCTGGACGTCGCTCGGCTGGCTGAACTTCGGCCAGGGCGTGATCTTCGGCATCGGCTCCACTGTCATGATGGTGATGTCGGCGATGGCCGTGCAACGCGGCGAGCAGACCATCGGCGATTTCGTGTTCATCAACGCGCTCCTGCTGCAGCTTTCGGTACCGCTGAACTTCATCGGTTTCGTCTATCGTGAAATTCGCCAGGGATTGACCGACATCGAACAGATGTTCGAACTTCTCGAGGTCGAGGCCGAGGTTACCGACAGGGCGGATGCGAAGCCGCTTGTGGCCGGACCGGGTGCCATTTCCTTCCGCGACGTGCATTTCGCCTACGATCCGGAAAGACCGATCCTGAAGGGCATTTCCTTCGATGTGCCTGCGGGCAAGACGGTGGCGATCGTCGGTCCTTCGGGTGCCGGAAAATCGACGATCTCGCGGTTGCTTTATCGTTTCTACGATATTCAGGAAGGCGCCGTCACCATCGACGGGCAGGACATTCGCGACGTGACGCAAAAGAGCCTGCGCTCGATGATCGGCATGGTGCCGCAGGATACCGTGCTGTTCAACGATACGCTCGCCTACAACATCCGTTACGGACGCCCTTCGGCAACGACCGAGGAGGTCACGGCAGCGGCGGATGCGGCCCAGATCAGCGCTTTCATCGGCAAACTGCCGGAGGGTTACGCCACCATGGTTGGCGAACGGGGCTTGAAACTTTCCGGCGGCGAAAAGCAGCGCGTGGCGATTGCGCGAACCATTCTGAAAGCGCCGCCGATCCTCATTCTCGATGAAGCGACCTCTGCGCTGGACACCCACACGGAACAGGAAATCCAGAGCGCGCTTGATATCGTTTCGAAAAACCGCACGACGCTGGTCATCGCCCACCGCCTCTCCACCGTCATCAGCGCTGATGAAATCATCGTGCTGAAGGAAGGTTTGATCGCCGAGCGCGGAACCCACGCCTCGCTGATGGCACAGAACGAGCTTTATGCCTCGATGTGGAGCCGCCAGCGCGAAGCCATCCGGGCAGAGGAAATGCTGCGCCATGTTCGCGAAACCGACGATCTTGGCGTTGTTGACCGCGGCGAACCCGCGCATTGACGGGCATAAACCCCTGACAACAGGGCGGCACACCAACCGGACCATTGCCGGGCGGGGAGTTTGGCTGTAACCAGCTAAGCGAACTTTGTCGCATGCCCGTATGGATGATGTCGTATCACGACCATATAAAGACGCGGCAGGCGGAAACCGGAGCAAGGAAACTTATGAATCTGTTCGACACCATTCGCAACACCATCGTACCGATCCACAAGGAAGGCTACGTCTTCGTGGCCGCCTTCTTCGTCGCATCGCTGGTGCTCGGCTGGATATCCGAACCGCTGTTCTGGGTCGGTCTGGTGCTGACGGCCTGGTGCGCCTACTTCTTCCGCGACCCCGAGCGCGTGACGCCGCAGGATGACGACCTGATCATCAGCCCTGCCGATGGCAAGGTGTCCGCCATCCAGACCGTCGTTCCGCCGCTGGAGCTGGAACTCGGCAAGGAGCCGATGGTGCGCATTTCGGTGTTCATGAACGTGTTCAACTGCCATGTGAACCGCGCGCCCGTGCGCGGCCGCATCGTCAATGTCGCCTACCGCCCCGGCCTCTTCCTCAATGCGGAAGTGGACAAGGCCTCCGAAGACAATGAGCGCAACGGCCTCGTCATCGAGACAGCGCATGGCAAGGTTGGCGTGGTGCAGATTGCCGGCATGGTCGCCCGCCGTATCGTCTGCTGGGTCAAGCCGAATGAACCAGTTGATGCCGGCGAGCGTTTCGGTCTTATCCGTTTCGGTTCGCGCCTCGATATCTTCCTTCCCGAAGGTTTTCAGCCGCGCGTTTCGGTAGGCCAGACGGCAATTGCCGGCGAAACGGTTCTGGCCGAGTTCGGCTCCGCCAAGGGTCCGGTCCTTAGCCGTCGCGGCTGACGAAAACAGGAAGGGCATGCGCCATGGAAACGCCGATCTCGGAGCCGCAACAGAACGGAAAACATGAGGGCCGCAACGACAGCGGCCGTGGGCCGCGCCTGAGGGAAATTCCCTTTCGCCTCGTGATACCCAACCTCATCACCGTTCTGGCCATCTGCGCGGGCCTGAGCGGCGTGCGCCTTGCCATTGAAGGCCGGTTCGAGCTGGCCGTGGGCATGGTGCTCCTTGCCGCCTTCCTCGACGGCATCGACGGGCGCATCGCCCGGATGATGAAGGCGACATCCAAATTCGGCGAACAAATGGATAGTCTGGCAGACATCGTCAATTTCGGCGTTGCCCCTGCCCTCGTCGTCTATATCTATATGCTCGATCAGGCGCGTTCTATAGGCTGGATCGCCGCCCTCATCTACGTGATTGCCGCAGGCCTTCGTCTGGCGCGCTTCAATGTCATGATCGAGCGCCCGGTGAAGGCGCCGTGGCAGAACGAATTTTTCGTGGGCGTTCCGGCGCCGATGGGCGCCATGCTGGTGCTCCTGCCTGTTTATCTCGGCTTCCTTGGTGTCGAGCCGGGCAAGCCCTTCGCCTATATCGCCGCCGCCTACACCGTGTTGATCGGTTATCTTCTCATCAGCCGCCTGCCGGTCTGGTCGGGGAAGTCAGGTACCAGCCGCATTCGCCGCGATCTGGTGCTGCCGATGATCCTCGTCGTCGTGCTTTACGTCGCGATGCTGATGAGCTTCACCTGGGAGGTACTGGTTCTGACGGTTGCTGCCTATCTCGTGTTCATCCCCATCAGCGCCCGCCTCTGGCACCGCCGTTATGGCACGCTGACGATTGAGGAAGACGCGCATGACGACGCCAATGGCGGCAACGGCCTCGATCGCGGTATTTGAAACCGCAGGTATTATTTTTCTCCCACGAACCGTCGTTTGACGTGACACAAAATGTCGCAGCCCGAAAAGCGGGCTTCGCTTTCTTTCGCCTCGAATCCGTCAAGATTACCCACGAAAGAAGTAGCTCACACGCATCGAAACGGCGATTGACGTGAATTGTGGAGAAAGAGAAATGACGAACGAGACGAAGGCACAGCCGCAGGCGAAGCCCGACCTCAATAGCCACTACCGACCGCTCGGACTGAAGGCCGTTGCGGCCGCAGCCCTGATGCTGAAGCGCAAGCCCGCCGCCAAAACCGCTTGAAAACGTTCGCTTTTCTTAAAAGCACAGCATCCAAAGCCTCGCAGACTTTGCGATGGTAACGGTCAATCCGAAAAAACACCCGGTTAAATGTGCGGCGCTAATATTAGCGCCGTCTCCGTTTGTACGGCCCCCATCAATAACCGCATAACCGGCCTGTTTTATAAAACTTCCCGATCTGTAACGAAGCTGCAACCAAAACGAAGTAAAGTATTCGACTTCCACGGGACGACTGTACGGATAGTCTCGCATCGACTACTGAGCATCAAAAAAATTTCTACTTTAGCGATTCTTCCTGCTACAGCGAACAAGGCCGATTTTCGATGCCGTTGACAGGCGGTATCGGACCAATTCGGATGTTGCGGGAAAACCAACGAAGACGGGCCATGGGGGGCTTCATACGGCATGCAGGATAAAATCCTTCTGATTGAAGATTCCGTTGCTCTTTCCATGCTGCTGAAGTCGCGGCTTTCGGAGGAAACGCCAGCCGAAGTGATCCATTGTGACAGCATGGCGCAGGCCGATATTCTGCTGCGCGCCCATGATTTCACGCTGGCACTCACCGGTCTCAATCTGCCCGATGCGCCGAAGGGTGAAATTCTCGCACTTCTTGCCGACCACAAGGTGCCGGCGATCGTCTTCACCGCCACGGTGGATGAGGAGGCGCGCAAGCGCTACGCCGAAAAGAAGATCATCGACTACATCGTCAAGGATGGCCATCGCACCGTTGATGCCGTGGTGAAAACGGTCGACCGGATTTTGACCAACAGACTGTTTTCCGTGCTGGTAGTGGATGACGTGCGGACGGCGCGTTCCGGCCTCGTGGAAATCCTCGAACGGCAGAATTTCAGGGTCAGCGAAGCCCATTCGGGCAAGCAGGCGCTGGAAATCCTGTCGCAGGATCCATCGATTCAGCTTGTCATCACCGATTACCATATGCCTGACATGGACGGCTACGAGCTGACGCGCCGCATCCGCGACAGCCGTTCCTCGGAAGACCTGCGGGTCATCGGCATCTCGTCCTCCACGGACCGGCTGCTTTCGGCAAGCTTCCTCAAGGCCGGGGCATCGGATTTCGTCTACCGCCCCTTCGTGCCGGAAGAATTGCAGTGCCGCATCGACAACAATATCGAAACGCTGAAACAGCTGAAACGGCTGCGTGAACTGGCAGAGCGGGATCATCTTACCGGATTGCCGAACCGCCGCTCCTTCTTCGAGCGTACGCGGGCGCTGATGGACGTCATCAACGACAATGACGAGAACGGCGCAGTCGCCATTCTCGACATCGACCATTTCAAGAAGATCAACGACACACTGGGGCATGATGCCGGCGACAGGGCGCTGAAGAAGCTTGCCGAACTGCTGCACGACATGTGCCATGAGCAGCGCCACATTCCCGCGCGCCTTGGCGGCGAGGAATTCGCCGTGTTCCTGCGTGGGCTCAATGCGCATGCCGCCTATCAATTCTGCGAGGAGCTGCGCGGCGCCGTCGAAAAGAACGGCCGCCAGCTGAGCGGCAGCAGCCTGGCGCTGACGATTTCGCTCGGTGTCGTGGAAATCGAAAAGGGCGAACCCTTCGACAATCAGCTCAATGCCGCAGACCAGCTGCTCTACCTCGCCAAGGCGAACGGCCGCAACCGCGTCTATTCCGATATCATGATCCAGGAAGGCCTGCAGAAAATCGGGCGAAACGGGTAAGACGGACGCAGGATGGGCAACTGTGGAGTGACCGGGTCGATCCGCGATGACCAGCCTCGAATGCCAGCAAGCACATCAGAACAATGACATCTGGCCATCATCCTTAGGTAGCCTCATTTTCGCGAGCGGCGCGCTTTCCGGCACCGGCTCGATAAGGTCAGCGCCGACATTAGCGACCTTGTTGACCTTGTCCGATACCGGGATCATCTCGAAAAAATCATCCTGAACCGGGCGCATCAGGTCGGCCACCTCGCGCGGTTCCTGCGTCTTGCAATCCAGCCAGCGGCTGAAATCCTCTGGCGCGATTACCACCGGCATACGGTCGTGAATGCGGCCGATCGCGGCGTTGGCAGCAGTGGTTAGGATGGCGCCGGTATCGACCTCGGACCCGTCAGCGGAAGACCACGTCTCCATGAGGCCGGCAAAGGCGACGATGCCGCCGTTCTTCGGGCGGATGAAATAGGGCTGCGGCTTGCCGCCCTCCTCCTTCGGCGGGCGGCGCCATTCGTAAAAGCCGGTGGCAGGCACCAGCACGCGGCGATGGCGCATGGCGGCGCGAAAGGATGCCTTGCCGATGGCCGTTTCCGAACGCGCATTGATGAGCAGGGGGAAATCCTTCGGGTCCTTGACCCAGCCGGGCAGAAAACCCCAGCGCACCAGCATGGCCCGACGGTTGGGCAGGTTACTGCCGCGCTCCTGCCGTTCACCCTCCAGCACGATCAGGATCGGCTGTGTGGGCGCGATGTTGAAACGGGCGGGAAAATCTTCAAGGCCGATCAGGTCGAGATAATCGGCAATCTCTTCCGGTGTCGCTTTGAGCACGAAACGTCCGCACATTGTCTGCTCCTCAGGCCCGGGGACCGAATAAAATGATAGCCGTGCCCGCGAGGCAGACGGCACCGCCGGCGATATCCCATCTATCCGGTACTTGCCCCTCAACGCCCCAGAGCCAGAGAAGCGATGCGGCAATGTAAATCCCGCCATAGGCAGCATAGGCCCTGCCCGCGGTCTCGGTCGGCACAAGCGTCAAAGCCCAGGCGAAAGCGGCGAGCGCCAGCATGCCTGGCAGCAATATCCAGCCTGTCTTGCCAAGCTTCAGCCACGCCCAGAAGGAAAAGCAACCGGCGATTTCCGCAACAGCCGCCAGGGCATAAATAAGATAGACCTTCATTCCACCGTCTTCTGCGTGCACAATCGATCCGATTCCCGAATATACCATCGGTATTCCCGGACCAATATAGACAGGCCCAAGACGGCTGAAACAAGCGAAACCACTCATGACCCTTCGTATCAAGCCCCGCCCCGCCTCCTCCGCCATCGTCCGGAATGGAGATCGGCTGCTGCTCGTGCGCCGTATAAATCCGCCGTCGAAAGACATGTTCGCATTTCCGGGCGGGCGCGGCGAAGAGGGTGAAACGCCAGCAGAGACGGCGCTGCGCGAACTTCAGGAGGAAACCGGTATCGTCGCGCGTAAACCGCAGCTGTTTGCGACCTATGACCTGCCGTCGCGCGACCCCGAAGGTGCGCTGACGAGCCACTATTTCCTCTCCGTCTTTACCGTGGAAACGGACGCGGACCCGGCGGTGACGGCGGCCGACGACGCGGCGGATGCAGGCTGGTTCACATTGTCGGAAATCCGCCGGTTGCCGGCACCGGAAAGCGTCGTCGAATGCGCCGAGCGGCTGCTTGCATGATTGCCAGCCAGGCAGAATCGCTATTATCTAGAGGATGTCGCGCAACACTGTGCAGCAGTTTTGCGATAACGACATGATATAGACCTAAAGCTGACGGGGCGGTCTGAAAGACCGCGATGGCTTTAGGACCAATCCGCCCGCCGGGTGTTCACGAGTATGTGTGGGGCAGAATAAAATTTTGATACGGCCAACCATTTTCCTGTCTTTTTTCCTGACCATGCTTGTACCCGCCGGGCAAGACGGCGTCGCTCATGCGCAGCCTTCGAAGGCTGCTTCCAGTGAGGTTCGCCCGCCGGAAGCACAACCGCCCAAACCCGCTCCCTATGACGACAGGCTGGCACGGCTGTCGGAGATATTGGGGGCGGTGCAATATCTGAGAACCCTGTGCCCTTCCTCCGGTCCGGAGGACTGGCGCAAATCGATGAGCGATCTTCTGGCGGCCGATACGGCCAACGAACCTGAAAGGCGCCAGCGCATGACGGCTGCATTCAACCGTGGATATCGTTCCTTTGCGGCCATCCACAGCAGTTGCACACGCGCCGCCGTCATGGCAGAAGAGGGCTACCGTAACGAAGGGGCAACACTCGCCCAGGAAATTGCGTCCAGGTTCGGAAATTAGCGGATTGTTAACCTCTTTTCGCCGCAGCCCGTGCCGTTTTGATAAAAGGCTGCTAGTGTTGTTAACAGGGTGGTAAGGACTTGCCCGCCCTGTCGAGGATGAAAAATGCAGACGAGCCGTAACGAAATCGACGACATGATCGTGCATGAAAAGATGCAGGTCGCTCTGGAACACCAGAACGAGGCATGGGCTGACGGCATGGCCGACGGCATCGAGCCGGAGATCATCGCCGATGCCGCAATCGCTCTGGCCATGCGCGAAACCATCCGTATGCACGGCGAAGCCGGTGCCGAAGCAATGCTGGAATCGCTGCGCCAGCGCATGCTTGAAGGCGAATTTTCCCCGCAGCGCGTGATACAGTAAAGTCGGGGTCTGTCATGTCTTGCCTGAGCAAGGGGCTTTTGCGCTCTTCCGCCATGCTGTCCATCTTGGCTGCCTTGACCGCCGGGTCCATTGGTTTGCCCAGCCGCGCCTTTGCGCTTTCCGAGCTGAAACCCGCACAAAATACCGAAGGCGAGCCGCAAGCCCAAAGTGGCGAACAGCCGCAACGGCCCCAGGCTCCTGAGCCCGACGAGATCGAAGGTGATTCGGACGGCATTCCACTGCCCGACCCTCTGGTCGACCGTTCCGCCGGTCAATCGACCCAGCAACCCGCCAAGCCGGGCAACACGCCGGAAATGTCGGTCGTTATCGAGCATGATATTTCAAAGGCGCCGGAAGCTGTGCGCAAGCTTCGCCAGCAGATCATCGACGCCGCTTCTTCGGGCGATATCGAAAAACTGCGGCCTTTCATCGCCGCCAGCGACAAGCAGTTCCGTATCGACGGCAATGACAGCGACGACCCGATCGCAGCGCTGAAAAGCTATTCCGGCGACCCCGACGGTCTGGAAGTGCTGGCGATCATCATCGATCTGCTTTCCACGGGTTATGCCCATGTCGACGCCGGCACCCCGGATGAAGCCTATGTTTTCCCCTATTTCTCCGGAAAGCCGCTCAATACGCTGACCGCGCCGGAAAAGGTCGAGCTGCTGCGCATCATCACGGCGGGCGATCTGGCTGATATGCAGGAATACGGTAATTACAGCTTTTACCGCATCGGCATTTCGCCCGATGGCAAGTGGAAGTTCTTCACCGCCGGCGATTGATCGCGCGGCGGTGCTTGCCGTTCTTTTGCAAAAATCCTAACTGTGCGGCATGAGCAATTCAGCAGAAGCGCGTCGCGGTTCTGCAAGTGGAACTGCGCGAAAACAAAAAGAGAGCATTTCTGCAGATTGCCTCGGGCAGCCCTCAGCGACCCTAGCCGGAAATGCTTTCGATGAACCGAACGGTGATGCCATGCCTTCCGCCTTTCTTGCCGACCGCCGCCTGATCAGAGTTTCCGGCACGGGTGCCGAAGAGTTTCTGAACAATCTGATCACGGCCGATGTTGAAAACCTGCCGCAAGGCGAGGCGCGCGCCTCGGCACTTCTGACGCCGCAGGGCAAGATCCTGTTCGATTTCCTGATCACGCGCGATGGGCCGGATTATCTGATCGAATCGGGCGCTGCCGAACAGGATGCGCTGCTGCGCCGCCTGACCATGTACAAGCTGCGCGCGCCCGTTGATCTCAAGGCCGAACCGATAGAAGGCGTAAGCGTTTTCTGGAGCGAAAGTGTGCCGGAGGCGGACGCGAAGGACGGCCGTTTCGCCAAGGCCGGCATCAATCTGTTCCGCGTGCCGGGTGCTTCGGCCTCGGGCGACATAACGGCATATGATGCCCTGCGCATTGAGTACGGAATTGCCGAATCCGGCCGGGATTACGCGTTGCAGGATGCTTTTCCGCATGATGTGCTGATGGATGTGAATGACGGCGTCTCGTTCAAGAAGGGTTGCTTCGTCGGTCAGGAAGTCGTCTCGCGCATGAAACATCGCGGCACGGCAAGACGGCGGGTCGTCACCGTTTCGGCTGAAAGCGCGCTTCCCGCAACCGGAACAGAAATCACCGCCAATGGAAAACCGGTCGGGGCGCTTGGAACCGTTTGCGGCAACACGGGACTTGCCATCGTGCGGACAGACCGCGTTGCCGATGCGCTCGCCTCCGCCACGCCGCTCATTGCCGAGAATGTTCCCGTGACTGTGGCCTTGCCGGCCTGGAGCGGCATCTCCTTCCCCGTCGTCGATCCTGCGGTACAGGCGGAGGAATAGGCGTGGCGCCCGCTAAAAGTCCGCGCGCCTGGCAGCGCATGCTTTCTGGACGGCGGCTCGACCTGCTCGACCCCTCACCGCTCGACGTAGAAATCGCCGATATCGCCCATGGTCTTGCCCGCGTCGCCCGCTGGAATGGCCAGACGCGCGGCGATCATGCCTTCTCCGTCGCCCAGCATAGCCTCATCGTCGAAAACATTTTCTGCCGCATATGTGCGAATGCGACGCCCGACGATATGCAGATGGCGCTTTTGCACGACGCCCCGGAATATGTCATCGGCGACATGATATCGCCGTTCAAATCAGTGGTCGGCGGCGGTTATAAAACCGTGGAGAAAAGGCTGGAAGCGGCCGTGCATCTGCGCTTTGGCCTGCCGCCGCATGCCTCGCGCGAACTGAAAGACCGCATCAAGAAAGCCGATACGGTTGCCGCCTTTTTCGAGGCGACGGAGCTTGCCGGTTTTTCCATTGCCGAGGCACAGAAATTCTTCGGCCTGCCGCGCGGCATCACCCGCGATATGTTCGACATTATCCCGCTTCCCTCGACCGAGGCGCAGAAGCGGTTCGTTGAACGCTTCGAGGCGATCGAGGCGATGCGCGTGGTCAAAACCGGCAACGCGGCTGGAGGGGTTAAATGACTTCCATCGTCGTATCGCCGTTGTCGCGGATCGCGGAAATGGCCGTGAAGCACAAAGCCCGTGAAATGGTGACGCTGATCGCAAAGGAGCAGACCTTTCACCGCCCGGCGGTGATCTCAGCCCAAAGGCACCTGACCCTTGCGATGAATGACATCAGCTTCAAGGGCACCGGCGATCTCATCGCGCCTGACGATGCGCATGTGCTGCGGCTGATCGATTTCGCCCGCGAATGGGACCAGTCCGCACCGCTTCTCATCCATTGCTGGATGGGCGTGTCGCGCTCTCCTGCCGCAGCCGTCATTGCAGCACTCAGCCTTTATCCGGATCAGGACGAGATGGCGCTTGCGCTCAGCCTGCGCACCGCATCACCCTATGCCACCCCCAATGCCCGCATCATCGCAATCGGGGACCGGTTGCTTGGGCGGGATGGCAAGCTGGTGGCGGCAATCAAGACGATCGGCAGGGGCGCGGATACGGACGGCAACGTACCCTTCGTGCTGCCTCTCTCCAACTGACGGCTCCGTTTTTGGCGGAACCCCTGCGGCATCCAGTCGTTACCAAAGTAGAACAGCAATAAGAATCACGGGATAATTCATGGAACAACAGGCAACGGATATCATCGTCGCATCGCAGGCAGCGGTACGGCAGGCGAGCACGCTGGCGGTGCAATATTCCTTTTCGATCATCGGTGCGCTGCTGCTTCTGATCATCGGCTGGCTGGCCGCGACTTTCCTGCAGCGCTGGGCTTTTCAGGGCCTGTCCCGCATCCGCGGCTTCGATGCGACGCTTGCCGGTTTCTTCGCAGGTGCCATCCGTTACGTGGTGCTTATTCTGGTGCTGGTCATGGTGCTTGGCCAGTTTGGCGTACAGACGGCCTCCATTCTTGCGGCACTCGGCGCTGCCGGCCTCGCCATCGGTCTGGCGCTTCAGGGCACATTGCAGAACATCGCCGCCGGCATCATGCTTCTGGTGCTGCGTCCCTTCCGGGTTGGCGAATATATCGAGACTGGCGCCGTGAGCGGCACGGTGATCGAAATCGGCCTGTTTGCGACCGAGCTTAAAACCAGCGATGGGCTTTACCGCCTTGCGCCAAATTCCACCCTGTGGAACGTGCCAATCACCAATTACAGCCGCTTTCCCTCACGCCGACACGAATTGAGCCTGACGGTTAAGAGCGACGAGGATCTGGCTGCGGCGCAGGACATGCTGATGCGTGTGGTGCGCTCGGAAAGCCGGGTACTGCTGGCCCCCGCCCCCGTTACCTTCGTCGATTCGGTCAGCGCCGACAGCGCCACCGTGAAATTGCGATACTGGGCGCGTAGCGACAATTACTTCGCAACCACGCGTGACGTGACGAAGGCAATGAAGCTCGCTTTCGATGAGCGCAAGGCGGAATTAACCGCACAAACCGCGTGAATTGGGAGCGTCCCAGCCGCTCCCTTCTCCATGCAACTTTTTCCCATATGAAAGCCGGCCCTGAGCCGGCTTTCACCATTTTTCGCGCAAGGGTGGCGGCGGGCGCTCTTGCGTCTGGCAAAGGACGTGTTTATACGACCTATGCGTAATGTTATTACATAACTTACCCTTCGATTTATAACCACATAAGGGCCAGAAGAATGCAAAAAACCATCACCCGCGTCACCGGCGCGCTTGCAATCGGTTCCATGCTGCTGATGACAGCCCCGGCACTGGCGGCCGGAAAAGACAAGACGTCCACCGCGCATAGTCACAGCCACGACCACAGCCATGGCCAGACCGAAGCCGAGAACCAGATCTACAAGGGTTACTTCGAGGATGCGCAGGTGAAGCCGCGAATGCTTTCAGACTGGGAAGGTGACTGGCAGTCAGTCTATCCCTATCTGCTGAACGGTTCTCTCGATGGGATCATGGCGGAGAAGGCAGCCCACGGCGACAAGACAGCAGCCGAATATCGTGCCTATTACGAAATTGGCTACAAAACGGATGTCAATCGCATCACCATCAAGGGCGACAACGTGGCGTTTTATAAGGAAGGCAAACCAACGCAAGGCACTTATGTCAGCGACGGCCAGGAAATCCTGACCTACAAGAAGGGTAATCGCGGCGTGCGGTACATCTTCAAAAAGACCGGCGGCGATGCGGACGCACCGCAATTCATTCAGTTCAGCGATCACACCATCGCGCCTAAAAAAGCCGGCCATTACCACCTCTACTGGGGCAATGACCGCAAGGCACTTTTGGACGAGGTGACCAATTGGCCAACCTATTACCCGTTCCAGATGGATGGCCCTGAGATCGTCGAGGAAATGGCGGCGCATTAAGACCGCACTCTTCCTGGTTTTCCGCAGCCTGTGGTCAAACCTTGAATTGTCACGATTTCGCCTTCCCCCCAGTGGGGAGAAGGCAACCAATGCGAGTTGATACGGCTCTTTCCCCGCTCACTGCCCCATGGTCGAGCGATGCGCCCAGCCGGTCATGCGCTTTTCGAGCCAGGCCATGATCGCATACATGACGATACCTTCCACGGCGAGCATCAACAGACCGGCAAAGACCAGTGGCACGTTGAACTGGCTTTGCGCCGAACTCATCATATTACCGAGGCCATAATTGGAGGCGACGGTTTCCGATACGACCGAGCCGACGAAGGCGAGCGTGATGGCGATTTTCAGCGAGCCGAAGAAGTAAGGCATGGAGCGCGGAATGCCGACCTTCAGCATGATATCCATCTTCCTGGCGCCAAGTGCGCGCAGCACGTCCTCCGTTTCCGGCTCGATGGTGGCCAGACCGGTCGCGACGTTGACGACGATGGGGAAGAAGGAAATCAGGAACGCAGTCAGAACCGCAGGAACAGTGCCGATGCCGAACCAGATGACGAGGATCGGCACCAGCGCCACTTTGGGGATGGCGTTAAAACCGATCATCAGCGGATAAAGCCCGGCATAGATGGTTTTCGACCAGCCGATAAAGAGGCCGATGGCGAGACCCGCCGCGACGGCGATCGCAAAACCGAGCGTGGTGGTATAGAGCGTCTGAAGTGAGTTCTTCCAGATCGGCGACCAATATTGCACGATGGCCTGCCCCACACGCACGGGCGACGGCAGAATGGTTGGCGGCATTTTCAGCGCATAGACCAGCAGCTCCCACATTGCAAACAGCGCCAGCGTATAGAGCCAGGGGGCGGCCTTCACCCAGTTGACCCGGGCGATCAGCGGTTTCGACGGCGCGGTTGCCATGCTGCTTTCCACAAACGCACTCATGCCGCCACCCTCGCCTGCGCTATCTCGCCATGCAGTTCCTGCACCATGTCGTTGAAACCCTTGTCATACATGATATCCAGCTGGCGCGGTCGCGCAAAAGGCACGCGGTGTTCCGCCAGCACGCGGCCCGGCCTTGCACTCATCACGAAAATCTTGTCAGCGAGAAAGGTCGCTTCGCGCAGATCGTGTGTCACCAGAATGATGGTGACCCGCTGCGCCGTATGCAGATCGCGGATGACGCACCACAGTTCCTCACGGGTAAAGGCGTCGAGCGCGCCGAAGGGCTCATCCAGCATGAGAAGGTCCGGCTCGTGGATCAATGCGCGGCAGAGATTGGCGCGCTGCTGCATGCCGCCGGAAAGCTGCCAGGGGAATTTCGAGCCGAAGCCTTTGAGGCCGACGATTTCCAGCAGGCGTTCGGCTTTGGCGACATATTCGGCCTTATGCGCGCGCAGACGCCGGCGGTGTTTCTCGACGATCTCCAGCGGCAGCAGGATATTTTCGAGCGTCGTGCGCCAGGGCAGCATCGTCGGGTTCTGAAACGCCATGCCGACAATGGACACCGGTTCCGTGACCTGCCGACCGGCAACGATGACATTGCCCTTTTGCGGAATGTGCAGCCCCGTTACCAGCTTCATCAGGGTCGACTTGCCGCAGCCCGACGGGCCGACGACAGCAGCGAATTCCCCCTTGTCGACCGTCAGGTTGAGGCCGGATACAGCCAGCGTTCCGGCTGCCCCGCCGTAACGCATGTCGACATTGTCTATTTCCACGAGATGTGACATCGCAGTCCCCTTTTCAGCCCCCCATGCTATTTAAAAATTGCAAACCGCCCGGACCGGCAAGCGATCCGGGCGGTCGCCGTGACATCAATCAGGGAAGCATGCGCTCTTCCTTGGGCGGCAGGTAAGCCGCGTCGAAGACCTGCTCTGCCTTGACGTTGCCTTTCAGACCCATGGAAACTTTCAGGGTCTCGAGGGAGGCAGCAAGCCGGGCCGGATCGACGCCGCCCATGCCATTTTCCACCACATAGGGCGTCTTGATGTTCATGCTGTTGGCCATGTTGAGGCGTTCCAGCTCAATCGCGCTGTCGAGCGTCTCGTTACGCTTGAGCACGGCCGCCACACCCTCTTCAGGGGCCTTGACGGAATCGGCGAAGCCCTTGGCCAACGCCTTGAGGAAACCCTTGACGGCATCAGGGTTTTTCTCAGTAAAATCAGTGTTTACCAGCACGGCATTGCCATAAAGATTCAAGCCATGCTCGGCCATCAGGATGGTCGAGATATCGTCATCGGCAATGCCCTGTTTTTTCAGGTTGAGGATCACCGAAAAGGCAAAGCCGAAGACGCCGTCGACATCACCCTTGGCGAGCATCGGCTCACGCACCGGAAAGCCGATCGATTCGATCTTGATTTTGCTGTCGTCCAGCCCCGCGACCTGCTTGAAGGCTGGCCATTGCGCAAAAGCGCCATCCGGCGGCGGTGCGCCGAGTTTCTTGCCTTCCAGCGACTTCGGGTCGCCAGTCACACCAAGCGACTTGCGGCCCACGACGGCAAATGTCGGGCGTTCATAGACCATATAAACGGCCTTGACCTTCTGGCTCGGATCCTCATCGAGGAACTTGATCACCGAATTGATGTCGCCGAAACCCATCTGGTAAGCGCCGGTTGCCACGCGCGGAATGGCCTCCACCGAGCCGTTGCCGCTGTCGATCGTCACGTCGAGGCCTTCGGCCTTGAAGTATCCCTTGTCCAGCGCCAGCAGGAAACCTGCTGCAGGTCCCTCGAATTTCCAGTCGAGCGTGAATTTTACCGGCGTTTCGGCATGGGCGCTCGTTACCGGCAGCGACAGCCCGGCAGCGGCACCGACTGCAGCAATGGCCAGAGCTCTCGACAACAACCTACGCGTTAATATCATCTGTTCCCCCTGATGGTTATGGTTGGATTGGTTGCATAAGACCCAATTCCAGCCATCAAGGCAAGATAAAATTGCATACAAAATAGCCGTTATTTTGTATGCTTATTTTAAAGGCATTCATGGTCAACCGGCAGGCAAAAAGCCCGATTTTTGCCCATCCCGCATGCAACGAAGCGACAGCAATATCGTTCACGCAGCGAACACAGCGTTCTCACTTGCCGGGGTTGCGGATCAGGCGCAGCGTGGGACAAATAGGGCCACAAACAGCAGGCAAAACGGCGGGGACGGCACGATGAATTCTGCACTGGGCATACACCACATCACGATGATCACCCGGAAGGTGCAGGCGAATGTCGATTTTTACGCCGGCTTTCTGGGCTTAAGGCTCGTCAAACGCACTGCCGGTTTCGAAGATGCCATGCAGCTTCACCTGCTTTACGGCGACGGAAACGCCTCGCCCGGCTCGCTTTTGACCTTCCTCGTCTGGGAAGACGGTGGGCAGGGCCGCGTGGGTTATGGCCAGACGCTGGAAGTTTCACTGGCGATCGACCCTGCCAGCATTGGTTTCTGGCTGACGCGCGCGCTGAAATTCGGCATCCGCGCGGAGGGCCCATCCGACGAATTCGGAACCCCTGTCATCCGGTTGAAAGACCCTGACGGCCTGATCGTCAAGCTGGTCGGCACGAACGCCTTCGCCGATGCCACGCCGCATGTGACAAACGACATCCCCGCAGAAGACGCCATTCGCCGGATTTATGGCGCAACGATGCTGAGCGAGGTGCCGGAAGAAACCGTGGCGTTCCTCACAAGATATTTCGGCTACCGGCAGGAAAGCCAGACGGGCGCGATCCGCCGGCTCGTATCGCAAAGCGGCGACATCATCGACGTGCGCGACGCGACCGGCTTCTGGTCCAGCGCCCCGGGCACCGGCACTGTTGACCACATCGCTTTCCGCGCGAAGGATCTGGAAGAGTTGAACGCGGTTCTGGCCGAGCTGAAATCGCTGAATTCCAGCACCACGAATGCCCACGACCGGAAATATTTCCACTCGCTTTATGTCCGCGAACCGGGCGGCGTGCTGATTGAAATGGCGACCGACGCTCCCGGCATGACCGTGGACGAAACGCTGGAGGCACTCGGCGAAAATTTGTTTATCCCGCCACTCTTCATGAAGGACGAAGCGGATGTGCGCGTTGCGCTGCCGCAATTTTCGATGCCGGGCGAAGAACGTATCGTCTATCGCGACCTGCCCTTCGTGCACCGCTTCTATACGCCCGAGAAGCCGGATGGCAGCACCATCATCCTGCTGCACGGTTCCGGCGGCAGTGAAACCAGCCTGATGCCGCTGGCGCACCGGGCTGCTCCGGGCGCCACGCTTCTCGGTGTCCGTGGCCGCAGCACGGAGGAAGACATCGCCCGCTGGTTCCGGCGTCTGCCCGATTTCAGCTTCGACCAGAAGGATATCGTCTCGGAAGCGGAAGCCTTTGCCGCGTTCATTGACGGCGCCATTCGGTCCTATGGTCTGGATCGTTCGAAGCTGCGCTTCATCGGCCATTCCAACGGCGCAAATTTCTATGCGGCCTTTGCTGCACTCTACCCGGAGCTTGCCGGGGATGCGCTGCTTTACCGCCCGTTGCCGATTCTCGATAGATGGCCGGAAAGTGATCTTACCGGACGCAACTTCCTGCTCGTAGCCGGAGAACGCGACAAATATCGCGACAGAGCGGCAGATGTGCAAGGCAGGCTTGTGGCCGGCGGCGCGCGGGCAGAAGTGCAAATGATCGATGACGGTCACGATCTTGGGTTTGCCGATATCGAAGCGGCACGGCACTGGCTTGCGACGTGACATCTGACGATACTGCGTTGCCTCGTGGTTTGTTCTCCCCCGCCGGGCAGAAAGCCACGGCAGCGGTATAAGGGGCAAAGGCCGTGAGATTGGGCAACGTTTTCCCCTCATCCGACCCTTCGGGACACCGTCTCCCCGGCGGGGAGAAGAAACAAACGACAACCTCCCGCATCCCTCAACCAAGCCTTGCATAAATTCGCCAAAACGGCTTTAAAAACAGCTTAGTAATTGGAGAGTCTGTTTGGAAATCCCGTTTCTCATCCTCGCCGTCATCGCAGCCTTCATCTATACGCTGGTCGCAAGCATCCGCAATTCAAGCCGCATCAAGTCGCTGGAGCGTGAGCTTAACGGCCTGAAGCGGCTGATGGCCACCGGGGCGGCCTCTCCTCTTGCCGCACAGGCGGAGGCGGATGCAGCCGCGGAAAACCCGGATTTCAGGGCGGAAGAAGAAAACCGGGCTTTGCCGGAAGAAGAGTTCGTCGAAACGGAATATCCGTCCGAAACCGAAGTGGCCGCGGCCATGGCGCCGGCGGAGAACCTTGCCAGCGCGGAAGAGACAAGTGCGCTTTCCACTGAGGCCGCATCCGCGTCAGCCCCGAAGGAAAGCTTCGAAAGTCTGCTGGGCGCACGCTGGGCAGTGTGGGCAGGTGGGCTGGCGCTGGCGCTCGGCGGCATTTTCCTGATCAAATATTCGATCGAGTCTGGGCTCCTGAGCCCGGCCGTGCGGCTTTCGCTCGCCGCCATTTTCGGCCTCGGTCTTGGGCTTGCCGGCGAGGCGATCCGCCGCAAGGCCGTGCCGGGCATCGCTACGACCTATTCCAACGCCATGATACCGGGCGTGCTGACGGCCGCCGGCGCATTGACGCTGTTCGGCGTGGTTTATGCGGCCTACGGCATTTACGACTACATAAGCCCCACCACCGCTTTCATCCTGCTCGGGCTTGTCGCCTTCGCCACTATTGGCCTTTCACTTCTGCATGGGCAGGCGCTCGCCGGTCTTGGCCTTTTGGGCTCTATGCTGACGCCTGCGCTGATCGCCACCGAAACGCCTGATGTATGGGCGCTGTTCATCTTCCTGACGATCTCCTGGCTCGCGACAGCTGCTGCCGCGCGCAGGCAGCGCTGGACCGTGGCTCCCTCGCTTGCCAATGCCGGTCTCGGCCTCTGGGCGCTCGGCTATATCGCCATCGCCGACACGATCAGTGCCGCACCTCCGGTCCTTGCGCTGCTCGTCATGCTTGCGGGTACGATCTTCCTCTGGCCCGGACGCTATTTCGACGCAGCACCTGCCGAAACGGGAGAAACCGTAACTTCCGGGCGGCGCGCCGTTCGCGCCATGCGGCTTTTGCTGCGCCCGTCGCTTGCCATCAATCTCACCGTCTCAATGGCCGTGATCCTGCCGGCATTCAGCTTTCTCGTCATCGGCGCCGGCATCGACCTTCATCCGGCCGTGATTGTCTCAGCGCTCATCGCAGGGCTGGCTGCCCTTGGTGCTTCCCGTCGCAACGCGGTCTGGCCCGCCATTATCGCAGCACTTGGTGCGCAGGCTGCGGTCTCGGTGATGTCTCGCTCCGGGCTCGATTTCATTGGCATCATCAACGATACCTCGATTGCGCTGCCGCCGGTGCGAACCGGCTACATGGCTGAAATCGCCATGGCGCTTGGTCTTGGCGCCATTCTTTTGCTCTGCGGTTTTTCCTTCCTTAAACGCAAGGGCGCGGACGATCCGGATTTCGCCCAGCTCTGGGCGGGGATTGCAGCTCTCTTCCCGGTCTGGCTCGGAACCGCGAGCTTCGTCGAATATGGAAATCTCGGTCGTGACTGGCTGCATGCAGCCTATGGCCTCGGCCTCGGTTTCCTGCTGATCGCCGCTGCCGAATGGCTGCACCGACAAAACAACGAGGCCTATCGCAAGCCGCTCAACATCCTCGTGCTCGGCTCCTTTGCCGCATTCGCGCTAAGCCTGCACACGCTGACTGAGGGGCTTACGACAACCATACTGCTTTCCGTCATCGGTTTCGGTTATGTGCTGGCAACCCGACAGCGCAACTGGGATGTGCTGCCCTGGGTCATGGCGATTGCAAGCGTCGCCGTTCTCGGCCGCATCGCTTGGGAGCCGACCATCGTCGGGCCGCAAAATCTTGGGCTCACGCCGGTCTTCAACGCGCTTCTGCCGGGTTACGGCATTCCGGCGCTGCTCGCTATCGTCTCCGCCTGGATGCTGCGCGACTGGCCGGGCTTCCGGGCAAAGAACTTCCTGCAGGCCATCGCCAGCCTGATGGGCCTGCTGGCGGTCGCAATCCTCATCCGCCATGCGATGAATGGCGGCACACTGGACGAAAGCGTGCCGACGCTTGGCGAACAGTCGATCTATACGCTGCTGACCATCGGTTTTTCAGGCGTACTGATGACGCTCGATTTGAAGAGCCCCAGCCCCGTCTTCCGTTACGGCTCGATGATTGCAGGCGTTATCGCCGTCATCAACGTGCTGGTGATGCATTTCTTTACGCTGAACCCCTATTTCACCGGCGAAAATACTGGCCGCATCCCGTTCCTCAACCTGCTGCTGATCGGTTACCTGCTGCCGGCGCTTGCCTATGGCGGCCTTGCCTATTACGCACGCGGCAAGCGGCCTGCGGCCTATGTCAGCCTGCTGGCCGTGGCGGGTGCCGCACTTGGCTTTGCCTGGGCCACGCTTTCGGTCCGCCGCTTCTGGCAGGGTGAAAACATTGCCAACTGGAAAGGCTTCCTGCAGGGCGAGACCTACAGCTACTCGGTGGTCTGGCTGTTGATCGGCGTATTGCTGCTCATCGTCGGTTCGCGCTTCAATGCCCGCAGCCTGCGTCTGGCATCCGCCGCCTTCGTGCTGATCTCCGTCGCCAAGGCATTCCTGATCGACATGAGCAATCTTGAGGGCGTTCTGCGGGCGCTGTCCTTCATCGGGCTTGGCGCCGTGCTGATCGGTATCGGTCTGTTCTATCAGAAAATCCTCACCCGGCAGCCGAAGACATGATCCCGGCTGAGGCTTTTGCGCCCTATGAGGCGCTTGCGCAGGACCTTATCCCGCATGCCGCCGATGCGGGCGACGGCTCGCACGATCTTGCCCATATCCACCGCGTCTTCCGCAACGCCATGCGCATCCATGCGGGCGAAGGCGGCGATGGCACGGTGCTTGCGGCCAGCGTGCTTTTGCACGATTGCGTGGCGGTGGAGAAGAACTCGCCGCTTCGCGCGCAGGCCTCACGCCTTGCGGCGGAAAAAGCCTCCGGCATTCTGGCCGGGCTTGGCTGGCGTCAGGCCGATATTGACGCCGCCGCGCATGCCATCACCACACATAGTTTTTCCGCCAATATCGAGCCGCAGACGCTGGAGGCAAAGATCCTTCAGGATGCCGACCGGCTGGACGCCATCGGCATGGTGGGAGCGGCGCGCTGCTTTTACATTGCCGGACGCATGGGCTCGGCGCTTTACGACCCGGCCGATCCGCTGGCCAAGGACCGTCCGCTTGATGATCGCGCCTTTGCCATCGACCATTTCGAAACCAAGCTGTTCAAGCTTGCGGATGGTTTCCGCACCGAAACCGGGCGAGAACTGGCAAAGGCCCGCCATGAGCGGCTGAAACAGGTGCTGGGCCTGTTTCTCGACGAAATCTGAGGAGACCTGAATGCGTGTGACCGAACTCAACATCTACCCGCTGAAAAGCGCGCGCGGCATAGTCCTCTCGAAAAGTGATGTTTCGGCGGAAGGCCTGCCCGGCGACCGGCGCGCCATGCTGACCGACCCCTCGGGCCACTTCATCACCCAGCGCGAATTGCCTGATATTGCCACGGTTCTGGCACAGCACGCGGATGGCGGCATGGTGCTTTCGCGGGAAGCAGGTGGCAAGATTTTCGCCAGGCCTTCCGGGCAGCGCATGGATGTGGCCGTGTGGAAATCGATCGTCAGCGCCAATATCGCCGATAGCGAAACCAACGACACATTGTCTGAGTGGCTTGGGCGCGAGGTGAAGCTGGTGTTCTTCGACGACATCGCAAAACGCATCGCGAGCCTCGAATGGACCGGCAACGAAACGCCCGTCACCTTTGCGGACGGTTACCAGATACTCGTCACCACCACCGCTTCACTTGCAGCCCTTAACGACAATATGCGTGCAAATGGCGAGGACGCCGTCGGCATGGAGCGGTTCCGGCCCAATATCGTGCTGGAAACGGACGAGCCGTGGGCGGAGGATCGCTGGGCGGCGATCGAGATCGGCGGCATTCGTTTCGACCTCGTCAAGCCCTGCGCCCGCTGCATCATGACGACACAGGACCAGATCACCGGCTCGCGCGATGTACCTTCCCCCATGAAGGCCATGGGCCGCATCCGCATGTCCGGCGACCGGCGCGTGCCCGGCCCGCTCTTCGGCTGGAATGTCACACCGCGCGGCAAAGGCAGGCTAGCTGTTGGCGATGTGGCAAAGGTAGTCGAGGAACGGCCGGACGGCTGGGCGATCAAGAGGCGTTAAGCTGTCGGGCGATGCATCTCACGATCTCGTATCAAGGCTTCTTCGCACCGACGATCAGGAAAATCGGACGGCGGTCTTCGTGTTTCATCTCCGGCCGCTCCGCCAGCAGGGCGGGATCGGGCCTCGGTTCCGCGAGCCGCGTGATCGCAAAGCCTGAAGTCAGCAGGGCGTTGAGAATGCCTGACACCGTGCGGTGATATTTGACGACATCATCCGCCATCCAGTTGGAATGGCGCACGCCCTCGTTCTGATAGTTATCGAGCGGCCAGTGCAGTATTTCGCCATCTTCGCCGTAGAACCAGTCCTGTTTGTCCAGCGCCGTGAACACGGGGTGCTCGATGGAAAAGACAAAGTCACCGCCGGATTTCAACACGGAGAAAACTCTCGCGAATGCCGCATCGAGGTCGCGGACGTAGTGCAGAGCGAGTGAGCTCAGTACCAGATCGAAGCTTTCCGGCGCAAAATCGATGTCCTCGATCGCGGCGCGGCGATATTCGATGCCGGGGCCGCCGTTTATCTCGGCGGCGCGGCGCAGCATATTTTCCGACAGATCGACCCCGACGACATGCGCCGCGCCCTGCTCTACGGCATGGCGGCAATGCCAGCCAAAACCGCAACCGAGATCAAGAACTGTCTTGTCTTTCAGCGTTGGCAACATGGCGCGCAGCTCATGCCATTCGCCCGCCTGACGCAGACCCTCCAGAGAGCGTGGCATGGCGCTGTAGCGCTCGAAAAACTGCGGGTCGTCGTAAATATTCTGCTTCATCGTTGCCTCACCTTGCCCGATGGCATTTCACCTGAGTGTCTCATCAATCGCACGAATAGTGCCGTCAAGAAAAGTTGCTAGTGGGGCAGCCTTGCAAAAGATAATATTCCTCTCATCAAAGGGGAATTTTGCGGCACAGCGTCCCACGGGGCGAGGTGCTGCATCGGGAGAGTTTCATGTCGCAAGCCACACGCCAAACCATGCCCTGGGCGATCATCGTCGCCGGGTCGCTGATCGCGGTCATGACCTTCGGGCCACGCTCGGCGATGGGCTTTTTCCAGCTACCCATGCTGGCCGATACCGGCTGGGACCGCTCCACCTTCGGACTTGCCATGGCGTTTCAGAACCTGTTCTGGGGTCTAGGCCAGCCATTCTTCGGCGCCATCGCCGATAAATTCGGCACCGGCCGTGTGCTCGTGCTTTCCGGCTTTCTCTATGCGGCTGGCCTCATCTGCATGTCCTTCGGCACGTCGCCCTTCTGGCTGCATTTCGGTGGTGGCGTGCTTGTCGGGCTTGGCATTGCCGCTGGTTCATTCAGCGTCATTCTTTCGGCCTTCGCGCGGCATGTTACGCCGCAGCAACGCTCGCTTGCCTTCGGCATCGGCACCGCGGCGGGATCGGCGGGCATGTTCCTGTTTGCGCCAATCAGCCAGGGCCTGATTTCCACCTATGGCTGGTCGGACAGTCTCGTTTGGCTTGCCGTGATGATGATGCTGGTGCCACTGCTGGCCTATCCGATGCGCGGCAATTCCTCGTCCGGCAGCCAGTCGCAGACGCAATTCAAGCAGACGGCAGGCGAGGCGCTGAGAGAAGCGCTCGGCCACAAGAGCTATCTGCTTTTGACCACCGGCTTTTTCGTCTGCGGTTTTCAGGTGGCCTTCATCACCGCGCATTTTCCGGCCTATCTCGGCGATATCGGCATCGAACCCCGCTATGCGGTCATCGCCATGGCGCTGATCGGCTTCTTTAACATCATCGGATCGCTTGCCGCCGGCGTCATTGCCCAGCGTTACTCGAAACCCTATCTGCTGGCCTATATCTATATCGCCCGCTCAATCGCCGTTACAGCTTTCCTGCTTCTGCCGCAAACGCCGCTTTCGGTCATCATCTTCGCGGCCGTGATGGGCATCCTGTGGCTTTCCACAGTGCCGCCGACCAATGCGTTGGTGGCGATCATGTTCGGCACGCGCCATCTCGGGATGCTGGGTGGCGTCGTATTCCTGTCGCATCAGATCGGCTCGTTCCTCGGTGTCTGGCTCGGCGGCTTCCTTTACGACAAGCTCGGCTCCTACGATCTCGTCTGGTGGCTCGGCGTCGGCATGGGGATTTTTGCGGCCATCGTGCATTGGCCTATTCAGGAACGACCCGCACCTCGTCCAGCAATGGCCTGAGGCTATACCGCCTTATCGAGCGCAGGCAGCACCGCCTTGCGCTCCAGTGCCTTCAACGCCGCCTGCACGAAACCGTCGCGGGCGGCGTTTTCATTGAGGCCGCGTGGATCATAGACATGGCGGTGGAGAAAATGGCCGGTCAGGCGAAAGGCTGCCGCGAGGCTGTCGCGGTCGGCCGCCTTCGACTGACCTTCGCTCAGGAAAGCGGGAAGCGAAAGCATACGCGCCGCATAGGGCGCGCCCGCCGTACTACAGACCGCCCTGCCCGTTTTGGGCGATACATAGATGAGATCGGTGCGCAGGCCCGTTGCCGCGCATTCCGTGAGATCGAGACCGAAACCAAGATCGTTCAGCACCGCCAGCTCGAACCGTACGAACAATTCGCCAGCATCGACCGGATCATGGAGATTGTCGAGAATGACGTCGAGCGCCTGATAGAGATGCGGATGCGGGTCACGCTCCGGCAGAAGCCGCAGCAGCGCGCCCATGGCCTGCACGCCATACACGGCGGTTGCCGTTTCCATCAATTGCGCTGCCCGCAACTGCAAAGGCTCAATGCGGAATTCGCCGAGATGGTCGTCAAGCCGCGCCCGCCAGATCACATCCACCCGGTTTCCCGCCTGCAGCACCGGCTGCATGCTGCGGGAGCGCCCGCCGCGCACCATCCCCAGATGGCGGCCGCGCAAACGGGTCATCACCTCGGCGATGACGCTGGTCTCGCCATGACGCTTTACGCCGAGAATGATTGCCTCGTCCTGCCACTGCATGAAATCTGTCCGAATTCCGATTCAAGCCCGATCATAACCGATCTGACGGCGAAACGTTATTCTTTTACGGTGTCGCGCGCCGCAGCAACGAGCGTCGTCACGAAATCGGCGATTTCGTTTTCACCGAAAGGCTTGCCCAGCAGGGGCGCATGCACGAGATCTTCGGGGAAACCACTCGTGTCGCCATAACCGCTGACGAAACCGAAGGGAATTCCGTGATCGCGCAGGTGGCGGGCAAAATCGTAACTCTTGCCGTCGGAAAGGCTGACGTCGAGAAGCACGCAATCGGCGCCATCCCGCCCTAATGCGTCCTGTGCCTGCGCAAGTGTCGTCGCAATCGTGATGGTTTCAACGCCGATGGACTGGAGAACCGCCTCGACGTCAAGCGCCACCAGATATTCATCTTCAACGATGATGCAGCGTTGTGGCACCATGTTTCTTCTTCTTTCAACGTGAAGGGAACCAGACGGATTTGCGCCGCTGTCGCCAATGTGATTTTCAAGCGCCATGTCGACAGAGTTCGCAAATTACGGACCCAACGTCATTTAAAAAAGACATGTCGAAAAAAGATCAGATGAAGGGTCTTGGCCGCTTTTCATCGTTTTGCCAACCGGCAACATGGCTCAGTCCGGCATCGTCCAGCACCAGACAGCCCTTGTCCGTCCAGCGAATCAGACCGCGATCGACAAGCTTTCTCAAGGTCTTGTTGGTGTGGACGATGGAGAGGCCGAGCGTATCGGCAACGTGCTGCTGGGTTACCGGGATCGGCGTTTCACCCTGCACGAGATTAACCGCCTTTGCCTTGCTGTAAAGGAACGCGATGAGGTAGGCAGCACGCTCGATTGCTGTGCGTCGGCCGATGCTGAGCAAGTGGTTGTCGAGCATGCGCTCCTCGCTTGCTGCAATCCACGTCAGGTCATAGGCAAGGGTCGGATGATCGGTGAAGAGGTTGTTGAGTCGCGAGCGCTCGAAGACACACAGTGTCACCGGCGACAGCGCCTCCACCGAATGCTGCATTTCCCCCATGACCGTGCCCTGCAGGCCGACTAGATCGCCTGGCATGACATAATTGAGGATCTGCCGCCTGCCGTCTTCCAGTGTTTTATAACGGAAAGCCCAGCCTTGAAGGACAGTGTAGAGATGGGCGCTGTGCGACCCTTCCATCAAAATGACGGAACCGCTTTCGACCGCCAGTTCCCCTGTCTTGAAACGGGAGACGAAATCCAGTTCGGAAGAGGAAAAGTCCCTGAAATGCGGCAGGTCGCGCAAGGGACAGTGCTGACACGGGGTGGTGGAAATTCCGTTCGGTTTTTTTGGCGACATGAATATCCATCATCGAAAAAAAGGTTGCGCCCAATCGTTTTGGAACAACCCACCCGAATGCATTCGGTTCCCGATAAAAGGTTGAAGATATTCAGAATGTTCGTTGTGTGCCGTTCCGTTTCCGGCCGGCACATCCACATTCCTGTGCCTGTCACAGGAATGTGGGAGGAACCGGATGTGCCTTATCCCCGCGGAAATTCCAGGCCCATTTCGCGGAAACGTTCGGGGTCGTCGCCCCAGTTTTCGCGAACCTTGACGAACAGGAAGAGGTGGACCGGCTGTTCGAGGATTTCAGACAGTTCCTTGCGCGAGGCGGTGGAGATCGCCTTGATCGCGTCGCCGTTCTTGCCGAGAGCGATCTTCTTCTGGCTGTCGCGCTCGACATAGATCACCTGCTCGATGCGCACGGAGCCGTCCTTGCGCTCTTCCCACTTCTCCGTCTCGACATGCGAGGCGTAGGGAAGCTCCTGATGCAGACGCAGGAACAGCTTCTCGCGGGTGATTTCGGCGGCGAGCTGGCGCATCGGCAGATCGGAAATCTGGTCTTCCGGATAATACCACGGACCTTCCGGCAGGGTATCGACCAGATAATCCATCAGGTCTTCGCAGCCCGAACCGTTGGTGGCCGAAATCATGAAGGTCCGGTCGAAGGTCACGTGCTCATTGGCGGCGGCAGCAAGCTTCAGCAGGTCTTCGCGCTTCACCTGGTCGATCTTGTTGAGGCAGAGGATTTTCTTCTGCGGAACATCCTTCAGCCCCTCGAGAATCGCTTCCGCGTCACCCTTCAGGCCGCGTTCGCTGTCGATCAGCAGCAGGATGAGATCCGCATCCTTCGCTCCGCCCCAGGCCGAGGTGACCATGGCGCGGTCGAGCCTGCGGCGCGGCTTGAAGATGCCGGGCGTGTCCATGAAAACAATCTGCGCATTTTTGTGAATGGCGATGCCGCGCATCACCGCGCGCGTCGTCTGTACCTTGTGGCTGACGATCGAAACTTTTGCACCCACCAACCTGTTGACCAGCGTCGACTTGCCGGCATTGGTCGGGCCGATGAGGGCCACGAAGCCGGAGCGGGTCGGAAGGGCGATGTCTTCGCCGGCAACGGCGGGGTTTTCGTGATCGGTCATGATATCCATTCAAGGTCTGAGGTATTCAACATGCGGCCATAAGGCTCGCCATGCGCTCGATTTTAGCGCCACTATCTTTCGGGCGCTCAGTTCTAGGTGGAGCTTTTCTGCCAGACGCCTTCGCGTTCCAGCAATCTGGTTGCTGCCACCTGTTCGGCTGCGCGCTTGGAACGCTCGACGCCGGTTTCCGGCTTTACGCCGGGAATTTCCACCGTCACGGTGAAGCTGGGATCGTGATCCGGTCCGGAGCGATCGTCAACCCGATAAGCGGGCGTAACCGCAAATCTGGCATGCGCCCATTCCTGCAATTCAGTCTTGGCATCGCGCCGTCCGGCATCCACGCGCGTTGCGCGGCCCTGCCAGTATTTCAGAATGAACTTGCGGGATGCCTCCAGACCACCATCCAGATAGAGAGTGGCGATCAGGCTTTCGACCACATCGGCGCGCACGTTCAGCATCGCCTTGCCGGTCAGCTTCTTCACATCCGATCCGGTGCGAATGAAATTATGCAGGCCCATTTCGTCGCCGATAGCGGCGCAGGATTCGGCGCTGACAAGCTGGTTGAGGCGAACAGAAAGCTCACCTTCGCTGGCGTTGCGGAAGGTGGAGAACAACAGCTCGGCAACACAAAGGCCGAGAACGCGGTCGCCCAAAAACTCCAGCCGCTCGTAATTGCCCGCCGCAGCGGAACGGGCACTCGCATGGGTCAAGGCCCGGTCGAGCCGGGCCTTTTCCTTGAATTCATATCCGATCAACGCTTCGAGACGGGAAATCTCCGCAATCGACAGCGGCTTGGTCTTGCTCATCCCACAACCTTGAAGAGACGGTCCCAGCGCATGTTGGACGGCCAGTCCCAAATGCGGCTGAACGGCGTGTCATTGCCCAGCGAGAAGAAGATGACGCTGGCGCGGCCGATCAGGTTTTCTTCCGGCACGAAACCGACATCGAAACGGCTGTCGAGCGAGTTGTCGCGATTATCGCCCATCATGAAATAATGGCCTTCCGGCACCAGGAATTCGCGAGTGTTGTCGCCGCGCGAATCGGGCGACTGGTCGAGCGTGTCGAAGGTGACGCCATTATCGAGCGTTTCGCGGAACACCGGTACATTGGCGCCCGGATCGGCACGGTAATCGGAGGTGAAGGTGCCATCAGGCTGCTTCGGAACCGGCTGGCCGTTGATGAACAGCACGCCGTTCGTCACCTGGATGCGGTCACCGGGCAAGCCGACAAGACGCTTGATGTAATCGACTTCAGGATTGGGCGGCAGGCGGAAGACCACGACATCGCCACGCTTGGGCTTGCTGAATTCGAGGATACGGCCGGAAAACAGGTTCGGCGAAAAGGGCAGCGAATATTTCGAATAGCCGTAGGAGAACTTGTTGACGAAAAGATAGTCGCCTACCAGCAGCGTCGGCATCATCGAACCTGAAGGGATCGTGAAGGGCTGAAACAGCACGGTGCGGATGACCATGGCCAGCAGCAGCGCCTGAATGATGACCTTGACGTTTTCCCAGAGGGCGTTCTGCTTCTTTTCAGCTTTTTCGGACACTTAAAGACCTGCCTGATTGTTTACCGGTTCCTGCGATTTGACGGAGGCGTCCGGGCCGTTGTTGCTCGCGACTGCGGCGGGGTGAAGCAATTTTTCACGCAGCCAGCGACGCTTTCATATTTCTGCGACTTCTCTAGAACCTTTCCAGCCGGAAGGGAAGCGCTTCTGTCATACGCCTGCAAATAGGCCGCCAATGCGGCAGCCGCCGGTCTCAGTCGCTCACGGGAAGCGCCTCGATAATCACAAATGCCTGAGCGTAAGGGTAATCGTCCGTGATGGTCAGATGGATATTGGCGCGGTGACCGGCGGGCAGCATGGCCGCCAGCCTTTCTGCGGCACCGTTGGTGAGCGCCATGGTCGGCTTGCCGCCCGGCAGATTGACGACCCCCATGTCCTTCCAGAAAACGCCGTTCGCAAGGCCGGTTCCGAGCGCCTTTGAACAGGCTTCCTTGGCGGCGAAACGCTTGGCGTAGGATGCCGCGCGGTTCTTGCGGCCATCGGACTTGGCGCGCTCGATATCGGTGAAACAGCGGTGCGTGAAACGTTCACCGAAACGGGTGAGCGAATGTTCGACGCGGCGGATATCGATCAGGTCGCTGCCCAATCCAAGGATCATTTCAACATCTCCAGAGACGCGTTTTTATTGGCGGCGCGATGCGCGAGATTTTCCATCTTGCGGCGCTGGAAACCGCTGATGAGGCTGTAGACGGTGATATAGGCGATCACCGCGCTCACGGCCGCGGGCAGAAGCGCACCGACGGTCATGGGTTCCAGCACCGGCCTCCATATCTGTCGGAATTCGAGGTGGCTGAACAGCGCAACGAAATCCACATGCGCAACCCCAGCCTCCTTCTGTCGTCCGAGCAGGAAATGCCCGAGTTCCCAGGTGGACGCCCAGATGAACGGAAATGTCAGGGGATTGGCGAAGGTGGTGCCGAGTGCTGCCGCAACGAGATTGACGCGCATGAGGAAACCGAGCGCCATGGCGATAATGATATGCACGCCGAGAAACGGTGTCCACGCCACGCCGATACCGAGCGCGACACCGGCGGCAATCGAATGCGGAGACGCAGACAACCGCAGGAGACGCAGCTTCATATAGCGCAGCGAACGGGTAAAACCCGTGCGCGGCCAAAAGAGGTCACGAATCTTCTCTGAAAAACCAACGGGTTCACGGCGGCGAAACGGCATGAGGGCAGTCTATTTCATCGCCCCGGCTGAGCCAAGAGCATCGTATACGACACGGGGATTTCTTTTGCAGGCATATTTTCCCCGTCATTCCGGCTTTTAGCTGGAATTCCGCCCACATCCCGTGGCATCACCAGAGAATACGAACCTTGCCGAACACTCTGACGTCATCCTCAGGCTTGTCCCGAGGATTTGCAACCGATTGATTGAATGCAAGGCTATCAGATCCCTGGGACGAGCCAAGGATGACGTCGAGGAAACAAGCACCTCTCGCCGTCAAATTCGTTTCAAAAGCAGCATGTCCTATCATTTAGACCGGACAGCGGTGAACGCCCGTTTGTAGCGCGCATTCACACAGCCTTACGAGACACGAGAAGGAGCTGACCGACAACGGCCACCACCTTCCAAGTCCCATACGCATGGCGAACGGCTGCCATGCGCTGAGTGCATTACCGGCGGAACAGGCCGCGGTCGATTTCGCGCTGGCGGAACTCGAGGTCGACATTCGACACGGAGCCGCTGAGATATTCGAATTCGCGTTCCTGGGTCGTCTTGCCACGAACTGCACGGGCGATCTTGCGAAGCGGAGTAAACATGATTTCATGTCCTTTCAGTTTGGAAATGGCGTTTCTCATCGGGGTAGGACCACCGGCACGCCGCGTTTTCCGTTTTCAATTTCTGAAAGGAAGATAGTCGCAAACCACATGCGCGACCAGAGACAGTAAAAGGCCGCTGCCATGCATCCAGTGCATAACAGCGGCCTTTTGGAATGTGCGAATGATCAAAAATGCCTCAATCGAAGGCACGTTTGACCGTGGATACGCAATCGAGGTCTTTCAGCTGCGACAGCAGCTGGTTGAGTTGCCGCAAATCCCAGACTTCGACATCCAGCGCCAGTTCGGAAAAATCCGTGCCGATGCGGACCATATTCAGAGCGCGTATGTTGACATCCAGTGTCGCGATCGATTGCGCCACGGAGGCGAGCGTGCCGGGTTCGTTCAGCGCGTTGATCATCACCCGCGCCATGAAGCGCGACTTGTTCGCCTCATCAAGATCCCAGCGGACATCAATCCAGCGCTCCGGCTCATCGTCGAAACGCTGCAGCGCCGGCGCCTGAATGGGATAGATGGTGATGCCCTTGCCTTTTTCCATGATGCCGACGATGCGATCGCCCGGAACGGCGCCGGCGGCACCGAAATGCACATCGACATTGCCGGAAAGGCCACGGATGGGCAGCGGGTCCGGTCCATCGAGCATTTCGGCTGCGCCATCGTCTTCCAGAACGGAGCGCGACTTTCCGGGGATCTTGAAGACCATACCGGAAGCGCTGCGCATGTTGAACCAGCCGTCGTCGCCGGTCATCTTCACCGTCACGCGCTCGTCCTGATAATCCGGATAGACTGCACGCAGCACGTCGAGCGAGGAGACCTCGCCGCGCCCGACGGCGGCGATAGCGTCTTCCACATCCTTCTGCGCCAGACGATGCAGCACAGGTTTCAGCGCGTCACGCGAGAAGGCCTTGCCGGCACGTTCGAAAGTGCGCTCCAGAATACGGTAACCGAGACCCGAATATTGCTTGCGAATGGCCATGCGCGTGGCGCGGCGGATGGCCGAGCGGGCCTTGCCCGTCACCACCACCTCTTCCCATGCAGCGGGCGGAACCTGCACGCCGGAGCGGATGATCTCCACCTCGTCGCCGTTGTTGAGCCGGGTCACAAGCGGCATGATCCGGCCGTTGATCTTGGCGCCAACTGTGGTGTCGCCGATATTGGTGTGCACCGCATAGGCGAAATCGATGGGCGTCGCGCCACGCGGCAGCGCAATCAGCTTGCCCTTGGGTGTGAAGCAGAACACCTGGTCCTGGAACAGTTCCAGCTTGGTATGTTCGAGGAATTCTTCCGGGCTGTCGCCTTCTGCCAGCGATTCGATGGTGTGGCGCAGCCAGGAATAGGCGTTGCTCTCCGGCGAGAGCAGATCGCCCTCCCCGTTTTCGCCGTCCTTATAAAGCGCATGGGCGGCAATGCCGAATTCGGCGATTTCGTGCATGCGCTTGGTGCGCAGCTGCAACTCAATACGCTGGCGCGAAGGGCCAACGATCGTGGTGTGGATGGAACGATAGTCGTTCTGCTTCGGCGTGGAGATATAGTCCTTGAAGCGGCCGGGTACCACGCGCCAGCGGGTGTGGACAATGCCGAGCGCCCGGTAGCAGGAAGGAATATCGTCCACCAGAATGCGGAAGCCGTAGACGTCGGACAGTTGCTCGAAAGAGAGCGATTTCGACTGCATCTTTCGGAACACCGAATAGGGCTTCTTCTGACGCCCCTTGACGCTGGCGCCGAGAAGGCCATTCGCCACGAGTAGCTCGCGCAGCTCGTCCTCGATCTTCTTGATGAGCCCTTCGTTGCGCGTTTCGAGTTCCTGAAGGCGGTTGGTCACCGTCTCATAGGCTTCCGGATTGAGGTAACGGAAGGACAGGTCCTCCAGCTCGTCGCGCATGTCCTGCATGCCCATGCGGCCCGCGAGCGGCGCATAGATTTCCATGGTTTCTTCGGAAATGCGGCTGCGTTTGTCCGCTGGCATATATTCCATGGTGCGCATGTTGTGCAGGCGGTCGGCCAGCTTCACCAGAAGAACGCGCACGTCGTCGGAAATGGCAAGCAGCAGCTTGCGCAGGTTTTCGGCCTGTTTGGCCTTGCGCGTGACGAGATCGAGTTTCTTGAGCTTGGTCAGCCCCTCCACCAGTCTGCCGATATCCTCGCCGAACAGCTCGTCGATTTCAGCGCGGGTAGCGGTGGTGTCCTCGATCGTATCGTGCAGCAGCGCCACAGCGATGGTCGATTCGTCAAGATGCATTTCCGTCAGGATGGCGGCAACTTCCAGCGGATGCGAGATATAGGGGTCGCCATTGGCCCGCTTTTGCTGGCCATGTTTCTGCATTGCATAAACATAGGCCTTGTTCAGCAGGGCCTCATTCGCATCCGGTTTATATTTTTGAACCCGCTCAACGAGTTCGTATTGCCGCATCATGCGATATTCCACAAAAAGAAAGCGCGCCAACCTTGGGGTCGGCGCACAATGCTGCATCAATAGGGATCAGATTATGACGGCAAATATTGACAGACGGTAACCACCGCCTGCCAATGGCGTCATAAAGTCAGATCAATAGTCGTCATTTTTTTCCGGCGGCACAAGGCCTTCGATACCGGCCAGCAGTTCTTCTTCCGACATCTGGTCGAAAGTAACGGTTTCCGGCTGGTCGTCCTCTTCGCCATCGGCAGTAGCGGAGGCTGCCAGCGTAACCGGATCGGGCTCGGGCTCGTCCACTTCCACATGCTTCTGCAGCGAATGGATGAGATCTTCCTTGAGGTCGTCGGGCGAGAGCATCTCGTCGGCGATTTCGCGCAGAGCGACGACCGGGTTCTTGTCGTTATCGCGGTCAACCGTGATGGACGAGCCCTGGGAAATCTGGCGCGCACGGTGGCTGGCGAGAAGGACCAGCTCGAAACGGTTGTCTACTTTATCAATGCAATCTTCAACTGTGACGCGGGCCATTGCCTGTCCTTTGCGAGTCGTAATGTCGTGGATCAGAGCGCCGTGCTTTCTTGAGGATGCACAAGGGATGCTCTAACCTATTGAATCTGCGCTTCGTGCCTTGCGAAAAACGCTTTGGATTCCTCGCGACGAAGCCTTCCAGCTTCCGATACAGCCATTGGCCGCGGAATTCAAGTTTTTCCTGTCTTTGGCGTCTTTTGGCACCTTATTGCCCTTGTTTGGCGTCTGATGAACAAAATGTCTAGAAGAATTGTCTTGGAATACGGGTGAAGTTACCTTACTTAAAACGCAACGGCGCTACGCAAAATTCGTTGATACGACATGATTTTTCGCATTTGCGACCGGAAATAAAAGCCAGATAATGGCCTTTCCAAAAAAGGAATGGGATGGAATGTTCGATCCACGGGAGAAAATTGCGCTCTTTATAGATGGAGCCAATCTTTATGCAGCATCTAAAAGCCTGGGGTTCGATATCGACTATCGCAAGCTTCTTAAGGCGTTTCAGAAGCGCGGATACCTGCTGCGCGCCTACTATTACACCGCATTGATCGAGGATCAGGAATATTCCTCGATCCGCCCTCTGATCGACTGGCTGGATTATAACGGCTACAAGGTCGTGACGAAGCCGGCGAAGGAATTCACCGACGCGCTCGGTCGCCGCAAGATCAAAGGCAACATGGATATCGAACTTGCTGTCGATGCCATGGAACAGTCAGAGACCGTCGATCATCTGGTTCTGTTTTCCGGTGACGGCGATTTCACCAAGCTGGTGGACGCGCTTCAGCGCAAGGGCCGCAAGGTTTCCGTGGTGTCCACCATGGCAACGCAGCCAGCAATGATCGCCGACGATCTGCGCAGGCAGGCAGATCACTTCATTGATCTCATGACCTTGAAGGCCGAAATCGGGCGTGACCCGAACGAGCGCCCTGCCCGGCACGTCGAAAGCCCCGAAACGATCTGATCCCGGTTTTTAAGCCGCCGACCTAATGACAACGCGTCCGTCTGCAAGGCGGGCGCGTTTTTGTTTGGCGCCACAACCGTGTATTCCTGCCGGAAAATTCCTCTTAAAATTAACAAACATCAAATTCGGCCAGTCAAAATTATATCTTGGTTAATTTTAGACGTGTCTAAATCACCCAACGGCACCAACGACATGATTTCGGTGTCAAATCAGGATGTTCAGACATGCATGGCCAAGTAAAAACCAATCAACAACTCGACGAAAGACTTAATTTTCTGGGGCTTGGCCAGGAGCAACGGCAAAACCTTTCGGACATGAAGGGCGTCATTACAGGCTCTCTCGACGCCTCTCTCGACCGTTTTTATGCGAAGGCGCGCTCCGTGCCGGAAACGGCGAAGTTCTTTGCAAGCGAAGCACATGTCCAGCATGCAAAAGGCATGCAGATGAAACACTGGGCAAGAATTGCCTCCGGCGCCTTCAACTCGGACTATACCGATGCCGTGACGGCCATCGGCCGTACCCATGCAAGGCTGGGGCTGGAGCCGAGATGGTATATTGGCGGTTACGCGCTGATGCTTGATGGCATCGTCAAAGCCGTTATCAATTCGGAACTGAAGGGCCTTTTCCAGGAAAAGAAGGCCAAGAAGCTGAACGACGCCCTGACGGTAACGATCAAGGCCGCCCTTCTCGACATGGACTATTCGATCTCCGTCTACCTCGACGTGCTTGCCGCCGAGCGGCTGAAGGTCGAGGAACAACAGGCGCAGATGAAGAAGGAGCAGGAGCACGTTCTCGAACTGCTCAACAACGCCCTGAACAAGCTGGCGAATGGCGACCTCACCTCCAGCATCAATGAAAAGACTGCACCGCAATTCGAGGGGCTGATTGCCAATTTCAACGCTGCGGTCGGCAATCTCGCGGGTGCATTCTCGCAGATCGTCGAGGAAGCCAACAAGATATCAGGCAATACGCGCGAACTGACATCGGCTACCGACGACATGGCCCGCAGAACGGAGCAGCAGGCAGCAGCCCTTGAGGAAACCGCCGCCGCCGTGGAGGAAATCACCACCATTTCCAAGCTTTCGGCGCAGCGCTCCGAAGAAGCCAAGGCCATCGTCGAAAGCTCGGCCGCCGAAGCGGCGCGGTCACGGGATGTGGTGACGGAAGCGGTAAAAGCGATGGGAGCCATCGAGGAATCGTCGCAGAAGATCACCCAGATCATTTCCGTCATCGACGAGATTTCGTTCCAGACGAACCTTCTGGCGCTGAATGCCGGTGTGGAAGCCGCGCGTGCCGGTGAAGCTGGCAAAGGTTTTGCCGTCGTCGCCCAGGAAGTGCGCGAGTTGGCACAGCGTTCAGCCAACGCCGCGAAGGAGATCAAGACCCTCATCACCAAATCCTCGGAGGATGTGATGCAGGGCGTATCGCTGGTCAATAAAACCGGGCAATCGCTGAATACGATCGGCAACAAGGTGGATCATATTCAGGAACATATCACCTCGCTGACCAAGGCGGCCCAGGAGCAGTCCGTCGGCATTCAGGAAATCAGCGCCGCAATCAACAGCATGGACAATCTGACCCAGAAGAATGCGGCCATGGTGGAAGAAACCAACGCGGCCACACACAATCTGAGCGATGTGAGCGCCAATCTGGCGGCACTGGTCAGCCGGTTCAGCGTCTCGGCGTCCACCTCCTATGTGGAGCGGACTTACAGGGCGGCGTGAGAGCTGTCTATTCAAGAGGCGAAAGCATCCCCGCTCTCATTCCTGTGCTTGTCACAGCAATCTAGCCAGCCTAAGTCCTTGGGCTGAAAAGAACTCTCTCGCCGCGCAGACGCGCGGCGGCTTGATTCCTGCGACAAGTGCAGGAATGAGGGATGAGCTCTAGGCGTTGTTGCCCTTCAACAGCCGCGACTTCTGCCGGTTCCAGTCGCGTTCCTTCTCCGTCTCGCGCTTGTCGTGCAGCTTCTTGCCCTTGGCCAGTGCCAGTTCCAGCTTCGCACGGCCCTTTTCATTGAAATAGACCTTCAGCGGCACCAGCGTCATGCCTTCACGATTGATGCCGGCGCGCAGACGGTTGATCTCGCGCTTGTTCAGCAGCAACTTGCGACGGCGGCGCGGCTCGTGGTTGAAGCGGTTGGCCTGCAGATATTCCGGCAGGTGGGAATTGATGAGCCAGATTTCATCGCCCTCGTCCGATGCGTAGGATTCGGCGATGTTCGCCTTGCCTTCGCGCAGCGCCTTGACCTCGGTGCCGGTCAGCACCAAACCCGCCTCATAGGTGTCGATGATTTCGTAGTTGAAACGAGCCTTGCGGTTTTCCGCAACGATCTTGTTCACCACGCGCTGGCTGCCTTTGGGGGCCATGATATTTCAATCCCTTGTTTTTCTTATTGCGCCTGCGGCTTGTCCGCCACGAGCGGTTTTCACGTTTCTATTTAGTATCGTCGTTACGAAAAGAAAAGGCGCGCGAAACGGCTTCTGTCGCGAAGCAGTCCCATTGCGCGCCTTTCGGGTTTCAGGTGTCCGTCAGTTCATCAGGCCGGCATGCTTCAGCGCCGCGTCGATTGCCGCTTCCGTTGCCGGTTCCAGCGTGCTCATCAACGGCGAGCGGACCTTGCGGTTACCGCCACGGGTCTTTGAAAGCGCATATTTTGTGCCGCAGACACCAGGTTCCATGAAGATGGCCCGGTGCAGCGGCATCAGGCGGTCCTGATACTCCAGCGCCTTGGCGTAGTCGCCTGCAAGCATGGCCGCCTGGAATTCGGAACAGAGGCGTGGCGCAACATTGGCGCTGACCGAAATGCAGCCGACGCCGCCATGGGCGTTGAAGCCGAGCGCCGTGCCATCTTCGCCGGACAGTTGGATGAAATCCTTGCCGCAGGAAATCCGCTGTTCGGAGACGCGGTCGAGCTTGCCCGTCGCATCCTTGACGCCGACGATGTTCTTGTGCGCCTTCACAAGCGCACCCATGGTTTCCGGCGACATATCCACCACCGAACGCGGCGGGATGTTATAGATGACGATCGGCAGTTTCACTGCTTCCGCAACTGCGGAAAAATGGGCGAAAAGCCCCTTCTGCGTCGGCTTGTTGTAATAGGGGGTGACCACCAGCAGCGCATCCGCGCCGGCATCCTGCGCGTGCAGGGCAAGTTCGATCGCTTCATCGGTATTGTTGGAGCCAGCGCCCGCGATGACCGGAACCCGTTTCGCCGCTACCTCGATGCACAGCTCGACCACACGTTTGTGCTCGTCATGGGACAGGGTTGGAGATTCCCCCGTCGTGCCCACAGGCACAAGTCCGTTGCTGCCTTCGGCAATCTGCCATTCCACATGGGCGGCAAATGCCTGTTCGTCCACGGCACCATTGTCCGTGAACGGGGTAATGAGGGCGGGAATTGATCCCTTGAACATACAAAGCTCCTGGCGCCGAGCCGGTTCATGCTTCGGCCGCATTCGATGGTTAAAACCGGCACACATTAGTGCCAGCCCTTGGCGCCGACAAGCGCAAAGGCAGCCTATTTTGTCCGAAATTGTCGGAAGTGTGACAGTCGCGGAAGCTCACGCGGCAGGCAAAAAACGAGGCGGTAGAATTTTACGCCGCTCGCAGACCGGTGAATTAAAGTTGATTGGAGTGCCGAGCGGAAAGTAAGGTTTCGTTAAGCACAGTCTCCGTAGATTCCAGAGTGGGATCTGAGGCGAAACTCATAGGTGCAACGCACTGGCGCATTTCGCAATCCCGCTGCAATGAAACGACAATACAAGAAGGTCGATTGTTTCCGTCCAGTGATGAAGAGCGGTATGAAAAAGACAGTTTGGGGATTAATGGCGGCAGGTCTTGCCGCGACCGTTTGGAACGCGCTGGCCGGCCCCGTGCCGGAAGCTGCCGTGCCGCTTCCCTATGTGAAGCCGAATGCGCCTGCTGTTCCCGCCTTCATGCCGGCCTCGCCCGAAATTACCGGCGCCATACCACGCCTTAACCGGCCTGACGATGCAAGCCAGCTTAAAGCGGGACTGGATGCGCTTTCCAGCCGCGACACGACACGCGCCATCGCCCTTCGCAACGCCATGCAGACAGGCAGTCTCGACCGGCATATTCTTACCTGGGCGATTGCCATTTCCGGGCAGAAGGACGTGCCTTTCGCCGAAATCACTACAGCCCAGAGCGAACTGGCGGGGTGGCCGGGTGCGGCGACGCTGCGCGCCAATTCCGAAAAGGCGCTTTACCGCGAAAATCCACCGGCACCCCAGGTGCTTGCCGCTTTTGGCAGCGGCCGGCCGGAAACAGCCGAGGGCACCGTTGTGCTGGCCAAGGCCCTCACCTCTTCCGGCAAGGCTTTGGAAGCACAACGCCTCATTCGCAAGCTCTGGGTGAGCGAAGGCATGGACAAGGACATGGAAGACCGTGTTCTTGCCGAGTTCCCCACTTATCTGACGCCCGCCGACCACAAGGCGCGGATGGATTATCTGATGTATCGCAGCCGAATCGGCCAGGCGAAACGTTTCGGTGATCTCGGCAAGGCGCAGTCGCTCTACAATGCCTGGGCCGCCGTGCTGCAGCGCTCAGGCAATGCCGTAGCGCTGCTGGGCAAGGTCGACGCCAACTTGCGCAGCGACCCTGCTTTTCTCTTCGCGCGCATCGAAAATCTCCGCAACCAGCAGAAATATCCGGAAGCCGCAGCACTTTTAAAGCAGGCGCCGAAGGACACGGCAAAACTCGTCAATCCCGGCGAATGGTGGAACGAGCGGCGAATCATCGCGCGCGGCGTCGCCGATCTCGGCGATTTTGCCGAGGCCTATCGCATCGTCGCCAATCATTCGGCCACATCAGCCGTCGATGTTGCCGATGCGGAATTCCATGCCGGCTGGTATGCGTTGCGGGCACTGCGCGATCCCGCCACGGCCTCACGCCACTTCAACACCCTTTTGCAGACCTCGAACCGGCCACTTTCCGCCTCACGGGCCTATTATTGGCTTGGGCGGGCGGCGGAAGTGGGCGGGCCGGGCAATGCCCGCGATTTCTTCACCAAGGCGGCTGCCCATTCCGGCACCTTTTACGGCCAGCTTGCCGCCGCACGAATCGATGCAAAGACGCTGAACGTCACATACCCTGCTCCGAGCGCTGCCGACCGTGAACGATTTGCCGGCCGCGAAGCCGTGCGGGCCATCGACAGGCTGGAAGCCGCAGGCTACGGCTGGCGGGCCGACAGCCTCTACAGGTCATTGGCAGATCAGCTCGACAGCCCGGGCGAGCTTGCCATTCTGGCAGCAAGGGCGGAGGGCAACGGCAACCATCAGGTATCACTGCAAATCGGCAAGACGGCCTTCAGCCGCGGCATCGACGCGGCCGCCCTTGCCTATCCGCTCGGTGTCATTCCCGCCAGTGCCAATATTGCCGGCTCCGGCAAGGCGCTTGCCTATGCCATCGCCCGGCAGGAAAGCGCCTTCAACCCGGCCGCCGTCTCCGCTGCCAATGCCCGCGGACTACTGCAATTGTTGCCGGGAACCGCCAAGGGCGTGGCCGGGCGCCACGGCTTGCCCTACACTCAGGCGATGCTGACCAGCGACGCCGGATATAACGCCACGCTCGGCGCACATTATCTCGGCGAACAGATCGACAGTTTCGGCGGCTCCTACATCCTCACCTTCATCGCCTATAATGCCGGCCCGAAACGCGTGCCGGAATGGATCGCCCGCTATGGCGACCCCCGCGGCAAGCCTATCGACGATGTCGTGGACTGGATCGAGCGCATCCCCTTCCCCGAAACCCGCAATTACGTGCAGCGGGTGATGGAGAATTATCAGGTCTACAAGACGAGGCTGGGGCAACAGGCTGATATTGTCGATGACCTGCGTCATGGGCGGGCGGGATAGAAGACCGGTTCATCAGTTGACTACTGTCAAAATATCGAAGCACCGGCAGGCCCGGTGCTTTTTTTGTTTTCAGGATTTACCGCACTCAAACGAAAAAGCCCGGCTCGAGAGCCGGGCTTTCCATCACTGACAATGTCAGATCAGATTAGAACGAACGCTGAAGGCGAACGAAGCCGGTGACCTGATCGTCAGCGCCATCTTCGTCGTAGTAGTTTGCGGTAACCTTGGTGCTCAGACCTTCGGTGATCTTGTAGTCAACCGTCAGACCAGCGGTCCAGGCATCACGGTCACCAACGAAGTCACCATCAACCGGGTTGACGTCGAGCTTGCTCAGATATTCGAAGCCGGGCGTGATGGTCAGGCGGTCGGTAGCCTTAACAGCATACTCAACAGCAACAGCCCATTCAGACTTTGCGTAGTAAGCGTTGTCACCCGAAGCCCATACACCTGCGAGGCCGAACGTGCCCGGACCAACGTCTGCGAACAGGATGCCGCGCACCGCAACGTTCTCGGCATCGAAGTCGTAGCTGGCAATCAAGTTGGCAGAAACTGCGCCGAACTTGCCGCCGATCATGCCACCGATACCTACGTTGTTATCCGGATCGTAACGAAACTGACCGAACTGGCCTTCAAGCTCGTCAACCGAGATAGCAGCCTGGAAAGAACCTGCATCATAGGTGTACTTGATCGAGTTGAACAGGGTGTTCGTGGACAGAATGTCGGTTTCGCCATTCAGATCGTCGTCCCACCAGCTGTAGAACTTACCGACCTTCAGGCCGCCGAGTTCGATGAAGGCCTGGTCAACGAAAACGCTGGAACCAGAAGCGGTACCGTTGTCGGCATTGCCACGGAAGCCGATGAAGCCACGCAGAGCGCCGAGTTCGGTGTCGGTGCGTGTGTCGATTTCGAACTGAGCGCGCGTGAACGAATCCCAGTCAGACGTGCCGCCAGCAGCGGTGCCTGCGCTTGAACCGTTACCACGATTAAAGTCGGTCTGGAAACGGATGTAACCGCCGAACTTCAGGCAGGTTTCGGTGCCTGGGATGTAGAAGAAGCCGGTGCCGAAAGCGTCGCAAACGCGAACGTATTCCAGGGGCTCAGGCTCAGCAGCGACGATAGCGTCGGCAGCGTGAGCGCCGGATACTGCTGCGAGAGCCGCAGCG
>Ga0160467_100047_pt1 | contig 184978 bp, 161 predicted proteins | sample HID1972I_E11MG_FD_108221 | JGI IMG/M metagenome (GOLD analysis project Ga0160467, IMG submission 108221) | Enriched pill bug-associated microbial communities from UW Madison campus, WI, USA - HID1972I_E11 MG | ecosystem: Host-associated > Arthropoda: Insects > Digestive system > Unclassified ... | reverse complement strand
CAAACAGACAAAAGGAAGCATCCGGGCATCCACCGAATTCGGTTTGAGCAGTTCGGCTGCTGCGGTGATCCGCCGGGCTTTTGAGCCGGCTTATATCCACCGGGATGGAGAAGCGGTTAGCCGTAGTACCCGGCAGGTGTACCGGAGCCTGCGTAACAGCCTGACAGGCAGTATAGGTCAGCGTGATCTGCATGATGCTAATCTGTAGGATCTGGTGGGAATGGACTTTAACGGCTCGAGCAAGCTTTCAGAAGTGCTGCAGATCAGCCACAGCGTATGCAGGGATGCAGAGGGTAATCTGGAAGTAACATTGGGCAGGTTCAACCCCAGGGAAGATGTAAAAAAAGCTGCAGGATATCCGAAAAGGGCATCCCGTTACCGGATACGGCTAATGGCGGTAGCCTTCGATTTCAGGCAGGAGTACCTGGAGTATCTGGATATAAAGGATTTGGATTTGCACCAGACAGAGATTATGGAGGCGCAAACCATCAGTCTGAACGCCCAGGCAGATCCGAGCTGCATCGTGATGCTGAGCATGTCGCTGCTGATGTATGATCAGGTAGGTCACACCGGAGAATATATCCTGCTGAACAACAAAGGCTTCAGTCCCTGCGCCATCATCGCAGCTTATCAATCTGAACAACCGGCACCAAATACGGCAAATCCCATCAGCCTCAGCATAGAAGCTTATCCCGATCGCTACATGAAGATGCAGGAAATGGGCTACGACGGTAACCGATTGTTAAAGGAGCTGCATCGAAAATATAAGGTAAAACCTGAGGAAATACCTCGGAAAGGAACGAAGGTTCGTTCTTGTCAATTGCCTGAACTTGGTAAGAGGCAGTCCTTTAAAGATTATAGACAGTAGCAGCAACCGAATATATCAGGCAGCTGTTGGCGTTTACTATATTTGTTGGGTGGATATGCTTTTAAGTCATCATTGAAATGAACAAACGAACAATAGCTGAAGTTAATGACTGGAGTAAGTTTAAGCATCTCTTTAAACGTCAGGAAATAGCTGCCAAAACAATGCTTTTACGTGAGGGAGAAATTTCAAAAAATGCTTACCTCGTAGAGAGAGGTTGCTTACGAACCTGGTTTAATAATGATGGAAAGGACATAACCACCCAGTTTTTCTTCGAGGGAGACAGTGTTTCATCCATCGAAAGTTTCAGAACAAATCAACCAAGCCTTTTTAGCATTGAGAGTATAGAGCCTTGTATTATACAGACTATCTCCAAGAAAGATTTTCAGTTTGTATTAGATAATTCTTCAAGCATAAGAACAGAGCTGGAGGAGCATATCTTTAAGAGATTCATCCATTGTCAGAAACTACTGCTTTCTCATATTAAGGAAAGTCCCCAAAAACGTTATGAAGATATATTAAACCAACGTCCAGACATTATCATGCGTATTCCCCAGCATTATATCGCCTCGTATTTAGGAATTACAAAGGTTCATCTTAGTCGCATAAAAAGTAAGTTAGTGAGGAAGGAATAACCTGTGGCATTTGATAACAAATGTTATCGTTAACCGCAATCTGCCAGTTTAATTTTGCTCCATATAAATTAATCAGTATGAGAGTGGTAATTGTATTTAATCATCCTTATGAGGGGAGTTATGGAAGCGCAGTTCTAGATGCAGTAACAAAAGGCCTTAAAAAAGCAAAACACGAAGTTGACCTCATGCATCTTGATGATGAAGGATTTAACCCGGTGATGTCAAAGGCAGACTTAAAAGCTTTTGTAGAACATAAGCCCGTTGATCCGCAGGTAATAGAATACAATGAGCGTTTGAAGAAAGCAGACCATCTGATTTTTATTTTTCCTATCTGGTGGGATCTGATGCCCGCAATGACCAAAGGATTTATTGACAGGGTTCTCACTCCGGGTGTTGCTTATGATCATCATCCGAGAGGCTTCGGATTAGTGCCACTTTTAAAAAAGTTAAAAGGTGTGACAATTATCACGACTATGAATAAGCCAAAAATAATGTATTCCTTACTTATTGGAAACTTAATCAGAAAAGCGATGCTAAGGAGTGTTTTCAAAACAATGGGATACAAAAATCTTAAATGGATTAGCTTTAACAGGGTTAAATCGGTAAGCCAGGAGAAAAGAGTGAAGTGGTTGACTGATATCGAGATTAGATTTTCCAAGTTGACTTAATTGGATATATTTAGATGTTGTCTATCTTTACGGTTCCAAACAGGATGAGAATGCAAGTTGACTTTAGTTTGGATTGATTCGATAATTCATTGACAATAGGTGATTTAGAACATAGGGTTAGGCTCCTGCCACTCAAGTACAAGAAATTCAATTGCTATTTTCATACAGAATTGAAGGTTCTTTGTGGCTACTGTATATTCCATCTGCTTACAATTTTTTTAGACTTTTCTGTGCCAATGGCTTTGCTATATGGTCCGGTGTTATATCGCTTGTTTTGTAGTCTGACCAGGGAACCGGTAATCAGTCGTACTGAATATCATTTGCATCAGCTGCCGTTTTACGCAATGATGGTACTGAGCCAGGTTGATACTGATTTATATCATACGATTCATCTTCCCGCAATGCCGCTAAGCATATTGGGGTATAGTGTATATATTGGTTTTTCCCGAAGTAAGATATCCAAGGAAATCAGCCTCGCTGATTCGCAGTTTTTTAAGCTGTTAAATGTTATATCTTTAGCCATTTCAGTTCCACTCTTTATGTTCGCGTCTCAACGGTATATTACATGGGACTGGGGTTTTGGTGTAGGGCAGCTTACGTATTATATACTAACTTTTTGCGTTTTAATGCTGGGAACTTATGTCTTTTTCCATCAGAATCGACCATCCCCGGATCTGATGGAACAAAAAAAGGACAGTCCGGATTCAGCGGGCTCTCTGGTTGATAGTGAAAATCTTAGCAAAGTGCTCATCGAGCGTCAGTTGTACCTCGACCCGCTGCTTTCACTTGAAAAGTTTGCTTCTGAAGTTGGCCTTCCAAAACATAAATGCACCAAACTTATCCAGATAGAGCATGGCAAAAGTTTTTACCAGCTTATAGCCGAATACAGAATTGAACGTGCCAGTCGCTTGTTGGAGCAGGATGTTCTAAACGAGCTTACCATTGAGGGCATCGCAGAATCATGCGGCTTCAATTCAAAAGCATCATTTAATCGTTATTTCAGAGATATCAGCGGATGTACGCCCTCTGAATATCGAAGGAAATTCAGCGAATCCTCTGATGTATAGTTTCTAAATCTTATGGAAGATATTCTACGGCAAATCATTTCATGGTGCCTGGCTGCAAATGTTACCGCAGGTCTCGTTGTGGCTTACATAAGTTATAAGATGGAATCAGGCCTTCTGCATGAAAAAATTCTGACCTGTGGTGTCGGCCTGGTTGTAATGCATAGTTTTCATGCGCTACTAATTGCATCTTTTTTTTCTGATAAGGCTTATCTTGACTGGGCGGCACCATATGGACTGGCTTATGGGCCGATCCTCTATTTCGCAATCAGGACAGCCCAGGGTAATCACTGTTGCAATAAATTGGAATACTTCCTGCATGCTGCACCTTTTGTTTTGTATTATCTGTTGTACATCGTCTGGATCAGCACTTCTGCAAATAAGGATATTCTGTATATGATGATCAGGTACTCATTATTTAATGCTATCATCATATCATTGCTAGGCTACGGATCATACAGTTTCTTCCTTCATAGGAAAGGGCCTATGAAGTTTAAAAGATCTTTGAATTTACTGTCAACAGCCGGAATAATGCTTGTTTTTATCAGTTTCCTGTTGATTACGGTCGATTCTTCCTCGCCAAGAAGTCACGCCTCATTTTATATTCCGCGTCTGATGATGTACGGGATGATGGCCATAGTCGTTTTTATAATCCTGGATCATAAGTTGCGCTTGTTGATTTATCCAGATGGTTCTGTGGATTCAGACAAGAAGGAGGATGCTACAGTTGCAGAGTCGAAGTCATATGCTAAATCAGGATTGCCCGATCAAGCTTTGGCCATATATGAAGAGCGCCTGACAGCGGTGGTCGAAAACGAAAGACTGTTTTTAGACCCCTCGCTCAGCATAGATCGTCTTTCTGAATCAACTAAGATTCCAAAGCATCATTTATCGCAGATATTCAGTTTACAGATGGGCAAAAGTTTTGCGGACTACATCAATCAGCTGCGCATTCAATACGCCTGTAAGGAATTGGAACAGCCTAAAGATATCTCCATTGAACAATTGGGATATGAATGCGGCTTCAATTCAAAAGTGTCTTTCTACAGGAACTTTAAACTTCATACCGGTTTGACCCCCTCGCAGTATATCACCAAGGTGAGAAATACTTAGAATCTCAGAAATATGCGTTTGAACGCTATAAACGCTGTTTTCATTTTTTTGGGAAGTACATATTGTGTGTAAAATGGTACTTTTTTCTACCCGGCAAAGCGTTCCTTTGCACAAAATTTAACAATCACCACACAATTAAATATTTATGGAAAAGCATCATGGAAAGATTATTGAACGGATAGTTAGGCGAGCTAATATATCATTAAGTGAACTTTCAAAAATGATGGGGGTAAACCGCAGATCGATGTATAACTGGTTCGCTCTTCCCAAAGTTAAGCCAGAGGTAATATTCAGATTGGGAAAAGCACTCGAGCACGATTTTTCAAAGGAATTCCCTGAGTTCTTCTCAAGTGAAGATTTCAACACACACTGGAAACATTCCGGTGGACCGAGGTACGAGAGTGTCCTGCCCCAAGCTACAGACGATGATTTTTGGAAAGATAAATACATCAGTCTTCTGGAAAAAATGAATAGAACAATGGCTATAGAGAAGAGTGCGAGTGCCTGAAGCAGCATTATTTTAACGTAATTATCAGATAATCCTGACGTAAATTCTGGCAGAACATTTCGTTTTTATCACGAAGTTTGTAGTACATGAGAGTTCTGCATACAGCCGACTGGCATTTGGGTAAAAAGTTAGAACAATGTGAACGTACAGAGGAGCATCAATTCTTTCTTGACTGGCTCATCGATGAGCTGACCCACAATTGCATTGAAGTTTTAATTATTGCGGGAGATATTTTCGATACGGGTAATCCTTCGAATGTAGCTCTTGAACAATATTATAATTTTTTGTGGCGGGTTAAAGGAACCTGCTGCCGGGAGATGATCATCATTGGCGGGAACCATGATTCGATTAGTACCCTTAATGCGCCGAAAGAGCTCCTGAAGTTCTTCAATATACACGTTGTTGGTGGAGTTCCTGAGGATATCAATCAGCAGATTATTCCTGTTAAGAACGTGGAAGGGAAGGTTGAACTTGTGGTCTGTGCGATTCCTTTTTTAAGGGACCGGGACGTACGTCTTTCTGTAGCAGGTGAAACAGCGCAGGCCCGGGAAGCGAGAATCAAGGAAGGGATCTGTGCTCACTATAACAGATTTAAAACGGAGATTGTCTCATACAAGGAGCAACGGATACCCGTTATTGCGACGGGGCATCTTTTTGCTGCCGGCTCCAGTACTTCCGAAAGTGAGAAGGAAATACATGTGGGGAACCTGGGTCAGATCTGCGGGGATCAGTTTCCTGAAGAATTCAATTACGTTGCGTTGGGGCATATACACAGGCCGCAGATAGTTAATAAAATGAGTCATGTACGGTATTCTGGCTCACCTATTCCTTTAAGTTTCTCGGAAACAGATGATGACAAGCAAGTGCTGATTCTGGACTTCGAAGGAGGCGGGCTGCAACAGATCACGGAGTTGAAAGTGCCTTGTTGCAGGAAGCTGATCAGGGTAAAGGGAACGCTGGATGAGATCAGGATGAAGTTGGGTGTCATGGAAGATAAAGGTATGATGATGCCTGCCTGGGTAGAGCTTCAGATTAAGACGGACCGCTTTATACACGACCTGGACGATCAGCTTGAGAAGATGAAGGCCGGGAAGTCCTTTATAGAACGCTTCTTTCCCCGGCAGATCAAGACTAGGGCTAGTCTGAGCTTAAACGAACAGACCGTTTTGGAGTCTGCATTGCATGAGCTGCAACCCCGGGCGGTATTTCAGAAGCGATGTGAATCAGAATTTCCAGAGGAGGACCATGCCGAATTGCTGCGGTTGTTTGATGAAATCCTGGAAAAAATGGCTCAGAGGGACTAATTATCATGAAGATATTAAGTGTACGTTTTCTAAACCTGAACTCCCTGAAAGGAGAACATCAGATCCGTTTTGATCAGAGCCCCTTCACTGAAAGTGGATTATTTGCGATTACAGGCCCAACAGGGGCCGGTAAGACGACAATTCTGGATGCGATTACCATTGCGCTCTATGGACGCGTTCATCGACATGATAGGGATGTTTCGGAGAGTATGACCCGACATACTGCTGAATCTTTTTCAGAGGTGGAGTTCGAGATCAAGGGTAAAAGCTATCGCGCGAAGTGGTCGCAGCGCCGTGGTTACGGCAAAGTGGACGGTGCTCTGCAGACCCAACGGATGGAACTGGTTGACCTGGAAACATCAGCAATCATCGTCAACCATCCTCTTTCTGAGGTGCAGCAGCAGATTGTTGCTTTATGCGGACTGGATTATAATCAGTTCCTGCGATCGGTAATGTTGTCTCAGGGAGACTTTACGCAGTTTTTGAAATCTAAGGAAAATGAGCGTTCGGAACTGCTGGAAAAGATTACGGATACAGCGGTATATTCAGAGATCTCCAGGTATGTGTTTGATCGTGCAAGGCAGGAGAGAGAGAAGCTGGAAAGGCTGAAAGAACGGCTGAATAATGCAGATATCCTTTCTGATGAAGAACTGTCGCTGTTAAATATTTCTTTGCAGGACTTGACTGTGCAGGAGAAAGCTATTCGCGATCAAGTTGCGGATACACGAAACAAAATCAACTGGTTGTCTGCCTTAGATAAACTTGAACTTGATGAAAAGAAGCAGGTTGATCATCTTCAGAAGCAGCAGGAAAGGGCCTTGTTTCATCAGGAAGACTTCCGAAAGCTGGCACTGCATCAAAAGGCGATGACCTACAGATCCGAGCTTCAGGATATCCAAAATCATGAACTGCGATCAGAGGAGCTGTCGTTGAGGATTAGGGAGCAAGAAGAGGTACTTCCGGACCTTCAGGAGAAGAGCCGGCAGGCGGAGCAGACTTTTGAGGAGAGTAAAAAGCTACTGGATCTAAAGGAGCGGAACTTGCAGGAGCAGGAGCCGCTGTTTGAAAAAGTGATCCAGAAGGATGCGCAGCTGGACGGCTTCAGGAAGGAGCTTGGCAGGGCAGAAAACTGGGCGAAGACTGCGCTGAAGGATGTGGATCAGACCATCAGTGACCGGGATGCTTCGGCAAAGAACCTCAGTTTGCTTGAAGCGGAGATCAATGGCTTGAATCAGATGATCGCCGGTCAGCCTAAAGAGAGTGAACTAGACGCGGCAATCGTTCGCATCGATCAATATCAGCTGGAATTGAATCGTGCTAAAGTCGCTATGGTTGGTCAGAAGTCGGAAGAAAGGAATATCCTCAATCTGCAAAAGAATCAGGAGAAGTCGCTTTTTGCTATTGACGAAGATATTAATAAAGCAAACGCAGGCTTATTACTAAAACAGCAGAAGCTGGTTGCGCTTCGTGACAGGCTGCAGATGGAGTTTGAGGGAAAGTCGCTTGAATCCTTAGAAGAGGCATCAGATAAGCTGCCCGGTCTGATCAGTGTTTGTCAGGATCAATTACGGCTCGCCAACGAATATGCGCAAAGTCGGGCTAACCTGGCTATTTTGAAGCAGGAGCAAAGCCGCAACCAGGAAGCAGTACTCGCCGGGGAGGCTGAACTGGCGCGAAAGAGCCAGGAAAAGCAGGAGGCAGAACGCATATCAGAAGATTACAGGAAACTGGTGGATATTCAGATCCGCATACAAAAATACGATGCAGACAGGGGCCAGCTTCAGGAGGATCAGGAATGTCCCCTTTGCGGTTCGAAAGAACACCCCTATGTAGAGAAGCATTATCGCTCGACACTCACGGAAGCAGAAGAGAGGCGGAATGCCCATGAAGCTTATGTAAACAAGCTCTCAAAGGAAGTCCAGGATGAGGCAATCAAGCTGAGTGCCGGGAAGGAGAAACTAGGAGGTCAGCTCAAGCAGTTAGCGGAGCTGGAGGAGAAGCTTTCACTTGTCCAGGGTTCATTCGCTTTAAATAACGGGAAGTTGCCAGCTCCACTGGTGATTGAGAAGCCAGCTGTTATCGACGCGATCGTCAAAAAAAAGCAGAGCGAGTTGTCAGGATTACAGACCCAGGTTCAGGCATTGCGTGTTCTGCAGAAAGACATCAACGGGCTGGAGCTTAACCTGCTTGATTTGAAGAGCACGATTGAACAGGCAAAAACCAGGAAAGAATCTCTGCTGACACAACAAACCAGCGCGGCTGGAAATCTGGAGAAAGCTCGTTTGGAGATTGGCAAGTTAGATTTAGAGGTTGCCGGCCTTCAGAATAAGATTCAGGAGGTGTTGAAAGCTTTACATATTATCGAAGTTCCGGAAGATATCCTTGTAGATCTGAACGCACGGTTGACTTTAAGCCGGCAATCCAACGAAGATTTATCTTTCGCCACCTTGCGAAAGCAGAAGCTTGACGCAGAGATCCAGAGTCTGGAGAAAGTGCTGGGAGAAAAGCAGGACCTTTTGCAGCTGCGCGAAAAAGAATGGAAACAGGCTCAACTCCGTTTGCAGGAAGAGCTGAGTGAGCGTCGTGAGTTGTTCGGGGAGAAAGATCCGGTTCATGAGCGTGATCAGCTCAGGAATGGACTGAAGCAGTTGCGGGAAGGACTGGAGCGGCAGCAGGAGCTACGGAATCAGCTGGCAAATCAGTTCTCGGCACTGGAAGCCTCACTGAAGAAAGACAGAGAGGATCTTGATAAATTGAGCAGAGACTTGGCGGGTCTTTCAGCTCAACTGACTGAAAGACTTCTGGAACAGGGGATTGCTGATATAGCGGAACTTCGTTCGTATACATTGGATGAGGCTGTGGCGGCTGAGATTTCTTCTTTGGAGGCTGAGATCAAGACGGCTATAGCAAACGCGGAGCATCTGTTGAAGAGATTGCGTGCGGACCTGTTGCTTGAGCGTTCGAAAGCTCTTACAGAGATAAGTTCCGAGGAACTGCAGGAGCAACTACGTACGTTGGATGCTTCAATGGCCGATCTGAATCAGCAGATTGGTGGAATTCGCACGAGGTTGCAGTCAGACTATCAAACGAAAATTCGCTTTAAAGAGGTCGCTGATCTAATGGTCATCCAGCAGCAAGAGCTGGAACGGTGGCAGAAGATATCGTCGCTCATCGGTTCGGACAATGGCAAGAAGTTCAGCAACTTCGCCCAGGGGCTGACTCTGGCCCGTTTGACGGAGTTAGCCAACCTGCATTTACAGAAATTGACGGACCGGTACCGGATTCTAAAGAGTCCTTCGAAGGATTTGGAGATCCAGATCATCGACGGCTATCAGGCCGACGTGGTGAGGCCGATGACGACATTGTCGGGAGGGGAGAGCTTTCTGGTGAGTCTGGCGTTGGCACTGGGCTTGTCGGATCTGGCCAGCCGGAAGACGCAGATTAATTCTTTGTTTATCGATGAGGGCTTTGGTACACTGGATTCGGACACGCTGGATATTGCGATCTCCGCGTTGGAAAATTTGCAGGCGAACGGGAAGACGATCGGGATTATATCGCATGTGGAGGCTTTGAAGGAGCGGATTGGAACGCAGATTCAGGTGAGCAAGCAGCCGGGAGGGGTGAGCAGGATTAGGGTGATGAGTTATGGGGAGGTTGTGGGGTAGGGATGTGTAGGAAGGGATCTCGCCTTATCAACAAGATTCCATGCCTCAATTGAAGATTTGGGTTTCAGATTATGAACCTAAGGTAAAAGAGCATTTAAAAGAAATGGACTTTGTATGGAATTAAGCTTATATCATTCTTTAATCGACGAAATTAAAGGCAGAATTCGGCAAGCACAGGCAAAAGCCGCCATAGCTGTAAATAGCGAACTGGCATTGATGTATTTCGATATCGGCAAGATGATTCTTGCGCGTCAGTAAGCGGAGGGCTGGGGTAATGCTGTAATTCCTCGCATTGCTCGTGATATTCGCAATGATCTGTCAGAAATGAAAGGTTTTTCTGAGCGAAACCTGGGCTATATGGTTCAGTTTGCCAGAGCATATTCTGAAGAATCAATTTTGCAACAGGCTGTTGCAAAATTGCCTTGGAGCCATAATCTTGTACTGCTCCAGTCTGTAAAGGACGCAAAAATCCGAAACTGGTATGCACAAGAATGTATCAAAAACGGCTGGGGAAGAGCGGTTTTAATCAAACAGATAAAACAAGATTTATGGGGGCGACAAGGGAAGATTACTCATACCTTTCAGCAGGCGCTACCAGCTTTACAGTCAGATCTTGTACAGGAAACATTAAAAGATCCGTACAATTTCGATTTTCTTACATTGGCCGACAACTTTAATGAACGGGAACTAGAAGCGGGGTTAGTGACCCATATAGAGAAGTTTCTACTGGAACTAGGCAGCGGTTTTGCTTTTGTGGGCCGTCAATATCCGTTAAAAGTATCCGAGCGCGAATTTTTTCTGGATCTTCTTTTTTATCATTTAAATCTCCGCTGCTTTATTGTCATTGAACTGAAGAAAGGAGAGTTTAAACCTGAATATGCAGGAAAGATGAATTTCTATTGTTCAGCAGTCGATGATATACTGAAACATGAGGATGATCAACCTAACTATCGGTTTGATACTTTGTCAGACTAAAGACCGCATTTTTGCTGAATATGCACTTAGGGATGTACAAAAGCCAATTGGAATTTCTGAATATGAGCTAACAAGGAATTTGCCAAATCAATTTGCAGGTAGTCTGCCAAGTATTGATGAACTGGAAAAGGAATTGGAGCCGACGGAATAGAAATTTTACTACATTAGTCTTGTTGTATTTCGAAGTCGTTCATTTCTGTTAATGGTTTGAAAAATTTTTCGTCTATAAAGGAGCTGTTAGGGCTATTAAGTCGCGAGCAAAAACTTATCAGTGAGATATTTGAGAAGCGAAAAGTTCTTGCCTATAAAGTTGATGATGCTCTGGAGGTGCTGGACTATAATGAGGATAAGCTCCGAAGTCTTCTTGAATTTTCTGTGTTACGGGAAAACGGCCGGTATTTGGAGCTGGACGATCAATATCTGCAATTCTTTGAACAGATCCTGGAAGTTAATGAGGAGATCAACATATCATTCATCAATGAAAACCTGGAGTCTATCAGACAAAATATCCAGTACTATCTTCAGGAGAATAACGAAAGCCGGAGGTATAGTTACCTGCGGAAGGTAAAAAGCGGACTGCGTAAAACGGGTACTATAGCGATCCGAAACGTAATTGACCTGAAGAGGAATGTTGATACGACCTTTAAGAATGAACCAAATTACAAAGTAAAAAAAGCGAAGCTTGAGCATCTGGATGTCAAGCGTAATGATATTGCTACACTCGTTAGCATGACTGAGAGGCTCATCTCGGGAGATGAGGAGCAGACGTTTTTTAAAATTGCGTCGGATGAAGAATTGCAGAGGATAATTGTGCTGTTGAAAGGCCAGCTAAATGCCTGCAGACATAACCTCATTGATCTTCAGAAGCAGATCATCGAGTTTCTTAACCGGCTGAAAAGCCAAAATAGTTTTACTGAGAAGATCCGGAAGCTGAAGTATCTTAAAGATCAGTTCGAGTTACGCAGCAAGACCAATATCCTGCAAGTTCTTTCCAGGGAAAATGCGCTCGTATTTGAGCCGAAGCCTGTCTACGCGCTTAAGCTTTCTCTTGATCAGCTGCAATCTGATGATGTGAGTCTTGAACTGATCAAGAAGGTCAGCAAACGAATGCGAGGGGGTAGGCAGATAAAGCAGTCTCTGGATAACACTGATCTGCAGAGCTATCTTACAGCAGATGATGTGCAGATCCCCCAGGTTAATCTTGAGGAGGTAAAGAACAGCTTTATAGCCGGAAGCAATAACCTTTTTGACTTTCTTCAGAGTTACGATTTCGGGATGGAGCTGGCCTTCGGGGATCGTCTGACCGTTTATTGCCAGCTTATTTCTCAGTTTGATGATCATTTCCGGCTGACGGACAGCTATGAGACGAAGAATGAAACGGAGTATTTATTAATTTATCCACTATAATATGAACGGGATACCTAAGCAGTCAGCTGAAATTTTCGAGGTACTGAGTAAAGGGCAGTTTATCTGCTCGAACAGTACCAAAGACTCGATTCAAAAGCTGTATACGTTGCTGTCGCTGAATTTCGAAGCCTACTATGACTATTTTGCCGGCATCAACCTGTTTCTGGAGGAAGGCGATGAGTACTATCATTTTGTGCGCTCTGAGAATAGGGCCGAGCTGGAACGCAAGTTGGAGCTAGCGATGAAATGGATCGATATTCTTGATTTTCTAAAGACGTTTGATAGTAGTTTCAGTTCAGGAACACGCTTTAGAATGGCCGACATACAGGTTCAGTTAAGTGTGGATGCTGATCTTAAAAATAAGCTGGAAGGCTTGAAGAAATATGCGCCGGGACGGGAAAAGTATCCCGAAATTATAGAGAAGATAGTGGAGCATCTGATAAAGGATAATTTTATTGAGCTTGAGAATGATATATCTCAGGAGTATAAGACCCTTGCTTCTTTCGCCTATCTGGAGAAACTAATATCAACCATTAATATCCCTGAAGAAGTACAGCATGAGATTCCTGAATAGAATTGTCTTCATTAATAGCGCGAATATAGCGTATGCCGATATTGGTATTGCTGGTAATGTCCACTTTATCGGGACGCAGGGCGTTGGTAAGAGTACGATTCTTCGTGCTATCCTGTTTTTCTATAATGCCGATAAGCTGAAGCTGGGCATTGAGAAGGGGAAGCGTTCGTTTGATGATTACTATCTGCCTCATGCGAATTCTTATATTATTTATGAGGTGGCGACTGAGACTGGTGACTTTTGCGTGCTCACTTACAGGTCACAAGGCAGGGCCGCTTTCAGGTTTATTGATGGCGCATATAACAGGGATAAATTTATCAGTCAGGAAAATAAGGCCATGCCCTGGGAGCAGGTCAGAGACATGTTCACTGCTGTGGCCTCTTATACCAGAAAGATTGATCGTTATGAGGAATACAGAGACATTCTGTACGGAAATAACAGGGGGCTGAGCCCGCAGTTCCGTAAATATGCACTTATTGAGAGTCGGCAATACCAAAATCTCCCGAGAACTATTCAGAATGTATTCCTTAATTCAAAGCTGGAAGCAGAGTTTATCAAGCAGACCATCATTATGTCTCTGAATGAGGAAGACATCAGCATCGATTTGAATCAATATGCATTGCATTTGCGGAGCTTTGATCAACAGCTCTCGGATATTGGAAAATGGAGTGAGCGCAACCGGTCTGGGGAGGTAGTAGTACGACTACTCGCAGGCAGGATCGCTGAACTTTATAGCCAGATCCGTTTTTTGGAGAAAGAAAAGCAGCAGCTAACGCGTGCACTCCAGACGAAGCATTTGGCCGTGGAAGAAATGCGTCCGGTCGCACTCAGGCGTTTGAATGCCGGCAATGAAAGGCTTGCTTTAGCACGTGGGAAGCTGGAGCATGCCGACAGCAAGTTTCAGGACAAAAAAGACAAGATCAATAAGGAAATTATCCAGCTTGAGTTCAAACTGAATGAAGCACGCAAAAAGTCGCAGGCTTATGAACAGATGGACATTCAGGGCATCATTGGCCGGGTTGCACTGAAAGCAAGTTGGGAAAGCAAAAAGACTGCCCTGCAGGCGGAGTTGGGACTACTGAAGTCGCGTTATCAGGAGATCAGTACGAAGTACGAGACATTGATCCTCCAACAGAAGAACCAGCTTAATCAGTTTGTTAATGCGCGGAACACTGAGGTTAACGATCTTAAAGGAGCCTTTCTTGTGACGAAGGAGGGACTGACGAAACAGTCTGAAACGATCATAGATGGGATTGAGGCCGAAAATGTGCAGCTTATAGGTCACGCTGAAGGTTTGATTGACGAGAAGAAGGAGCGGATCCATCAGCTGGAGCTAAAGCGAAGTGAAGCCGGATCAAGACGATGGTTTGAGACGGAAATCAGTGCCGCTGAAAAGATTATCGCCGGATCAGACAAGATACTGTCGGATATACAGGCTGAGAATTTGGCGAACCTGGTACGAATTGAGTCGCTTCAAAAACACTGGGATCTCGATACGGCCAGAATTCAGCTGGACCAGGAAAACAAGCAGAGCGGAATGAGTGATCAGATTGCTCAAGCCAAAAAAAAGATAGACCAAAACAGGAAGATCGTTCTGAGTAGTAAAAATTCGCTGTACGAATGGCTGCATGAAAATAAACCGGGATGGGAGGAGACCGTGGGAAAGGTTATTGATCAAAAATCCGTGCTATTTAATTCGGAGCTGTCTCCGCGATTGGTTTCTTCAGACAGTGATCTCTTCTTTGGAATTGAGCTGAACCTGGATGATCTTTCATCGGATGTAAGGTCTTTAGAAGATTATAATGAGGAGATCCAAAAGCTGCTTCAAAAGATAGGCGGGTATGAGATGTCATTGACTGCGTTGGCTGAAGAGCAGCTGAGGGATGCTGAGAAACTAAGGAAGAAATACCAGCCGCAGATAAAGGTGCTGAAAGAACAGCTATCTGTTAACGAATATAATGCTGAGAAAGCAGTACAGGGCCGGAAATCGGCCCTGCTGGAACTTGACGAGTGGCGACTAAAGGCGGCAAATAAAAAGCAGGAAATGATGGAGGCACTGAAGCTGGAAACAAACAGTGCCCGCGAAGAGAAAGCAGCGGCGGACGAATATTTGCTGCAGGTTCACCAAAAAGTCAGGAAGCAAATGCAGGATAAAAGGAAGGAGAAGGTGCACCGGATTGACCAGGAAGAAACGAAACTTTTAACAGCTATTGAGAGAATTGACGCGGCGATTGCAGAGGAGCGCGCAAGAGTGGAAAGACGATTGGAGGAAATTCAAGCGCAGAGCAAGAGCGACATGGAGGATGAAGGCGCTGATATTTCGCGTATCAGCGCAATCGAGAGGGAGTTTGAAAACATCGATAAGGAGCTGCATTATATAGACAATAACCGGGATAGAGTGGTAGAGTATAATAAAGACAAGCGGGACTTTTTTGACCAGGTAGACCTTTTCAAAACTGATAAAAAACTTCATGAAACGAAGCTTACTATTGAGCAGCAACGCTATGAGGCATCAAAGGTAAAGCTTCAGGAGGCGGTAGAGGCGTGTGCGCGAGATATTTCTGTTCAGAAAGAAGAGTTGAGGGTGATCGATGATGATTTGCAGGCTTTTAATAATTTCAGCCAAACGGATACCTATGCAAAGCTTATTGCTGATGATGCCGGCGCCGCTGAAAAAAGCGTCGATGAACGGAGATTAACTGTTCTGATTGCGAGCGTTTCTGCTACGGTTCATGATTCTATGAACCGTATGATAGAACTTCGTACGACAACCAGTCGTTTTCTGAGTCATTTTTCTGCATCAAACATCTTTGACTTTAAAGTGAATCTGGTAGACGATGAAGAATTTTTGAGGTTTGCTGAAAATCTGAGCGAGTTTCTGCAGCTGAACAAGATCGAGGAATATGAAAAGAGAACCAACGAGCAATTTGCGCACCTCGTTTTCCAGATAAGTAAGGAAACGACCGAGCTTGTGTCAAAAGAAGGAATAATCAGCGGGGTCATCAGGGATATTAATAAGGACTTTGAAGAAAGGAATTTTGCAGGTGTGATTAAGAGTATCGGTTTGCGGCTGACGGCGAGCAACAATAAAATTGTTTCGCTTTTGCAGGAAATCCGCTCGTTTAACAATGAATATTCGACTTCCCTGGGAAGCATCAATCTGTTTAGCAACAATGAGACGATACAAAACAACAAGCGTGCGGTAAGTTATTTAAAGACCTTCGCAGATGAGATAACGCGATCTAAACAGACGGAGGTTAACCTCTCCGATACCTTTGAGCTTGAATTCAGAATTGTGGAAAATGACAATGATAGCGGCTGGGTAGAAAAGCTGACGAATGTAGGTTCAGAAGGAACGGACGTATTGGTTAAGGCTATGATTAACATTATGCTGCTGAACGTATTCAAGGAGGGGGCATCAAGGAAATTCAAAGACTTCAGGCTGCACTGTATGATGGACGAGATCGGGAAGCTGCACCCGAACAATGTTAAGGGTATTCTGAAATTTGCCAACGACAGGAACATCGTGTTGATCAATAGTTCGCCGACTTCGTATAATGCGGTTGATTACAAGCATACTTATTTGCTGGCTAAGGATAGCAGGAATGCAACTACGGTGAAGAGGTTGGTTACCAATAATATCAGTCATGGCATTGAGCAGAGCCTTAGCCGTTAAGTTGCTCCGTCTCGCAGAGGGAGAATTACTGCCGGCGAGTATGCTTCAGTATCCCCTGGTGAATGAGTTGGTAAGCGAGGGGATTATCGCTGATAGGCGACATGGCAGGACCCGCAGCCTCTTATCTGTTCCGATGCCAGCAGCGCTTCACTCTTTTATTCTCAACCGCTTTGGGATTGCTGATTTAGGGGCTTATGCAGCGTTGCTAGCAGCAGAGGAGGTGTCGAGAGCTGCTTTGACCCGTCATGCTTCCAATTCGAAGGTAAAGAGAGTTAAAGTTTTTAAAGGTTTTCTTGTAAATAGCTATCAGCCTATAAAGGCTTTACTTGATGGTAATGAAATCATCATTGATCCGCCCGCAGGAACTTTCCAGTTTATTCATAACTATGAAAGGTTTGTTCCTGACGCTGGTATTGTCATCGTCAATGTTGAGAATTCGGAGAACTTCAGCGCGATTGCTAAGCAAAAGCACATGTTCTCTGGTATTACCCCTTTGTTTGTAAGCCGGTATCCACAGAATGGAAGCGGTGACCTGTTGCGCTGGCTCCGGGGAATCTCTAATCCTTATCTGCACTTCGGCGACTTTGATTTTGCGGGTATTAATATTTATTTGAATGAATATAAAAAGGTTCTTGGTAGTCGCGCAACATTCTTTATACCTGATGATATTGAAAACCTGATCAAAGCGTATGGAAATCCGGATTTGTACGACCGTCAAAAGGTCATGTCGGGCCAGTCGGATATTGATCAGCAGGAGCTTCTTGATTTGGTGGAGCTACTTCATCGGTATAGGAGAGGTTTGGAACAGGAGGTGCTGATATGGGAGTAGGCGAGAAAGTGCCGTTATCGGCAAAAACAAGGTAATATATCGTTAGTGCTTATTGTATATTTGCCGATAACGGCATTTATAATCAAAAGGGTATGAACTATATTTCAGTAAGTGAATTTGCAAAAAAGTGGAATGTCCCCGAAAGAACTGTCCGGAATTATTGTGCTACCGGAAGGATTAAAGGAGCATTTTTAACCGGCAAAACATGGAATATTCCTGAGGATGCGATATTACCTGAAAAAGGAAAAAAGAAGGAATTTAGTGATAATCCCTTACTCAATCATCTCAAAGAGCAAAAAGAAATGAAGCTCAAAGGTGGTATATATCACCGTACGCAAATCGATCTGACCTATAATTCTAATCGTATAGAGGGGAGCAAGTTAACCCATGATCAAACACGATACATTTTCGAAACCAATACCATTGGAGCATCTAAAGAGAGTGTTAATGTAGATGATATCATAGAAACAACCAACCACTTTCGATGTATTGATTTAATCATTGATAAAGCAAAATCTAAATTAACAGAATCACTTATAAAGGAAATCCATTTTCTCCTGAAATCAGGAACATCTGATAGTCGAAAAGACTGGTTTAATGTTGGCGAATACAAAAAACTCCCTAACGAAGTAGGTGGCAATGAAACCTGCGCACCTAAGGAGGTTAATGTAAAAATGAAACAATTGCTTTCCGGTTACCAGAGCATTGAAAAGAAAACGTTTGAAGATATTATAGACTTTCACTACCAGTTTGAAATCATTCATCCTTTTCAGGACGGAAATGGTCGTGTTGGTCGGTTGATCATATTTAAGGAATGTCTTGCCAACAATGTTGTCCCTTTTATTATAGACGAAGATTTAATGCTATTTTATTACAGAGGTCTACAGCAGTGGGGTAATATAAGAGAATATCTGTTAGACACCTGCCTTACAGCTCAGGATAGTTACAAAACTCTTCTTCAATATTTTGAAATAGCGTTTGATTAGAGTTTAGATTCGTTTTCTTTTAGTAAAGGGATTTGTCAGAAATTAATCCTGTCCCATTCGCCCAATATCAAACTGAAAACCTGTATTTTTTGCTATTCTTCATCATTAACAAAATCTGATGTAATTAATGAAATAGAATTTACGGTCTTTGACGAGGACTGACAACGCAAGGGAACAAAGAATGTGGGAGAAAACTTCTCCTTGTCAGAAAGATTGCCCTGAACTTGCTCAAAAAAGACGGTTCCAAAGGGTCATTAATCACAAAAGGCTCAAGGCCGGATGGGACAACAAATTTCTATCAAGCTCATTAATCAAATTTAAATGCGTTGACCCAGGGTGCCAAGGACTGTATATTTTAAGGTTGGGGATCTTTAAATATATTCTTCCTCCGATCACGATTATGTTAAATTTGGAAGGTCTCGCCAATCTCCCGGTAGTAATTTGGAGAGAGGATTATAATCACTTAATAGAATGTCAGAAGAACAAAAGAAGGTACTAGAGCAACAACTTTGGAATATCGCTAATACGCTACGGGGCAAAATGAATGCTGACGAATTCAGGGACTACATACTAGGATTTATATTTTATAAGTACTTGGCTGAGAAGATGGAAATCTATGCCAATTCCATTTTAAAGCATGACAATATTCAGTTCCGCGATATAAAAGAGAATACCTCTGAAGGCCGGGAATACATCGATGCTATTCGTGAAGAGTCGCTTCAAACTTTAGGTTATTTCTTGAAGCCATCGGAGCTTTTTGGTGAGATTGCTAAGCGCGGAAGCAGTGAGACCAATTCTTTTATTCTGGAGGACCTCCAAAAAATTCTCATTAACATTCAATTGAGTACCATGGGTACAAGAAGCGAAGAGGATTTTGATAATCTCTTCGAAGATATGGACCTGAATAGCACTAAGTTAGGCAAAACAGCGGAGGCAAGAAATACCATCATAGTAAAAGTGCTTGTGCATTTGGATGAGATTGATTTTAAACTTGAACATACAGAGCTTGACGTATTAGGTGACGCCTATGAGTATTTAATTGGCCAATTTGCAAGCGGTGCTGGTAAAAAAGCCGGTGAGTTCTATACTCCACAAGAAGTTTCAAAGATATTAGCAAAGATTGTAACTACCGGTAAAAATAGGTTGAAGTCGGTATATGATCCAACCTGTGGCTCGGGTTCCTTGTTATTGCGAGTAGCCAGGGAAGTTAAAGATGTTAGTAATTTCTATGGTCAGGAGATGAACCGCACAACTTACAACCTTGCCAGGATGAATATGATTCTGCATGGTGTGCATTATCTGAAGTTTGACATCAAGCAAGAAGATACCCTTGAACATCCTCAGCATTTGAATGACATGCCTTTCGAGGCTATTGTAGCCAACCCACCTTTCTCTGCAAACTGGAGTGCCAATCCTTTATTTCTGAGTGATGATCGCTTTAGCCAGTACGGGAAATTAGCGCCTGCTAGCAAAGCAGATTTTGCGTTTGTACAGCACATGATCTACCATCTTGCAGAGAACGGCACTATGGCTATTGTATTGCCGCACGGTGTTTTATTCCGTGGTGCGGCGGAGTTACATATCCGTCGTTATCTAATTGAACAGAAGAATTATTTAGATGCTGTAATTGGGCTTCCGGCTAATATTTTTTACGGAACCAGTATTCCTACATGTATTCTGGTATTTAAGAAGTGCAGGGAAACACCGGACGATATTTTATTTATTGATGCAAGTAAAGAGTTCGATAAGGTTAAGAACCAGAATATGCTTCGCGACGAGCATATCACCAAGATAGTAGAAACGTACCGCAGCAGAAGAGCAATTGAAAAGTACAGTCACTTGGCAACGCTAAAGGAGGTTACTGATAATGATTATAACCTGAACATACCTCGCTATGTAGATACTTTTGAAGAAGAAGAGGAGATTGATATTCAGGCTGTAATGCGTGAGATCAAAGAACTTGAGGCTCAACGGGCTAAGCTCGATGCGGAAATCGAAGTGTACTTTAAGGAACTTGGACTTGTTTTTTAAAGATCCTTAATGTAATTACTTACGAAAACTGAATTATCGAGATGGCAAAGAATGATAAAATTGCGGGCAATGTTCCAAATAAAGGAAAATCAAACATTCCTCGATTGAGATTTCCGGAGTTTGAAGGGGAATGGAAAGAAAATAAACTAGAGGAAATTGGAGAGTTCTTAGGGGGTGGTACTCCCTCATCGTCAAATGCCGATTATTGGGACGGGAAGATTCCTTGGATATCATCTTCAGATCTAAAAGAAAATGATATTAACACTATAAATATTTCGAGATATATAAGTAAAGAAGCAGTTAGTAATTCAGCGACGAAACTTTGCAAAGCTCCAGCAATACATATTGTTTCAAGGGTTGGTGTTGGAAAAGTAGCTTATTCTTCTACAAGTTTGTGTACTAGCCAAGATTTCGTAAATATTATAAATTTTAAATGTAATGGCTTGTTCCTTTCTTACCTTCTTTCAATACGAATGAGGGAAGCTGGTGCTAAGACTCAAGGCACCTCAATTAAAGGAATTTCTTCAATCGAGATTAAAACAAAAAATATTCTGCTTCCGCTAAGAGACGAACAGAACAAAATTTCACAACTTCTTTCTCTTATTGATCATCGCATTCAAACCCAAAACAAAATAATATTACATTATCAATCACTAATCCAAAATCTCGGAAATGCGATATTTAAGCAGAAAATCAGATTTAAAGATAATCTTGGAAACGATTTTCCTAATTGGGAAAGATGTAATCTAAAAGACGTTGCAGAAAGAGTTGTTGAGAAAAATTTTCACAATAATCAAAATATTCTAACTATATCCGCACAATATGGTTTAATTAGCCAACTTGATTTTTTTAATAAATCGGTTGCGGCGAAAAATGTTTCAGGTTATTATTTGCTAACCAGAGGTGATTTCGCTTATAACAAAAGTTATTCTGCCGGTTATCCCATGGGAGCCATAAAAAGACTAAACAGATATAATCAAGGTATTGTTTCCACACTTTACATTTGCTTTCGTTTTAAAGAAAGGGCGAATCAAGATTTTATGGAACATTATTTTGAATCACAAATTCAAAATAGTGAATTAGAAAAAATTGCCCAAGAAGGAGCAAGAAATCATGGACTTTTAAATGTAGGCGTAAACGATTTTTTTAACGTTGAAATTAAATTACCTTCCATTAACGAACAAGTTGAAATTGCTAAACTTCTTTCAAGTTTAGGCATGAGAATAACCGTTGAGAAAAATATTTTTGGAAAACTTAAGCAACAGAAAGACTATCTTTTACAAAATCTTTTCATATAAAGAGGTTTTGTAAAAGATATTGCTTTTGATTTTCATATCCCTTTAGTATTCTCTTCTCGATTTCAATTTTTTGCTCAAAAAAGAGTAATATATTAGATATTATAACCTGCTCTTTTATAGGCGGAAATGGCAATTCTATTTCGGAAAAATAAGTATAGCTTATCATTTTGCCATCCCTTATGCCTTCAAGCTTTTTGTTAAGCAATTTTATATAATCTGCTGTCTTGAAATAATATTTATAAAAAAGTTTTTCAACTTCGTGTTTACTTCTGAGTATGATATATGCTGGGCTACAGATTCCTTTATAGCAAGAATATTCAATACCTCCCTGAAAACTTCTCAGACTAATTATAAAATCTCCTATATCTACAACTTTGTAGTTTTCTACGCTCTTATCAGATACAGATATTTGATAGTCAATTGAGTCCCTAGGAACCGCTCCTTGCTCTTGAGTAATTGCTAAAATTGGTAAATCAGAGTTATGGTTTTTATTTGATACGCTAGAAAATAAGTCGCCTCCATATGTTTGTTTCCATTCAGGAAATGTGTTACCATTTCCGTCTTTTATCTTGATTTTCTGCCTAAATAACTTCTCTTGCAATCCTAACATTTGAACTTTTAAGTTCTCAATTATTTTGTTTTGGGTTTGTATTCTTTCGTCTAACGTTTTAAGAAATTTTGAAATTTTCTCTTGTTCGCCCGATGTTGGAAAAGAGACGATACCATCAATTACTACATTCCAATCCGCTCTTGGCATTTTCGAACCGCTTGATTGATTCGCCAAGTCAACAAATTTATCCGTCTGAACTATTTGATATAGAAATGAATTTGCAACCATTTTTCCTCTTAAAACCCAAATCTCCGAAGAGCAGACTCCGTCAAACGGTGCCTGAAGATATTTTCTCAAGTATGGCCTTAATTTTCCAAATAGCACGTCTCCTTCATAAAATACGTTTTTTATACTGCCCGATTGGCTGCCATCGATAAAGCCCAATAACTCCCCATTCCCCCCCGAGATATGTTCTAATTCAATACATTTTACTGGAACTTTGGATTTCTCTGGATTAAATTTCAACGACCTATTTGTAGCCATTTCCCCAAACTTCGTCTCTTTCCATTCCCCTTCAAACTCCGGAAATCTCAATCGAGGAATGTTTGATTTTCCTTTATTTGGAACTTAGGTGCACAAGTTATCCGGAGGAATAAAAGTCCTTAATGATTGATCGCTTTCATTACTTTGACATTAGGTAATTATTAATTAATAATGGATCAAAAAAAGAAAATTTGCGATGTAATCGATCTGTGGAAAGCAGATAAAAAACAGTACGTAAAGAAATCAAGTTATGCAGCCTATCTGCTGCTTACAGAAAATCATTTACTACCTGCGTTTGGTAGTAAATATGAAATTGAAGAAATTGATGTACAGTCTTTTGTGTTTAAAAAGCTTGAATCGGGACTGAGTCAGAAAACTGTTAAAGACATGTTGATAGTTCTTAAAATGGCATTAAAATTTGGCGCGAAGCGAAAGTGGGTGAGTTACACTCCTTTTGATATACAATTCCCAACCGTGCGGGAGAGTCAAAATATGGAAGTTCTCACGCGCTCAGACCAAAAAAAGATAATGAAGTACATACAAGAGCATTTTACCTTTCGCAACATCGGAGTATATATATGCCTCAGTGCCGGTATGCGAATAGGCGAAATATGTGCCCTAACCTGGAAAGATGTTGATACAGATCAAGGCGTTATAAACGTACGGCAAACAATACAACGTATATACGTTATAGAAGATGGTGTAAGGCGTACTGAACTTCTCTTAGATACACCAAAAACTAAAAACTCTATTCGGGAGATTCCCTTGAGTAAGGACTTGTTACGGATACTAAAACCTTTCAAGAAAATTGTAAACCCATCATTCTTCGTGTTGACTAATGATGCCAAGCCTACGGAACCACGGACATATAGGAGCTACTATAAGAACCTAATGAAAGACTTGAAAATGCCGGAACTTAAGTTTCATGGCCTTCGGCATAGCTTTGCTACGAGATGTATTGAAAGCAACTGTGATTATAAAACAGTTAGCGTCCTGTTGGGCCACTCAAACATCAGTACCACCTTAAACCTGTACGTTCATCCCAACATGGAACAGAAGAAAAAAGCTATAGAGCAGATGTTTAAAACTCTTAGATAGTAGAATATGAATTAGGAGGGATTGTTGGCTGGCTGATAATTATTAGATTTGATGTAGAAACACTAACTCCTAATTCATTATTATTTTGAGTAAACAATCCGAACAGGTCTTAGAAGAGAAGCTAATTGTCCAATTGCAAAAACTGGGTTATAAATATATCACGGTTGGGAACGAAGGATCGCTCATTGCAAATCTTAAAGTGCAGCTTGAAAAGCATAATAATATCAAATTCAGCGGTGCCGAGTTTGAGAAGGTCATGAACATCCTAAATAAGGGGTCTGTATTCGAAAAGGCAAAAACTTTAAGAGAGCGACAGCATATACTTAGGGATAATGGCGATAATGTTTATTTTGAATTTTTGAACGTAGAGCATTGGTGCCAAAATGAATATCAGGTTACTAACCAAATTGTACAACAAGGGAAGTATGACAATCGTTATGATGTTACCCTACTTGTGAATGGCTTACCCTTAGTACAGATAGAACTTAAAAGAGTTGGTCTGGAAATGAAGGAGGCGTTCAATCAAATCAATCGCTATCAAAAACATAGCTTTGGTGCTGGCAAGGGGTTATTCCACTTTGTGCAGCTGTTCATTATTAGTAACGGCGTTAACACCAAGTACTTTAGTAACTTCGGTTCAAACCCTCAGGAGTATCTTCAAACTTTCCATTGGACCGATGAAAGCAATAAGCCTCTGAATAATATATTAAATGGATTTACTGACGCATTTTTGGAGCCATGCCACGTCAGTAAAATGATCTGCAAGTATATTGTACTCAACCAGACCGAGAAGAAGCTAATGGTCATGCGGCCCTACCAATATTACGCGGTGGAAAGTATCATTAAGAAGGTTGTTGATAATCAGATATTAAACGGATATAATATCGAAAAGAACGGATATATATGGCATACTACCGGTAGCGGCAAAACCTTGACGAGTTTTAAAGCAAGTCAGATTTTATCTAAAATTCCAGCAATCAAAAAGGTAGTTTTTGTAGTCGACAGGAAGGATTTGGATTATCAGACAAATCAGGAATATGAAAAGTTTAGTAAAGGTTCTGTTAGTTCTGCTACAAACACAGATGATCTAATAGCTAAGTTTAAAGACCCTAATGCAAGAATCATAGTAACCACCATTCAGAAGCTCAATAATACTATTTCCAACAGAAACCTTTTTAAAATGAAGGACATTAAAGATCTGAGGATGGTGGTTATTTTTGATGAGTGTCATCGCTCACAGTTCGGAGATACCCACAGGAACATTGTAAGCTATTTTAGCAACATTCAACTATTTGGTTTCACCGGTACACCTATATTGGCGGAAAATGCGAATGGAGAAAAAACTACATCCAGTCTGTTTGGTAAATGTCTGCATAAATATGTGATTACTGATGCGATACGGGATGAGAATGTGCTCAAGTTTTCGGTGGAGTATATCCGAACGTTTAAGAAAAAAGAACATATTATTGACCTTAAGGTTGAAGAGATTGACAAAGTAGAGGTATATGAAGCCCCTGGCCGTAAAGAAGCCATTGTAGATTATATCATTCAGTACCACGATCAAAAAACACAGAACAGGAATTTTTGTGCTATGATGTGTGTTCAGGATATTGATGCAGTCATTCAATATTATGAGATATTCAACCGTAAAAAGTTAAAGAGTGAGCATGATTTAAAGATAGCAACAATCTTTAGTTATGCTCAGAATGAGGACGAAATCGAAGATACTATGGTAAAGCAGTATAATATAGCTGCTGAACCAAAACTTGCATACAGCTATACGCCACATAGGCGTGAACTTCTTGAACGGTATGTGACTGACTTCAATCGGACGTTTGGGATGGCTGAAAGTGTTAGAGATAGTGACGGTTTTTACAGCTACTACAACGCTGTGGCTAAGAAGTCAAAGCATAATGAAACTGATATTCTGCTTGTTGCGAATATGTTTCTAACGGGGTTTGACAGCAAATATCTCAATACATTGTATGTTGACAAGAATCTTCAATACCATGGCCTTATTCAAGCATTCAGTCGTACCAATCGTATTTTAGATAAGAACAAAACGCAGGGGAATATTGTCTGTTTCCGGAATTTGAAAGACAAAACAGATGAAGCTATCACCCTGTTTAGCAATAAAGAGGCCATAGACGAAATTATAGTAGAACCTTACGAGACGTATGTAGAAAAATTCAATCAGGCAGTTCGGAAGTTAACCGAAATAGTGCCGCATGTTGATAGTGTAGACGGTTTGTATAGTGAGCAGGATAAACTGAAATTCATAAAAGCTTTCAGAGCTATGATACGTTTACACAAGAAGATGAGCCATTATACGGAGTTCACGTGGGATGACCTTGATATAGAACCGCAGATTTTTGATGGGTACACAAGTAAATATTTAGATTTAAAAGAAACGATTACAAACCTACCGACGGACAAGACGTCAATTCTCAATGATATTGATTTTGAATTAGAGCTTATCAGAAGAGACACCATCAATGTAACTTATATTCTTCAATTGCTCGTCAAATCAAAACAAAGTTCTAAGGACAAACGCAGTATTGATGAAGAGATATTTAATCTTTTAAATACTGAGGTGTCTTTGAGAAGCAAACGTGAGTTGATCGAGAAATTCATACAAGGGGACTTACCTGGCATTGACGATATAGACGCCATTTCTGAAGAGTTTGAGAAGTTTTGGAATGATGAGCAGGAGAAAGCGCTTAAAGCTCTGATAGAAGACGAAAAACTTTCTGAAGAAAAAACTGAAAAATTGATAGAGAGCTATTTATTCGCTGAACGTGAGCCACTTCGTAGTGATATTCTGGACCTTAGAATCGAAGGCCGGCCAAGTGTTCTGAAATCAAAAGAAGTTGGGGATAGGATACTGAATAAAATTTTAAACTTCGTTGATACTTTTGTGAATGGTATAACTGGATAGCGCAGCGGACAACGGCTAGCAGTTTATTAATAAACTCACCTTTGAGTTATCCAAGAGACAACAAGAATTATTAAACAACAAATTCATTATTATTGTCCAATTAATAAGGGGTCGTCACAGAGTGTGTCCAGGTTAAAATGAGACTGTCTGTAATGAAGATATTTCGCAGGCGTGGTATCTATCGAACAATATGGAGACCAAGGCTCCTAAGACAGTCGGTGCAGGCTAGGTTAATGCGAAGGAGCACGTGTAAATTTTGATGAACATTGATAGATAAAACATATATCGTATGGTGCACTGGCAAAATATCCCTCATGTTTTACAACATGGTTTATGTTGCATACACATAGTAATGCAGATCCAAATTATATTAGTATAGGACATAGACAATTGATTTCTGACCGGGATCAGCATCCTGTAGGTATAAAAGGAAAAGGTGTTCTGGGGGGGAATATGTGCCGTTTTATTTCGCTGGCCATTCACCTATGCTCTATCTTATTAAACATGGCTATCAAGGAGTGGAAAAGTGGCCTCAGGAAGATCTGATATTTTTTGTCTGCAAAATTGATAAAGTAAGCCGGTCGGGAGTTGAGTTTTTCTTCACGGATAGAAACGCAAAAATCACGATAGCAGAAAAGTACACAGATATAGCTGATTTGGACAAGTTGGATTGGAATAGTATCAATACTCAAGATTGGAAGAATACCGAAGAAAACTATCAGAAAAGAGATCTGAAGCAAGCAGAGTGTTTAGTCCGATATCATCTTCCGGTGATTCTGATCAACGCGATTGTAGTTAAGAATGAGGAAAAAAAAGCCTATATTGAAGAACAATTGCATAGTTTTGGCCTGAATATTTCTATTCATATTGATGCAAATAACAAATTATATTACCCATGATTAGGTTCGAAAGGGGCAACTTATTAGATGCACAGACTGATGCACTGGTGAATACCGTTAACACAGTTGGTGTTATGGGTAAGGGCATTGCTCTGCAGTTTAAGAACCGTTTTCCTAATAACTATAAGGCCTACCTGCAAGCGTGTAAAAATAAAAATTTCCATGTTGGAGAATTATTGGTTGTGCAGGAAGGAGACCTAGCCGATCAGAAGTTAATTGTTAATTTTCCTACGAAAGTACATTGGCGTGCAGATTCAAAATATGAATTTATAGAATCTGGTTTAGTACAGTTGCGCAAGCTCATTCTGGAAAAGGATATAAAAAGCATAGCCTTACCACCTTTAGGGTGTGGTAATGGCGGCTTAAACTGGAAAGTAATAGAGCCGATGATCTATCGTTATTTAGGCGATTTATCTGCAGACATTTTGGTTTACAGTCCCAATGACCAGATTAAGGAGATATTGCAAAAAGAGAACATTAAGAGAGAGACTATATTGACTCCTGCTAGAGCTATGTTGTTGTATTTGTTGTATAAGTATGAAGTTCATGGTGAGCAAAGTAGCTTGTTTGTAGCTAACAAACTGGCGTATTTTTTGCAACGTAGCGGAGAAAAATTAAGGCTGGAGTTCAAAGCGCACCATTATGGCCCCTACGCAGTCCAATTAAATCATGTTATGGGCTATTTAAACGGGGTTTATCTAAAAGGAATGGAGCAAAACCAAATAAAGCCATTTGAGCCAATTTTTCTTAATTATGATAAAGCGGAAGAGATAAATAAATACGTCGAAACCCATTTATCCTCTGAACAAAAAAGCAGATTGGAGGGCGTCCTTAGGTTAATCAATGGTTTTGAATCGACCTTCTCTTTAGAACTTCTATCATCTGTAGACTTTGTTCAGCATAATAAAAAGGCAGGGGATATGGAATCGTTAGTAAAGGTGGTCAAAGGGTGGAATAATCGAAAAGCAAATATGTTCGAAGAGAAACACATTAAGATTGCGGCAGAACACCTGGAGAAATATAAGCGAGATATCTTTCTACCCATTAGATAGTCACTTTGGAGGTATCCGCCCGACGACTACGTCTTGTCAACCTCAATTATTTTTTTATAGTTCTGCGGGTAGAGGTCACGAATGCTCTTATGGTTGATCGACATAACGTTTTGCAGTGTGTATGTTAACCATTGGAGGAGATTCACCTAATGCTTTTTTACAGATAGCCAGGAATGAGTACAGCATGCCTGCTCTGGTGGCAGCATTGTGTGAACCTGCAAACATGAATATATATAAGCGCCGTACACGCTTGGCATTTACATGATAGCCCAAATCTTTGTTTAGGTACGCTGTCATTCGTTCCACACCATAAAACGGACAACCCCAAAACTTGCGGTCAATTACACTCATCATCGACTGGTTGAACAGGAACTCGCCTTCTGGCTTAAAATAATAGCAGCTGCGCTGCAGGTAGAGCAGCTTACATTGACCAGCAATAAGGGTATTATGTTCAGGGGAAATGAGGCTACGTCTTTCAATTATGCTCATTTCCCAAAGACTTTTTTAGGAAATCAACCTGGATCTGAAGTTTTCCAATTTTTGAGTACAGTTCTTTCTCTTTCGATTCCTCTTTCTCAACAGGTTTCTGGGAACCGAACACCGTATCAGCCTTTTCCAGGAACTCTCGCTTCCAGGCAGTAATCTGGGTCGGGTGAAGACTGTACTTGGTAGCAAGTTCCTGCATGGTATTGGCCTCCTTGATGGCTTCAAGAACTACTTTAGTCTTGAAAATCGGACTGGATTTTCTACGCTCGTTTTCATTCTCAACTGTTATCAGCTGTCCTATATTTGGGGAGTATTATAGTATTGTTGCACATCTCCGTTTTCATCGCTCGATCGAGCGGGCGAATTCGCTGATGAACAGGATGATATTGGATGCGCAGCTTCCCGAAGAGAAGCGGATTACCTATGCCTTTCCGGTGATCGCTAAACCGGAAGATACTTTGATGCCGCCCGGTTTAACAAGTGTAAGTTGCTGCGGAGGCAATCGGGCTGTCTAACAATATCATTATAGAGCATTAATTTCAAATTAGAATACCTAATTTCGGCGTCGACCGATACAGTTTCTTTATAAACCTGTTAACAATAACCATGAAGTATTCGAGAATTTTAGCGATCTGTGTAGGTGTTTTGGCGTCAGTTGGATGTGCGTCACAAAAAGTGCAAAATCAAAACGTACAGCGTATCGATTATGCCACGGAGATCAGCAACACCATTATGCACAAATGGCCAGATTCTTTGACCCGCCTGGATGGCAAATCAGCAGGATGGTCTTACGATATCGGTTTGTATCTGGATGCTATCTCAAACGTTTATGCCAGAACCGGCGATCAGCAATACTTCGATTACATCCAGCGACAAATGGATAGATTTCTGTTGCCTGACGGGAAGATCAGATATTACGGCCAGGAATCTTACAACATTGATTATGTTAGAAACGGCGAAATTATGTTGTATTTGTATGAAAAGACAGGTCAACAGAAATATGCTGATGCAGCGAAGTATCTGAGACAACAGCTATACAAGCACCCAAGAACAAGTGAAGGCGGGTTCTGGCATAAGAAAGTGTATCCGCACCAGATGTGGCTAGATGGCTTGTATATGGGCCAGCCATTTTACGCACATTATTCAAGTCAGTTTAATGAGCCGGAGAATTTTGATGACGTGGCGAAACAGTTCATCCTGATGGAAAAGAATGCCAGAGACAGTAAAACCGGTTTGCTTCATCACGCCTGGGACGAGAAAAGAGAACAGAAATGGGCAGATAAAGTTACTGGAAAGTCGCCGAACTTCTGGGGAAGGGCGATGGGGTGGTATGGCGTAGCATTGGTCGATGTTCTGGATTATTTTCCCAAGGATCATCCCAATAGAGGGGATCTTATCGCTATCCTAAACAGATATGTAGAAGCAGCTGCTAAAGTGCAGCATTCTGGTAACAATTTATGGTACCAGGTGTTAGATCAGGCTGGCAGACAGGGAAATTATCCTGAAGCATCTGCTTCTTCCATGTTCGTGTACACGATGTTGAAAGGGTCGAGATTAGGTTATATTCCGGCTAAATTTAAAACTATTGGTTTGAAAGGCTATGATGGACTGATCAAGGAGTTCATTGTAAAAGGGGAGGACGGGCACTATCATCTTAACGGAACTGTTATGGTTTCCGGTTTAGGCGGAAACCCTTACAGGGACGGGACCTATAACTACTATATCAGCGAACCGGTTATTCAGGATGATCCGAAGGGGATGGGGGCCTTTATATTGGCTGCTAATGAGAGGCAGCTTGTTACTCATTAGCTTTCACTTACAGTGCCTGTTTTGACGTCTCCGTTGCGCTGATAGTTGACAATAATAACGCCGCTTGCTGTAACGTGGGTCTCTATTAATTTGTATGCCGCTGGAATCGAATCATCGTCAAACAGCTTTTTTCCTTTCCCAAGAATCACGGGGTGGATCATGAGCCAAAATTCGTTGATGAGATCGTGCTGCAGCAGTAGCTGGACGAGTTTGCTGCTGCCCCAGACTTTGATGTCTGATCCTTCAGTGTTTTTGAGCTTCTCGATGTCGGTTACATCTTTCAGGAACATTGTGTTTTCCCAGTCTGACTTGTCCATGGTTGAGGATAGAACGTATTTGGTTACCTCGTTGACACCCGGCCAAGAGTCGGCATGTTGAGGCCAGTAGGAGGCAAAGATCTCATATGTATGTCTGCCCAATAGAAGATCTGCCGGTTCCATCAGTTTTTGCATGATCTCGCCGGAAGTCTCGTCATCAAAGGGTGCTGTCCAGCCCCCGTATTGGAAGCCGCCGGATGTATCTTCTTTGGGGCTGCCCGGTGCCTGCATTACGCCGTCGATGGTCAAAAATGCGAATATGATGATCTTTCTCATGTCTTTTATTATTTTAAACTGTTCTTTAAATTGGTTACGTTGAGGTATCAGGATGCATATGATCTTGTGGCTTGTTAGGTACTCAATACCCACGTCACATCAAAAGCATCGGTGACTTCAATGAGTTTTTGTTCTTCGTAGTTCATGGGAACTATATCCCGGGAGGCGCTTAGCTTCCCGATAAGAACCCGGCTTTCATCCTGATCCTGGCAGGGAAGAAAAATCGAAAGGTGGTTTCCGACTCTCCTTCCGCTGTCATGTACTAAGTCCGAGCCATGAATGATGATCCTTTGGGAAATCAATGAGCCAATGATGACAGGTCGTTTTGTATTACGATACAGCTCTTCGTCGAAGGTCTCGAAATGTAGTATACCACCAAAGCAGGTTTGGTAAAACGTGAGTGCTTCCTTGCAATTACCGGAAAAGGTGACGAAGATCCCACTTGCTAATCTATCCTGATTTTGATATGGCATAACAAACGGGTTATTAGTCTGGTATTTCCGGTTCAACTAATCTTTTCAGCTTATCCAAAGATTCCTGCCAGCCCAGATAACACATTTCCACAGGGATGACGTCGGGAATATTTTCTTGGAATACTTTAAGTTCAGTGCCACAAGACACTTCTCTGAGCTGGATAGTGGTGGTTATTTCGCCGGGTAAGTTAGGATCATCGAATTTATCCGAGTACTTAATAAACTCATCCTGGATTATTTCTAAATACTCTCCGCCAAACGAATGGCTATTACCGGAACTGAAGTTCGTGAAGGACATCCTGAACTTACCGCCAACCTTGAAATTCATTTCATGTACCTGGCATAGAAAACCGTAGGGTGGGAGCCAGCTTGATGTTGCTAAAGGATCCGCGAAGGCGCGAAATACTTTTTCAGGACGAGCAGTAAGCACCCTGTGTAGTGAAACCATGTTGTTTTTCATCTTATTTATGTTTGGTTGTAATGATTAGTAAGTTGTAGTACGGTATTGAGCTAACTTTTTTGAAGCTTTCTGTTATAAACGTAAGAGACTGCCAGAATTGCCAGAAAGACGAGTGGCATTAGCATAAAACCGATGTTCTTGTCTACACATGCATGACTTATGAATGCAAAGATCAGGTTGAATGCTAGTCCAGCATAAGCCCATTCTTTCAGTCTTTCCGGGGTTCTGGGATAAGCAATTGCGATAACTCCGAGTACCTTGCAGATGATAAGCGCATAAGCGAAATAATCCGGATAACCTAAAGGCTTCGTGCCTGCATTTACATATTCAGGCGCGAACACGACGGTACTGAGGGGCATTACGCCTTCCCAAAGTAAGATGACGATAGTAGATGCCCAAAAGATGATCTTAATCTTTTTCATGGAGGTGTTATTTGTTGCTTCTTTGATCGGAATTCTTGTTGATTGTGCCATGGTTGTTGATTTTGTTGATGAACTAATTTCATAACAAAGATGCGGCAGACTGGCTGATTTAAACTGTTGTAAAGACGACAACTTTAGGGGTAAATTACGACAACCTTATTGCCATAACACACCCATTCAGAGTTTTAATATAGTTGATGAATTTCTCGCTGTATTAACTATAGCAAAGGTAGCTTGTCAATGGGTGATCCCGGGCTAGGTTACCTTTATTAGTTCTGATTGGGAACAGCCATGCTGTGAAGATCTGATGCCGATAATTGATGGGACACCCACTCCACAAAGTTATAATGCTTGAGTAGCGAGATCTCATTTTTATCCTTGATGATAAATTGAATTCGAGGCTGTATTTTCTTCCAGGTTTTCAAGCGGAATAGTTTTCCCCTTCTTTTGATATCGATGCTTATTATTGAAAAGATTATTTTTTCGATTGTCAACAGTCTTTCACCTTTACCTATCGCCCTCTTATAAGATCTTATTTCATAGCTTAATGAACCCATATCGTCAGTTTCGTAACAGGATACGATGTATAATAACTTTCCGGCCCTTTGTAATGGGTTTTTAGATTTATGATGTAAAAATGCGGAGGCTAGCCGTCTGACACTGGCCCATTTATCGAGCTGACAATGAAGAGAGCAGGTCAACAAAAGAAGTTCCAGATCTTTAGTATCACTGGTCGTCTGAAATCCTGTTGAGAAATTGTTTTGACTTGTAATTGCCAGCGCTTCATTAAGCTTACGAAGTCCCACGAGACGATGTAATGAATACACCTGACTGTTCTTTATAATTTCGTTTCTGAAATGCTCCGGATATGATCTGGTGTAAAGACTACTCAGTTTCTCAATATAGAACAACATTTCGTCATACTTTTTTATCGTTCTTAGACTATCAAGAATTCCATCAAGTGCTGAAAGATAATCATAGGGTGGAAAGTCCCATTTATCCTCATTTGACTCGAACTGCTCATTTAAACTCTTGAACACTCGTAACGCGGACTTATAGTCCGATATATGTATGAAGAAAAACGACTGAAATAATAAATGAAGTTTTTGTGCCGAAAACATATTCTTATTCTTCCCGGATATTAAGCTCAATTCACTGAAAATTAAATCTTGAATATTTTTATTATTGGACGGTGTTGAAATCAAGACTTGATTTATGGTGCGTAGATTCAGCAGCTCATAGAGCGAAAATTGCTCTTGTATTTGCTTGATTTTAGCTAAACTGGTTTTTAAACCCATTTGTATCCCAATCAATGCATCTTCATCCATATTGGGAAAGTCAAGGTTAGATAACAGGGATAATTCCATTCTTTCTGCATGATAGGCAACGATGTGGTTCTGCTGCTTGATAGCAGAATGTTTAGCATGAGATAATTCCTTGAGGCCATATTCAGGAATAGACCTTTCAATACATAACCTGGCTGTCATTAATCTGTATAGCTGGTTATACCACTCATCCTGATCTATACGGAGCATAACTAAAACACGTATTAAGGTCTTATATAAATAAGACATATTGTTTTGGAAAGATTTCTTTGGAAAGCTAGTGTTGAAGAGTTGCTGAATAGATTCCCGGTTCCTTTCTTTCCCGTTCAAGATCAGGTCGTATAGATACAGGTAGTCCTTTTCATCAGAAACAACGTTAGTATATAAGTTAAACATCTTTTTTTCCACAGAAGAGAGGGAATGCACAAGTTTATGTAATTCTTCGAACATCATAAGTGAAATTGGTTAGTTAAAAGCCTGATATCAAGCGGAATCTTCGTAAAGATATGTGAAATTCTCCTTGATTGTAATTGTTTTTTTATCGCAAAAGTGGCTTATTAACAGTTTTCTACTGGATTATATTTGGTTATTAACTAATTAATTATAAACCGTATGAGTAATAGAATTATTGTTGTCGGCAGTATGAATATGGACATGGTTGTCAGAACAGGCCATATTCCAAGGCCTGGCGAAACGGTCCTCGGTGGTAATTTCTTCATGAATCCAGGAGGAAAAGGAGCAAATCAGGCAGTGGCCGTTTCACGGTTAGGAGGAGATGTTGTTTTCGTTGGCAAAATAGGCAGCGATGTATTTGGTAAGCAGGCAGCTCAGCTTTTTGATGATGAAGGGATTGACACTTCAGGACTAATTGAAGATGACGACAACCCCTCCGGAATAGCTTTAATAACCGTAGATGAAGCTGGAGAAAACAGTATAGTAGTTGCATCCGGTGCAAACTCCAATCTAACACCCGAGGATGTCAGTTCCCAGTTAGACAATTATAGGGATAGTACGATTTTGCTGATGCAATTGGAGATACCGATGGAAACAGTAGAATTCGCTGCAAAAAAAGCAAAGGAAAATTCCATGCGCGTAATTGTGAATCCCGCGCCGGTAAATCACCTGATTTCATCTATGTTCGGTATGATCGACATTCTTACACCGAATGTGACAGAAGCAGAAATGCTGACGGATCTAAAAATCAATACCATATCTGATGCAAAGATCGCTGCCGAGGAGATAAGCCGACAAGGCGTAGTGAATGTGATTATAACATTAGGGAAACTTGGAGCTGTTCTTTTGGAGGGCGGCGAGTTTTATCACATTACTGCTCCAGAGGTTAATGTAGTCGATACGACGGCTGCTGGAGATGTATTCAATGGAGCCCTTGCTGTCGCTTTAGCGGAAGGTAAAACACTAATAGAAGCGACAAAATTTGCATGTCAGGCTTCTGCTATCTCAGTGACAAAGTTAGGCGCACAATCTTCCATTCCGTTTCGGAATGAAATTCTCTTAAATACCCTCAATTAGATAAAAAACCAATTTTATTCCTAAAGCTATAGCTTATGTTTATCGTAGAAAATTACCTGTTAGCAGTTGTATTTTGTATAGTCACGATGCTTTGCTGGGGCTCCTGGGCCAATACTCAAAAGCTCGTCCGTAAAGAATGGCGATTTGAACTATTTTATTGGGACTATGTGATAGGTATCTTTTTAATTTCCCTATTGGGAGCCTTTACTCTGGGGAGTTTCGGTGAAAATGGAAGACCTTTTTTAACAGATATTGCACAAGCCGATAGTACCAATATATGGAGCGCTTTGTTTGGAGGTGTCGTTTTTAATCTGGCAAATATCCTGTTAACAGCAGCAATAGCGGGAGCAGGAATGGCGGTTGCTTTTCCTATTGGTATTGGACTGGCTCTTGTTATCGGCGTATTGATTAACTATTTATTACACACCAAAGGTGATCCGTTGTTGCTTTTCTCGGGCGTCGCCTTAATCACACTGGCCATTATTTTAAACGCTGTAGCTTACCAGAAACACTCAAGAAGCAGTTCAAATAAGAGCGTAGGTAAGTGGATTTTAGTTTCTATCCTGGCTGGGATACTCATGTCGACTTTCTATCCATTTATTGCTGCAGGTATGGATCTGGAGAACTTTCTTTCTCCCATATCGGGTAAGATGACTCCTTATACGGCTTCAGTAGTGTTTGCAACAGGTATTCTGGTCAGTAATCTTTTGTTCAACACCATACTGATGCGTAAACCGCTTGAAGGGGCTCCCATCCGTTATGCTGAATATTTTAAGGGGAAATCGGGTATTCACTTAGTGGGGATCCTGGGGGGCGGAATTTGGGGAGTTGGAAATCTATTTAATCTTATAGCAGCCGGTAAGGCAGGACCTGCAATTTCTTACGGACTTGGGCAAGGGGCTACTTTAATAGCTGCTCTATGGGGAGTGTTAATCTGGAAAGAGTTTAAAGGAAGCACCCGGGCAGTCAACCTGCTTATAGCGTCGATGTTCGTGCTATTTGTAGTTGGTTTAGGGCTTGTAATAGCGGCAGGTAATTAGTGTTTCACCAAGTCAAATTTAATCGATATGAATTCTAAAAAATTACAAAACATTGGATTATGCCTGATTTTGGGATTGGTAGCATGCTCAGTTGGTCGAAATAACGAAGATCCAGAAACTGTGAAGCTAATATTTGAAACCGATATGGGGAATGATGTCGATGATGCACTGGCTTTGGATATGATCTATAAGTATTCTGATGAAAAGCAAGTTGATGTCTTGGCCATTATGTCAAATAAGAATAGTTCTTACTCGACCGAATATATTCACCTGATGAATCATTGGTACGGTTATCCTGATATTCCGATAGGTAAAGTTATAAACGGGGTTGATAGTGAAAATGATGCCAGGAAATATGCTGAGTATGTAAGCTTACAAAAGGCAGAGAACGGTAATGATTTATTTGAAAGACCAAAGTTTGACTATAATGCCGTTCCTGAGGCAGTAAAGCTTTACAGGGAAATACTTTCAAGCCAACCAGACAGCTCAGTAACAATAGTTTCTGTAGGTTTTTCTACTAATATTATACGGCTGTTGACGTCTTTGCCTGATAACAATTCCCCGCTCACCGGGAAGGAATTAGTGAAAAAGAAAGTAAAACTACTTTCCATGATGGCAGGAAGTTTTGGGGACAATAAAATAGCTGAATATAATGTCGTGAAAGACATACCTGCTGCAAAGAAAATAGCCGAAGAATGGCCTACGCCTATAGTTTTTACCCCATTTGAAGCCGGTATCGCAGTTAAGTATCTGGCGAGAAGTATAGAAGAGGATTTTAAATGGACGGAACATCACCCTGTAGTAGAAGCTTACAGGCATTATCTGGATATGCCTTATGACAGGCCCACCTGGGATTTGATCGCTTTACTTTATGTTATGGAGAAATCTCCTGAATATTTTAGAGAAAGTGCTTCCGGAAAAGTTTCTGTAAATGATAAAGGTTACACCGTGTTCCGGCAGGATAGTAGTCAATCTCATAGCTATTTGGAGTTGGATAGCATTCAGGCAGAAAACGTAAAGCAGCGATTTGTCAAGCTTATATCAGCACCGCCTTTGAAGTATAAGAAGTAACCGGTTTGATAATACACATGATGATCAACCTTAAATAAAATAGAGATGAAAAAGATTTTATTCTTGAAGCAAAGATTATGGCTCAGGTCCATGATGTCCCTGTTGTGCGTTCTTCTAAATTTTATGACGGCATCCGCACAACAGAAAGTGGAAGGCAAAGTAGTGGATGAATCGGGTAAAGCGGTTATCGGAGCGAACGTTAGTGAGCAGGGTACAAACCGTGTCGTCGCGACTGGAATCAATGGGGAATTCTCCCTTACTGTATCCTGGAATGCTGTTCTGCAAATAACATACATTGGATACATTACTCAACAGATAAATGTTGGAAGCCGGAGTAATCTGGAAATTGTACTTCAAATGGATAGTCAGGCATTAGAGGAACTGGTGGTAATCGGTTATGGTACTGTAAGAAAGAAGGATTTGACGGGTGCAGTTTCTGTGGTTAACACGGAACTGCTTCGTGACCGGAATTCCCAGGACATAGTAGGCGCGATGCAAGGACTTGCTTCTGGTGTAAAAGTTACATCAAGTGGTTTGCCTGGCCAACAGGCTTCTATCATTATTCGTGGCTTAGGGAGTCTAACGAATAACGCACCCTTGTTTGTTATAGATGGAATGATTGGGGGAGAAGCGCATTTAAATCCTGCTGATGTGGAATCTATACAAATTTTGAAGGATGCTGCATCTGCCGCAATCTACGGTTCACGGGCTGCAAATGGCGTTGTTATCATTACTACCAGAAGTGGAAAAGAGGGGCCTATGAAAATTCAGTTTGATGGCAACATGACGACTACTACCTTACCCCGCTATGACTTAATGAACGCTGAAACATGGAAAAGATATGATGACTTAGCCTATGATGAAGCAATAAAGACAGGTGGAGGAGGAGTGGTAAAGAGACAAAATCACTTTGAGGGAAATACAGATTGGCAAGATGAAATGTTAAGAACCGGAGTATTGCAAAACTATAATCTCTCCTTGTCAGGAGGTTCCAAGTCGGGCAAGTATTTTGTTGCATTCAACAGAATGATCGACGATGGAGCTTTGTATGGATCGGGTTACGATAGGTACGGCTTTCGTGTAAACACCAGCGGTCAAAAGGGGATCTTCTCTTTCGGGGAAAATATCGTGTATACAAAGACCTCAGTCCAAAACTTAAATGGAAATCCCTGGGCAGATTTTATCACGATTTCACCCACTATTCCTGTACGGGATGAATCTAAGCCTGGTGGTTATGGTTATGGAGACCCGGACAGGGCTAATAACTTCGGCCGGAATCTAGTGGCGATGCAAGATCTTCGGATTCAGGAAAGACCGGAAAATATCCTTAAAGCTAATGTATATGGCCAAGTTACTTTATTTGATGCAGTTCATGCGAAATTAAACGCGGCATATACAAATTATTCGGGCGTAACTAACACGCTGCGAAAATTCGGAAACTGGACAATGGGTCAAGGTAGTGACGCTCCCAACCTGGGATTCGAAAATTACCGGAGTGACGATGTCCTTATTGAGCAGACGTTCAATTATAAGAAGCTGATCGGTAAGCATAATATAGATGCGCTCGCCGGAGCGACGTACAATACGTTCTTTGGAGAATCGAACTGGATAACTAAGCTTGATCCCCTGGTGGTTGGCGACAAATACATTACTTCTCTCGATGCTGCAACTGGAATAACAACTGCCGGGGGTAACTATCAGAAAGCAAGAATTATGTCATTTCTCGGGCGTGTAAACTATGCTTTTGATGATAAATATTTAGTACAGGCCACTTTGCGGAGAGATGGTACTTCACGCTTGCCAGAAACTACAAGGTGGGGTAATTTTGCTTCTTTCTCATTGGGTTGGAGACTCAGTGATGAATCGTTTTTTAATGTTCCTTTTATTGATGATTTAAAGATCAGAGGAAGTTACGGTACCTTAGGAAACAGCAGCATCGGGTATTGGGATTATCAGTCCGTAATTAATACTGCTCCCCGCGCAGTATTCGGTTCTCCTGAACTCCTGGTTATGGGGATGACACAATCCCGTCTGTCAAATACTGATTTGGTTTGGGAAAGAAAAACTACTACTAACGTTGGATTCGATGCAACCTTGTTAAATCACAAGCTCTCCATTACGGCGGAGTATTTTAATGCAAAAAGCAAAGATCTTTTGGTCTATCTGCCTATCTTAATGTCATCCGGGAATGAAGGAGGAAATCCTGCGGTAAATGCTGGAAGCCTGTCTAATAAAGGTTTCGAAATTGAAGCGGGCTGGAAGGATAAAGTAGGAAAAGACTTTTCTTATTCTGCCTCTCTGAACTTCTCACGAATAAGAAACAAAGTCCTCGATTTGGGATATGGCAGAGTAGAATATTACGAGTTCTTGTCGAAGACGGAAATTGGTCAACCCTTAGGTGCATTTTATTTACATCGTATGTTGGGAATTTTCCAATCTGCCCAGGACGTGGCAAACCATGTCAATTCCGCAGGGAAAGTCATACAGCCCAATGCCCTGCCAGGAGATATTATATATGACGATTACAATGATGATGGAATAATTTCTTCAGAGGATAGGCAACGTGTAGGTAATCCCTGGCCGAAATTTGAGATGGGTTTATCTCTGGGTGCAGCATATAAGGGCTTTGATATTGGCATTAATGGTTATGGACGTTTTGGACAGGATGTATGGAACGGAGCAGCGGCAGCAGCAGCTGACTTTGCGAATAATCAGAATAATTTCAACGGCATTCAACCATGGACGGCTGAAAATCCGGTGAATGATCGCCCGAGAATTATCTTCGGGGATACGCGTAACAGTCGAGGAGATCAAAGCAGATGGCTGGAAAAGGGTTCTTTCTTCCGGTTAAGTCAGGTGGCGCTTGGTTATACCATACCAGGGAGAGTCTCTAATAGTATTGGGCTTGAACGGATTCGGGCGGGGATTACTTTGCAGAATTTAGTCACTTTTACGAATTATACAGGGCTTGATCCTGAATTCAGAGACTCGGGAATATTTACTTTGGGAGCCGATAATACCTCATTTCCAAATCCTCGCTCTGTGTTGTTTTCATTATCACTTACTTTTTAAATTAATCAGCTATGAAAAGATTTGTAGTGTGTTTGACATGCGTATTATCACTTGTCGTAATTTCTTGTGATAAGTCAAAACTGGATATCATTAACGAGAATACAATATCTACCGGAAATTTTTGGAAAACGGAAGCGGACGCAGAAAGTGGTGTGGTAGCGGTATACAATATGTTTTACCGCCAAGGTACCTGGACCCGGAATATATACACTCAGATGCAGGGTATGGCCGACGACGGAGTTAGTCTTGCCGGGTGGACGGAATTAAATGAGTATACCAAGTTCTTATATACGAATTATGATTTTGGTGAGGTAAATGTAAAGATATGGAGAGAACATTATGTTGCTGTTTTTCGTGCAAATCAGGTTCTGGATAATATCGATAACATTCCCTTCAACGATGAACAGCATAAACAGGATCTGATAGGACAAGTAAAGTTTCTGCGTTCGTTCTACTATTTTTATTTAACCTCACTTTGGGATAATATTCCTTTTGTATTAAAGACTTCATCGGCATCTGATACTCCTGAACAGAGAACTCCGGCAGAGATATTTGCCCAGCTCGAGGATGATTTAAAAGATGCCATTGCGAAATTACCGGCTACTCGTCCTGCATCAGAGCATGGTCGTCCTACCAAAGGAGCCGCTTATGGCTTGTTGGCTAAAGTTTATATGCAGGATCATAAATGGCAAGAGGCTGTTACGTGTTTTGAATGGCTTGTGGATGGAGAGGGTAGAAATTACTATGATCTGATCAGGGATTATGGAGATAATTTCAGTAATACTACTGAGAATAATAAAGAATCCCTGTACGAAATTCAGTTTTCACTTATTAATAATGTCGGCTTTGACCAGACAGACAATCACCTTGATCCCAATGCACAGCTTGGTAGCCAAATAGAGATGAACCAGGCACCTTCAGGGATTGGTTGGAACAATGTGGAGGCTCGCAGATGGTTGGTTGATTATTATAAACGCGAGAAAACGGTGGACAATAAAAATGATATACGTCTTTTTTATAGCGTGTGGTACAACGACTCTGGAAAAGACTTCCCCGAAAGAGCAGATACATTGATTTATGGTAATACCTGGAGATCGGATTGGGGAAACAGAGTGTTTATAAAGAAGTACAGTACCACTGCTAATCCACTATTTTATTGGAACGATAATAACTTCAGGTCATTGCGCTACTCAGACATGTTATTATTGTATGCGGAAGCTCTTAATGAATTGGGCGGTCCTACACCTAAGGCAATTGAATGCCTGAATCGTGTCCGTCAACGTGTTAATTTGCCACAGATACAAAATAGTATTTATTATAACGGTGCTCAGATTGTTTCTGGCAAAGAGGCTTTCAGAAATCATTTAAAGATTGAAAGAGGGCTCGAACTGAGTCTCGAATGCGTTCGTTGGATAGATTTGAAAAGATGGGGCTTAGACCAACAATTCACTATAGATGAGATCAAAGGGAGAGATACTGATTTTAATAATTTCATTATCGGAAAATCGGTCAGGATGCCCATTCCTCAAAGTGAAGTAGATAACAATCCAAATCTGGTGCAAAACCCTAATTATTAAATTATGCTTAATCTCTTGCGTGAGCGGTTTAAAACAGGTTTTTGCCTGTCTACCTTATGGGTCGTGATTTTTTTCTCGTATTCATTTGTTAATACCCGGGATAAGACGGTTGTGCCGGAAGTGAACTATGAATTTAGTGGTGGTGCCGGGTTTTATAACTACGCTCCAAGTGTCGTACAGGACGAATACGGTATTCGATATGCGTTTGTATGTCAAAATCTTGAGCCATTTAAGATTGTTGACTACATATATCTCTATAAGGGTATACCTACAAAAAATGGGTACAAATGGCAGCCTGGTACTCGTGTGCTAGATCCTTCTGACAGTGGATGGGATATTAATCATGTTTGCGATCCGGATGTAAGGAAATTCAGAACATCTTACAACGGACAAGTTTACGAGTATATTATGACCTATCTGGGAACAGATCAGTGGGATAACCATCATAATCAAATCGGCTTAGCAATTTCAAAAAACATTGAAGGGCCTTACATCAAGTTCGACAAAAATCCCATTATACAGTCTGAAAGCCGGACAAAATGGGGGGTGGGACAAAGTACTTCCGTTGTAATGAATGATTCAACGCTCCGTATTTTTTATTCGAACTCTGATGGAGGTTTTACATACCGGGATATGGTCATGAATGATTTGAATGATATCAGGTTAAAAGAAGAAAAGAAGATACCTAACATGGGAAGTAACAATTTTCCGGCTTTCTCAAAAAAGAATATCTACATGGTCTCGGAAAAACGAGTGGAAATGGATTCGAAAATCCCTACCTGGGTTGGGAACGTATCAGAGTTGACTTTTATTCCAATAGATCAGGACTTAAGCACAAGTGCTGGTAAATGGAAGAAAATAGGAGCAGTCACGAATGTGGAATCCGGCTTTCCCAGAAATCACAACCCAGGTATTCTGACAGACGAAAAAGGGTATATGGCAGATGATGATGAGCTGATTATGTATTTTACTCCTGCTATGACCGGCATGAACTGGTTATGGTCCTATGATATGTACTCCGCCAGATTCGATCTGAAGAAATTCTTTAATAAATGAGATTTATGAGATGCTATCTAATTGTATTAACTCTTTTCGGGCTGTGTTCCAGTGTTTTTAGTCAGAAGCTTCCGGTTGTTGTAATTACAGACTGCTATCATCCCTACCAGGACCCCGGGGATAACCTCGATCTGTTAAACGGATATGCGCTACCGGATGTAAAGTTATTGGGGATAGTACTGGACATTACGGATGCTTTCAGAAAGGACACTGCCGATCATCCTACCCTGTGGAAAGACCCGAGAGGACCAAGAGAAGCAGGGATTATTCCGATACAACAGCTCAATTACATCTTTAACAAAAGTGTTCCGTTCGCCGTTGGCCCGATGACGATGATGAATTCCGAGCTTGATGACATGAGGTATTCTCCTGACTTTGAGCAGGAAGGTGTTGCGCTTTTATTGAAGATCCTAAGGGAAAGCCCTGAACCTGTAGATGTATTGTCGTTTGGAAGTGCAAGAGTTTTGTCTGTTGCCTACAATCGGGAGCCGAAACTACTAAAAAAGAAAATAAAACGCATCCATTTAAGTGCTGGTACTGCTAGCAAAAATCACGTTTTAGGTCAGGATAAAGGTGCAAATATGATTCCCGGGGGGGAGTGGAATGTAGCGCTTGATGTCTATGCATTTACCCGGCTTTTGAAGTCGGGACTTCCTTTAGCCCTATATCCCTGTGCCGGAAAAGACGGTGGTTTTGTCAAAGATGTTAATAGCAGTTATTACGCACTTTATGATATGTCTTTCTTAAGTGAGATGCATCCTAAGTTGCAGCAATATATCGATTTCGCTTTTGACGCGAAACTTGTTTATGATTTCCTGAGATACATGAATAAGGGGGCTTCCTACACGGCCGGAAAAAAGCCTCAATTTGATAAGTTTCATGTCTGGGAATCGGCCATTTGGTTAAATGTGACCGGTCGGAAAATTGTTAAAAATTCGGAAGGAAAATATCGGTTGTCTCAAAAGGATAGCATTGAAGCCACAGATACATTGATCGAAAATGGCCTAAGGCCATGTGTTTTCACAGAGATCAGGGATGACGGCAGGTTTCAGTTTGAATATGCCTCTCGTTCGTCGACTACCAGCATCTATTTCCGTAGCAACGTTGATGTGAATGAAAAGGCCATGAATATCGTCATTCCTGAACTGTTTAAATCTTTTAATCCCTAATTATTAAGTTCTTACCTTAACTGTAGGATTAAAATATAGTTTATGTTGAAATCGAAGAAGATTGTTCCGGTATTCTTATTGTTTTCTTTAACGTACGTTAGTTCTTGCACCAAAGGAGATTCTGACCAACTACCATCAGTTCCTGAGGAAGTTGGTCAGACGAGATATGAACTTGTAGAGATGAATAAGGTATTTGGCTTTACTAATCAGAGCCGCTATTCATACTGTCCAAGTTTGGTGAAAGAATCTGACGGGACAGTGCATATGTTTTTCTGCGGAAACGCTGAGCAATTAATAATGGCAGACAATATCTATCATGTCAGGATCAATCCTGATGGCACCCAGACGCCACCTAAAAGTGTGGTGCAACCGGGTATGGCCGGGTCTTGGGATAATCTTCATATTTGTGACCCATCTGTTATAGCAGGCAATTTTAAAATGGACGGAAAGAGCTATAAATATGCTATGTTCTACTTAGTTAACCAGCAAGGAGTATATTACAATGAGATAGGTGTAGCATTTAGTAATGATCTGGAAACGGACAGGTGGGTGAAGTACCCTAATAAGTTAATTAAAAAGCCATGGAATTATGAAGGTGATGAACAACTGCCAAACGGAGGAAAATCCTGGGGTGCGGGGCAGCCATCAGCATTTTCAAGAGACCGACAGGGTAAGGTGTTTTTGACTTTCACAATTGGAGACAAAAGTGGAACACGTATTGAATGGGTTGAATTGGATCTAAGCGATATGGATGAGTATAAACCGGTAAACTCAGTCAGGATGGTCGACGATGGACTGGTCGATATTACTTACAAAAATAAGGACTATACATGCAATTCGGATTTAGGTATTGATATCAAAAACAATATGATTGTCATGGTAAGACCGGTTCAGCCTCACCCCTTAATCTATCCTGCATTTTTAAACACGAGTTTGGAAGTAAATTACATACCCTTGAATGACTTTGTGAGCGGATCTGGAAAATGGGAATTTATGTTAAGGATAGTACCTTATATGACAGGGTTTGCCAGAAACCATAATGCAGGTCTGGAAAGAAATAAATATGGTGAAATTGACAGGTGGGAGGAACCAATAATTTATTATACAGTCAGTAAAGAGGCTCCCGAAGCCAACCCAGTAGGACATTCCCATGCTGAGTGGTCTTACCATATATGGAGGGGTGTGCTGAAGAAAACATTCCATTCACTCTCAAGTCGTTTTCACTATGTGGACAATGCCAGCTGGGATCCGCAGCGTTCCACTACAATTTGTAACTTGGCTTTAAGTTTAAAAAGATATGCGAATCTCAGTTTTTGTCCCCAGGCATGGTGTAATAGAAGCTATCACACCAGCTTTCAGAACATTTAATACGGCTAATGAATTTCTTACTGTTTCTGGTAAAAAGCCCGGTTTTGAAGTGGAATATGTGGGCTTAACTGAATATGTATCTGCCAGCGGAGGGGAATACGTTATCAAAACGGACAGGCTACTTAAAGATGTTGTCGAAACTGATTTGCTTGTAATACCGCCCACTTTCGGAAACACAGACAAGGGAATACAGAGCAATGCAGAAGCAATCCCTTATTTCAAGGACCTTTACCAAAAAGGAAGTAGCCTGGCCAGTTTATGTGCGGGTGCGTTTCTGCTTGCAGAAACCGGTTTGTTAAATGGAAGGAAGTGTTCGACGCATTGGGCGCACATAAACGAGTTTAAGGAGAAATATCCTCAGGTGGAGATTGAAGATGGGGCTGTCATAACAGAACACGATAATATTTACACTAGTGGGGGTGCGAATAGTCTGTGGAACTTGCTACTGTATCTGGTGGAAAAATATTCGGACCGGGAAACGGCTGTGATGCTATCTAAGTACTTTGCGATTGACATTGGAAGAGATAGTCAATCTCAATTCGCAATTTTTAGAGGACAAAAAAAACATGGAGACAGTGATATTCAGAATGTTCAGGATTATATAGAAAAAAAGTACGAAGAACGGATTACTATTGAGGATTTGGCGAGTCTTATGCATGTTAGTCGCAGAACTTTTGAGAGAAGGTTTAAAGAAGCGACTAATAATACGCCTATTGAGTATCTGCAACGGGTAAGAATGGAAGCAGCGAAAAAGTTTTTTGAGGTGTCGAGAAAGAATGTAGCTGATGTGATGTATGATGTGGGTTATACGGACACGAAGGCGTTTAGAGATATATTCAAAAAGGTAACAGGTCTAACGCCAATAGAGTATAGGAATAAATTTGCAAAGGTTAGAGTCGGTGCAGAGTATATTTCAGAAAAACACTATTAGAGATCAGCGAACAAAATGGCTGCCTAAGGAGGATTCGCGGATAATAAGATCTGTTTCCAACATTGTTGTTAAATCTGTTTCTATGGTAGTCTTATTCAAAAGATGATCGATCATCTTTTGCGCTACGAGTTCTCCCATTTCTATTCCCGGATAATGGATGGTTGTTAGTTGAGGAGTAACGTTTCTGGAAATGACGTCGTTGTTAAATCCGGCAACTAAAATATCTTCGGGTATCCTGATGTTTCGTCTTTTCAAGGCATTCATGCAGCTTACTGCTGCAATGTCATTCGCTGCGAAAATTCCGTCTACTTCTAAACTGAGGATTTTATCTGCTTCTTTCTCTCCCGCATTTTCGTCAAGATCAGTTATTGTTAAAAGATTATCGCTGAACTCAATTGCGCCTTCTCTGTGGGCCCTCAAAAAGCCTTTAAATCTGTCAGCGTAGACATTGATATCGTGACTGCCGCCTATGTGTGCTATCCTTTTTGCTCCGTGCGCAATCAGATGCTTTGTAATTAAATAGCCGGCCCTCTCATTGTCGATGCAAACGGACGAGGTGGAGCTTGCAGGTACACGATCAAAGAACAGTACCGGTATATGATTTTTAAAGAAGGGTTCTATGTGGTTGATATCTTTTGTGTCGCCCGACAAGGACATAAGCAGGCCATCAACCCGATTTGCAAACATGGTCCCCACATTTCTTATTTCTTTCTCCCTGCTCTCTAATGACTGGGTAATGATCAAGTTGAAGCCATAATGATTAGTCACTTTTTCAATACCTGCCAGAACGTTGGAAACGAAGTTACTGTTAAGACGCGGGATGATCACTCCGATGGTATTTGTCCTTTTTGTTCTCAGTCCCACAGCAAATGCGTTTAGCTGATAGCCCATTTCCCTTGCGGCCTCTGCGATTTTTCTTTGCGTTTCCAAACTCACAGTTCTGTGGCCCTTGAGGCCGCGACTTACCGTAGAGGGTGCAATGTTTAACCGCTTTTCGATATCATATATGGTCGTCTCCTTGGAACCCATTGAGCAGCAAAGTTAATGTAAATAATTATGAGAATTACATATAACAATCGATTGTTATTTCAATATAATTTCTACATTTACGTTGATAAACTACTATAAACTGAAAGGAAATGGAACGGTCAATATGTTCCAAAGCACAATCAAATCTCATAGATCAATATGGCATTAGAAAAAACATGGAGATGGTTCGGAGCTAACGATACAATAACGCTACCCGAATTGCGTCAGTTTGGTGTAGAGGGCATAGTTACTGCGCTGCACCACATAAAAGGCGGGTCGGTATGGCCTGTAGAAGAAATACTTGCAGTAAAAGAGGAGATTGAGAGGAACGGCATGCGATGGAGCGTCGTGGAAAGTCTGCCAGTGTCTGAAGAAGTCAAGATATGCAGCGACAAGCGGGAGGAGCTTATTGAAAACTACAAAATATCGCTCCGTAACCTTGCTGAATGTGGCATTGATACAGTTTGCTACAATTTCATGCCGGTGCTGGATTGGGCCAGAACTGACCTGCACTACCTCAATGAGAATGGGGCAGAGTCTATGCTGTATGATCATGAGACCTTTGCTGCCTTTGATATTTTTATTTTGCAACGCCCTAATGCTGAAGTGGATTATCCTTCTCACGTGGTAGATAAGGCGAGAGGGATTTTTGAAAATATGAGTGAAGAGGAACAAAATACCCTTGCTTACAATATTATAGTGGTTACACAGGGATTTATTAATGGCACTGTGGGCAATGTAAGTAACTTCAAACAGATCTTTCTTGATTATATTAGCCGGTACGATAACATAAACCGCGATACGTTAAGGACTCATCTTTCACGCTTTTTAGAAGACGTATTGCCGGTAGCGGAAGAGTGTGGTATTAATCTTTGTATCCATCCGGATGATCCTCCCTATCCTTTATTAGGCTTGCCACGGATAGCCAGTACCGCTGAAGATTTCGAATGGATCTTTAACGAACATCCTTCAATAAACAATGGATTGACTTATTGCAGCGGCTCTTTGTCGGTAAGGGAAGATAATGATCTGGTTGCGATAGCCCAAACTTTTGCTGAAAGGATCCATTTTGTGCATCTGAGGAATATTAAAAGAATTGGGGAAAGAAGCTTTTATGAATCTGCACACCTCGATGGGGTGGCAAATATGTATGGAATTGTAAAGGCTCTGCTTGAAGAACAGCATAGAAGAACAGCTGCCGGGAGAAAGGATACGCGGATGCCCTTCAGGCCCGATCACGGCTTGAAGATCTTAGACGACTTCAACAGGAAGAGTAATCCTGGTTATCCGCTTGTTGGGAGACTAAAAGGTTTCTGCGAGATCTCGGGACTGGAGCTGGGTATTGAAAGTGCTTTAAAATAAATTAAATACGGATGATAAACGAAGGAAATTCATTATTTGACCTGAGCGGAAAGGTTGCCGTTGTTACCGGTGCCGGCGGCGTTTTGGGTGGAAGTATCGCTGCCAGCCTGATGAAGGCTGGTGTTAAAGTTGTGGCAACAGATATACGTCAGGAGAACCTCGATACACGTGTAGCAGAGTTGAAACACATTCACGAGGATGTAATCGGGGTAGCAGGAAACGTATTGGATCTCGACAATCTGAAGGAACTTGCTCAAACGGTAAAAAAGCAGTGGGGAAGAATCGATATTCTGGTAAACTGTGCCGGTGGTAACGTCCCAGGTGCCACCTTGAGAGAGGATCAAACGGTGTTCGATATGAAGATAGAAGATTGGGAGAAGGTTACGAATCTGAACACGAATGGTACGGTTTATCCATGCCTTGCATTTGGCGAAGTTATGGCTGAACAGGGAAGCGGAAGTATTATCAATATTTCATCGATGGCAACATATTCTGCTATTACCCGTGTTCCAGGTTATTCGGTATCGAAATCAGGGATCAATATCTTCACACAATGGCTGGCTACAGAGATGGCCCTCAAGTTTGGTGAGAAAGTCAGGGTTAATGCTTTGGCTCCGGGTTTCTTTATTGGTGACCAAAACCGTGCGGTACTGATCAATCCGGATGGAAGTTATACCGAGAGAAGTGTTAAAGTACTTGCGAGAACTCCGATGAACCGATTCGGTGACATTTCTGAACTTAATGGCGCTGTTCAATTCTTATGTTCTGATGCAGCAAGCTTTATTACTGGTGTAATTTTGCCAGTTGACGGAGGTTTTACTGCGTTTAGTGGAGTGTAATAAAACGCCTTCAAGTAAGATCCTTTTATGCCGTAAGTCTGTTGGCCGGACTTATGGCTTTTTTATTTGTATACTATTTTACTTAGAACCTTTATTAAAAGTATTTGTCAGGATTAGAAGCAGTAATTACGCGAGTTCTTTTTTTACACTAACAAATAATGAAGGCCGAAACTGTTAGACGGGTAAAGTATCGGTTAAGTTCACGGAAATCCTCTATTTTTGCACAAATCAGGTTTTGAATGAATAATCCCCCTCGATCCGTTAGTAATGAAATTTTGCTTGAAGTGTTAGCTTGCTCTAAGGACGCTACCGCAATATACAACAGCGAGGATCTGCATGTTTGTTTTGCCAATGACGCGATGATCGCTATCTGGGGCAAAGATCGTAGTGTGATTGGGAAAACATTCGAGGATGCAATTCCTGAGATTAAAGAGCAGCCCTTTACCGGGTTATTGAAGCGGGTTTGGCATACTGGTGAAACCTATATTGCGAAGAACGCACCTGCAGACCTTGTTGTTGACGGTAGATTACAAACGTTTTTCTTTGACTTTGAATACCGTGCCTTCAGAAACGAAGCAGGTGAAACATATTGTCTGCTTCATACAGCTACTAATGTCACTGAACGACTTAAGGCAGCAAAAATGCTGAAGAACCGCGAGGATGCTCTGATGATCACTAATGGAGAGATGACAGTCAATATTGAGCAGCTGGCAGCGGCTAACAAAGAATTGTTCACCTCAAATAAAGAAATCAGTCTTCTCATTGGGCGCTTGCTGGAATCTGAAACAAACTTCAAGCGTTTGGTGGAGCAGGCTCCTGTGGCAATTTTGGTATTTAAAGGGGAGGAGCTCATTATTGAAGTAGCCAATCAGTCAATGCTGGATATCCTTCATAGAGACGCAGATATAATCGGACGTCCGATACTGGAAGGTATGGCGGAATTAAGAGGGGAGCCTGCCTTTGAATTGATCTTGGAGGTTTTACGAACCGGTAAAAGCGCAGATGGTAAAGAAGTTCCGGTTCGCATGATGCGTAACGGGCAACCGGAGGTTCGTTATTTCAATTTTAGTTATCGTCCGTTAATGGATGGTGGCCGTATCATTGGCGTAATGGATCTCGCTGTGGAGGTGACGGATCAGGTACAGTCACGTAAAAACCTGGAAGCCATTATAGCTGAAAAATCTGAGTTGGAAAAGACGCTGCGTGAGAGCGAACAACGCTTGCAGGGCATATTGGATACGATGGCAGAAGGGGTGGGTGTAATAGATGGCTCTGGCCAACTGATTTATGCGAATGCTATGGCACAGCGCATTCTTGGTTTGTCTGAAAACAAGATCAAGGACCGTACTTATTACGATGCGCGCTGGCAAAATCTGCGTGTTGACGGTTCTCTGTTGCCAGAGGAGGAGCATCCAATGGCGATTATGTTGCGGACCGGGATGTCTATTTATGATCAGGAGATCGCTGTTCAGCCTGCTGAAGGTGAGCGCTTTTATATTTCCATAAATGCTGCCCCTATTCTGGATGACGCTGGAAACTTGACGGGGGGGATAGGCACTTTCATGGATGTTACCAATCGGCGCAAAATGCTGATGCAGAAGGACGAGTTTATTAGTGTTGCCAGCCATGAATTGAAAACTCCGGTCACCACCCTCAAAGCTACATTGCAGTTGCTGGCACGTTTGCAAGATAGTATTAAACCTGAAATGTACAAGTTGTTGATTGCTCAGGCAAACAAAAGCATGGACAGGCTTAGTAAATTAATCGCGGAATTATTGGATACTGATCGGATTAGCCGTGGGCAGTTGCACATTCACAAGACTACTGTTAGCCTTGCCGAGATGGTTAACGACTGCTGCCAGCATATTCGGACGGTGGGAGCACATGAAGTTGTTCTCACGGGTGATAGGGATGTGAATGTATATGTGGATGAGCAGCAAATCAACCAGGTTCTGGTGAATTTTGTTAACAATGCTGTCAAATATGCTCCGGATTCAAAAGAGATTATCATCAACATTACCCGGCTTATCAATAGCGTAAAGGTAAGCGTGATTGATTATGGTCCCGGCGTATCACCTGAAAAAAAGCTACGCTTGTTCGATCGTTATTATCAGGCAGATTACAGCGGAATGCAATTCTCCGGTCTGGGTCTGGGGCTTTACATCTGCTCGGAAATCATTAAGAGGCATGGAGGAGAGATCGGTGTTAATAGTGAACAAGGGAAAGGAAGCGAATTCTGGTTCACCCTTCCTAATGCTGATAAAGAGCTATTCTAAAATGTAAGCTTCTGTATTCAAAACTTGTTCAAGAGTTTTCTGTTTAAAATATTGTGAAACTTTTACAAATCTGTGAGAATTTCCTTATAGATTTGATCTGTCTATGACAAAGCATAGACTATTGTGTGAACCCAGTTTTAACCTTATGACGAGATTTCGGAAATTAAAACGCTTTCTCTTCAAGTATAATCTGATACCAACGAAGAAGTGGCGTCCTGCAGCAATAGTCGCTGTAGCGTCATTTATAGGTTTAGGGTTGTACATAGTAAGGCTTAGCAACGCCGCTTCGTATCTTTCTGATGACCCGCAGGCATGCGTTAATTGTCATCTGATGACGCCGCAGTATGTTACCTGGAATCACAGTTCCCATCGTGAGGTGGCTCATTGCAATGACTGCCACGTTCCCCACAACAACGTATTCAACAAATATTATTTTAAAGCTAAAGATGGCCTGTATCATGCTTCTATTTTTACATTAAGGGCCGAACCGCAGGTAATAACGGCCAAAAAGGCTTCAGTAGAAGTTATTCAGGACAACTGTATTCGCTGTCATAGTGATCAGGTTACGGATGCGAAGCTGGTGGGTTTCGTAGCGGATCATTTTGAAAAGCGGACGGACCGAACCTGCTGGGACTGTCACCGCGAAGTTCCGCACGGAAGGGTTAAAAGTCTTTCTTCTACTGGTTTGCAGATTGAACCGATCAGGGCGCATGCGCCGCCGGGAACCAAGGTGGTGCCGGATTGGCTGGAGCAATCGATGAATCAAAAGAAGGAAACAGAGAAAAATTGAGAATAAAAAATAATTCGATGAAAAACTGGATACTATTTATTGCAACAATTGTCGTCGTGTTCCTGCTTTCTATGCTTGTTTATTCGATAATGGACAGAAAGACAGAAGCCAGGTTTGCTTATCATCCTCAGGTCGCTATCGAAGGTATTGAGCCTCGTGACTCACTTTGGGGAATGAATTATCCGAGACAATACCAGTCTTATCAGAAAACGCTTGATACTACTTTCAAGAGTAAGTATAATACGAGTGGTTTTCGGGATGCCTTGGAAGAGAATCCGGAATCCATCATCCTTTGGGCAGGATATGCCTTTAGTAAGGGTTATAACCAGCCGAGAGGTCACAATCATGCCATACGCGACGTGCTTAGTTCTGTGCGAATCGGTGCACCTAAAGATCCGGAGGCAGACAATATGCCGAGTACCTGCTGGACATGTAAAAGTCCCGACGTTCCACGCCTGATGAGCGAACTCGGGGTGACAGAATTCTACAGCAAGAAACTGTCGGATTTTGGCAGCGAGATCATCAACCCTATCGGCTGTGCGGATTGCCACGATCCAAAGACCATGAATTTAACGATCACCAGACCGGCTTTGATAGAAGCTTTTCAAGCTATGGGCAAAGACATCAACAAGGCGTCTCATCAGGAAATGCGTTCGCTGGTCTGTGCTCAATGCCACGTTGAATATTACTTCGATAAGAATAAGCCTGATGCGAAAGGTGCAGCGTATGTTACGTTCCCATGGAAGAATGGATTTACAGTAGAAGACATGGAGAAATACTATGACAGCATAGATTTTGCAGATTGGGTTCATCCGCTAAGCAAGGCTCGCATGCTGAAAGCACAGCATCCTGATTATGAGATATATTCATTTGGAGTACATGCAAAGCGCGGGGTGTCGTGTGCTGACTGCCATATGCCATACGGTACTGAGGGCGGACAGAAATTTACCGATCACCATATCGGCTCTCCATTGGCAAATGTTGAAAATTCTTGTTTCGTTTGTCACAGGGAGAAAGTATCAGATCTTGTTAACGATGTTTATGAGCGCCAGGGTAAGGTGAAGCAGGGCGTTATGCAGCTTCAGCGCCATATTGCAATGGCTCATCTGGAAGCGGAAAAGGCCTGGAAGCTGGGTGCAACTGATGCAAAGATGGCTAAGATTCTGAAGGGAATCCGGAATGCACAATGGAGATGGGACTATGTCTCTGCTTCTCATGGGGCTGGTTTTCATGCTCCTTTGGAGTCAAGCCGTATCATTGCCTCCGGTTCTGCCATTATTCAGGATGCGCGGGTTGAGCTGGCAAGGGTGCTTGCTTCGCTTGGTCATACTGAAGCGGTACAGATGCCAAATCTGAGCAGTAAATCTGCACTTCAGGCTTACATAGGGGTCGATCTGGAAAAGGAGAAGATTCAAAAAGCAAACTTCTTGGAGCAAGTTGTTCCTAAATGGCTGAAAGAGGGTAAGGCTCGCGAAGCAAAACTTAAAGTAAATATGATGCAATAGCCTACCTCAGCTAAGCAATACTCTTATCGTTTTCAGAAGAGAAACCCAGAATTCTCTCCCTGCCCGGATTTACACTAAGTCCGGGCATTTATACGCCCAAGCATGACTTATTTAAAATTCCTTCTTTCTACCCGCATATCTCTCGTTCTTCTAATAGCATTCGCTTTATCAAATGCGGTAGCTACATTTATCGAAAATGATCATGGAACGGCTGTCGCCAGGGGACTGGTGTATGAAGCCTGGTGGTTTGAACTGATTATGCTTTGGCTGGCAGTTAATTTTCTGACTCATATAGATAAGGATAAGCTGTTTCACAAGAACCGCTGGCCGGTGGGCTTATTCCATATTGCCTTTGTTATAATTATTGTTGGTGCCGGCGTGACCAGGTATTTCAGTGAAGAGGGCCTGATCCATATCCGGGAAAAGCAGAAAGAAAGTATCTTTTTTACAAACGCACGCTGCCTGCAGATAAAGCAGTTGGGTGTGAACGAAGGTAAGCGATTTGAGAAGCCAATGAGTTTGATCGGTCATAATTTTAAGCCGGTTACTGTAGATGCGGAGTTCGGTGATGATGAATTTAGCGTAACGTTTGAAGATTTTATAACGAAGGCAAAAGAAGAGATTATCCCGGGGAACGATACATATCTGGACCTCGCTGTTGCAATGGGAGAGGGAAGGACGGACCACTTTATCACTCTGGGTAGTACATTGCAAATGGGTGCGATCATGCTTGGTACGCAGGAGCAAGGTAAAGGTGCGGTTAAAATATTTAAGAAAGATAGCATTTGGGTTATTAAGTCGGATGTTCATCTTCAGATGATGGAGATGGCCACTCAGAAGATAGGTGTCCTTCATGCGGGTGAAGTTAAGGCCTTGCAACTTAGATCGCTTTATCAATGGGATGGAGGGGCGTTTATTGTTAAGGTTATTCATGAGAATGCTTCAATAAAGTATAGCAGGGAACCTGATGAGCAGATGGCAAAGGGCTTACCGGATGTAGTCAAGTTGAAGATAACGGACGGCGATGGTAAAACTGTGATGTCTGACTATGTAAAGCTATCCAGCCTTGATCCGATATGGCATCCTTTTACCGCCAATGGAAGACAATATTCAGTGACATACGGACCGAGAGCAGAGGTATTGCCTTTCGGTCTTTATCTGAGGGAATTTGAGCTGAAAAGGTATCCCGGTAGTCAAAGTCCGGAGAGCTACGCCAGTGAGCTGACTGTGATGGACGGCGAAAAGGAGTTTCCATACCGTGTATATATGAACAATGTGCTTGATTATAAAGGCTTCAGGTTTTATCAGTCGTCTTATGACACTGATGAAAAGGGAACGGTTCTTTCGGTGAGCCGCGACCGGCCAGGTACCTATCTGACCTATCTGGGTTATACCTTACTGACGCTGGGAATGTTTCTGACGCTTTTTGCAAAGGGTAGCAGATTTAGGATATTGAATAAGAAACTGCAGAGTATCCGGAGAAATGCAGGCGCAGCGAGCATTTTTGCTCTACTGTTTCTGGCTGGTACGGTGCATGCTCAGACGCAACAGGTTCCAAAGATTGCGGTTGTGCCTGAAGAAAAGGCGGCCGATTATGGTCGATTGATCGTTCAGGATCTGGATGGACGTATGAAGCCTCTCAATACGTTGGCCAATGAGATCGTCCGCAAGCTAAACGGGAAGTCGCGCATTACTGTTCCTTCTGCTGACGGAGACTTGCAAATGTCTTCTGAGCAGTTCCTGCTGGCCGTTCAGTTGGACCCTGTACTTTTTAGTCAGATGCCAGTGATCCGTATCGACAGGGAGAAGTCGGCACTTGCCTTCAAGGCTCTTGGGATCGAACCGGCGGACAGGATCAGTTTCAAAGCGTTCCTGAATGGCAAGGGTGACTATCTGCTCCACGATCTCGTTGAGGAAGCGAACAAGCTGAAGCCTGCAGAACGGAATGAGGGGCACAAAGAATTGCTTAAGACCGATGAGCGTTTCAATATCTTCTATGCATTGCTGACAGGAGATTTCCTACGCATATTCCCTAATAAGAATGACCAGAATAATACCTGGTTTACCAGCCAGCAATCTCAAAACGGATTTGAAGAAGAAGATGCCACTTTTGTAAAAAATATCACGTCACTTTATCTGACGGGACTTCAGAAAGGTCTTCAAAAGAACGACTGGAAGCAAGGTGACGAAGCTCTGGAGTATATCCATCTGTTTCAGCAGAAAGCAGGCGAGAGTGTTTATCCATCAGAACAGTTTGTAAAAGCTGAGCTTTTGTATAATAGACTGAACCTTGGAAATAAGCTATTTGGAATTTTCTGGGTACTAGGTGTTCTGATGCTGGTGCTCGGAATTGTTATGCTCTTCCGGGAGTCGGGACTGATGGATCGGTTGTGGACTACGGGTAAATGGCTGACATGGGCTGGTTTGATCGTCTTTACCTTTCATCTTGCCTTGCGCTGGTATATTGCCAAGCATCCACCCTGGAGTGATGGCTTTGAGATGCTCGTTTTTGTGGCCTGGGGCGTTTTGCTTTTTGGCATGCTTTTCTCGCGAAAGTCCCGCTTCACGGTTCCGTTGGGACTGCTGTTCTCAGGTACGCTGTTGTTTGTAAGTTTCCTTGACTGGCTAAATCCGGAAATTACCAACCTTATGCCGGTGTTGCATTCTTACTGGCTGAAGATTCATGTTGCGATAATTGTTAGTTCTTATGCTCCTCTGGCCCTTGCAGCGATATTGGCACTACTAAACCTTTTGTTCATTATTTTTAAACCGAAGGCACCTACAGCTAACTGGTGGATAAGCATGCAGGAGTTGACAATAGTGAACGAGCTGGCAATAACGATAGGATTGTTTCTCCTCGCTATTGGTACATTCCTTGGAGGCGTATGGGCAAACGAGAGCTGGGGACGATATTGGGCATGGGATCCAAAAGAGACCTGGGCACTTATCTCGGTGATTATATATGCCTTTGTATTGCATCTGAGGCTGATCCCTGCTTTAAGGAGTGCGTTTATTTACAATCTGGCGAGCTTGTGGGCATTTGCATCGATCATTATGACCTCCTTTGGCGTAAACTATTATTTGTCCGGTTTACATTCCTATGCAGCAGGGGATCCTGTTCCGGTGCCTGTTTGGGTGTACTGGGCGGTTGCAGTACTGCTGATCATTTCTGTGATAGCTGCTATTCAGCATAGAAAAATGTCTGCTGAAAGCAGGAAGAGACTGGTTATTTAGTGCGTATTGATTGATGTTATTGCGAGTTTCGGCTAAATAGCTGCTTCATAAGATCAGTTGCTTAATGGAAGGTATATAATTTCGACCGACATTGATTTCGATTTTGTTAGGCAGCGTTACGAAAAGACGAGTAATATCTCTATGCAGGGTCATGATATGTTCGACATTGATTATATAAGAGCGATGTATGCGGATAAAGCGGCGCTTATCAAGTTTACGTTCAATACTGCTGATACCTAAGGAACTTAAGTAAGCGCCATTATTCTCAGTATATATCCATGTATAGTCCCGATCGGCTTTGAAGTAGGTTACATTATTAAGGGAAATGCTTTCAAGCCTTCTGCCGTTCTCTACGAGGATGCGGTTAGGAAGCTCAGCTTTGTTAAGCGAGGTTAACAGATTCCCATTTTCTATTTTGATGTCGTGCCATTTCAGGTATTTTTCTAAAGTCTGTTGTAATCGCTCCTTTCTGAAAGGTTTCAACATGTAGTCCAACGCATTATGTTCAAAAGCCTTTAACGCATGAGTTCCGCTTTTGGCGATGAAGATTACGGCTGGCAGGTGAATGGCATCTTCGAGGACGCTCCAGCTATTTTTTCCGGGAAGATCAACATCAATAAACAATAGCTGTGGCTCCAGGGCATTAATGTCTTTCAATGCTTCGATTCCATTACCGCATTCTCCAGCTAAGAAGAAGGAAGGGAAACACCTGATCATTTTTGAGGTGCGCTTACGTTGTTCAGGATCGGCGTCTGCAATAAGGACAGATATTTTTTTCATTAGGATGATGAATTTAATGGTAAAGATACAGGCGCATGAGGTGCCTGTATCTGACATTTGTCAGGAACTTAATCCGGAACGTTGGTTAACCTGTTTGCGGATCCTGCTGAGACTATCCTGATGAACGCCCAGAAAAGAGGCTATATACTTTAAAGGGATAGTTTGAACAATCTCAGGCTGCTCCCTGAGGATCTTCTGATAACGCTCTTCGGCTGTGAGGCAAACGGCATCGATCTGCATGTTCTGCAACCAGATCAGCAACCTGTGCATAATTGCCTGTTCTATTGCGTATGCCTTGGTTACGTGTTGCTTAATAGCCATCACATCCGCTTTTGACCATTCGAGAACATCAATATCAGTCAGCGTTTCCAGGGCACAATTTGAGGGTGCACCGTTGAGCAGAAAAAGGGGTGTCGAAATAAAATCGTTTAATGAAACCAAGCCAAGTGTATAATCATTTCCTTCATGCGCACGGAACAGTCTTACGATACCCTGATTAAGGAAAAATAGCTTGTTCACCTTTTTTCCCTGATGCATGACAATGGTGTGTTTGGGGATGACCCGATGAGTTGTTACAGATGAGATCATACGGATATCCTCAGGGCTTAAGAATATTCCCCTTGTCTGCAGGTATGCACAAACTTTAGCGAAGGCCATGATACAGTTATAAGCGTAGACGATTGAGTAAGATCTACTTATAAATATACCGATTATTGTTTTGCTAAAGACGGACAAATTCTACTCTTCTGTTTTGTGCCATAGCTTCTTTGCTCTTTTCGGTTGAAACGGGGCTTGATTCGCCTTTTCCCGTCGCTTCAAGGCGGTCTGAAGCGATACCATAGGTGCTTTGGAGATGTTCTTTTACTGCCATCGCTCTGCGTTCACTTAGCTGTTGATTAGCTTTTTCTTCGCCTGCGGCATCGGTATGGCCTATGATCCGGATCTTCGTTTCTTTGTTTTGGTTCAATACATCAGCGATCGATTTCAGGACGCCTGTTGATTCAGCTTTTATTGTAGCAGAGCCGGTGTCGAAAAGAATACCTGTAGTGCTGAATTTTCCTTCCTCCATCAATTTATGTCTCAGATCGGGCATTCCCTTCGCTATCTTGATGTTAGTGAAATATACACCTATCTGATCATCCTGATACGGACTACTGCTTAACTGAAAGTACAGTTGATTAAACATTCCTTCCAGAGGGATGGCTTTTGGAACGTCGTACATTTTGTCTCCGTCCATCCAGATGCGCAACCGCTCTTTTTGTCCTTGTATCGATACATGCACCACTTTTCCGTACCATTTTTTTGCCAGATTGCTGTTCTGTGGTGGGCTGTTAAAATACCTTGTATGGTTTTTATAACTCTCCAGCACCAGGTTCGCTCCGGTTGAAAGTGGTGATATTTCCATATACAAGGATTTGTCGCCCTTTGGATCGGATAGCAAACTATTACCGGAAGGACCGGCTTTTCCTGTGGAAAGAAGTCCGAAGCGGATTGATGGTGGCAACCACCCTTTGAAATCAATTTGCAGGAACATATCGAACTCTACTGTGAAATCCTGACCCAGAAGCTTCCTATTGTCAGACAAACAAACTGTTCGTTGGGCCATGCGCAACCATTGCCCTTCCATGCCGTCTAGTTTTACAAGGACGGAGCTGCCATTACTGTTCCATCCGGCTGGCAACTCTCCAGTAGCTTCGTTGGAAAAGTCGTTCACATATAAAATAGAATCGCCCGCAACAAAGTCAAATTTGCTGAACGCCTTTACAGAATGGGCGGGCTGCCCGCTGTCTTCAAGCGTTTGGTCTTTTGAGTTTTCGCCCGTTGGGTTGTCTTGTTCGGGATTTGCCGTTTCGAGAGTCTTATTTATGCCTTCTGAAACTGCCTTGTCGGTTTTATCTAGAATTTTCCCGGTTGCTGTTTGTGCAGCCCGGTCTTTTATTTTTTTCAGAATAGATTGCGCTTGTGAAGCCGGGGAAATCAAGGCCATTGAAGCGATGAGTCCAAAATAAACGAATTTTTTTGTGAGTCTTAAGCAAGTCATTGTATTAAATCTTAACATATTCATGGCCAAGATAGAATACTGGAAACTTTATAGTTTATCGTTTCGACAAGGTGATCGTTTAAGGCTACGAAGCGACTGTATAGCCGACCAAGCGCAATTAGTCTTGTCGCCGGTTACATAGTTTTTCCTTCTTACTATTGATTTCTCTATGGTGTAAAAATCGTATCTTTCTGGCCGTTACCTTTATCTCACATCAATGAAATATCTTAACCGTATCGTTGTCATGCTTGTTGCCATAGGCTCAAGCGCTTTGCCGTCATCGGCTCAAACTAAACTGCCATTAGATTCGCAGGTTAAAACAGGCAAGCTAGCTAACGGCTTTACTTATTATATACGAAAAAACACGGAACCTAAGGCGCGGGTACAGCTCTATCTGGCGATTAAGGCTGGTTCCATTCTTGAAAATGAAGACCAGCGCGGACTGGCGCATTTCATGGAGCACATGAGCTTCAATGGAACGAAGAACTTTCCTAAAAACGAGCTTGTTAATTATTTGCAGAAGTCGGGAGTTCGTTTTGGCGCTGATCTTAATGCCTATACCAGCTTTGACGAGACGGTATACCAGCTTCCCTTACCTACAGACGATCCGGAGCTTCTGAAGAATGGGATGCAGATCATGCGTGACTGGGCGCAGGACGCTTTGCTGGATGCAGATGAGATTGAAAAGGAGAGGGGTGTTGTGCTTGAAGAAAAACGACTGGGGAAAGGCGCGCAGCAGAGAATGCAGGATAAGTATCTTCCAACTATACTTAACAGCTCCCGTTACGCGAACCGCCTGCCGATAGGTACTGATGAGGTATTGAAAGGGTTTAAACCCGAGACGATCACGCAGTTTTATAAGGACTGGTATCGCCCGAACCTCCAGGCATTGATCGTGGTGGGGGATATTGACGTTACGCAGATCGAACAGATGATAAAGGACAAGTTTTCTGACCTGAAAAATCCGTCTAAAGAACGTAAAAGAATCGACTACAATATTCCCTTGCTGAATAAAAATCAGTTTGTTGCTGTTACCGATAAGGAGATGCAGTATACGGTTGCTCAGGTCATCATCAAGCATCCGGAAAAAGAAATTAAGACTACGTCTGACCTTAGACACAATATCATACGTTCTCTTTATAATGAGATGATGGGAGCGCGATTCGGAGAGCTGATGAAACAGGCTGAACCACCGTTTCTGCAGGGAGGTAGCAGTATCAGCTCGTTCCTGGCGGGTCTTGATGCGGCAAGTGCCGTTGTTGTGGCAAAGCCTGGTGAGCTTGAAAAAGGGTTTAAAGCCGTGTTTACTGAGGTTGAGCGTGTAAGGAAACATGGATTTACAGCTACTGAGCTTGAGCGTGCAAAAGCTTCGTACATGAGCGGTATGGAAGCTGCGCTTAAGGAGAAAGATAAGACCAATTCGGCGTCCTACGTTCAGGAATACCTTCAGCTGTTTTTGAAGGGAACTGGAACTCCGGGTATAGACTATGAATATAACTTTGCGAAGAAGGAAATTCCGGGTATTGCATTGAATGAAGTTAATAGTCTGACAAAGCAGTACCTCACTGAAATTAACCGGGACGTGATCATTATGGCGCCGGACAAGGAAAAGGAAAGTCTTCCGAAAGAAGAGACCGTCCGTTCATGGATTCAGTCGATTGCTAATTCAAGTATTGCTGCCTATGTAGATCAGGTTTCGGATAAGCCGTTGATGGCTCAAGCACCTGCAGCGGGAAAGGTTGTTTCTGAAAAGAAAAATGAGAAGCTTGGCTTCACCGAGCTAACGCTGAGCAACGGTGTCAGGGTTGTGCTCAAGCCTACTGACTTTAAGAATGATGAGATACTGATCAGTGCTTTCAGTCCGGGTGGTACTTCATTATATCCTGATTCGCTATATGAGACGGCATCTTTCGCCAGTTCAATAGTAGCAAGAAGCGGTATATCATCGTTTAATTCCATCCAGTTGCCTAAATTACTGAACGGGAAGCGGGTGAACGTAAGTCCCTACATCACAGAGCGGGCGGAGGGGATATCTGCTTTTGCAGCTCCGAAAGATCTGGAAATTGCTATGCAGCTGATTCACCTTTACTTTACCGAGCCAAGGATGGATAAGGATATTTTCCAATCGATCATGCAACAGCAGAGGGGAGCGCTGGCGAACCGTGCCAATGACCCGAATAGCGTATTTGGTGATACCATCTCTGCGGTGCTCGGCAACTATAGTATCCGCCGGACCGGGCCAAGCATTGAAAAACTTAACATGGTCAGGGAAGGCAAGTTGCTGGACATCTATAGGGATCGTTTTGCCGATGCCGGTGATTTTACCTTTACGTTTGTTGGGAATTTTGAGCTTGAGCAGATCAGGCCTCTTCTGGCTACTTATCTTGGATCATTGCCCTCCACAAAGCGTGTTGAGGAGGCGAGGGATCTGAATATTAATACACCAGAAGGAATCATTACTAAGAAGGTGTATAAGGGACAAGAGCCTAAAGCTACGGTCCGACTGGTGTTCAGCGGCTTCTATGAATATAATGAAGATAATAATAATCAGATCCAGGCCTTGGGCGAGGTCTTGCAGATTAAGCTGATCGAGCGCCTGCGTGAATTGGAGAGTGGAGTGTACAGCCCGGGGGCAAGAGCAGGGTACAGTAAGTTTCCAAAGAATAAGTATTCTTTCACGATATCTTTCGGTTGCGGACCTGAGAATGTAGACCGGCTGATCGCTGCTACTCTGGATGAAATTGAGAAAATAAAGACTAATGGTGCGGATGCATCTGATGTTGACAAGTTTCTGGCAGAAGAAAGAAGGACTACGGAGTTGCAGTTGAAGCAGAATAGCTTCTGGTCAAGCTACCTGAGCTCGGCCTATCAGCTTAAAGATGATCCCGAAGAAATTCTGACTTACCTGGATTCACTAAAGAAGGTCACTCCGGAGAGCCTGAAAGCTGCTGCGAATACCTATTTGAGCGGGAAAAACATGATCAAGCTGACTTTACTTCCTGAGTCTGAGGCTGCAGTGAAGGCTAAGGCTAATTAGTTATTCTATGAGTACCTATCTCACACTGCAACAGTTATTACTGAACATCCAGGGACAGCTCCGTCAGGCTTTCCCCGGAAGTTACTGGATCAAGGCAGAGCTGGCAGGGGCGAGGCGAGTAGGCAGTCACGTTTACTTCGAGCTGATACAGCTCAGCAGTGGTCAGAAGGTTGCGCAAATTAAGGGGACCGCTTTTTATAGCGAAGGTACGCAGGCGATTCAGGCCTTCGAGCAAATCACAGGTCAGAAGTTTACGGAGGGGATCAAGATAGGATTGAGAACTTCTGTGAGCTATCATCCCGTCTATGGCCTGAGCCTGAATCTCCTGGAACTGGATGCAGAGCTGACGATTGGAGGTATTGAGCTGCAACGAAAGCATACCCTCGACTTGCTGTTGCGTAATAACGCAACGCATTTGTCGCTACAAGATGGGGCATACGTTACGCCGAATAAGCTTTTATCATTGCCCCTGGTTGTTCAAAAAGTTGCGATTATTACGTCACGCACATCAGACGCTTATGCAGATCTGATGCATTGTCTGGAGACAAATGACCATGGCTACCGGTTTCATACGGAGCTTTATGAAGCGCTGGTTCATGGATATAACGCGGCAACATCTATAATAGAAGCGCTTTCAAGAATTAAGACCTCTGGTATCCGCTACGATGTGGTTATACTTACCAGAGGAGGAGGTGCTCCGGCAGATTTCCTGCCATTTGATGACTATAATCTGGCTCTGAACATCGCATTGTTCCCAACGCCTATACTTACGGGTATTGGACACCAGATGAATCAGGGAATTGCTGACTTCTTTGCAAGAGTTCATATGAAGACACCGACCATGGCAGCCCAGTTCCTGATAGATCATAATCACTCGTTCGAAAACAGGCTTAGTATCATGTCGGGCTCAATTAACCAAACAACCACATCCCTGCTGGCATATAAAAAGAATCGCTTTATGATGTTGCAATCCAGGCTCGGCTCGGCGACGAGGGAGGCCCTTCAACGTAAACGTTATCAGCTCCAGAATGTGGAGTCGAGCCTATATCCGGCAACCTTTCGACTAATAAAGAATCAAGATTCAAAGATTATGATGAAGTCTGCTCAGATCAGTTTTCGCCTGCCTTTTTATTTCGCTGCCACGCAGAAAAATCTCCTGCATTTGAAGGAACATATACAGAGCCTTAGTCCCGACCGTTTGCTGAGAAGGGGATTTGCCATGATTCTAAAAGACGGTAATTATGTTGTTGGAAGCGAATTGAAGGAGGGGGATAACGTTGAAATTATACTACACAAAGAGAGCTACGAAGCTGCTATCACAAGAAAATTATAGCTATGACTGAAGAGATGACATACGAGAGTGCATTTGCTGAATTGGATAAGATCTATCAGGAAATAAACAATGAGGAGGTATCGGTGGATCTACTTGCAGAAAAAGTAAAGCGGGCGGCTGTGCTGATTGAGTTTTGTCAGACCAGACTCCGCTCTACTGAAGATGAGGTGAATAAGATTATGGCCGGTATGCCGGGTACGGGAGATTAGTCGAGATTTTGAAGGGCTCGCATAAAGACTGTATAGATTTCTCTTAGAAGGGCGGGATCTGTGATCCCTGCCTCAATCTTTAGCTCCAGAAAAGGAGCCTTCTCGTCGTTTTCTTCGAGAGCATAATCGACAATGCCGAAACTCAGGTCCTCGTATGCGAGCAGGATACGCCTTAATTGATCATCCGCAAAAAGGGTGGCCGTTTTTAGTTCACTATTCGTTTTTATAATAAATTTCTCGTCGAATTCCACATAGCCGAGTACAGCATCCTGCATGCCGAAGAACTTACCGATCTCATCAATAAATCCTTGCTTGTGTATGGAGAAGCGAAAGGAATCTCGACTATACAGATAGGAGCTGAAGGTAGTAAAAGCACTTCCGCTTTCAAATCCACCTCCGAGATCAATTCCTATGTCGAGCACTACTCTGCGGCCTGCCTGATCCAGTACTACGTGGTAATCAAGAAGATCCTTATTTGTAATATAGTCTGAGTTTAATTGTGCCCAGATCTGATCTTCTGTTTCTCCTGAAATGATATGTTCTTGCTCCATTAAGTTCGTTTATTTAAGTAAACCGATATTAAAGGGTTAAGTTTTTAGATGGCTTATTTCTTATGTGCATTTGCACTAGACTCTCATATGGTCGGGTTGCCAGTTCTGGATAGATTTTTTAATCGTCTTTGGATCGAGATTCTCGTTAAGGGCTCTTTCGATCAACGCGACAAGTTCTGCATCCGATGCGAATCGAAATGCTGCCAGCTGGGAGAACGATAGTCGGCTTTCAACCTGATCGAAAGATTTACCAGTCAGCTGAAAATAGCGAAGACGCATTTCCAGTCTTACCGTACGATTTTGATTCGTCAACGCATAGTGCTGCCGTGTCATGTAGGATAACCAGCAGATAAGGATCAGAATAGCAGTGATAAAGGAAAATACTACTCTGTTTTCAATGTCTGTGATCGTATAATAGGTCGCGGATATGATTAAAAGCAAAATTACCGGATAAAAAATGAAATGATGAGGGGCGTAGAAGCGGATGTGATTATTGATGTTCTGTTTTTCCATGTGCTGAAGTTCGTTTTTTGATGCTTTTGCAGTAATTTACCCCGCAAATGTATACATCAATGTTTCTTAGGACAAACGTGTCAAGGCAGGTAGCTGTTTTTTTTATTTCTATGGTGTTTTGTTTTTCAGAACTCCGGTCGCAAACGCTCAATGAAACGAAGGATATAATTGGGGCATACAGAAAGGCTACACGGTCGTTATCCGGAAAACCGGGAGAACGATACTGGCAAAACAGCGCCGTATATGATATCTCTATCACTGTCTTGCCGCCTTCGCGGACTATCAGCGGGTCAGAAACGATCACTTATCAGAACAATAGTCCGGACACTTTAAAGTCCATCGTCATTAAGCTTATTTTAAACGAGCACAAACCTGGTGCGGCGGGTTTTGGACGTGTCGATAAAGATTATTTAACTACGGGTATCAAGATTGAAAAGTTTCTGATCGATGGAAAGAAGAGCCGATGGACGAAAAATTTGGGGAAGGGCACATGGCAGGAACTGCCTTTGGCGGAGCCGCTGCTGCCGGGTGCAAATGTAAAGATGGAGATTGACTGGAACTATCCAATTTCACTTAAGGCCGGTAGGGAAGGTATGCTCAACTCGACAACCTTTTTTCTCGCCTATTTTTATCCGAGGGTAGCCGTCTATGACGATTACGCAGGCTGGGATAAATCGGATTTTAACGGAGGACCGGAGTTCTACAATGATTTCAATGATTATAATTTAAAGATTTCAGTTCCTGTAAATTATGTTGTTTGGGCTACCGGTGTCTTGAAGAATGCTGAGCAGGTCTTGCAGGCGGGAGTCATAGATCGGTTGAAGTTGGCGGCTGAGTCAGACTCCACCATTTCGATAGCGAGCCTAAAAGACCTTAACGGGCAGGAAATCACGAAGCAAAGCAAGATAAATACCTGGCACTTTGAAGCCTCAAATGTTCCGGATGTAGCTGCAGGATTAAGTGATCATTATATCTGGGATGCCTCGAGTGTTGTTGTAGACAGCACGACTGGCAGAAGAGCTGAGATGCATGCAGCATATTCGGATACTGCCTCTGCTTACAGGGAAATAGTTCAGGATGGAAGATATGCACTGAACTGGTTTTCTCGCCATTTGCCGGGTGTACCCTATCCTTATCCGAAAATGACAGCATTTGAGGGTAACGCCGATATGGAGTATCCGATGATGATCAATGATACCTCCATTGAAGGGCCGAACGGCAGGAGGGTGACGAACCATGAGATTGCTCATTCCTGGTTTCCCTTTTACATGGGGACTAATGAAACGCGCTATGCCTTTATGGACGAAGGATGGGCCAGCACGCTTGAACTGCTCATAGGTCGCAGTTACGCGGAGAGGGATGTAATCCATGATCTGTACAAGTTGAAGCGAGTAAAACCCTGGATCGAAAGCGCTCGTCCGGGAGGAGAGGTGCCAATTATCACCCCTTCCAATGAGCTGAAAGCAGCATACCGGTTTAATGCATATAACAAGCCTTCGCTCGCCTATCTGGCGCTTATTGACCTGTTAGGTGAAAATCTTTTCAAAAAATGTCTTTTGGAATATATGGGAAGGTGGAACGGAAAGCATCCAATGCCATGGGATTTCTTTTACACGTTCAATGACGTCTCGGGCAGATCATTAAACTGGTTTTGGAATAGCTGGTTTTTCTCCAGGAACTATATTGATCTCTCGCTTAGGAAAGTTGAAAAATCGGATAATGGATATGTTGTGTATGTACGCAATACTGGTGGCTTCGCGGTGCCATTCGACGTAGTAATCAATTACGAGGATGGCACTATTGAGAGTGTACACCAAACGCCTGCTATTTGGGAGCAGAATGGAAAGGAAGTTATCGTTAATCTGGGATCCCGCAAGTCGATCCGGGAGATCAAGCTGGACGGTGATCTTTTTATGGACGCTAATGTTAACGATAATATCTGGATGGATAAATAGGGTTATTTATGTGTATTTTTGACTGATGCGATTTCTTTTTCCCGAGTTTCTGTTTGCGCTTGGCTTAGTTGCAGTTCCTGTAATTGTTCATCTTTTTAATTTCAGGCGATTTAAGAAGGTCTATTTTTCGAACGTAGCGTTGCTGAAGAAGGTTGAGTTGCAGACCACGGGGTCGCGACAGGTCAAGCGCTATGCTTTACTGGTGTGCCGTTCGCTGGCGGTAGCATTTTTGGTGCTCGCTTTTGCGCGGCCATATATAGCTGATAACGAAAATGCTAGTGAAATCAATGCTGAATATGTCAGCGTCTATATCGATAATTCATATAGCATGGAAGCTATCAGCAGGGAGGGTAGCTTACTTGAAGAGGCAAAGAGGAAGGCTAAGGATATTATCTCCGTGTACGACGCAAACACGAGGATTCAGCTAGTGACCAATGATTTCGAGGGCCTTCATCAGCGCCTGATGACAAAAGAAGAATTTCAGGATGCTGTAGATACTATTCGCATAAGTCCACGCAGTCGTAGCTTCAGGCAGGTGCTTGACAGGCAGAGCGTGCTGTTTGCCGGGAAGCCGGTAAAGTCAAAAGTTACCTACTTTATATCGGATTTTCAACGTAACCTCTGGGATGGGCAGAAGATCGGTCACGACTCTTCGAACCGTTATTCGTTGGTTAAACTTAAGGCGGAAGGACTTACCAATATTTCAATTGATTCTTTATGGTTTGTGTCGCCACTGCATAAACCAGGGGTACCGGATCAACTGGTCGTGAGGCTAAAAAATAATTCCGATGAAAAAGCGGAGCAGGTATCCGTCAGGCTGCAGGTGGCGGGCCGACAGAAAGCACTTTCAAGTGTTGATATTGAGGGCAGACGGGAGGCATTGGATACATTGGCTTTTAATTCGCAAGGAAGCGGTTGGCAGGAGGCCAGTGTGGAAATTGTTGACAATCCCTTCACGTTTGATGACAGGTATGTCTTTACTTATCATGTCCGGGAATCTTTACCAATACTCATACTCGATGACACGGAGCCAAACGTCTTTGTTGACGCAGTATATCGATCTGAACCATTTTTTAAAGCGGAGCATGCAGATGCGGGAAATGTAAACTACTCGGGACTGGATGCTTATCCGATGATTGTCTTACCGGGACTGGCAAGCGTTAGTGAAGGTCTTACTCAACAGTTGACGGAATATGTTCGTAAAGGGGGGACCCTTTTTCTTTTCCCTTCTCAGGAAGGAGAGCTGTCTGGTCTGGCGACTCTTACGTCGCGCCTTGGGATTGACAGACCCTTAGGCCGGATCAATGAAGTAACAAAGGCTGAATATATTGATACTCGCCATTCCATCTTCAGAGACGTTTTTCAATCAATACCCAGGAATATGGATCTTCCCGCAGCAAAATCCTATGTGCAGTATTCTAATATGAGCAGAAGCAGTCGTCGGGTTTTGCTTAGCTTTGAGAATAAAGATCTATTTCTTGCTCAGTATACAATAGGAGCGGGACAGGTATTTTTGTCGGCGGTAGCAGCCGCAGAGGACAGTTCGAATCTGGTAAGACATTCATTATTTGTCCCCATCATGTACCAATCGGCCTTTTCAAGCGTGCGTGATCAGCCTCTTTACTATACGCTTGGAAGGGATGAACTGATCAATATGAAAAATTCGGATGCAGGTACCAGGGAGGGACTGAGATTGAGAGCCGGAGACAGCGAAATCATTCCGGATATCAGGCAAACAGAAAGCGGCATCAGGTTGTTTATCTCAGACCAGGTAATGAAGCCTGGAATTTACGATTTAATACGTGGTGACCATCTGATAAGTAAGGTCGCCTTTAATACCAATCCATCCGAATCGGACTTAAGTTATTTAAGCGACAACATGCTTGAGGAGATATTTCCAAGAGCAGCTTTCAAGCTGTATGATACAGGTGACAATACATTGGCATCAGAAATAAAAGCCGCAAATTATGATGTGCAGTTGTGGAAACTTTGTCTAATTTTATCCCTGATTTGCCTTGCTGCGGAAATCCTGCTCCTGCGTTACTACGGGCAGAAGACTTAAAAGATTAACGATCAAATGAATACACTACTCTTTCGCTCAGCTACTCTCATCTATCCCAACTCTGAATATCATAAAAAGTCTGTTGACGTATTGATTAAGGACGGTAAAATTGAAGAGCTGTCTCGAAATATTGATGCCAGCACAGAAGGGCTGCAAGTAATAAATGCAGAAGGGTGCTATCTGGCTCCGGGATTTTTTGATCTTAACGCCAGTTTCGGTGAACCGGGTTATGAGACCCGTGAGGATTTGATAAGCGGAACTCTGGCAGCTATGGCCGGAGGATTTACAGGAGTAGCTATTCAGCCTTCTACTAATCCGCCTATACATTCGAAGTCGGAAGTTTCTTACATAGTAAACCGCAGTTCCAGCTTTCTCGCAGATGTTCATCCTCTTGGATGTATAAGCTATGCAAGAGAAGGTAAAGACCTCGCAGAGCTATACGATATGAAACTTGCAGGAGCCGTAGCATTTACAGACGGTAACCGGCCGATAAATGACTCGGGACTCATGAGCAGGGCTTTACTTTATGCAAAGGGATTTGACGGACTTGTGTTCTCTTATCCTGAGGATAGTTCAGTAGCAGGAAAGGGTAAAATGAATGAAGGAATCGTCAGTACCTTTTTGGGAATGAAAGGTATTCCGAGCCTCGCAGAAGAAATCGCTATTTCGAGAGATCTGTATTTAGCAGAATACAATGACTCGAGGATACACTTCAGCACCATTTCTTCAGCGGGGAGTGTAAGGCTGATCCGGGAAGCAAAAGCGAAGGGGATCAGCGTTACCTGTGACGTTGCGGCCCATCATCTGGTACTTACAGATGAGATTCTGAAGGGCTTCGATACCAATTATAAAGTTAAACCTCCATTGAGAGGTGGAGAAGACATAGATGCTCTCCTGGAAGGACTGAAAGACGGAACGATTGACGCGATCGTATCACAGCATACACCTCACGAAATTGAGTTCAAGGATGTAGAGTTTGAAATAGCGTCATTCGGGATCATAGGACTTCAAACGGTCCTTCCATTGGTGTTAAGAACTGGATTGCCAGTGGAACTGCTGGTGGAAAAGCTGTCTGTTAACCCGAGAAAAATATTGAACTTGCCTTCACCTTCTCTGAAAAAAGGAGATGTTGCCAACTTCGTTCTCTTCAGTGAGGATCAGGAGTGGGTCTTTGACACAGGCAGCAATAAATCTAAAGCGGCCAATTCACCTTTCATAGGTCAAACATTGAAAGGAAGGGTTTTGGCCGTGTGTAACAATGAACAGTTTTATTATCAACAATAAGGACTATGGAAAAACAGATCGAAAAGGCAGTCAATGCCGCGTTAGCGCAATTTGAGAGTATCTCAGGAAAATCAGTTGGCGAGTTTCAGGACAAGATCAGTACTGTATTCGATTCTGAGAAGGGTTTTATGGATAAGGTTGCGGATCTGGATTCCGCATTTGATGATGAGCCTTCGTTGGAGAACCTGCGAGAGGTGTTTTTTGATCTGCTGATGGTCAACTTCTTTTCAGAAGATGTGCATAAGTTGGAGGAAGATTATCTGGAGACTCCTGAATGGGAGGAGATTGAAAACCAGACCATTGATCGCGGTACGGAGCTGCTGAACGTATTGCTTTATATTCAGGAATGTGAGGATGAGGATATTCAGCCGGAACTGGAGGATTTCTTAAAGGAGTTTCTGTTGGTTGATGAGGATGAGTTCCAGGATGAGCATCGTATTTATGAGGATATGATTGCCAACCAGGTACTTATGGAAAGCAATGTTGAGGAGATCAGCAAGGTTGCTGCCAGTTTGTCTGAAGAGTCGGAAATAGGAGATCTGTTTTATCCGGTGATGTGCTTCTTTTTACAGACCACTCCGGAGGAAGATGAAGTTCAGGAAGTCATTAACTACAGTCAGGATCCTGAATTTGATGCTGTAGTATACTCCATGTTAGTAGCGTTTAATGAAGGAGAATAGGTGGCTAAAGTATCATTAGATCAAAGAGAATTAAAAAAAGGTGGGGCCATTAACGGCCTCATCTTTGGTATTATCGTGTTGCTCGCTGGTATCATATCCATATATATGCTGGCGAATACAGCGAATTTTGCCCTTGTTGTTGCCACGCCTTTGGTTGTATCATTACTGGTGCCACTTGGAGCTGCAGTATTTTTGACGATGAATTTGAGGAAACGGGTTGGGGATTACTGGACCCTGCGTCAGGCAACCACAGGGATATTTATCATGTTTATCGTTGCCTACACTTTTTCGACAATGGGCAATTTTGTTTTTTACAAAGTAAGCGGGCCGGACCTGAAAGCTCAGACAAAGGACAACCTCGTGAAAGTAACCACCTCGTTCCTTGAAAGACAGGGTGCAAATCAGGATGAGATTGATGCATCTGTCGATAAGGTGAATGCCGGTTTTGCAGAAGGAGCTCAGCTGAGTACCGGGCAAATGATTCAGGGATATTTGCAGGCTATCATTATAATTTTTGTAGTTGCGCTTATCTTTGCAGCGATATTTAAAAAAGAGCCTCCTGTCTTTATGAGAGCAGAGGACTAATACTATGTTGAACTCAAATATGGATATATCTGTAGTCGTACCACTATATAACGAAGAAGAATCTTTGCCAGAGTTGGTTGAATGGAACCGGCGAGTTATGGAGACCCACAACTATTCTTATGAGATAATTCTGGTGGATGACGGCAGTACAGATCGTTCCTGGGAAGTAATAGAAGGCCTGAAGAAGCAGTATCCGCATATCCGGGGCATTAAGTTCAGAAGAAATTATGGTAAGTCTGCCGCGCTGAATGTGGGATTTGAGGCTGCGCAAGGCAGGGTGGTGATCACAATGGACGCAGATCTTCAGGACAGTCCGGATGAAATACCGACTCTTTACACCCGTATTGTAGACGACAAGTACGATCTTGTTTCCGGATGGAAGAAGAAACGGCATGATCCGATCACGAAAACGGTACCGACCAAGTTATTCAATTCGGCCACGAGGAAAATGTCGGGCATCCATAATCTTCATGACTTTAACTGCGGATTGAAGGCTTATCGCCGCGAAGTAGTTAAGAGTATCGAGGTTTATGGTGAGATGCATCGTTATATACCTGTGCTTGCGAAATGGGCAGGATTTAAGAAGATAGGAGAACAGGTTGTTGAACATCGGCCAAGGAAATACGGTACCACCAAATTCGGTTTGAGTCGGTTTATCAACGGCTTTCTGGATTTGCTTTCCATTATTTTTGTTGGAAAGTTTGGCAAGCGTCCGATGCACTTCTTCGGCGCCATGGGTGTTCTGAGCTTTTTTGCCGGAACGGTTATATCGGTATGGTTGATTGCGGAGAAACTTTATGATATCTCTCATGGCCTGAAGTTTAGAAATGTCACAGACCAGCCGCTGTTTTTTATTGCCCTGGTAGCCATAATTGTTGGTTTTCAGTTATTTCTAACCGGCTTTGTTGCGGAACTTGTTGCCCGTAATTCGTCTGAACGTAACGCTTACCAGATAGAAAGAGAGGCCTGATGTTCTTTTCGATAATTATTCCGTTATACAACAGACCACAGGAGATAGACGAGCTTCTGCAAACACTTACGTTTCAGACTTATACGCAGTTTGAAGTTCTTGTTATCGAGGACGGATCTGTCAAAGATGCCAGGGAGATCGTAGAGGGCTACAAGGATAAGCTGGATGTCCGGTATTATTTTAAGCATAATGAAGGACAAGGCTTCACTCGGAATTACGCTTTCAAGTTAGCCAGGGGTGATTACTTTATCATGTTTGATTCCGATTGTCTTATTCCATCCGATTATCTGGAGATCGTTCATCATCACTTATTGAAACATCAGCTGGACGCCTATGGAGGTCCTGATGCGGCACACTCGTCGTTCACTCCGGTGCAAAAAGCAATCAGTTATTCAATGACCTCACCGTTTACGACGGGAGGTATCAGGGGTAACAAGAAGCGAATTGGAGGAGCGTTTCATCCGAGAAGCTTTAATATGGGGATTTCCAGAAAAGTCTGGGAAACGACGAATGGCTTTATTCTAACCCGTCTTGGGGAGGATATTGAATTCAGTACCCGCATACAGTCGATGGGCTTTAAGAGCGGACTGATTCCAGAGGCGAAAGTATTTCATAAACGGCGCACAGATTTTAAACAATTCTATAAGCAACTTCATTTTTTTGGGCGTGCGAGGATAAATATCTATATATTTTTTCCGTCTCAGTTGAAAGCTGTTCATTTCTTTCCGGCATTGTTTACATTATTTGTTATTTTTACAGCGCTTGCAAACGCGCTAAGCTTCAAACCGGCAGATGTATGCAATTTTCTGATTGCTGTATATATTTTGCTATTGTTCTTTCATTCATGGAATGCGAACAAATCAGCCAAGGTTGCGTTTTTAAGCATAGTAGCAGCCTTTGTTCAGCTAATCGCTTATGGCTTAGGTTTTATGCAGGATTTTTGGAAGCGAATAATTCTTAAACATTCATGATTGAATTTCTAAAGGAAAGCACATTTGGCGTAAATGATGTAGTTACTACGGCATGGAGAGTGCTTAAGCGCCAATATTTCAAGATATTGGGTCTGTGCCTTCTTATGTTTGTTATATTCAACCTTTCCGGTATCCTGGCCATGTATATCGGGGGCTTCAACATCGCATTGAGTATTCTCATGATGTTAATCTTTATTGTTGCATACTTCGGATTTCAGCTGACACTATTTAAGTTTGTGCTTCGGGTGCTTGATAAGTCGGATGAGGACGTTTACGTTAAGGATTCTTTTCCAACTACGAGGCAAGTCCTAAGGTTCCTGCTGGCCACGTTTTATTTCGTGCTCTGTATTTTGGTAGTATATGGGCTGATCATTCTGGTGATACTCCCATTTGCCTATGTACGCATACCGATGGATATTCTTACTCAGGTAGCAACGTCGCTGGGAGTTCTTGGTATTATCTTCACCTGGATACGAATCTCTTTTTTTCCGTTTTTTATAATAGACAGGGATTGTTCGCCATTTAAGTCTATCCGCCTGAGTATGGCTATTACAAGAGGTAATTTCACGAAGCTGCTGATGCTGTTGATGCTTCTGGCAATTTTTCAGGCACTTTATTTAAAGATCTACTCTGAACAGGATCTTATTTCGGCTGCGATAATTAACCTGATCAACTCTTTACTGATCATCCCTCTGTCGAGTGTTGCCATAGCTGTAGCCTACCGCCAGATGATGAATGAGTACCACGGAGAAGACGATCCTGGGTTAATGGGAAATATCATTTAATACATCATGGGACTTAAGGCGAAACTAAGCAAGCCCTTTGCTGCGTTGGCAGTTTACCAGATTAATAAGTGGAAAAACAGGTCAGTAGAAGTGCAGCACCAGATAATGTCGACGTTAGTGGACGAGGCAATGCATACAGCTTTCGGCCAGGATCATCACTTCGGTCATATCCGGACGTACGAAGACTTTAAAAAGAACGTGCCGATCCGCGACTATGAAGATTTGCGACCGTATATAGACAGGGTAGTAAATGGAGAAGCGGATATATTATGGAAAGGTAAGCCTGCTTATCTTGCAAAAACCTCCGGTACAACATCCGGCGTGAAATACATTCCTATTTCAAAGGAATCCATGCCTGAGCATATCAAGGCAGCACGCAGTGCGCTGCTAACTTATATACATGAAACCGGTAAAACTGACTTCGTGAATGGAAAGATGATTTTCCTGCAAGGGAGTCCGGTGCTGGCAGAGAAGTATGGCGTTGCCAGAGGTCGGCTTTCAGGTATTGTTGCTCATCATATTCCGCAGTATTTGCAAAAGAACCGACTTCCATCTTATGAGACAAATTGCATTGAAGACTGGGAGGAAAAAGTTGATGCGATAGTGGAGGAGACGTTTCATGAGGATATGACACTGATATCAGGCATACCTCCCTGGGTACAGATGTATTTTGATCGTTTGTCTGCTAAGGCGGGAGGAAAGAAGATCAAGGATATCTTTAAAAACTTTAGTCTTTTTGTATACGGGGGGGTTAACTATGAGCCTTATCGTAAGCGGATGGAGGAGGTGATCGGCAGGAAGATTGATTCCATTGAGACCTACCCGGCTTCGGAAGGCTTCATTGCTTATCAGGATTCGCAGAATGAAAAAGGTTTGTTGCTTCTGACAAGTGCGGGAATGTTTTATGAGTTTATTCCCTCAGAAGAATATTTCAATGAGAATCCTCGCCGTTTGAGTCTGGCAGAGGTGGAGCTGGATACTAACTATGCTCTGATCCTCAATACGAATGCGGGACTTTGGGGTTATAGTATTGGCGACACGGTCAGGTTCGTATCTAAAAACCCCTACCGTATTGTGGTGACCGGCCGCATTAAACACTATATTTCCGCGTTTGGTGAGCATGTTATAGGAGAGGAAGTCGAGAGCGCTTTGCTTGAAGCGGCAGCAGAATATCATGTCGAGGTGACTGAGTTTACGGTAGCACCGCAGGTGACACCTGCAGCGGGTGAACTTCCCTACCACGAGTGGTTTGTTGAATTTGCGAATCCGCCACGGGATATGGCTGCATTTAGCAAGCGGGTGGATGAAGCGTTGCAGAAGAAAAATATCTATTATTTTGACCTGATAACCGGAAATATATTGCGACCGCTCATTATCAGATCCTTAGTTAAAGGGGCTTTTCAGCAATATATGAAGAGCGAGGGAAAACTGGGTGGGCAGAACAAAGTACCGAGGTTATCAAATGATCGTAAAATCGCAGAAGGACTGGCACCTTTTATTTTATAATAGAATTACTACAATTGAAACATATAGCAATATTAGGGTCTTCGGGCAGCATCGGTACTCAGGCTCTTGAAGTAATCAGGGGCAATCCCGACCGGTTTAAAGTTTCGGTGTTGACTGCCGGAAATAATGCCCGGCTGCTTATTGAGCAGGCGCGAGAGTTCAAGCCTTTACGAGTAGTGATAGGGGATGAAAGTAAGTACGAGGAAGTTCGATCTGCTCTTGAAGATTTGAGTATTGAAGTTTTTGCAGGTGAGGAAGCGTTGACAGAAGTGGTACAGCTTCCGGTGATCGATGTGGTGTTAACTGCTGTTGTAGGTTTTTGCGGGCTGCGACCGACTATAGCTGCGATTGAGGCCGGCAAGCATATCGCCCTGGCAAACAAGGAGACACTGGTTGTTGCAGGCGAACTTGTGAATGCACTGGCTAAGAAGCATAAAGTATCTATTTTGCCAGTGGACTCTGAGCACTCGGCGATATTTCAATGTTTGCAAGGTGAGGAAGGTAACAAAGTTGAGAAAATCTACCTTACTGCATCAGGCGGGCCATTCAGAGGAAAGAGCAGGGAGTTTCTCGCGACCGTAACGAAAGCTCAGGCGCTTAAGCACCCGAATTGGGTTATGGGCGCAAAAATCACCATCGATTCGGCTTCTTTGATGAATAAAGGGTTGGAAGTCATAGAGGCTAAGTGGCTTTTTGATCTAAAACCTTCACAGATTGATGTTATTGTTCACCCTCAGTCTATTATTCATTCTATTGCTCAGTTTGAGGATGGATCTATGAAAGCGCAGATGGGTTTGCCCGATATGAAGCTGCCTATTCAATACGCACTGGGATATCCGGACAGAATATTAAATACTTTTCCACGTTTTGATTTCTTGAAACATAATGAAATGACGTTCGAGCAGCCCGACCGCCGAACTTTCCGTAACCTGGGATTTGCGTTTGACGCAATGGAAAAGGGGGGTAACAGCCCTTGTGTGCTTAATGCGGCGAATGAAGTTGTCGTTCAGGCGTTCCTCAATGATCGACTAGGCTTTCTGGAGATGAGTGACGTCATCGAAAGGTGTATGAACGAAGTTTCCTATATTCGTAATCCGAATTTGGAAGATTTCATTGAGACGGATGCGGAGACGAGAACATTTGCCAGTCAGCTGGTAACAAATTATTAAAGAATTATTCTAATAGATTTTATAAGTACTATGGATGGATTGGTTATGACGGGTCAGCTTTTGCTGGGTCTATCAATATTGATTATACTACACGAAGCAGGCCATTTTTTTGCAGCGCGAGCTTTCGGTATAAAAGTTGAGAAGTTTTATTTGTTTTTTGATGCCTGGGGTTTTAAACTCTTTAGCTTTAAATACAAGGGATGTGAGTATGGAATGGGATGGCTGCCACTGGGTGGCTATGTGAAGATTGCCGGAATGATTGACGAATCGATGGATACAGAACAGCTTGCCGGTCCGCCACAACCCTGGGAGTTTCGTTCAAAACCAGCCTGGCAACGTCTGATCGTTATGTTAGGAGGAGTAGCGATAAATATCGTTCTGGGAATGTTTATCTTCTGGATGCTTACTTTTAAAATGGGGGAGACCTATATTCCAAATGACAAGCTTGTTAGCGGCGTTGTGCCAGGAAAAGTGGGCAAAGCTATTGGGATTGAGACAGGTGACCGGATCGTTGCAGTTAATGGAGCGAAGGTTGTCAGGTTTGATGAAATAACCAGTTCAAAGGTGTTAATGGGCGGAGGCACGTTGAGCATTCTCAGGAACGGAGAATCGAAGGATATACATGTCCCTGGAAATATCCTGGATGAGGTTGCTGATCATGGCGTTACAGAGTTTGTACAACCTAGAACTTCGATCAGCAGTGTGGCAGAGGTGGTACCGGGGAGTAAGGCTGCAGCGGCAGGTTTCGAAAAAGGCGATAGCATACTGAGTGTAAACGGAAAGCAGATCACTTATTTTGATGAATTTCAACAGCAGTTGATGGCCAGGAAGAATAATAAGATCAATGTGAATGTTTACCGTAATAGTCAGGTAGTAACATTAATGCCGGTTGTTGGTGAGGACGGAACTATCGGTGTTTCACTTGATATGAATGTTCCAACTGAAAGCCTTGATCATGGTTTATGGTCTTCTTTACCTATAGGCGTATCAAAGGCTTGGGGTATGTTCACGGATAATGCCAAGGGTATAGGCAAAGTTGTTACAGGGCAGGTTAAAGCTCAGAAGGCATTTACAGGCCCTGTGGGGATAGCAAATATGTTTGGTGCAGAAGTAAACTGGTTAAAGTTCTGGACGCTTGTAGGATTGCTTTCTATGGCTTTAGCTTTGATGAACTTATTGCCAATTCCTGCATTGGATGGTGGACATGCAATTTTCCTGATCATTGAAATGGTAAAAGGAAGTCCGTTAAGCGATAAGTTTATGGAGCGTGCTCAGTTAGTTGGTTTTGTCATTATCGTCGCTCTGATGGTATTTGTCCTGGGTAACGATATTTTTAAATATGTGCTTAATTAGTTATTTTGTTGAATATCAGGGAGCTCAAAATATTCCATTTTTTTGTTGTAAATATGGAGTGTAATAAATAGATTTGCATCCCGTTAACGAGGGAACGCCCAGCTGGCGGAATTGGTAGACGCGCTGGTCTCAAACACCTGTGGGAAACCGTGCCGGTTCGACTCCGGCGCTGGGTACAACCCCTCTCTAATACTTAGAGAGGGGTTTTGTTTTTTTTCAATTTTGAATATACCTTCATTGTCTGGAAATGATGATTCTGGTTCGATCTCCGGCAGGGGGGCCAGATGTATAAAGGTCGAACTATTTTTATTTAGAATTCCTTCCTTTCAACTGGCAATCGTAGCAGATGGAGGATGAACCAACATTATAGATCTGATCTCAAAACAGCGCCGTTGCTTGCATTCGTAACCAATGCCCTATACTGACCAAGCCACTTTGATTGCAAGGATTTTTTAATAGGCACAAAAGTTGCTTTCCGTTTGGCAATTTCCTCATTATCCAAATTAACAGATAAGATATAATTATCTACATCGATATGGATTTCGTCACCGTTCTTGAGTAAGCCAATCATTCCACCTTCGGCTGCCTCTGGCGATACATGGCCGATTGATGCTCCTCTTGTTGCTCCACTAAATCTTCCATCTGTAATCAGTGCAACGGAACTTCCTAATCCCATACCCATGATCAAACTTGTAGGAGTCAACATTTCCTGCATGCCTGGTCCGCCCTTAGGACCTTCATATCTAATTACCACGACATCACCTGCCTTTACTTCTTTCATCAGTATTCCTGCAATAGCTTCATCTTGTCCATCATAACATACAGCTTTACCAGTAAATACCCTTGCACCCGTAAGGCCAGCTGTTTTTATTACAGCACCTTCCTCAGCAAGATTACCATAAAGAATTGCTAATCCGCCTACCGGGCTGTGAGGATTGTCACTAGTGCGGATGATATTTTCATCTTTGATCTCTGCATTCGCAATCTTTTCTAGTAATGTTTCCCCGCCGATTGTCAAATTATCCAATAAAACTGCATTACCTCTTTTTTTCATTTCCTTCATCACTGCATTTACACCTCCAGCCTTATTAATGTCTTCCATGTGCACGGTTGATAAACTAGGAGATATCTTAGCAATATGAGCAACTTTTTTAGAGATCGCATTGATGTCTTTGAGTTGAAAATTAACATCCGCTTCATTAGCAATAGCCAGTATATGTAAAACCGTATTTGAGCTTCCACCCATTGCCATATCTACAGCAAAAGCATTCTTAATTGCATTTTCGTTTAGGATGTTCTTTAACTTGAACTTTTCACTTGCAGCCTCATCTTTTGCTATTTTACAAATACGTTTCGCAGCACTTCTATAAAGTGCTTCACGTTCGCTCGTTTGGGCCAGTATTGTACCATTTCCAGGTAGCGCAATACCCATAGCTTCCATTAAAGTGTTCATGGAATTTGCGGTAAACATGCCCGAACAACTTCCTCCGCTAGGACAGGCATTACATTCAATATCCAGAAGTTCTTCATCACTGATCTTTCCTGCTTCGTGTTTCCCTACAGCTTCAAAAGCAGAGGCCAGATCAATTGGGGTTCCATCTTTTTTATATCCTTTGGCCATTGGGCCGCCACTCACAAAAATTGTTGGCACATTCACTCTAAGTGCACCCATGATCATCCCTGGAACTATCTTGTCACAGTTGGGGATCGCTATCATTGCGTCAAGTTTGTGCGCATTCATCACGGTTTCTATTGAGCTTGCAATTAGTTCTCTGCTTGGTAGTGAAAACAGCATCCCATCATGTCCCATAGCAATGCCATCATCAACGCCAATGGTATTAAATTCGAATGGAACACATCCATTTCTTCTGATTTCATCTTTTATGATCTCAGCTACTTTATTTAGAAAAAAATGTCCTGGAATGATTTCTATAAATGAGTTTGCTACACCGATAAATGGCTTTGCAAAATCTTCGTCTTTTAATCCTGTAGCTCTGAACAATGATCTATGTGGTGTTCTTTGATGTCCTTTTTTGACTTCGTCACTTCTCATATTGAAAATTTATTTATACCTGCAGATTTATGACAGGATAGGTGATATACAGTAGTTCTGGTTCATGCAGCCCCATGAATAACTATATCTGAGACTTTAGCCTGCTGAGCGTTTCCGGCGATATATTCATGTAGGCAGCAAGATTGGAGTTGGACAATCTTTGAATAAGTTCAGGGTTGTTTTTAAGCAGATTGCGATAGCGTTCAGTGGCACTCTGTGTGAGTAGATTACCTAATTTGGAGGTAATCACCGTTAATCCGTATTCCAGGATATGAATATACATCTTGTCCCATTCAGGTATCGTTTTTCTTAAATAAGAAAAGTCCTCGTATGTAATAACCAAAAGTTCTGACGTTTCCACTGCCTGAATATATTCTGCTGAAGAGGTTCTGGAAATAAAGCTTACAATAGAAGTTAGGAACGTATTTTCAAATGCCATGAACCTTGTGATGATACTTTGATCATCATTAGAATAATACAGTCGAAGACAACCCTTGTTAATAAAGAAGAGTCGGTTTGCTACCGCGCCATACTCAAGCAACTGCTCATTTTTCCTTGCTTCAACTGGCTTAAAGTATGAAATGACAGCGGCTGATTGCTCCTCATTGACCCCTGTTATCTTTTGTATTAAGTTCGCAAGTATCATTCTAATCGTATATATAACATTATTAAAAGTTAAAGTTGCAGCAAAAGTTTTTAAAAAACATTGATGAAGGTCAAAATCAACTAAGCCGTATATACCCATAGCATTCACAATTCTTTCGATAAAAAGGTTTGTACTAAGCTTCTTCGTTTTTAAAGATTTTTTCCGAGCTCTTATTATAATTGCCGAATTTTTCGGCAGCTTATCAATCGCTAAAGTTGACTTATTTGTTTCTTCTTTCAAAGGTCGTTGCATAATCTTTCTTTGTTGTGAATACAAAAGGCGGTTCGACAATTAGAATTAAATGACAACCATTTGGGAGCTGATCGACTTTAGGTAGCCAGTTAGTAGTGATCATTAATAGCATGCATAATGTATCCGGATTGGTCGGAATAAGGGAGGAACGGTGCCAGATGGCTTTGTAAAACGTGCCAAAATCAGGTTGTCAGCAGTTACTAGGTTCAGGGAATCCCTGGGAAGCTTGTTGTAGAGCTGAAGGGTAATATTCGTTTAACGGTGTTGGGCTTTGAAGGAAGCAACGAAGCTGCAGTAGCGGAAATTACCCCGATAATTGAAATGGTGCAAAAAGGCTAGTAGATATTCTGTAGAGCCTTAGAACGCGGATCTAAACTTAGATCGACCCTGTAATCTCAAGCTTTCATATTACATTGCTTAAGGAGCCTTGCACTTTTGATGCGTTCTTTATTTGTGCTTAGATAGGATTAAGAATTTTCTTCTGGTTTGTCTATGAAGGCACCTCTTGGTCACCAGTTCTTCCACATCGTTTTTGATCAGTATACAATATTCAATAACCAGCAGCTCGACTTGATTAGTTATAAATTCGAACAAACATTCGTATCTGCCCGCGGTTGTATGATAATAGTTTAGAACATCCAAACTACCAAGAAATGAAAAAAGAAACCAGCAGCGACCCAAAATTCGCTACACAAACCCCTGCTAATGCAGATCCTGCCTTAGTTGAGCTATTCAAAGACAGTATTATGGATATTTACTGGGCCGAGAACCATCTGGTCAAGATGCTGCCAAAGATGATTGAAGCCTCGTCATCCGAAAAGTTAAAGCAAACCATTACAACCCACCTTGACGAAACGAAAGTGCACGTTAAGCGACTTCAGGAAGTTTTTAGTTTGTTAGGCGAAGAACCATTAGCAAAGAAATGTGAAGCCATGGAAGGACTTGTCCTGGAAGGCGAGGAAATCGTGGAAAGCACAGAACCAGGCACTGCAACACGTGATGTCGGTATTATTCTGGCATCTCAGAAAGTGGAACACTATGAGATAGCAACCTACGGCGGTTTGACGCAGTTGGCAAAAACCCTCGGACTAGAAGGCGTTGCCAGTTTACTAGCGAAAACGCTCGCTGAAGAAAAGAATGCTGACGTATTGTTAACTGAAGTAGCCGAAAATGATATCAATTACCAAGCATCAGCGGAGGCATAAAAATGGCAGCTAAGAAGAAAACAGAAAAGCCGGCAATAGAGCCGACCAATGAAAAACGCGTGAAGCTGGAACCGTTTACCGACGACGCGTTGGGAAAAAAGATGACGACCAACACAGGTCTGCCTATTAATGACGATCAAAATTCACTGAAGTCCGGAGAGCGTGGGCCTTCCTTACTGGAAGATTTTATTCTGCGTGAAAAGATCATGCATTTCGACCATGAACGTATACCGGAACGAGTGGTACATGCCCGCGGTTCAGGTGCACATGGTGTGTTTAAGGTATACAAACCTATGGCGGAATATACCAGGGCCCAGTTTCTGAACGACACAGAAATCGAGACACCCGTATTTGTCCGTTTTTCTACTGTAGCAGGCTCCCGTGGATCAACCGACCTGGCGCGTGATGTAAGGGGATTTGCGGTACGTTTTTATACGCAGCAAGGTAATTTTGACCTGGTTGGTAATAATATGCCTGTATTTTTTATTCAGGATGCCATTAAATTTCCAGATCTCGTCCATGCCGTGAAACCCGAACCGGATAATGAAATACCTCAAGCCGCATCGGCACATGACACTTTCTGGGATTTTATTTCTCTGATGCCGGAATCGGCTCATATGATCATGTGGCTTATGAGTGACCGGGCTATTCCGCGCAGTTATCGCATGATGGAAGGTTTCGGTGTACACACGTTCCGTTTTGTGAATGCTCAGGGAGTTGCAAGCTTTGTTAAATTTCACTGGAAGCCATTATTGGGCGTTCACTCAGTAGCATGGGACGAAGCACAAAATATCTCTGGCAAGGATCCCGATTTTCACCGCCGCGACCTTTGGGACGCTATCGAAAGCGGTGCTTTCCCCGAATGGGAATTAGGCGTACAGATCGTTCCCGAAGAAGATGAATTCAAGTTTGATTTCGACCTGCTGGATAGCACCAAGATCATCCCGGAAGAACTGGTACCGGTCCAGAAAATAGGGAAGTTAACTTTAAACCGGAACCCGGATAATTTTTTCGCCGAAACTGAACAGATCGCGTTTCACCTTGGCCATATTGTACCCGGCATCGATTTTACCAATGACCCGCTGTTGCAAGGACGTTTATTCTCTTATACAGATACCCAATTGTTACGCTTGGGCGGCCCGAACTTCCAGCAATTGCCGATCAATAAACCGGTGGTACCCGTCTATAATAACCAGCGTGACGGCTTCTCGAGACAAAATATAGACAGCGGCAAAACCAGCTATAGCCCCAACTCACTTTCGGGAAACTCTCCGGAACAGGTGAAAGCGGAGCAGGGCGGATACGTGACATATCCCGAACGTGTTGAAGGACGTAAGATCAGGGCACGCAGTAAAAGTTTCTTTGATCACTTTAGTCAGGCAAGGCTGTTCTTCAACAGCCAGTCAGAACCTGAAAAAGACCATATTGTACAAGCATTCTCCTTTGAGCTCGGAAAGGTAAAGACAATAGCTGTACGCCAGCGCATGCTGGGTATTCTTTCGCTGGTCGATAAAGGACTTGCAGCACAAGTAGCCGTTGCACTAGGCTTGCATATACCTCAACCACCTGAACAACCGGTGAACAAAAGCGTACCGGCAGATGGAAATCCTAAAGACTATGAACCGGTAAACGTAGAAGGAAGCCTGAAAAAATCGGCAGCACTCAGTATGGCCAATACGCCTAAAGAGAGCATCGAGACCCGTAAGGTGGCTATACTTGCTTCAGACGGTGTAGATGAACGCTCTGTAAGTGTCATCAAGGAAGCCGTAGAAGCTGAAGGTGGCGTAGTGGAAATCGTTTCCTGCCACGGAGGTTTCATAACTTCGCTGAATGATGAGCAAATAAAGGTTGATGATACGGTACTAACAACAGCGTCAGTACTTTTTGATGCGGTTTATGTTCCCGGCGGCGCAAACAGTGTAGCTTCTATTGAAGCTGATGCAGACGCAGTGCATTTCCTGAACGAGGCTTTTAAACATTGTAAGCCCATTGCCGCTGATGCTAGTGCACTACAGGTGTTGGAAGCTACTTACTTTGCCAAGAAGATTCCATCTGATGAGGGAGTTATCTTATCTGAAGATCCAAGTTCACTTGCCCAGGATTTTATTGCCGCAATTCGGCAGCATCGCTTCTGGGAACGCGAAAAAGCCAGGAAAATACCTGCATAATAACAGAAGAGAGCGCCTTGAGCGCTCTTTTTTATTGTTGAAGAATAGCCAAAGCCTCTTCGTTCCCCTGCTGCAGGGCAATGTCGTAAGCTGTTTGACCGCGAACATCTGTTAATGTTTTGTCTGCCCCGGCTTCCAGCAACAGCTTGATAATATCATTACGTCCGAACATAGCGGCGAACATCAGTGCTGTTCCACCATTCCCATGCGCCTGGTCGAGATTGGCTCCTTTATTAATAAGCAGCACCGCGACATCAGGATAGCCTTTGAAACAAACGCCCATCAAGGAAGTACTGCCGCCAAAGTCAGCACCATTTACATCAGCACCATTATCAATCAAAAACTCAGCAGCTTCTGCCTGGTTATTATAGCAGGCAATGATCAAAGGAGTATAGCCTTTTTCATCTTTATAGTTCAAATCAACGCCTTTCTCAACTAGTTCTTTTAAGACAGGTATATTGCCTTTACGAGCGGCGTGAATCAGTACTTCGTTCAGATTGACTTGTGTGATATCCATTGTATGTATTTTCTACTGCAACGGCTTATATAACTGAATTGTTTTAAAGTTAAATTTCGCCGTTTATATAGCTAACATTCCTGTATAATTTTAAAATACCATAAATATCACTAAACATTTGCATTCACATTCATTTTAGGTGTAAGGTTAGAACAATCCGATAAAACTCCATCGGGTCAAAAAACTACATTCACAGAGGATTCCCTAATGATTAGTTCTGAGTCCAGTATTATTGTTGAGTTCGTTTGAAATGAAGTCTTATTCAAAAGATGATCGATCATCTTTTGAGCTACAAGTTCTCCCATTTCAATTCCGGGGTAATGGATTGTGGTTAACCTGGGGGTAACATTGCGGGATATGATATCATTATTGAATCCCGCAACTAAGATATCTTCAGGGACTTTAATATTTCGCTTTTTCAATGCATTCAGACAGCTTACAGCAGCAATATCATTAGCCGCAAATATTGCATCTGCTTTTAGATCGATAATTTTATCAGCTTCTCTTTCACCTGTATTTTCGTCCAAATCTGTTATTATTAATGAGCGGGGATCAATATCAGTCTCATTATCGCTATGCGCTCGCAGGAAACCTTTAAATCTATCAGCGTAGACATTTATGTCGTGACTGCCGGAGATATGCACTATTTTCCTTGCTCCGTTCGAAATTAAGTGTTTAGTAATTAAATAGCCAGCTTTCTCATTGTCAATGCAAACAGAAGAGGCGAAGTTTGTTGGAACGCGATCAAAAAATAAAACCGGAATATTTTTCTTAAAGAACGGTTCGATATGGTTTATTTCTTTCGTGTCACCTGATAGAGACATCAGTAAACCGTCAACCCGGTTTGCAAACATCGTCTCCAGATTTCTAATCTCTTTTTCCCTGCTCTCCAGCGACTGAGTAATGATGAGGTTGAAGCCATGATGGTTGGTGACTTTTTCAATGCCTGCCAAGACGTTAGAGACGAAGTTACTGTTAAGACGTGGAATGATAACACCGATTGTGTTTGTCCTTTTTGTTCTCAGGCCGACCGCAAAGGCATTTAACTGGTAACCCATGTCTTTCGCAGCTTCAGCAATTTTTCTCTGCGTTTCCTGGCTTACTGTCCGGTGTCCTTTCAGTCCGCGACTTACCGTAGAAGGTGCAATATTTAACCGCCTCGCAATATCATATATAGTAGTTTCCCTCGATGCCATTAGTCTATCAAAGTTACTTCAAAATATTCTGTAAATACCTGATAACAATCGATTGTTATTTAAATATTATTTCTACTTTTATCTCAACTAACGATTAATAGCAATCTCATAATATTATATGGCATTAGAAAAAACATGGAGATGGTTTGGAGTTAACGATACTGTAAAACTCTCGGAACTGCGTCAGTTTGGCGTGGAGGGCATAGTTACCGCATTGCACCATATAAAAGGCGGAGCCATTTGGCCTGTAGAAGAAATATTAGCGGTGAAAAACGAGATCGAAAGTCACGGCATGCGATGGAGCGTAGTAGAAAGTCTGCCTGTTTCTGAAGAAATCAAAATATGCAGCGACAAGCGGGCTGAGCTTATTGAAAATTATAAGATATCGCTTCGTAACCTTGCTGAATGTGGTATTGATACGGTATGCTATAACTTTATGCCGGTGCTGGATTGGGCAAGGACAGATCTGCACTATCTGAACAAGAACGGCGCTGAATCTATGTTTTATGATCATGAGACCTTTGCCGCGTTTGATATTTTCATTTTGCAGCGCCCTAATGCGGAAGCAGATTATCCGCCGCATGTCGTAACCAAGGCTAAAAAGATCCATGAAAAAATGAGTGAGGAGGAACAAAACACGCTTGCTTATAATATTATAGTGGTAACACAAGGCTTCATTAATGGCACCGTAGGCAATGTAAGTAACTTCAAACAGATCTTTCTTGATTATATAAGCCGGTACGATAACATCAACCGTGACGCTTTGAGAACTCATCTTTCACGCTTTTTAGAAGACGTATTGCCGGTAGCTGAAGAGTGCGGCATTAATCTTTGTATTCATCCGGATGATCCTCCTTTTCCATTACTTGGCTTGCCGCGAATAGCAAGTACAGCTGAGGACTTTGAATGGATCTTTAACGAACATCCATCGTTAAATAACGGGCTAACTTATTGTAGCGGCTCTTTGTCAGTCAGGGAAGATAATGACCTGGTTGCAATTGCGAAAGTTTTTGCCGAAAGGATCCATTTTGTGCATCTGAGGAACATCAAAAGGGTTGGAGAAAGAAGCTTTTATGAATCCGCCCACCTTGATGGAGTCGCTAATATGTATGGAATTTTAAAAGCTCTGCTTGAAGAACAGCTTAGAAGAAAGGCAGCCGGAAGAAAAGATACCCGAATGCCTTTCAGGCCAGATCATGGCTTAAAAATCTTGGACGATTTTCACAGAAAAAGTAATCCAGGCTACCCGCTGGTTGGCAGGATGAAAGGTTTCTGTGAGATTTCAGGACTGGAACTGGGTATCGAAAGCGCTTTAATTAATTAGGATATGATACCATCATGAGCACGCAGATCGAAAACTGCAATGAATACTCACATGATGGCTTCATCACCGTTAAAAAACAAATTATATTTTAATGAAAAACCAAGGAAATTTATTATTTGACCTGAGCGGAAAAGTTGCCGTTGTTACTGGGGCTGGTGGTGTATTAGGGGGCAGTATAGCTTCCAGCCTAATGAGAGCTGGTGTAAAAGTTGTGGCGACAGATATACGTCAGGAGAACCTCGATACACGTGTAGCTGAGTTGAAACAAATTCACGAGGATGTAATAGGAGTAGCAGGAAACGTACTTGATCTCGAAAACCTGAAAGAGCTTGCCCAAACCGTCAAAAAGCAATGGGGAACGATTGATATTCTGGTAAATTGTGCCGGCGGTAACGTTCCTGGTGCCACCTTGAGGGAAGATCAAACTGTGTTCGATATGAAAATAGAAGATTGGGAGAAAGTTACTAATCTAAACACGAATGGAACGGTTTATCCATGCCTGGCTTTCGGAGAGGTGATGGCTGAACAGGGTAGCGGAAGTATTATCAATATTTCATCGATGGCTACATATTCGGCTATTACCCGTGTCCCCGGATATTCGGTATCTAAATCCGGAATTAATATCTTCACACAATGGCTGGCTACAGAAATGGCGTTGAAATTTGGTGAGAAGATCAGGGTAAATGCATTAGCTCCAGGTTTCTTTATCGGTGACCAAAACCGGGCGGTGTTAATAAATCCGGACGGAAGCTATACTGAAAGAAGTGTTAAAGTACTTGCCAGAACGCCGATGAACCGATTCGGTGACATTTCTGAACTTAACGGCGCTGTTCAATTCTTATGTTCAGATGCCGCAAGCTTTATTACTGGGGTAATTCTCCCGGTGGATGGTGGATTTACTGCATTTAGCGGCGTGTAATGTCGCTCAACTTTGAATAATTCTATCCCAATATTGTGTTTATGAAGAACAAACATCTTACCTTAGTTCTTGCAATTTGCAAGAGATATGAAAAGATGTTTGTTCGTTTTATTTGTTTTAGTTTACTGTTCCTCCTGTAATCGCTCTCCTGAAAAGGTACTCTCAAGAGAGGAGAAAGTCGAAAATGTTCTTAAGAACATTGTTTCACCCCAGATCTCAGAAAATATATTGTTGATTACGGATTTCGGAGCAGTCGGCGATTCGCTCACAGATAGTAAGCCTGCATTTGACAAAGCCATCCAGGCCTGCAAAGAGCAAAAGGGTGGAAAGATCGTAGTTCCGGCAGGAATATATATCCTCAATGGTCCTATTCATCTAACAAATAACCTTTGCATAGAGTTGCAAAAGGACTCCAAGCTGGTTTTTGGAACAAATCCAGCTGATTACCTGCCAGCAGTCCTGACAAGCTGGGAGGGTACTTTTCTTTATAACTACAGTCCACTTATATATGGATATCAGCTTGAGAATGTTGCAATAACCGGTGATGGAGTGATAGATGGTAATGCACGCGATTCTTTTAGTAAATGGGCCGAAAACCAGAAAGAAAGTCAGCTCCTGAGCCGGAAGATGAATAGAGAAAATACTCCGTTAAAGGATCGTATTTTCGGCGAAGGCCATTTTCTGCGTCCGCACCTTATCCAGTTTTTTGAATGTAAAAACGTTCTTATTGAGGGTATCACGATTAAAAATTCGCCATTCTGGTGTGTGCATATTCTGAAGTCAGAGAACGTGACGGCACGGAAAGTTAAGTTTGATGCTTTCAACAGAAATAATGATGGTTTTGACCCTGAATACTCAAAGAATGTTTTGATTGAAGACATTGACTTCAATAATGCTGACGACAACGTCGCTATAAAGGCGGGACGAGATCATGAGGGGAGAAGGACGGCCATAACTTCAGAGAATATTGTTATCCGCAATTGCAGGTTCAAAGGCTTGCATGGGGTGGTAATAGGCAGTGAAATGTCTGCGGGTGTGCAGAATGTATTCGTAGAGAATTGCACCTTTGGTGGTTATTGTAAGCGTGGTATCTATCTGAAATCCAATCCTGATCGCGGTGGCTTTATTCGAGATATCTACGTAAATAATGTAACCTTCGGTGAAGTAGAAGATTGTTTCTTCATTACCTCTTATTATCATGGCGAGGGAAAAGGATTTGAAACTGATATAAGCAATGTGTTTGTAGACAATGTCAAATGCCGGAAGGCGACCAATGCCGGTGTCGTAATTCAGGGATATCCGTCAAAGAAAGTGAGAGATATCTATTTTTCCAATGTTACGATAGACTCCGCTGCTACCGGTGTCAGCCTGAGCAATGCTGATAATATTGTTTTTAACGATGTCATCATTGGCACGGAGGTTAAAGTGCCTTCCCACGCCAAATAAATTCCGGAAGTGTCTATGTTGAAGCCGGTACGGTTTGCCTTTTAAATTATCATTGCAGGTTTTGGCTCTTGTCAATAATGTCTCTGATGATATCATCGAGCTCCGTTGCCGAAATGGACAAATAAGATAGCATCTCATCTATTTTATCCTGGCTGTTTCCGCCTTCGGACAAAACTTCTGTAATTCCTAAAATTCTTGCGAGAGGCGCCCTTACCAAATGAGATTGCATCCATGCAATCTCACGTAACTGTTTATTGTGGTTTTCAATTGTGTGCACATAGGCAACTCGCTGTGTTATGTCCTGCATGCAACCAATCATTCTTATGGGCGTCCCTTCGTTTGAAAAAATAATGAAACCCCGGTCGAGAACTGTCTTGTAAGTACCGTCTGCACATCTGAACCTATACTCACTCATCCACCTCGTTTCCCTTGAATCTAATCGGGACTCGACCAGCTTGATAACCCTTACAACATCATCAGGGTGTACATGTTCACGCCACCATTCAATAGAAGTTTGAGTGCTGTCATAACCGAATGTTTTACTTAGTGAGTAATTCCAGATGATTCTCCTTGTCAGAATATTCGAGTCCCATATCGTGTCGCTCGTAGCCTTTGCGACGGCGTTGTACCGGTCAAGCAGTTCCTTGTTTTTCAACATCACCTTCATTCGGGCGGTAATATCTCGGGAATTGGCAATTATACCAGCAATTGCCGGGTCGTGTGATTTATTGGTAATAATAGTCTCCAGCCAGCGGATTTCTCCGCCCTTCAGTCTCACTCTGTAAGGAGATACCTTCACCGTTTCATCTTTCCGGATGCTTAGCAAGTGGGTTCTTATAGCGTCATGGTCATCTTCATGTATGTAATTAAAGGGGCTGGTCAGGATCATGTCCCTCGGGTCCAGATTAAAGAGTCTCAATATATTTGGACTGATATAGGAAATTTTCCCTGTCTGGTCTAGTATCACAATGAGGTCTGAGCCTTCCTGGATCATTGTTCTGAACCGTCGTTCACTTTGTCTCAATGATTCTTCAGCTTTTATTCTTTCAGAATTGTCTATTGCAACAATAATGCGCGCATTCCGTCCTTTATAAGTTATGGAGTTGCCTTTTGTATCAACCAAAATGATCTTACCCGATTTCTTTACGTGACGTGTAAAGCTGCTGTGCACATGGCCTGCTTTTACATGTTTCCTGACCAGCTCGTCCAGAATCAATACATCATGAGGTGGGCGAATATCCCGCAATGTGAATGAAAGAAACTCGTCGAACGAATATTCATAATGTTCTATCGCAGCCTTATTAACATCCAGAATTTGTAAGGTTTCCGGGTCGTATACAAGGAGAGGCAGTGGACTTAGATGGAAAAGATCAGCATATTTCTCATTAGACAGCTGCAGATCTCTTTCCGCTTTCTTACGTTCCGTTATATCACTAACAACCCCAATCATTCTCCTGGCTCTGCCGCTTTCATCTCTTAGTATATATCCGCTTTCGTCAACGAATACATATTCTCCAGTCTCTTTTCTGATTCTGTATTCTGCTGACCATTGATGCTGATTCTTATCTTCAAGAACCTTCATCAGGTTACTTGTCATATCTTCCAGATCATGCGGATGCACGAGCTTGAACCATTGATCCAGGGTGTAGTTTTCCGGGAACTCGCTGTATCCGAATATTCGACTAAAGCTCTCACCCCACTCAATCAAATCAGTATCAATGTCCCAGTCATAAATGGCGTCGTTAGTGGCCTTGTTTACATAGACATACCGATCGAGCACTTTCTGAAGTTGAGCTTTACTTGCCTGAAGCTCATTCTCAATTTGTTTACTTTCGGTGATATCCAGACATGCCCCTATCATTTTTTCAGCATCACCAGATTCTCCGTAAATAACCTTCGCCCATGTTTTCATGTGCCTTACTTCTCCTCCGGGACAGACCATACGTTCTTCGAAAGCTTTGTCGTTCCCATTCGACAATAGATCCTGAATAATATCAAAACTGTTCTGTCTGTCTTCGGGGTGTACCAGGCTCAGATAAGCCTCGAAAGTCGCTTTAAAACTTTCGGGTGTTAGCCCATATATCGAATAAAGTGTGTCAGACCACGTGACAGTGTCACTGTTGATATCCCAGGACCAGTTTCCAAAATGTGCCAGTTCCTGACTTTGAAGCATCATTAAAGTCGTTTCTTTCAGTACTTTGGAATACCGTCTCCTTTCAAGGATTACCCGCAATATGGCTAGAGTCCGTTCGACGATATTAGCTTCATCCAGCTGAAGCGCTGCCTCACGGTTATGGTAAACAAGAAAGACTGCAACAACATCACCATCGTTAATATGGACCGGATGCTGTAAAATCGACGTGAGTCCATTCACTGAGACGATCTGCCGAAAGTTTTCCCAGGCAGCCTCTGTTTCAGAAGTATTTCCAGGATCAGTGCTGGTACTATAAGGCAGCCCTTCCAAGGCTGCTATAATTGTTTTTGAGAGGGAGGGGGAGGCCAGGTCTGATAGTTTTCCATCTCTTATCGACATAATTCCAAACAACATTCCGGGGAATTGCTTTTCGATTCCTGTGATATAACTCTTCAGAACTTCCCCAAAAGAGTTGTCCTCTTTTGCACTGTTGGTCAATATCTCTTTATCCAGCTGGTCGATAGCCATTGCCCGCTTAACAACGCTTATGTCTACCATTAACCCACGGAGCGAAACTTTATCGTCCTGAATTATCGGTGTAAATGTATCTCTCATCCAAACGATATTGCCCACTGAGTTTATCATTCTGTATTCGGCAGAATAGGTTTTTCCGACCTCAAGAGATGAATCACGGGCTTTCAGAACCAGCTCGCGGTCTTCGGGACAAATGTGTTTTTTCCAGAAATTAGCATCAGCAAGCCACTGCGAAGCGCTGTAACCAAGAACTTTTTCTACATATTGGTTTACATAGCTGAAATGGTGACTTCCTGGATCTGCCTCCCACACAATTCCATTCGTTGTCTGCAACAGAGACCGAAGCCGGTCACGGTTCATTTTGATAGCTTGCTCATTCCTGAGTTTCTGAGAAATATCAATAGCCGCTACGATCCGTGCATTCTTACCCCATGAAGGAAGCGGTGTGCTGTGCATATTGACAGAGACAACCTCTCCGGACCTTTTAAGAAGGCGAACAGTCGCTATGTTCGGGAGGTCTCTTTTAACCTTGGCTGCAACCATTTGCTCCATGCGTGGCACGTCAGCAGCCGGCCATAAGATCCTTACGGTCGTATCCAGAAACTCACTCAACGTATATCCATAGTCGGCAAGAGCAGCCTTATTCGCTGCCAGAATGCGGAGGTTGTCAATATCATACACCCACATGGGTACCGGGCTGAAATCAAAAAGATCCAGATCAGATCTGGACGCTAGAGACCTTCCTTCCAGAGGCAATGGCGGTTCAGGTAGCCTCATCAATTGTTGAACGATAAAGGCCACCTCTCCATCTTCGCCCAAAATAGGGTAGGTGTTTAGATCTCTGCCTGCACGTCGCGTCTGGTGTGCATGTTTGGTAATTAAGACAGAATGGAAAACGTCAGAGTAGTCATCTATTTCAGCAATATGCTGATGAGTTTCAAAAAAATCTTTTCCGATGATGATTTTAGCCTCGTCAGTATTCTCTTCATTAAGATATGCATCATTGGCTACTACGATTGGAAAGAGAGGAGCATTGACCTGTATGATGATAGTTGGTATTGGGCTGGAGCTGAATGTCTTCTCCAAAGCATCTATTTCTGTCATCACTACTCCTTTGATATACTACAATTGGTCATGTTAATTGTTATGATAGCCACCTGTCTGCTCAAACTTTTGTGTTTGCAAAAAGGATAACAGCTTAAGATCTCCAAAGTTTCCTTTTGTGTCGCCTTTTCATTATATATCCTCAACGAAAACCGGCCCTGTCTGCCTATTAAATACAGCTCATAATTTCACATACTGGTTGCTGTTAGTGCAAAAAAATGTGTAAGTTTGTGTAATTCTGCATATTATCGCTCAAATTGCAGAAGAGGGAAGGCCAGGCGTCTTCCCATTTTTTTATAACGCTAATCAACAATAAGACAGAAATCAGCCTAGCCTTACTCAGAATCGGCCTCTCTTGAACGCCGTATTTCTGCCGCCGCCGCCGCCTCTTTGTTTGCATCTTCCAATAATCCTGCCCGCTGTTTTTTATAATCCTCGTCCAATTCATCGAGAAGCGTGCCCTCCCATGTTGGTGTCCCAGAATGGTAAGCCGTACGACCGATCATATGAGCAGCAACCGGAGCAGTGAGGATAAGGAAAAAAACAATCGCCATTGCCCGTGTTGTGACTGATACATCTGGAAAGAAGAATGCCGCGCAAGCGAGCAACAGACCTACACCAAGTGTAGCCGCCTTAACCGTAACAGAAAGCCTTAAATAGAAATCCGGCATACGTACAATTCCTATAGAAGCAAATAATATCGCAAGTGCACCTATAGTGCTGAAAACGCAGATTAAAATATTTGTCATATCTATTTTTTCTTATCCAAATAAAAGGCGAATGCAATCGTACCTAAGAATGCAATAAGAGCCAGTATCATCGCAACATCCAAAAAGAGAGCTTGTCCCGAACGGATGCTATAAGCTGTGATCAAACCAATACCTATGGTGATGATCAAATCAAGTGCAATAACGCGGTCAACCACTTCCGGCCCCTTGAACAGACGGTAAAAAACCAGGACTACAGATATGGTCAGCAACGGGAAAATCACATAATCAAAATATAAGTCCAGTGTCATCTCAGTATCTCCAATAATCGTTTCTCAAAACCGTTCTGTATTTGTGTTATAAACTCCTCTTTACTCTTAAGGTACATCACGTGTATAAAAAGCGACTTCTTATCTTCGCTGATGTCCAGTATGAGGGTGCCGGGAGTCATTGATATAACAGTAGAAAGAAGGTGTACTTCCAGATCTGTCTTCGCCTGCATAGGAAAACGTACTATGCCTGGCTTGGAAAAATGCTTTGGAGTGATTACATCGTAAGCTACCTGGATATTTGCCATAATCATCTCATACAAGAAGTACAGAACAAAACCGATCGTTTTTGGCACACGATAAAAATATCGTTGATCATCTTCGTTTCTGTTCATGATCCAAAGGATAAAGAAACCCAGTAGGAAACCGAATAAGAAGTTCGAATAATACATTGATCCCGTGAGTGCTACCCAAATAAAACTCAACAGGAGATTCATTAAAAAAAGTTTAATCATATCGTTTTATTTACCCAGTACTGCCTGTATATATGGAGTTGTGTCTAACATCTCTGTCGATATTCTATCAGCAACCTGTATGACTATTTCTGCATTCAGTCCTATATAAAGTGTTGTTGCTGCAAGTATACCGATCGGAAGAACCAGCAGCATTTTTTTGAATGGTTTGAGTGGTTCAAAACTGTCTGTAATGATCTCGTCTGCCGGATCGTTCTTCCAGAAAACCTCCGACCAAAGTCTGGCGATCACGTATAAAGTTATGAAGCTTCCTATGATAACGCTCAATACAAAAGCATAATTATTAGCGGAGAACCCGGCTTCAATGAGATAGATCTTTGGCCAGAATCCAGACAAAGGAGGGATACCCGCGAGTGAAAACAACACCACAGCAATAAGTAATGAAATCTTCGGATAATGTGCATAGAGTCCCCCGAGTTTCGACATATTCATCGTGCCACGCAGCTGTCGTATCAATCCAGCTATCAGGAAAAGGTTGGTTTTCACAATCATATCATGTATAAGATAGAAAACAGCACCCAAAAGCGCAACCTTAGTATATAAGCCCAGTCCTCCGATTATAAACCCGATATGGAAAACAATAAGATAGGAAAAGAGGCGCCTCACATTATTTTTTATTATCGCACCGAACGCTCCGGTAAGTATAGTCAGGATTCCCATTACTATAAACAGCGTTTTCATAAACTCGTCGGGTGTAAATACGAGTGTGAAAACACGGAAGAGCGCATAGATCCCTACCTTGGTGAGCAATCCGCCAAACGTAGCTGCAACTGCTGACGGGGGTGTGTGATAGGAAGATGGTAACCAGAAATACAGCGGAAATACGGCAGACTTAATGCCGAACCCAATAAGAAAGAACATCGCAGTCAGGTTGACGATCGACTGGTTCTCCACTTGCGGGATTTTAAGCGCAAGATCAGCCATATTTAACGATCCGGTGATGCCATAGAGCAGTCCAACGCCTGTTAAAAAGAAAGTAGAGGCCAGGATGTTCATCGCCATATACTTAACAGCACCCTCCAGCTGCGCTTTTCGTCCCCCAAGTGTTAACAGTACAAAGGATGCGATAATGACCACCTCAAACCAAACATATAGGTTGAAAATATCGCCTGTCAGAAACGCCCCGTTCAAACCCATCACCAGGAAATGAAAGATCGGGAAGTAACCATAGAGCATTCTTGCCCTTCCTACACCGGTAGCCGAAAATATGGAGACGGCAAGAGCCGCGATAGAGGTCAGTAGCACCATGGTGGAGCTCAGAAGATCAGCTACGAATACAATCCCGAAAGGTGCTTCCCAATTAGCAGCGTTCATTGTCAGAATACTGCCGGTATAAACTTTAGTAAACAGATTTGCTGCGAACAGGAAACCCGTTAGCGTCCCTGCAATGCTGAGTACTCGCTGGGTGACAGTTTTCCTCCAGAAAGCCAATTGTAGTAATGCCGTGAAAAGATGAACTACTACTGTTGCAATAATTTGATTGTCGATCATATATCTTCTTCTTCCGGGGTGTTTAAGTCATCGAGATCATCAGATCCAATTAATGCGTATACGCGCTTCAATAAAACAATCGCGAAAGATGTTAAACCGAAGCTTATTACGATTGCAGTCAGTATCAGCGCCTGTGGTATCGGGTCTGCATAGATGTCTGCAAATACCTTCAGGTCGGCATCAATAATAGGCGGTTTACCTTTGGTAATATTACCAAGCAGGAAAATGAGGATATTGGTGCCATTCCCCAGCAGCATAATCCCCAGCAGGAGGCGTACCATGCTCCTTCTCAGGATGAAGTACACTCCTGCGGCGTATAAGACACCGATTAACACCACTAATAGTAACTCCATATTAATGTGTATATAATGAAATAGTAAATAAAATGGTGAGTACCACACCTATAACAACCAGGTAGACGCCCAGATCGAAAAACAATGCCGAACCGATCATCCCAATTACCGGTATAGGCTGATCAAACCATAAGCCCGTCATTACCGGAAGACCAAATAGAACCGGGACGAACATAGCCGCACTGGCGATGATCAATCCTATAGGTATAAGAGTTAGTGGCTTGTACCAGAGAAGTTTCATCGTGTTATCCGTTCCGTATGCAAAGCTGTGGAGTACAAACGCTATCGACGCTACAAGTCCTCCAACGAAGCCGCCTCCGGGGTGATAGTGTCCTCTCAATAAGAGGAACGCAGAAAATAATAGTAATATGGGCAGCAAGTATTTTGCCGCTGTTTGTAATATAGGACTTCTCATAACTATTCTTTTTCAGATGATTTCAACCTCAGTTTCAACAGGCTATATACACCCAGCGCCGCGATGCTCAACACTACTATCTCAAACATAGTGTCAAATCCTCTGAAATCTACCAGGATCACATTCACCACATTTTTACCTTTTCCAAGTTCGTATGCGTATTTGCCATAAAAGTCGCTGATATCAATCGTTGTAGGCACCTGTAAAACCTTGATAGCGATTATGGATAAAATAGCACCGAAGCTGATCGCTACAAAAGCATCTCTCACTACAGTCGCCTTGTTGTTTGTCGAGAAGTTAAGAAACGAAGGGAGATTGAACAATACGAAGACGAACAGGACCACAGTTAATGTATCAATGGTAAACTGTGTTATAGCCAGGTCAGGCGCGCTATAGAATACGAACATCAGACAGATAGCGTAACCAATGACACTGGTTCCCACAACAGCGGTTAAGCGGGATGACGTTGTTACTGTCATGATCAGAGCGCCAATCAGAATTAAGACGTTAACGGCTTCGTAAAAGGTTACAGGCGATAACTGATCATAGTCTATATAGATCGGGCCACCTATTAACAGTTCATACAGAAGCAGAATTTCAGCGAAAACAATTATTTTCAGGAGGTATGACCTAAGAAAACCGTTGTGAAACAGATTAGTATATCTCTCAGAAAAAGATACAAATGAATCGGAGATGCTGCCAAATACAGCCTGTGGAGACAAACGCTTGAATCGCTCCAGTAATTTCAGTGATCCGGTATTCGGTTTATTGAAGAAGTATAAAAACGCACCTGCTGCGAGTGTCCCTACGCTGAGCATGAGCACCAGATTGAAACCGTGCCATATCTTCAGATCTACAGCGGCAGGCATCCCGGTCATCCCATTGAGTACCGCTGATACGACGTATTTACCGAGAATCCCCGGAAAAAAGCCAAGAATAAAACCGAGTACAGCCAAAATGAGAGGGGGAACCCACATGGTTGCATGAGGCAAATGAACTTTTTCATAAGTCGGATTCAGCTTTCCGGTAAATGGCCTGATGCCTGCCATAAATCCAGCTGCTACCAGGCAAATATTCGTGACGATAGCTGCAGCTGTAAGATACATTGACATGGTCGGATCCGCATGCAGCGTTGCTTCGTAAATGAGGTCCTTACCTATAAAACCGATGGAAAGCGGTAAGCCGGCACTCGAGAGAGCTGCCAGTAAGCCAGCAATGAATACCGGTGCAAGAACAGCGCGAAGTCCCGATAGTTGTGTTAAATCCCTGGTACCGGTTTCATGATCGATAATGCCCGTAATTAAAAATAACGTTGCTTTGTAAAGAGCATGTACGACGATGAAAGTGCAGGCAGCAATAAGTGCCTCCTCAGAACCCATGCCTATTAAAAAGGTCAGTATTCCCAGGGCAGAGATAGTAGAGTAGGCTAACACGCCTTTAAGGTCTGTACGAAATAACGAATGGAAAGCTGCGTAAATCATTGTAAATCCTCCCACGATCATCAATGTCCACGACCATGCATCCGTACCGCCCAGCACGGGTGTAAACCTTGCTAAAAGAAATATCCCCGCCTTCACCATCGTAGCAGAGTGAAGATATGCCGATACCGGGGTAGGAGCTTTCATAGCTCCGGGCAGCCAGAAGTGGAATGGGAACTGAGCCGACTTGGTAAAAGCACCAATAAAAACAAGCGCGATTATAATGGGGTAATACTGATGGTCTATGATCAGTTGTGAAGACTCTACAAGCTTACCAATAGAATATGTACCGGCAACCTGACTCATCAGAATCAAACCTGCCAGCAGGAAGAAGCCACCGAGACCGGTGATGCTTAATGCAGTTATGGCACTTTTACGCGACTCAGAGTTATCGTTGTTAAAGCCAATAAGGAAGAAGGAGCTGATACTTGTAAGTTCCCAAAATACAAAAAGCAGTAAAATGTTGTCTGAGAGTACTACACCCAGCATAGCCGACATGAAAAGACATAAATAGCCTAAAAATCGGTCCTGGTAGATGTGTCCCTTTAGGTAAGAACTAGCGTAGATAAAGATTATAGAACCGATACCCGTGATCAGCAGAGAGAATAAAAGTGAGAGTCCGTTAAGACTAAAATCAAAATTAATGGAAAGTGAGGGAACCCATTGATAGCTTTCAATGATCGTATTTCCCTTGCTTATATAAGGTATCTGCCCCGCGAAATAAGTAAACAAAGCGAGAGGCAATACCGCAAGGGAAAGACTCCATTTTGAACGAAAAAACTTTCCAAATGGAATTAAAAGACACGATGTGATTAACCCTGACAGTACAATTGATAGCATTTAGTATTGTTTGTTTTGTGGAAGAAGCTTCCAAATTAGAAAGAATTATCAGATATCCTGTGATTTTATGCGAATCAAAGGGCGAATTCTTTAAAATTGTTACCTTCCATTAAGCAAGAACAAACGCCGGTTAAAGGCTGGAAGTGCAGATCATTCGATGCCGACAAACTGCTTTCGCATGATCTAACTTATGGCTATTCGTTTATAAAAGAGGTGGACACGTTTGTTATTCTCCAGCCTTTTTTGGTGTTAGCGAGAGACAGGAGATTGACTTTCCAGAATGTGTCATACTTCATCGAGATTTTTACCACCGCCTGAGAAGCGTCCATTTCTATAATCTTATAATCTGTCGAACAGTTCTGACGGATGCCTTCGCTAGTTTTTAGCCAGTTCAATGTTTCATAGCGGCTAAATTTTATGATGCGCTCACCCTGAGTCAGTGTAAACTTAGCATCGCTCTCCAATACTGCGGCAAGCTCCTTGACCTTCCCTTCAGTCACCGCATCGATATATGTCTTAACTGTGTAATCCATCTTGAGCTTTTCGCTGTTTGTTTCGTCTTCTGCGAATGCGCTTAACGAAATGACTGTCATCAGTGTTGCTGTTAAAGTTCTTAGAGTTTTCATCGCCTTAGTTTTTGAGTTTTAGCTGTTTTGTTTGATGACTCAAAAGTATAGGCTGCATGCCTGTTGTGAAATGGTAAATAGGCAAACGACGGACGTTTTTCGGTAAAGCACCGGATGCCGTCGGTAAACCGGGCCAAAGAATTTTCGCACACAAAAAAAGGCCCTAAAAAGGGCCTTACAAACTTAAAATATCAAATTGTTATGGAGTTGGGGGAACTGAGGTTCCTGATCCGGTACCGGTTCCAGTGCCCGGAGAAGTCGATGTTCCGGTTCCTGGTGATGTTGTTGTACCAGTTCCAGTGCCTGGTGATGTTGTTGTACCGGTTCCTGGCTGAGGATAGGTTGTTGTTCCTGTACCCACATCAGTTCCGGTGCCAGTACCTGGTGAGGTCGTAGTGCCTGTGCCAACACCAGTTCCAGGATAAGTTGAAGTTCCAATACCTACTCCGGTGCCTGGTGATGTTGTCGTGCCTGTACCCACGCCTGTTCCGGTTCCAGGATAGGTTGTTGTACCGGTACCCGTTCCAACTCCCGTTGCTGAGCCTGGAGATGTAGAAGTTCCGGTTCCTACGTCTGTCCCGGTATTCGTTCCTGGCGATGTTGTACCGTTGGTATCAATTTCTGAACCAGTGCCCCGGTCAGATTGACCTGATTTTTTCTTTTTTCCCGTCTTGGATTTTCCGGTCTCGTTCTGGTTGGTTCCTACAGTTGATCCCTGGTTGCTAGTGCCGGTTGTCTCCGTCTGGGCGAATCCTTCGCTAAACATGAAACATGTAAAGGCGAAGCTCATTAATACACATACTTTTTTCATAATGTTCTCTTTTGGTAGGTGAGATTGTTTGTTGGTTTTGGTGCAATCGATGTGCCGCAGATTAAGATTGATGAAATAACTCAAACTTGTTACCTGGCCACAGAGGGCGATGATTATTTTTTCTGTAAATAAAAAAGAGCAGGTAAGGCGTCTATCTGCTATTTTGGACACTGGTGTTAAATTTGTGAACACTTTGCAGCCGGTATCTCAGACAATCATCGCATTGCTCCATGCCAAAACAAATATTTAGATCCGCCGTATTGTTATTTCTGATAAGATATCAATATGGAATACAGACAGCTTAGCAATTCAGGTTTGCGTCTACCTGTTCTTAGCTTCGGAACAGCAACTTTTGGAGGCGGAAACGAATTCTTTAAGTCCTGGGGAGATACTCAGGTAAAAGAGGCCGGTCACATGCTTAATCTTTGTCTGGATGTAGGAGTCAATCTCTTTGACACTGCAAACACTTATTCAAGTGGCATTGCCGAAGAAATTCTTGGCAAGGCTGCCAACGGTGTGCGCAATAAATTGCTTATATCAACGAAAGCTACTTTTCCTACATCCGATGCTGTGCATGACTACGGCTCATCCAGGCATCATCTTATAAAAGCTTGCGAAGATAGTCTGCGGAGACTGGATACCGATTATATAGACATCTATCACATGCATGGCTTCGACGCCAATACTCCGGTCGAAGAAACGCTGAAAACGCTCGACATGCTAATTCAAAGTGGTAAAGTGAGATACATTGCCTGTTCAAACTTCTCGGGCTGGCATCTCATGAAGTCACTTTCAGTTTCTGAGCGCTATGGTTGGTCTAAATATTGTGCCCATCAGGCGTATTACTCCCTGTTGAACCGCGATTTTGAGTGGGAGTTGATGCCTCTGGGGATCGGTCAAAAAGTTGATACCATCGTTTGGAGCCCCCTGGCAAGCGGACTCCTTAGCGGCAAGTATCGCCGTAATCAACCCCTGCCCAGGGATGCCCGTGTTACGCAGGGAGGAAGTCCTGTCTCAAGCGGAACGATAAGTTACGAACGTTTATATGATATTGTTGAGCTGATGGACGAGCTGTCGGAAGAAACCGGTAAGTCGCATTCCCAGATAGCACTCAACTGGCTCTTGCAGCGACCAACGGTTTCGAGCATCATCATAGGAGCGAGAAATGAGGAGCAGTTAAAAGAAAATCTAGGATCAATAGGTTGGAACCTGACTGACGATCAGATTAAGAAACTTGACAGGGTAAGCGATGTCTTCCCTGCATACCCATACTGGCATCAACGACAGTATGCACTGCTCAACGCCGCACCTGATTTATATTAGCTTGTGGTCTGCGTGTGGCCACGTAGTGGACGAGGCCACACTTCCGCCACGGTGAGGCCACGTTTTCCCACTAAAAGGTGGCTACAAGGTGGCCTCACCGTGGCCTCATTGCGGCTGTACCCTCAAGCTGGTCAGGAGCAGACCTCACCATGGTGACCAGCAGTTATTTACCAGTCGTCTTTCTTTACAGGATTAGCAGCATTCGTCATATAGCTTTTAACAGACGAAAGGGTTGCTTTGGCAAATTTGTCTGCGGTGATAAGGATTGTCTTGGCTGAAAAGAGCTGCGTTCTCTCTAAAGATGTCAGTTTACTGAAGGTATAGGAGTCCGGAACCTGGTCGTAATATTTTTCAAGCGGATTAGTCGACGATGGAAGGTATGATTTGCCTACTCTGGCGGCGATGTTTTCAATAGAAAAGGAGTTCATCACCATTCTGTAACGACCTTCTTTAATATTAAACTCAATTTTCATATTTTGATAATATTTCTTTGGAACAAGAACGCCCAGTGTTTTCACGCTGTATTTCTCTTCGGTTGAACCTTCGGCGATAATAGTTCCTGCATCTTTATCCTGAAGCTTAATGACGCTGCTCTCATTCTTGAAAGCTTCGGCAATCCACGCAAGCGCCTGGTTATAGAGCTGATCTTTCGTTGCATTTGGAACTTCTCCCACTAAGGTATAGGATACTTTCTTGTCATCATTAAGAGGAATGTTTTTCTTATTGAAAGGGAGATCGGTGTCCTGAGCTTGTGCTATAGTAAAAATGAACAACGATAGAGATAATAAAAAGAATTGTTTCATGGCTATTATTAAGGGGGCAAAAATAATAAAATCTCGCACTGTGCTGCATTTATCCAGACTGGCTGACGAGAATGAGTAGTATGATATATGAGAATAAACGGTCGTGGGATTCGCTTATTGCTAAAAAAAATGTAAATTTCTCGGGTCATTTAATAAGACGATAGTATGCATTTAAGGAACCTATCTTGCGTGGCCATGGGCGCTGCACTTATTTCGCTTGGAGCGTGTAACAGCGAAAAGCCGAGTAGTACACAAAAATTTATTGACGTTGCCAGCCTCGATTCTTCGGTTGCTCCCGGAGATAACTTTTTTAAATATGTAAATGGTAAGTGGCTGGCAACTGCGGTCATTCCTCCTACACAGACAAGCACCGGCGCCTTTGACGAGCTATACAACAAGACGAAGGCAAACATCAGGAAGCTTCTTGAAGAGGCGGCAAACGCACGTGCCGACAAAGGGACAATTGAGCAGAAGGTTGGTGATTTCTATGCATCGGGTATGGATTCGGTTGCAATTGAAGGCCTGGGGTATCAGCCAATCGAACCTTATCTGAAGAGAATAGATGCGATTAAGAATGTTCAGCAACTGTTACGTTTCGAGGCAGAGATGGATAAGCAGCAATCTGCGATTTTTACAGGATTGTATATCGGTCCTGATGAAAAAAATAGCTCAACGAACATCTTAAGTCTGTATCAATCAGGACTTGGGTTGCCTGATCGCGATTACTATTTCCGGAAAGATGCGGAGACGAAATCTATTCAGGATGCTTACAAAAAATGTATATCGCAATTGTTCGTACTAACCGGTACCACCGATTCGATAGCAACAAAAGAATCGGAGTTGGTTTACAAGTTTGAAGAGGAACTTGCGAAAAGCCACCGCGTAAATGTTGAGTTGCGTAATCCCCAGATAAACTACAACAAAACGTCTGTGGCAGATCTGGATAAGAAATTGCCTCTATTCAGGTTTAGCGTTTATCTTAAAAATCTGGGCACCAATACAGACTCAGTAAACGTCGGGCAGCCGGCCTACTACGAGAAGGTAAACGAACTGTTGAAGACAGCTCCTCTTGATACCTGGAAACTATACATGAAGGCTCACGTGATCCGCGGCGCAGCATCTGCCTTGAGCTCACCGTTTGTAAATGCCAGCTTTGAATACGGCAAAGCGATTTCCGGACAAAAGCAGATAAAACCGAGGTGGGAGAGGATCTATAGAAGTTCTGATGCAAACCTGGGAGAGTTGTTGGGCCAGCTCTATGTAAAAAAGCACTTCTCGAAAGATGCTAAGGAAAGAATGCTTGATCTTATCGACAACCTGGAGAAGGCGTTTGATGCGAGGATTGGCCAGGTGGACTGGATGAGTGATACTACTAAGAAAGTTGCCAAAGAGAAGTTGCATGCGATTATTAAGAAAATCGGTTATCCGGACAAATGGAGAGATTACAGCAAAGTAGAGATTGACAGGGCTAAGTATTTCGATAATATCGTCTCATGCAGTAAGGCTGACTTTGAATACCATATAGCTAAGGTTGACAAGCCGGTTGATAAGGATGAATGGGGTATGACTCCACCGACCATAAACGCGTATTATAATCCTACGATAAACGAAATCGTGTTTCCTGCCGGAATATTACAGTTCCCTTTTTTCGATCTCAGTGCAGACGATGCTGTGAATTATGGCGCAATCGGAATGGTTATCGGTCATGAAATGACACATGGTTTTGATGATCAGGGTTCGCAGTATGACAAATCTGGCAATCTGAAAAACTGGTGGGCTCCGTCGGATAACAAGAGATTCAAGGAAAAATCAAAACAAGTTATCGACTTATATAATAGTTTTGTCGTGATTGACTCTATGCGTATCAATGGTGCGCTTACTACAGGTGAAAATATGGCTGATATTGGAGGCATCGCCATTGCCTATGACGCGTTTAAATTAACCAAACAAGGTCAGGATACGACTAAAATTGACGGATTGACTCCTGACCAGCGGTTTTTTATCGCTTACGCCCAGTCATGGAAAGATAAGAGCGAGGATAAGTCCTTACGACTTCAGTTAAGTACAGATCCGCATTCTCCCGCCGAGTACCGCGTTAACGTTCCATTGATGAATTTCACGCCATTCTATAAAGCCTTCAATGTTAGCGAAGGCCAGAAATTTTTCCTGCCGGAAGATAAGAGGATTAAGATCTGGTAAAGGCGCTATTTGTTCAGGCAATGTGCTTAGGCATATTGCCTGATGTTTTTACGCTAACAATAAACTAACCATAATGAACCGCAAATTTATTAATCTTATATTTTCCTTTGCTCTCCTTAGTTCTGCTTCTGCGCAGGAAAAACCATTGAAGGCTTTCCCGCTGTCTGCAGTCAGGTTAACCGAAAGTCCTTTCTATAAAGCTCAGCATACGGATATGACCTATATTCTGTCGCTGAATCCTGACCGGCTGTTGGCTCCATACCTTCGGGAGGCCGGCTTGAAACCCCTGGCCCCAAGCTATGAGAATTGGGAAAACACGGGGCTTGACGGACATATAGGTGGGCATTATCTCAGTGCTCTGGCGGATATGTATGCTGCCACGGGTGACAAGGAAATACTCAAGCGATTGAATTACATGGTCGACTGGTTGGACAAGTGTCAGCAAAAGAACGGTGATGGCTATGTGTCGGGTATTCCGGGTGGTCGCGCCATGTGGAAAGACATCGCAGAAGGAAGGATCAAGGCGGCAAGCTTTTCATTAAATGATAAATGGGTGCCCTGGTACAATATCCATAAAACCTATGCAGGGCTCAAGGATGCTTATCTCATTGCAGGAAATGAGAAGGCCAAAGGGATGTTGCTGAAACTTTCGGATTGGTGTCTGAATCTGGTTTCCGGCTTAAGTGATACGCAGATTCAGGATATGCTGCGTTCTGAACATGGAGGTATGAATGAGATCTTTGCCGACGTATATGAATTTACCGGTGACAAAAAATATCTAACTCTGGCACGCCGGTTTTCAGATATGGCCATTCTTGATCCCTTGCTGAACAAGCAGGATAAGTTAAATGGTATGCATGCAAATACTCAGATCCCCAAGGTTATCGGGTATATGCGTGTTGCTCAGGTAGCCGGAGATGATGCCTGGCGAGATGCTTCGCGTTTCTTTTGGGAGACGGTTGTAAATAACAGGACGGTATCTATAGGCGGAAACAGTGTGAGTGAGCACTTCAATCCTTCAGGTGATTTTTCCTCGATGATTGAGTCGAAAGAGGGTCCGGAAACCTGCAACACCTACAATATGCTCAAGCTCAGCAGGGAGCTTTTTTTGAATGACCGTTCCGGCAGATACCTGGATTTCTACGAACGAGCTTTATATAATCATATCCTGTCGTCGCAACACCCCGATAAGGGTGGTTTTGTCTATTTCACGAGTATGAGGCCGAATCATTACCGCGTTTATTCGGAACCGCAGGAAGGATTCTGGTGCTGTGTGGGCTCGGGTCTTGAAAATCATGGCAAGTATGGCGATATGATCTATGCTCATGATGACCAAAACCTGTTTGTGAATTTGTTTATTCCTTCTACGTTAAATTGGAAGGAAAGGAAGCTTACACTTACGCAACGTACGAAATTTCCTTACGAAGAGCAGACGGAGCTTCTAATAAAATTGGCGCGTCCGCAAGAATTTGCTCTTAAAATACGTGTTCCGCAATGGGTCCAGGGTGGATCGATGGAAGTACTTGTAAATAATAAGACGGTAGATGTAACAGATCAGAAATCTGGCTATGTATCAGTTAAACGGCGTTGGAAGACTGGCGATGTGGTATCTGTACGTCTTCCGATGGAAACGACAGCAGAACAACTTCCTGACGGATCTCCCTGGGTTTCTTTCGTGCATGGACCGGTGGTTCTTGCAGCTGCTACCCAGACGGCGGATCTGCCGGGTCTGAGAGCTGATGGCAGCCGGATGGGACATGTCGCTAACGGCCCGTTGTATCCGCTAGACGAAGCGCCTTTTCTGGTTTCTGACTTATCGTCTGCGCCTCATGCCCTGAAGCCTGTTGAAGGTAAACCACTTTACTTTACAGCTTCAGATATTATCTCGACTGAAGAATACCGGGATCTCCAGCTTAAGCCATTCTATGAAGTCCATGACGCAAGATATATCGTCTACTGGCCTATGACTTCCCGCGCCGCATTGGGAGAGATGAAAGCAGCTTTAAAAGAATCGGAAACGCGGAAGATGGAAACCGACAAAAGAACAGTTGACAGGCTCAACCCCGGACAGCAGCAGCCGGAGTCTGATCATGGTTTCAAAAGCGAAGGCTCAGAAATGGGTTTGCAGAGCAATAGGCACTTTAGAAATGCAAAGGGTTGGTTTAGCTATGACCTGAAGAATCCGGCAAAAGATGCACGCATACTTCGCCTGACATATTACGGAAAGGATACAGACAGGGAGTTTGATATATATTTGAACGACGTCAAGCTGGCATCTGAGGCTTTCAAGGGAGAGAAAGGGGATAAGTTCTTTGATGTCGATTACGAGCTTCCGGAAGCTTTAACTCAGCAAGGCAAAGATAAACTGACACTTCGTTTTGAAGCAAAGAGTGGGTCCAGGACAGCTGATGTATATTTCGTCAGATTGCTTCGGTAATTCGTAAAGATCAAGTAATCAGGATGCAAATACTTGGTTTATCGTATAAACACGTGTTTTTGAGGGTCATTACAATATGCCAAAACCATTTCTGAGGAATTTTATTATAGAATACAAATAATCTAATAAACTACCTATGAAATACAAAATTTTAGCAGTGCTTGCAGTGGCGGGTGTGTCACTTGCGAGCTGTGGATCCAATAATCAGAACAGTTCGGATTCTGATACGTCCATGATGGAGAACTCTTCGATGGATACAGTTGGAGGTACCTCAACAATGACAGATTCTATTAGCACCGACAATAGTAGTGTAGGCTCAGGCTCTGGTTCAGCCACCGGGATGGATACTACCGGAGGAACAGGTACCGGAGGAACCGGATCAAATGGAAGTGGTTCTGCTCCAACTCCAAGATAGTAGAACAAGGGCTGCAGGTTAGGAATAATATGCAGCCCTTTGTCTGTGTCTTAATTTCATTTGAATAGCTTTGAACCGGTTTTGCAACTGGTTCTTTTTGTATAATAAAAGCGCAACGGTGATTGCCAATCCTGCTAACCCTTCAATAAAAACAATTGTTTGTGTACCCCAGCGATGCGCTAAAAAACCGATCAGCAGACTTCCCAGCGGGAGCACACCCTGGTTTGCCATGATATAATAGCTAATTGTACGTCCTCTCATCTCAGGGTGCGAATGCGTTTGTATGTATGTATTAATTGAGGAGTTCTGGATCATTAAGCCTGTCCCCGCAGATGCTGTGAAGATCAGCGCAGTAAGCAGGGAGGGTGAAATGGCGAGGGCCAGCACGGAAAAGGACAGTATGAAGCCGGAGACGATGGTAACTTTGTTGAGGTTGGTCTTAGACATTAATCTTGCCATATAAATGGCTCCAATCAGGGCGCCCAGGCCTGCCGCACTTTCAAACCAGCTGAAGGTGGTTGCATCGCCACTGAAAATATCTTTTGCAAACACCGGAAGGAGGGTAGTAAAGGGGATGATCATCAGGCTGGAAGCGGCCATCGTCAAAATAAGCGGAAAGATATCTCTGGAGGCTATAACGTGTTGGAAGCCGTCCTGAAGGTCCGTCCAGATGTTTTGCGTCGGTTTAAGCTCGTGTTTGATCTTTAATTTCATCAGCAGGAGACATACCAGTACAGCAATGAAGCTGATGAAGTTAATCAGAAAACACACTTCCTCGCCCAGAATGCTTAGGATGATACCCGCCAGAGCAGGCCCTACAAGACGTGCTGAGTTAAAGACAGTGGAATTCAGTGCAATAGCGTTTGGCAGATCTTCTTTATTGTCAACAAGATCAATCATTAAAGACTGCCGTGCGTTTACGTCGAATGAATTGATGACTCCCTGGATCAGGCTTAATGCTCCAATCCAAAGTACGTTGTAATACTGAAACCAGACCATGAAGGCCAGGATTTCTGCCTGAAGCATGAGGCCGACCTGCGTAAACATCAGAACGCGGTACTTGTTGTACCTGTCTACAAAGCTTCCGGCGAATGGTGAAAGGAACAGGGATGGTATCAGGCTCAGAAACGTAATGGCTCCTAATAGAAATGCGGAACCGGTAATCCTGTAAATCAGCCAGCTGATCGCTACCCGTTGCATCCAGGTGCCGATAAGTGATATTGCCTGTCCTGTAAAAAACAAGCGATAATTATAATATTTAAGTGAACGGAATATATTCATAGATGGTTATAGTAAAGTAACTTTACAAAGTTAATGCTTTTACTGCCTCTGATGATAATTATATAGTCATAAATTACTTATCTTTGTAAAGTAATTTTAGTTATGGGAGACCCGGATTATGAATTGGCGGCTCAATTGCGAAGCGTTGCCACAAGGCTGACAAGACAAATCAGAAAGCAGAATGTCCGCACGGATTTCTCGAATAGTGAGATATTGACTATGGCTTTGCTCGATCAGTATGGTAAACTACTACCTTCGGATCTGGCGGAGCTGGAACGTGTATCCAAGCAAGCAATATCTCAAATTATCAATCGTTTGTTTGACGCGGGGTATGTGCAGCGGGATATTATAGAAACTGATAAACGTAAAGTTGTGATCTCTCTGACGGAAAAAGGCTCAACCATGCTGGCCGAAACCCGGCGTATCAAAGAGGAGTGGCTTGCCAAAGCGATGTCGGAAGTGTTTTCAAACGAAGAACTCGCACTGATTAAAGCATTTTTGCCCCTACTGCAACGTATTACAGATTATAACGGTTAATTTCGGCAATGTCATATATCAAGATAACGAAGAGGTTTCAGGATCTCAGTCTCGAACAACTATACCAGATATTACAGCTTCGTAATGAAGTGTTTATTGTTGAACAGAGATGCGCCTACCAGGATCTGGATCACCTTGATGAACAGTGCCATCACCTGATGATGTATGACGAAGGCCGGCTGATTGCGTATGCACGGATAATCCCTCCCGGGTTATCTTATAAGGAGGCTTCGATTGGGCGTATTGTTACGCATGCGAACTTTCGTGGAAAGGGTGTTGGTGCAACCATGATGAAGCTGATTTTATCAGATATGGAGGATCTGCTGGGTAACCGGCCTATTAAGATTGGCGCTCAGCTTTATGCCGAAAAATTTTATGAGAGGTTTGGCTTTGTGAGAAGCAGCGAGGTCTACGATGAAGACGGGATAGAACATATTCAGATGATCAAATCGTTCTAATGTACATACAAACTATTTTCTTCGTTATATAATTATAATATAAACGTCCAAGATTATCCTTATGACAGAGATTTACATTAAAAATATGGTTTGTCCCAGATGTGTATCGGCAGTCAGGCAGATCTTTGAGGAACACGGTCTGAATGTTGAAGAGATCGTACTTGGTTATGTGCGCGTGTGTGGTTCCCTTGACGCTGCCAGGACCGAGGAAATAAGTCAGGCCCTCCAGTCCCAGGGTTTCGAATTGATTGATAGTGGGAAGAACAGGCTTGTCGAAGGCATAAAAACCCTGATTATCGATACGATCTTTCACCAGGGGGACGCTGTCCGGCGATGGAATTGGTCTGCGATGATAGCCGAGTCCTTAAATCACGACTATAACTATCTGAGTACCTTATTTTCTGCAACTGAGGGAGTAACCATTGAACAATATATTATCAGACAAAAGACGGAGCGCGTTAAAGAGCTGCTATGTTACAATGAGCTTAGCCTAAAGGAGATTGCCTTTATGCTCGGCTATAGTAGCGCTGCGCATCTTTCTACTCAATTTAAGCGCGTAACATCTTATACACCCGGTCAGTTCAAGGCGATGCACCACAAGCGTAATAATCGCATTCCTCTCGACGCCATTTGAAAAAATAGACGTAATGAATTACTTTAAGATCATTTTTGCATTCTTCTTTATCGGTTCGGTTTTCTCGTGTGGGGTAAAAACCCAGGTTAATCAGCTCGAAGCCCTTCAGCATTGTGTGTTTGGGGTTAATTCGATAGACAGCGTTTATGTGGCGGGCGTTCCGGTTGATAGACTGGCAGGAAAAAGCGGGTTTGACATGACCCGTGCTCCGAAGCTTGCTCTCGCATTCTTCCAGCAGAAAGTTCCGCTGAAGGCGCGCCTTGACCTCGGAATTACGAATCCGGGAACTGAAGATGCCGGTATAAATGATTTCGAATATATACTGATGGTAGCTGACTACGAACTGCTCAGGGGCGTTTATGAGCAGGCGATCTCAATTCCTGCAAATGGGGGGCAAGTGACTGTGCCTTTTGCTATAAACACAGAAATTTATCCCGTTATATCGAAACCGGAAAACCAACGTATACTGTCTGACTTTTTTTCTGTTTCAAAAGATACTTCAGTTACCGTCACTCTGAAAGTTAAACCAAACATTGTTGTAGCGGACCGAAAGGTTTCCTATCCGGGCTATATCGATATTAAGAAGCAATTGAGCAATCGTGAAGTTTTAAATTACTTGCAGTAAGCTTTATTTTCTTACGATCAGAATAGGTATTTTAACCCGGTGTCTGACTGCATTCACAGTAGTGCCGAATATCATGTCTTTCATGGTTTGATGACCATGTGCTCCCATGACCAACAGGTCCAGGTGGTTGTCGATTGCCAACCTGGATATCGCCCGGGCAGCATTCCCATAACCTATCCGTATTTGAGCATTGTATCCCAGCTTCTCCAGGTTAAGACGGTATACGTCCAGGTTATCAGCATCGCTTTTCGTTTCAAAGTCCATGACTCTATCTCCGTGATATCGTGCTCCGGCTGTTTCGACTATATGGATAAGGAAGTATGTGGCATTCTTGCCTCCCTGCATAAGTGCATGTTCAATAGTGGCTTTGTCATTTTTAGAAAAGTCGACAGGGATACCTATGGCATTGTAAGATACATTTTCAACACTTGGAATTTCCAGGGCCTTTCCGTGAGGAACGTTTGATGGGGCCGTGGTTTGTGTTTTGAACAGAGGGTGGAAGGACACGTAGAACAGCAGGGCGATTACCGCAAGAACTACAGGAACTATGATAATATATAACCACCAGCTATTATTAGTGTTCATCCAGGAAAAGATCTCTTCGTAAACAAGCTTGATATTCAGGCTCACGATGATGATGGCACTAAGCCAGGCGAGGACTTTCACCCAGGGCTTAATTGCAAATTCGCCCATCTTCTTTTTATCTGAGGTGAAATGAATCAACGGAATCACTGCAAAACCCAGTTGGAGGCTCAGAACCACCTGACTTAAAATAAGAAGTTCTCCCAATGCTCCCTCTCCGAAGTAGAGGATGGTGAAGAATGCGGGAATAATTGCCAGTAAACGTGTGAGTAAGCGCCTGAGCCACGGTTGAATGCGCAGCTTGATATGGCCTTCCATTATTATTTGTCCGGCTAAAGTTCCTGTAACAGTGGAACTTTGCCCCGCGGCAATCAGAGCAATAGCAAAAAGGGCAGGAGCCAGCGAGCCAAAGATGTTATCGAGTAACTTATGTGCATCCTGAATCTCTGCAACTGCGAAATATCCGTTTTTGTGAAAAGCAGTCGCCGCCAGGATCAATATAGACGCGTTTACGAAGAATGCAAGGTTCAGCGCGATGCTTGTGTCAATGAGATTATATTTTAATGATTCCTTGATGCCTTTGCTTGTCCGTTCGATCTTCCTTGTCTGAACCAGTGAAGAATGAAGATAGAGATTGTGAGGCATGACTGTTGCACCCAATATTCCGATTGCAATGTACAATGCGTCTCCGCTTAACATAGATGGTTCCAGACCCGCGATGACGTCTTTCATCTCGGGTTCTATGATGAACATTTCTACAAGGAATGAGAGCCCTACTATAAAAACCATAGAAAGAATGAAGCTTTCCATAACCTGCATTCCCTTGTTAAGCAGGAAGAGCAGCAGGACGGTATCAAGGATGGTGATGGAAACGCCCCAGATCATCGGAAGACCGAACAGTAGGTTCAGTCCGATAGCCATACCGATAATCTCTGCGAGATCACACGCAACAATCGCTATCTGAGCGAGGATAAACAGTGGAAAATTTGCCCAATTAGGATAGGCATTACGCGATGCCTGCGCCAGGTCGAGCCCCTGTACTACACCCAGGCGTACGCTCAGCGACTGCAATAGAAGGGCGATCAAATTGGACATTAGCAGCACCCATATCAGCTGATATCCAAATTGACTGCCTCCGGCTAGGTCGGTTGCCCAGTTGCCCGGGTCCATATAGCCAACACTGACAAGGTATGCAGGGCCTAGAAATGACAGAAGCTTACGCCAGCCTTTCTTGCCGTCAGTGGTTACCGATGAATGTACTTCTCCAAGTGATTCGTTCATGTTTAAGCTGCGCGTTAAGCAAACCTAATAAAAAAGATTAGATTACTCTAAAATAAAAATTCTTTCTAAATTGTTTTAAATTGGCTCCATAATTAAAATAATATGCCGTTCCAACCCGATAAAACAGATTTACAAATTCTAAAGCGACTCCAGGAAAATGGACGAATTACCAATTTACAGTTATCCAATGAGATTGGTCTTTCGCCTGCTCCCACACTTGAGCGTGTAAGAAAGCTCGAGAACTCGGGAATGATCAAAAGCTATCATGCAGTAGTTGATGAAGAAGAACTAGGGCTTGGTATAAAAACTTTCATACAGATTCAATTAGATTTTCATCATAACAATACGATTCAGACTTTTGTTGATGAAGTGAAAAAAATTGATGAGATAACAGAGTGCCACCATGTTACCGGTGGGTGTGACTTCATCCTGAAGGTTTATGTAAGAGACATCAAGTCTTACGAGAAGCTGATTATGGAGAAGATCGGCAAGATCCAGGTGGTGAAAACGTTCCAAACGATGATGATCCTTTCAACAAGTAAAAAGGAAGCTGTGCTCCCTTTTCAATATTAAACCTGCCAGTTAATGGGCGGTTGTCCCTGATTTTTTAAAATCTCATTGGTTTTGGAGAAATGACGGCATCCGAAGAAGCCGCTATAGGCAGAGTAGGGAGAAGGATGGGCTGCCGTCAGGATGGTATGCATTTTCCCATCAATCAAAGGGATTTTGGCCTGGGCATTTTTTCCCCATAGCAAGAACACTAATCCCGAGCGCTTTTCGGACAGGGTCTTAATAACCTGGTCTGTGAAGATCTCCCAGCCTTTTTTGTGGTGTGATGCAGGCTCTCCCTTTCTGACAGTGAGTGTTGCATTAAGAAGCAGCACTCCCTGGTCTGCCCATTGAGTGAGCTCACCGTGCTGCGGCACGACGAAGCCGGGAATATCGCTTTGAAGCTCTTTGTAAATGCTTCTTAAAGAAGGGGGAATCCCGACTCCCTTCTGGACAGAAAAAGAAAGACCGTGTGCCTGTCCGTTTCCATGGTAAGGATCCTGTCCCAAAATCACCACTTTGACTTTATCAAACGGAGTGTGATTGAAAGCGTTAAAAATCAATGAACCAGGAGGGAAGATCACTTTACCTTCCTGCTTTTCTTTTTGCAGAAAGGCTTTGAGATCTTTCATGTATGGCTTTTCAAATTCTTCTGCAAGAACGGCTTTCCACGATTCATTAATTAACACAGTCATAATTCTATATTTTTGGTTTTGGGAGCTAAATAAGCGATATTTGCAACCTATTTAATAAGAAATACAAATATGCCAAATTTTGTCAGATTAATAATTGCCTTTGCTTTGTTAGGGGCAACCGTTGCCTTAATGTTCTTTAGTTATTGGGGATGGGGAGTGCTGGTACTTTTACTATCTATTATCGTCTTTGTTACCTTTTTCTTTAACGAGAAGATGTTGATAGCACAATATTATCTGAGAAAGGAAAATATGGAGGCTTCTGAAATCTGGTTGAAGAAGATCAAAAATTACGAAAGCGAACTTTTGAAAGCTCAGCACGGTTATTATCACCTTTTGATCGGCTTGATAGAGTCACGGAAGGCGCCTTTACAGTCTGAAAAATACTTCAAGAAATCTCTCGCCCTGGGAATGACGATGGATCATAACATTGCTCTGGCGAAGCTTAGCCTGGCGGGTATTGCCATGGCAAAGCGCAATAAGCGCGAGGCTACTATGTACTTGCAGGAGGCGAAGAAAGCCGATAAAAATAAGTTGCTTGCAGAGCAGATTAAGATGATGCAGGGGCAGATGGGACAGCTGGATAAGCAGCAGGTTCAGACGAGGGGCTTCAGACCAAGATAGGCCTTAGCCCTTTTATTTGTCGTCAAGATGGTCGAATAAGTTGATGCGCTGATCATTTGCTCTCTTGCTGATGATATCTTCTTCATCTTCATGAAGCATCGACGTGAAGAAGGTTTCTGCCTGAATGCGTTTGATAAGCGTGTTAATCAACGAAAGGTCGAAGTCTTGTTTGCTTAACTTAATGAGATATTCTTTCTCTGTTATTTCGATACTTGATAGATTCATAGCTATTATTTTAATAACGAAAATAAGAAAGCCCTGTAAACTTAATATTTACAGGGCTTTATCTTTATGTTAAGCTGAAGAGCTATTATTCAAACCACTCCATAACGGCTTCTTTCGCTGGCACGGCAATATTCAGCTTCAGTTTCTTGCGCATTCCACCTAAGTCATTAAATACTTTATTGGGATTGGCAGCCTTTAGTTCTTCGATGGTATTGAATCCCATTTTTAAAAGTACAGGTACCCATTCTTCGGGTACGCCTATTGCTACGTAGTCGCTTACAGAAGCTACCTTCAATTTCTTTTCGGCACGCATCTGAGGGAAGAACAGAACTTCCTGAATAGTACTTTGGTTTGTCATCAGCATGACCAGACGGTCTATTCCGATACCTAATCCGGCTGTAGGAGGCATACCATATTCAAGTGCCCTAAGGAAGTCTTCGTCCATGGCCATGGCTTCTTCGTCGCCGCGGTTTGCCAGCAGGAGTTGGTCTTCGAAACGTGCTCTTTGATCTATAGGGTCGTTAAGCTCCGAATAGGCATTTCCGATTTCCTTGCCGAGAACGAAAAGCTCAAAACGCTCAACCAGGCCTTCCTTGCTTCTGTGTTTTTTGGCGAGAGGAGTCATTTCGATAGGGTAATCAGTAATGAAGGTTGGCTGAATTAAGTTTGCTTCTACCTTTTCACTGAAGATCTCGTCGATCAGCTTGCCTTTACCCATTGATGCGTCTACCTCGATATTTAAGTCGCGGCATACCTGACGCAGGGAGGCTTCGTCCATGCTTGATACATCAATGCCGGTGTATTTCTGTATGGATTCGAACATAGACAGTTTTTCATACGGTCCGGTAAAGTCAATAATGTGCTGTCCGACAGTGACCTTGGATTGGCCGTGAATAGCGTGGGCGATTTTCTCAAGGCATTCCTCGACCATTCCCATCATCCATACGTAGTCGCGATAAGCGACATAGATTTCCATCGCTGTGTATTCTGGATTATGCGTTCGGTCCATTCCTTCGTTACGGAACATCTTGCCGAATTCATACACTCCATCAAAACCGGCAACAATCAGACGCTTCAGGTAAAGTTCGTTCGCGATGCGGAGGAACAGAGGCATGTCGAGGGTATTGTGATGTGTCATGAACGGTCTCGCGGCTGCACCTCCGTGTATGGATTGCAGGATCGGCGTTTCTACTTCCATCCAGCCCTGGCTATCGAAATAGTTTCGCATGGTGCTGATGACCTTAGAGCGATTGATGAAAATCTGCTTCAGGTCAGGATTAACGGTCAGATCCACATAACGCTGACGATAACGCATTTCTGGATCGGTAAATCCGTCGAATATGTTTCCTTCTTCATCGCGTTTTACCACGGGAAGGGGCTTAAGCGACTTTGACAGTAGTGTCATTTCGGTAACGTGGATCGATATTTCTCCTGTCTGAGTGGTAAATACAAAACCCTTAACACCGATAAAGTCACCTATATCCAGTAGTTTTTTAAATACGGTGTTGTAAAGTGTTTTGTCTTCCCCGGGACAGATATCGTCACGCTTGATATAGACCTGCATCCTTCCGGTTGAATCCTGTAGTTCAGCAAAAGATGCGCTACCCATGATCCGGCGGCTCATGATCCTTCCGGCAAAGCTGATGTTCTTGTACGAAGTTTTATCTCTTTCGTAGTTTTTCAGAATATCTTCAGTGGTAACGTTTATTTGATATGCTTCTGCGGGATAAGGATCTAATCCCAGATTGCGTAGCTGCTGCAGTGCCTCACGGCGTATAATTTCCTGTTCGGATAAGCCAATACTCATTCTTTGTAATTTTTGCAAATATAGATATTCGAGCGTAGTGTACCAATCTATGCCGGTTTTTACTCGTTAAAACTTTCTTCTGTGTACAGCAGGTTTATATCGTCGGCGTATTTTTTCTCTATCACTTTACGTTTCGCCTTCAGGGAAGGCGTCATTTCGCCCGCTTCTATAGAGAACGGTGTACGCTTAACTTTAAAGTTCTTGATACGTTCGAATTTGGCCAGTTCACCGGAAAGTCTTTTGATGTCGTCACTTATCCAGGAGATTACTTCGCCTTCTGATATAAACATCTCCGGGCGTTCGAAGAATTCTTCAGTAAAGCCAAAAGTTTCTTGTAGTGATTCTTTCGAGGGGACGACGATAGCGGTAATGTATTCGCGCTTGTCGCCGATAAGAAATATCTGTTCGATCTTTTGGCTCTTGAGGTAAGTGTTTTCTACCGGGGTAGGATAGATGTTCTTACCGAAAGAGTTTACCAAAATGTTTTTTATTCTATCTGTTATTTTAAGATTTCCCTTATAAAACTGACCGATATCACCTGTATGGAGCCAGCCATCCTGATCTATCACAAGGGCCGTTTCTTCGTTCTTGTTCCAATATCCCTTCATGACGCAATGGCCTCTTACGATAATCTCTCCTTCGGGTGATTCAAGGTTTTCGTTGAAGGAGTGATGTGTTTGAACGGTATGTATCTTCTTTGTGTCTACATCCTGAATGCCCACTTCGATACCTGGAAGGATGCGGCCAACGGTTCCATATATCTGCCGGTCGTACTCTGTAACGGACATTACCGGAGAGGTCTCCGTGAGACCAAATCCCTCGAGTACTTTAATGCCCAGGTTCCCGAAGAACTCGCCTACATTTTTTGGAAGTGCGGCTCCGCCCGAGATAAAGAACTTCAGATTTCCACCTGTTTTTTCTTTTATTTTGCTGAATACCAGTCTGTCTGCCAGCTTCTGCTGCAGCGATAACAGAAAGCCTGCTGACTTTCCGGACTCAATAAGATTTCTGTATTTTTCTCCAGTTGTTAGTGCCCAGTTAAAGATAACAGCTTTGGGACCACCACCTTGTGTACCGCTCTTTATCGCCTTATCATGAATGCGCTCGAGCAGTCGCGGCACGCAGGCCATGATGCTGGGCTTTACTTCTTCCATGTTGCGTGCAAGAAGCTCCAGACTCTGAGAGAAAGCTATGCGGCATCCTTTTGTGCATGATATATGGTAAGTCGCGGTGCGCTCAAATACGTGAGAAAGGGGCAAAAATGACAGAAACATATCATCCTTCGTGACGACCGGAATTTGTTGCAGGCTTGCCTTTGCATTTTCCACGAAATTGGAGTGGGTAAGCATTACTCCCTTTGGGATGCCGGTGGTGCCGGAAGTGTATATAAGGGCAGAGAGGTCAGATGGAAGGATAGCTTCCCGACAGGCGTCGATCTGTTTTTTACGCTCACCTAAAGACTTCTTTCCTTCTTCGATCAACTGCTTAAAGCCGATTATACCTGCGCTGATCATAACGTCCTGAATATGTTTTTCGAACTGATCAAAAGCCGGAATGATGCGCTGAAGGGATGGACAATTGTTGGCTACCTTGAAGATCTTTTTCAACAGAAACGCGGTTCCTGCAATGATTGTTCTGACACCGGCATCGTTGATAATATACTCAATTTCGCTCTCCGTAAGAGTAGGATATATGGAAACGTTTACAGCACCTATTTGTTGAAGCCCCTGATCGTAGAAGATATATGCCGGTGAGTTTTCGAGTATCAGTCCCAGACGGTCACCTTTTTGGATGCCCATGTCCAATAAATAAGAAGATATGGCGTCCGCATTGTCGAGCGTCTCCCTATAGCTAATCTCTTTCCACGAATCACCTGTCTTATGCAGAAGGAAAGTATGATTTTCCGGATGAATGTTCGCTACTATATTCCGAAGCAGAGAAGGAACGGTGTTGGGTTCTTTGGTATGATGCATCTAAGTTATATTGGTTGTCAAAACAATTTACTGATATTATGACAGATATACAAAAAGGGGCTTTAAGCCCCTTTTACATCACAAAGATATTATTTTGTGTTAAACTGAAAAACTTTCTCCACAACCGCAGGTGCGTGTCGCATTCGGGTTGTTAAAGCTGAAGCCCTTTCCGTTGATCCCGTCTGAGAAATCAAGTTCAGTGCCTGCCAAATAAAGGAAAGACTTCATATCCAATGCTATCTTGATGCCTTTATCTTCAAAGAACTGATCGTCAGCTTTGGTTATGTTGTCAAAGTCCATATTGTAAGACAATCCTGAGCAGCCACCGCTCTGAACAGAAACCCTGAGGAAGTAGGATTCATCGTAATTTGAGTCTTTAACCAAATCTTCGATTCGTGCTTTTGCTTTTTCTGTTACTGTTATCATTGTATTGGTGTTTTGATCATTAATTTAACAACGAGGTTATTAACATGTTTGTTGTATAAATCGTTGCTTAGATGTATTATTTGGATGAATTGTTTTCTTCCTGCGCCATTATCCAGGTAGGGGAGATGCTTCTCAAATGCTCCACGGCCCTGGTCACCTGTTCGATGGTGAAGTCTATTTCCTCTTCTGTATTAAAGCGGCCGACCGCAATACGGATAGCAGAATGGGCAAGCTCATCGCTAAGACCCAGACCTTTTAATACATAAGAGGGTTCTAATGATGCAGAAGTACAAGCAGATCCGGATGAAACTGCAATGCCTTTCATTGCCATCATAAGTGCCTGACCATCGACATGTTCAAATGAAATGTTCAGAACGTTCGGCAATCTGGGAGACCGGTCTCCGTTTATATAAGTGCTTTCGATTTTCCGAAGTGCTAATTCGAGCTTGTCGCGCAGATGAAGGAGTCTGGATCGTTCTTCCGATTCACCAGCAGTGCAAAGCTCTGCCGCTTCGCCCAATCCAACGATCCCCGGGACATTCAAAGTGCCTGAGCGGAAGCCGCGTTCGTGGCCTCCTCCTTGAATCTGGGGTGATATGGTCACCCTTGGACTTCGTCGCCTCACATAAAGTGCGCCAACGCCTTTTGGACCATATATCTTGTGGGCAGAAAGAGCAAGCAGGTGAATGCCATCTTCCATCACGTTAACCGGAATTTTACCGATAGCCTGAGTGGCATCTGAGAAAAACAGAATATTATTGTCCGCCGATATTTGTGCAATCTCCCTTATCGGCTGGATAACTCCCGTTTCATTATTTGCATACATTATTGCTATCAGAATAGTTGCCGGCGTAATGGCGTCTTTTAGCTCCTTAAGATCTATTAACCCCTCAGTATTAACAGGAAGGTAAGTAATATTACCGCCCATCTTTTCGAGATGCTTGCAGGAATCAAGGACTGCCTTATGTTCGGTAACGCAAGTGATGATATGATTGCCTTTGGTCCGATAACTTTCGAATGTGCCTTTTAGTGCCAGGTTGACTGCCTCCGTTGCTCCTGATGTAAAGATGATTTCGGTGTGGTCTGCGCCTATCAGGCTAGCAACCTGCTGACGGGCTTTGTCTACTGCTTCTTCGGCAATCCAGCCAAAACTATGGTTCCGGCTTGCTGCATTACCAAACTTATTGGTAAAGTAAGGAAGCATTACATCCAACACCCGCTGGTCTACCGGAGTTGTTGAGTTATTGTCGAGATAGATTGGGAGATTCATAGTTTCTGTCGCGAGCGTAGCTTTGGCAAAGGTAAGAAAAGTTTAAGGGGTCAGGAGGTTTTGGCCTAATTCCGCTTGCTTTAATGCGTCATTTTTTTGACATAATGAATGATTATCCTATATTTGCCACTTGAACCGGTAAGCGATGTTGAACAAAGTGAAATTACATTTTGATGTAATAGAAATTTGTTTCATATTTGCGCCCTGAAAAAGTTTAGATCATGAAGGCTGATTTGCACCCAAAAAATTATAGATTAGTTGTTTTTAAAGACATGTCAAACGACTATTCTTTCATTACAAAATCTTGTATTGACACTAAGGAATCCATTAAATGGGAAGACGGTAACGAATACCCTCTTATTAAATTGGAAATCTCTCACACATCTCACCCGTTCTATACAGGTAAGATGAAACTGGTAGATACTGCCGGTCGTATTGATAAATTCCGTACACGTTACTCTAAGAAGTAATATTTCTCAAAATATTTTTGAAAGTCCGGGTTTACAGCCTGGACTTTTTTTATTTTTGACCTAAATGACCATTACCTTATTTGATGATTCTGCACGCGATAATCTGTTGCCTCTGACATTTACACGGCCTGTTGCCATGCTCAGAGTTGGGATTTTGACCATTGCAGAAAAATGGGCGAAACATCTGGACAGCGATACCGCCTTTCTAACAGTTGCATATCTTCAGGAAAAGTATCCTTACTATCACCATTCTGACAGCTTATTTATAAATGGTTCTGTATGCCCCGACGAGTATCTCGTCGAAGCGATCAGGTCGCTGAAAACAGGCGAAGCGTTATACTCTGCCGATATTTTGCTGGCGGTAAGGGGAGCGAAGGCTGAGTCAGGCATCCCTGTCATAAACCTTGAGGGTTTTAAACTCATTTCCTATACCCGCGATTATTGTCGCATAGCATATCCGGAGCATATATTTTTGCAGAACGAACAAGAGATTGTCCGGGACTTTAAGTTGATCACAGTTGGCAGGACTTCTGCTTCCCTGAGCTCAACGAATACTGTTCTGGGCGATCAGATTTTTGTAGAGGAAGGTGTGGAAGCAGAATGTAGTACCTTCAATACGTTGAAAGGTCCGATTTATCTGGGCCGCAACTCCGGTGTATGGGAGGGATCTATGGTTCGGGGAGCGTTTGCACTGTGCGAGGGTGCACAGCTGAAAATGGGTACCCGGATATATGCTAAAACTACCATTGGTCCATACTGCCGGATTGGTGGGGAAATAAATAATGCTGTTATAATGGGCTATTCGTCGAAAGGACATGACGGGTATCTGGGTAACTCCGTTATTGGAGAATGGTGTAATCTGGGAGCGGACACGAATAATTCGAACCTTAAAAACAACTATGCTTCGGTAAAGCTCTGGGATTATGCGAATGACTGCTACAGAGATACCGGTTTGCAGTTCTGCGGCCTTATTATGGGTGATCACTCAAAATGCAGTATCAATACCATGTTTAATACAGGAACGGTTGTTGGTGTAAGTTCCAATATATTCGGAGCCGGGTTTCCGGAAAATTTTGTACCCGACTTTTCATGGTACGGGATTACTAACAATGCCGAGTATCGTCTGGACAAGGCTGTTGAAACAACTGAACGTGTTTTTGCCCGGAGAGAGAAGGAGCTGGATAAAGTTGAAAGGGGTATCTTTGCAGCGATATTTGATTTAACCAAACATTACAGAAATATAAAAACTAAATTATGAGAAAAAAAATCGTTGCAGGAAACTGGAAGATGAACCTTGACTATTCAGCAGGGCTAAGTTTATTCTCTGAAGTGCTTAATATGGCGAAGGATGAGATCCGTGGAGACCAGAAACTGGTTGTATGTCCGCCGAGCCTTTACCTGCATAGTCTGAGCCAGATGGCGGGCCAGACCACTAACGTGAGCATCGGTGCACAAAATAGCCACCAGGCAGAAGCAGGTGCCTATACAGGAGAGATATCCGCATCTATGGTAAAATCAGTCGGTGCTGAATACGTTATCCTTGGTCATTCTGAGCGACGTCAATATTTCGGCGAAACTAATGAGCTTTTGGCGGAAAAGACAAGAGCCGCTATAAAAGCAGGTTTGAAGCCTATCTTCTGTATCGGAGAGACGTTGGAAGAAAGAAATGGCAATACGCATTTTGACGTAATAAAAAGACAACTCGCAGAGGGCGTTTTTGAACTTGGAGTAGGCGATTTCTCTACTATCGTCCTTGCTTATGAGCCGGTTTGGGCAATTGGTACAGGCGTAACAGCAAGTCCTGAGCAAGCTCAGGAAATCCATGCTTTTATACGTAAGGAAATAGAGGCCCGATATGGAGATGCAGTTGCAGAAGACACCACTATATTATACGGTGGAAGCTGCAACCCGAAGAATGCAGCTGAGCTTTTTTCTCAGGCAGATATTGACGGTGGACTGATTGGAGGAGCATCTCTTAAATCAAGGGACTTTCTTGATATTGCAAAAGTTTTTAATAACTAAGATTTGAACTACTACGAGTTTGTTTTTAAAATAGAACAAGGCGAAGAAGTTTATCGGGACCTGCTCATCCATTCTCTGGGTGAAGCAGGTTTTGATACTTTCGAGGACACCGAAAGCGGTTTTAATGCCTACATATCGGAAAGTCTGGCTGAAGGATTAGAGGAAGAGCAACTTTTCGCTCCATTCCGGGATACTGTCTCTTTTTTATACGAGAAAAAATTCATCCCTCAGAAAAACTGGAATGAAGTATGGGAAAGTAATTTTGAGCCGTTGACTATCAGTAACGAATGTTATGTACGGGCAACGTTCCATGAGTCCCGGCCTGAGTTTCCGATTGAGATAGTCATTGACCCTAAAATGTCGTTTGGTACTGGACATCACCAGACGACCTCGATGGTAATGGAGTTCATCCTGACGATTGATTTTGTCGGAAAGTCGGTATTGGATATGGGATGCGGAACAGCAATTCTGGCCATACTTACTGCAAAACGTGGAGCTAAAGATATTACCGCGATTGATTATGATCCGGTTTGCTTTGAAAGTACACTGGAGAATATAGCGTTAAATGACGTCAGCTTCATCAAGGCTTTGTGTGGTTCCAAGGAAGTAATTCCCGATACCAAATATGATATTGTCTTAGCGAATATCAACAGAAACATCTTGTTTGACCAGATCGGGAGCTACGCAAATGTGCTCAACACCGGAGGAATCCTGATTTTAAGTGGTTTTTACGATGAAGATTGCGAAGTGTTGCTTGAGAAGGCAGCAGAGTTTGGTATACATTTTTCTGAAAAACATCTGTCGGACAACTGGGCATCACTCAAACTTGTGAAAGCCTGATATAATCATTTTTATGCGCCTACATTTTATAGCAATAGGGGGCAGCGCCATGCACAACCTGGCAATCGCTCTGAAGTTAAAAGGATACGAGGTATCTGGTTCCGATGATGCAATCGTTGATCCTTCATCATCCAGGTTAAAGAAGCACGGAATCTACCCCCATGAGCTAGGTTGGAACGTAGAACGGATTCGACCGGAGCTTGATGCGGTAATTTTAGGAATGCACGCCCGTGCTGATAATCCTGAATTGCTAAAGGCGCAGGAATTAGGAATCAAGGTATATTCTTATCCAGAATATATTTTCGAACAATCCAGAGACAAGCTGAGAGTAGTGATAGGCGGAAGTCACGGAAAGACGACTATTACCTCGATGATATTGCATGTATTGCAACAATGCGATATTGATTTCGATTATCTGGTCGGCGCTCAACTGTCCGGCTTTGAAACAATGGTCAAGATCACTGATGCAAAGATTATTATTATTGAAGGTGACGAGTATCTGTCGTCGCCTATAGACCGGCGGCCGAAGTTCCATCTGTATCATGCGCATATAGGGGTGATTAGTGGAATCGCCTGGGATCACATTAACGTATTTCCAACCTTTGAGAATTACGCTGAACAGTTCGGTTTGTTTATAGAAAGTATGGAGCCGGGAGGGACGCTGTTCTTTAATCAGGACGATGAAGCGGTGAACACTGTTATTAATAGTGATCAATCAAGGGTGGATAAGATTGGATATTCTGCTATTGACAGTGTTACGAAAAATGGGGTGACATATCTACAAAACGGGAATGATGAAATAGCGCTTCATGTTTTTGGTGAACATAATTTATACAATATGCAGGCGGCTTACTCAGTTTGCGTAAAACTGGGTGTTCGTAAGGATAAGTTTTACAAGGCCATCGCCTCTTTCAAAGGAGCTTCCAGAAGGTTGGAACTTTTAGCTGCAAATGAAAGTACTGCGGTTTATAAAGATTTTGCTCATTCGCCGTCGAAGTTGAAAGCAACTGTTCAGGCAGTAAAGCAACAGTTTTCGGACAGAGAACTGGTTGCAGTGATCGAGCTGCATACGTTCAGCAGCCTTAACCCGGATTTCCTTTCAGAATATAAAGGAAGTATTGACAAGGCGGATATACCTGTTGCCTACATCGATAACAGGACTTTCGAGCAAAAGGAGCTTAAGCCTTATAATTCAGATATTGTAAAAGCAGCATTTGGTAATAATAAGTTGATTTTTTTTAATAATTGTGAAATATTGGATGAATTTTTGAGTTGTATTAATTATAAGGGTAAAAATTTGCTTCTTATGAGTTCAGGTAATTTTGGCGGGTTGGATCTTGATGCAGTAGCCAAACGTACCGTCGATCATGCAATCAAAGAATAAACGACATGAATACACTAGGAAAAAAAATCAGGCTTCTCCGCCATCAAAACGGCTGGAGTCAGGAGGACGTGGCTAAGCGGTTGGACATTTCTATTCCTGCGTTTTCCAAAATTGAAACTGGAATTACGGATATTAACTTGTCCCGGTTGGAACAGATCGCAAAATTATTTGATCTGTCTGTTATTCAACTGCTAACATTTAACGACTCAGAGGAACAGGAAAAGTATGTTTCTGACCTAGAGGTAAGCAATAAAAAGCTGCGTGAGCGCGAGACGGAGATTATTGCTCTACAGAAGAAAATTATCGATCTGTTTGATGAACTGAGACAGTCTAAAGTGCTGTCGTAAGGACCCGCATGAAACCCGCGGGTACCGGCTTTTAAAAACTCTTTCTGAGGGTTACATGCTTTTTTCCGAACGATGCTCCAGTAGCTTCATGGAGTGCGAGCATCTTGTCGTTAAAATCGCCAACCCAGGACAATTCAAGCTCCTTGTACTTACCTAGAGGTAATACATATTCTTTAAGCTTAATAAACATCGCGGATTCTAAGCCATGTTTCTGATATGCAGTTTTCGTTCCCATGACGATTGCGCGCATTCTTGATACACCTTTCCATCGCAGGTAAAGAAACTTGACCTTTTCGATCAGCCCTAGCTTCCCTTTAAAGGATTTGATTATCTGATTTGCATCAGGAAGGATAATAACGAAAGAGGCCGGTTCTCCGTTTACATATGAAAACCATATCAGATTGGGGTCCATAATCGTTTTCATCTTTTGGAAAGTTTCGATTATGGTGGCGTTATCGATGGGAACGAAGTTGTCAAAGTCTTTCCACGCATCGTTATATATTTCCATAAAGTCACGCGCAAAATCGTTGATCTTTTTTGGATCGAGTGGTTTAAAGCTATAGCCCGGTTTCTTAATCACCCAATTGGCGATTCGTGTAAAGCGTTCAGGAAAAGGCTTGTTTACATCGAGGTGATTGGTTATCTGCTCATAAAGAGGTTGAAATCCGTAATTTTCAAATATAGATTTATAATAGGGGTGATGGTAGTTCATCCCGTAAGACGGCTGAGTGAATCCTTCTACAAGCAGCCCCCAGAACGTATCGTTCTCTCCAAAGTTGATGGGTCCATCCATGGCTTCCATTCCATGTGATTTCAGCCAGTCCCTTGCCGTGTCAAACAGAAGGTTAGCAGCCAGTTGGTCGTTGACGCATTCAAAAAAGCCTATTCCGCCGGTTGGCTGCGGATAAGTAAAAGCCTTTTTTTTGTTTATAAATGCTGCGATACGTCCCAAAAGATCACCAGATGGGCTTTTTAAAATCCATCTGGTGATCTTGCCATGTTTGTGGAAATTGTTCTTTGCGGGGTCAAATACTGCCTCCACATCATTGTCAAGAGGAGAAACCCAAACCTTAGTATCCTTATATATGATTCTTGCTATATCTAGAAATTGCTTTCTGTCTTTTTTATCTTTTACTTCAGTAATAATCATATTTAAAAGGTTGTCAGGCTGTAGCTGTAAGCCATCGGGTTACAAATCCTGAATTAAGGTAGAGTAGCGCCTCTAAAACTCATCGTCGTCAAAGTCATTCAAATCGTCGAAGCTACCAAGATCTTCGATCGGATCGGTAAACCCATCTTCGTCTTCGTTAAAAAGCTCGTCATCTAACTCTTCCGGTTCAATCACTGAATTTTTCATGTTCGTATTTGCTCTTAAATTATTTTCTGCTTTACCAATTGTGGAGTAATTGCGCTCCTCTAAATTTAGAAAAATTTTGCTTCAGCTTATTCTTATCTGGGGTCAAAAATAACAGAAAATTGGGCTTCTGAGAAACGTAATCAAGTATTCTCATTCAGATCCTTCTCCGATGACATCAGTCTCGGCCGGTAAATCCTTTATCTGAGGGAGTTCGGCGGCAGAGTTGATTCCAAAGTAGTCCATAAATGTGGTGCTTGTACTAAAAAGTAGCGGCTTTCCGATGGCTTTGGACTTACCTGAGATGGTTATCAGATCCTTTTCAAGGAGCTTTTGTATCGTATAGTCGCAGTTTACTCCTCTGATTTGTTCGATATCAAGCTTAGTGATAGGTTGCTTATAGGCTACGATGGACAGTGTTTCCAGAGCGGCCTGACTTAGTTTCTTTTTTGAACGTTGTGTTTGAAGTTTATGTACGGTGATGTGATAAGCTGACTTCGTCAGAAACTGGTATCCGCCGTTTACTTCTACAACTGAAAAAGGAAATTCGTCATTGCTGTACTTTCTGATGATGGCATTAAGGTGATCCTGGAGCTCTGCTATGGAGGGACTTACGTCGTAAATCTCCTGCAAGACGAGTAAAATATCTTTTTGTGTAATGCTCTGCTCTGATGCAAATATCAGGGCTTCGATATGTTGTGCTATATTTTCCAATGGACTGCAAAGGTAGCCAAAGTAAAATTTAAGCTAAAAAAAAAGCGGTGAAACTTTTGGGAAGCTTCAACCGCTAAACACACACTTAGATAAAAATATTTTTATTGTTTGACAATCATATTCGATGACACAATAATAAGTATACGGTAAATAATCTGATAATGAATTGAGTAATCGGCTGCTATGAATGAGTAAACGGTTTGAGAGGGGTTTTTACCGTTACAATTGTTCCTCCTGTTGCTTGTTGAGATACGGAAATAGATATCGTGTTTTTGTTGAACTTGTTCATCAGGCCGATTCTTTGTTGGGTCAATTGCATCCCTCTGCTGATATGGTCACTACTTTTTGATTTCAGTGATTCATCAATTCCTACACCGTTGTCGCGGATTGTTAAAATCAGATTGTGATCGGCGTTGATGATATCTACCCGTATTTCGCCCGGTTCATTCGTTGGCATAATACCATGCCATATCGCGTTTTCCACGTAAGGTTGCAGCAGCATCGAAGGTATGTAAGTTTCGGCGAGATCAATATCCGTGTTGGTGTTGATGCTGTAACTCATTTTTTCTCCAAAGCGAAGTTTTTCCAATGAAAGATACAGACCGAGGTAGGTTATTTCTTCCTCAATGCTGATATAGCTTTTGTTACATATGTCGAGGTTTTTGCGAATCAGTCTGGCGAAACCTGTAAGAACCTGGTTTGCCATGGTGTTGTCTCTCGTATTGATGAAATACTGAATTGAGTTCATTACATTGAAAATGAAGTGAGGATTCATCATCGCCTGTAATGCTTGTTGCTCTAAAGATATCAGCCTGGTCTTCGTGAGTAATTTTTCCTTCTCCTTAATCTGTTTAACACGGTAATAGCGGCGCATTATTAAAAAGAGCAAAAATGTAGTAGACGCAACAGCAAGAGTAATGAACCACCAACGCATCCATAAGGGTTCACCGATGTTTAGCTGAATCCTTGTAGGGTTCGTCCAGCCAGTATACATGCTCTTTGCCCTTATCTCCAGATTGTACTGGCCAGGTTTCAATGAGCTGAATTCAATTGTTTGCTCGTCTGTTTCAATCCAAGATTCTTTCCGGTTGGTTCTGTAGCTATATAGTACTTGTTTAGGATTTGCATAATCCATGCAGATAAAAGTCACGCTGACATTATTCTCCAGGTGAGAAAGATTTTTTATCTGCTCAAAGGTTGAGGGCTTGTTGTTTACCGAGATAGAGCGTATGAGTACCGGGGGTATTGACGTCTTTTCGTGTCTGAGAGTCTCCTTAAAGATAGTTAAGCCGCTATTACTGGCGATATAGGCGGTGTCATTCTTAATGTAGAGATCGTTAATTTCATTAGATAGGAGTCCTTTTTCGGTATCGTAGTTATTGACTTCAGCCTTGTCCGGCTGGAAGTTTATTTTACTTATGCCTTTTCCTGTTACGACCCAGGCGTTCGTTCCCTCAACAAAAAGCTTCTTGCAGATATTGCTCGGCAGGCCGTCTGCAGTGCTAATTGTTTCTATGAGCTTACCGTCTTTTAGTACGAAAACTCCGAAACCGTAGGAAGAACATATAACGGTATTATCAGGCAAGGTGGCGATATCGGTAATCCGGTGTCTGAGCTGTGGATATTTTTTGTAAAGCTCCATCAGGCTTTCGCCTTTCAAATAATGAAGGCCCCGTATGTTCGAAAACCACAACCCACCATTCCGATCATAATGCACTGCGAAGGCACGACTGAGGAATCGGGGAAGGGATGAGAGATTTGAATAGGAACTTTGGTCAGTGTTTTTATCTTTCAGGATGTAGACACCGGAGGCCAGTGCTACCGCTACATTTTTCTTGTTATCGAGACTGAACGACTTCAACGCATAACGGCTCCATTTGGGATCGTTCAGCAGGTTGATTTGTTTTCCGTTGTTGAGAATTTTCAGCAGGCTATTGTCTGAGGCATACCAAAGTAATCCGGAAGATGTCTTATAATAGAGCTTTTTTACCGGATCATATTTATTTAAGGGTCGGGATAGTATGTTTTGAACTGTCTCAGCGTTCAAGATGTCGAGACTTCCATTGCTGTATCCAAGAAGAACTTTATTGCCGGATTTTACAATACTTGTTATTGCATCGGCCGATAGGCCGTCTGATCTTGTGATGTGTCTTGTGAAGTTTTTCTGATAAGGTAGAAGGTAAATCCCGCTGCCTATGGTTGAGATCCAGATGTTCCCTTGTCTGTCTTTAAGAATATGCGAAATGTTGAAGTTTTTTAAGTGCTCTTCGGAAATCTTGTTAAGGCTGTTGTGTAGTGTCAAGCCAAGGCCCATAGTTCCGATCCATATATTATTTCTCTCCAGAAGCAGGCCACTAACAGCGGAAGGTATTTTCTGCTTGATATCATCTGTCTTTTTCAGTTGGGAGCCGTCATACTGCATCAATCCGCCAGAGCTAAGGAAAAAGATCTTTTTTTGCTCTTTGTCGTAAAATATTGATTTTGTTGACAATGGGTAATCTTTCAGGGTAACTCGTGCGAACCCTTCCTTGCCTAGTTTAAAAAAAGATCTTTCTGAAAATGCAATCAGTTCTTTCCGGGGTGTTTCAAAGACGAAGGCGTTCACGAATGAGTGTGTGGGAGAGGAGAATATGCGGATCCTTTGGGTGTCAATCTGGATCAGCTTGTTTTGGTTTGTTGAAAACCAAAGCCTTCCCGATGAATCTTCAAAAAAAGAGGTGAGGCTTCCGTTGCCCATGCTCTTCTTTAACCATGGATCGGTTGACGTATTGAAAAATCTTTCATTGAAAAAGTAGCTTAGTTTTCCATTAAGCGTAAGAAACCAGATTTTGCCGGAAGAATCTTCATGTATCTGAAGTACTTCATTGTCGGATAGTCCGTTATCCATTGTGAACAACTCAAATTTATTGCCGTCGAAGCGGTTGACACCACTTTCTGTTGCAATCCAGATAAAATCTTTACTGTCTTGAAAGATGTAGTAGACTGTTGAGTTGGCCAGACCATCATTCACCGAATAGTGTCTGAAATTGAGAGTTGCGGAGAACGTTTCGATCGTGGGCAACAACGCAATGAGGATAGGGGCTAGTTTGACGCAGAATCTCATGTCACTTATCTTTGAAAGTACAGCCTTGACCTCTCCTGAAATTCATTTGATCTTCTTCTTGAAACCGGGAGTGTGGTGCCGTCTTTCAAAGTCACCTGGGTTCCATTCTTGCTGGAATACTCCCTGACAAACCGGAAGTTGATAATTATCGATTTATGGATTCGCATGAAGTTACCCTCTTCCAGATAGAGCTCAAATTCCTTAAGTGGTTTGGAGATCACCATCTTGTCGCCCTTCTTTAGATGGAATATTGAATAATTGCTATCGGCTTCGACATACATGATCTCGTCAAGGTCGATCACATGGTATCCGTGGGCATGCGGCAAAGTAATTTTGGATTTGGAGTCAGCGGTTTTCGCCGACTCTTCTGCTCCTTGTTCTGTTTTCGTTAAAGTAGTCTGAGCAATGGTAAGCTCGACCCATTTTGCTGCCTTTTTCACCGACTCCTTTAATTCTGATATGTCGATTGGTTTCAGAAGGTAATCCACTGCGTTCGACTTAATTGCCTTGAGTGCATACTGGTCGTACGCAGTGGTGAAGATTACCATCACATTCTGCTTTTGCAAGGCCGGGAGAAGGTCAAAGCCCGTTTCCCTTGGCATTGCGATGTCCAGGAAAGCAAGGTCTATACGATTTGTTGCGACGAACTCCCGTGCATCCTGGGCAGACTGAGCAATATAGCTGACATGCACGTTAGGGCAGTTCTCCTGGATAAGAAAAAAAAGAGATTTTCTACTGTATTCTTCGTCGTCTACAATAATTGCTTGAAGAGTCATTCAGGTAATTTTGTTGAAAATACCTAAAATAATGATTAGTGGTGAATATGTCCTTTAATACGTAATAGTTTGTTGTTGTATTTCCTGCGGAATTTCCCTGAAGCCATATTGTTGATTACGCAACTGAGGCTCAAATCCGGCCTCACGTATAGACTGTTGTATGCCTGCTGACGTAAATCGGTGCGGGGCGCCCGCAGCACTGACAACATTCTCTTCAATCATAATAGAGCCGAAGTCATTGGCTCCTGCGTGGAGGCAGATCTGCGCTACCGCTTTTCCGACTGTTAACCAGGAAGCCTGAATATTCTTAATATTCGGAAGCATGATGCGACTCAATGACAGCATTCTGATATATTCGTCAGCGGATACTTCGTTTTTGATTCCTCTGACTCTCTTAAGTAATGTGCCGTCATCCTGGAACGGCCATGGGATGAACGCAATGAATCCTTCTGTACCCTCAGGTTTTTCTGACTGCACTTCTCTTATCCAGACAAGATGCTCAAAGCGTTCTTCGATTGTTTCTACATGGCCAAACATCATCGTTGCGGATGAACTTAACCCTAGTTGATGTGCAGCACGCATGACGTCGAGCCATTCCTGGCCGCCGCATTTACCTTTTGATATCAGACGACGGACGCGGTCATTCAATATTTCTGCTCCTGCACCAGGAAGTGAGTCGAGTCCGGACGCCACTAACTCCCTTAGTACCTCCGTGTGACTTATTCCTTCGAGCTTCGCAATATGAGCGATCTCGGGAGGGCCTAAAGAATGTAATTTCAGTGTAGGGTAGAGCTTCTTCAGCTGTTTGAACAGATTGGCATAAAAAGCAAGACCCAGATCGGGATGATGCCCACCTTGTAAAAGCAGCTGGTCTCCACCGAGGCGAAACGTTTCCTCGATTTTGATTTTGTAGGTCTCTATGTCCGTGATATAGCTTTCGGCATGGCCGGGGCGTCTGAAAAAGTTACAAAATTTGCAATTGGCAATACACACGTTGGTTGTATTGACATTGCGGTCTATCTGCCACGTGACTTTTCCGTGAGGAACCTGCTTTTTACGGAGTTCATTCGCCGTATACATCAGTTCATTGGTGGTCGCATGTTTAAATAGGTAAACACCCTCTTCCTGACTAAGGAAATCAAAGTTGAGTGCTCTTTGCAATAGCTCCTGTATGTTCATCTCTGCAAAGATACTGAGTGTTTGACCGATTATTGAGAGAAATTTGGAAATGGAGTCATTAAAGGGTAATTAAATCATTTCGGAGCTGATATGTTTGATGATTTTTTGCGCATGAACACGAGAGTTTTCGATAAAATAACTGTGGGTGTTCATTCCGCCGCAAACTACACCTGCGAGATAAACGTTAGGAACGTTGGTTTGCATTGTTTCCTCGCTGTGAATGGGCAATTGCTGTTCGTCCAGTGAGCATTCAATACCGATATTCTTGAGAAAATTAAAGTTTGGCAGATAGCCTGTCATAGCGAGGACGAAATCATTCGGAATTGAAATTTGCCCTTCTGGTGTCTGGATGACTATAGTTGTGGGTGTGATTTCCTCCAGGGATGAGTTGAAATACGCCTTGATGCTTCCTTCTTTGATGCGGTTGATAATATCGGGTCTTACCCAATACTTTACACGATGGCTGATTTCAGAACCCCGGATGACCATGGTGACGTTTGCTGATTTACGGAACGTTTCGAGAGCTGCGTCAACAGAAGAGTTTCCGGCTCCGATTACAGCCACATTCTGAAAGGCATAATAATGAGGGTCTTTATAGTAATGTTTTACTTTAGGAAGTTCTTCTCCGGGAATATCCAATTTCACAGGAACGTCATAGAATCCGGTGGATATAATTATATTCTTCGTTAAGTAGGAACCCTTTGTGCTTTTTACGAAAAACAGGTCATTTGACTCCCGTGTCACTTCTTTGACCTCTTCGAAAAGACGAATATTCAGGTTAAAGTGTACAGCAGCGCGCCGGTAATACTCGAGAGCTTCAGCCCGTGTAGGTTTAAGATTTACAGAAACAAAAGGGATATTACCGATTTCCAGTTTCTCTGAAGTGGAGAAAAAGGTCATGTTTGACGGATAGTTGTACAGGGAGTTTACCAGGCATCCTTTTTCAATGATAAGGTAAGATAAGCCAGCTGCCTGAGCTTCAATTCCACAGGTTAATCCAATCGGTCCTGCGCCGATTATGAGAACATCAACTTGTGTCGGGGTATCGGACATTAGAAGAAAAGTAATGTTAAAAAGAAACGTCCGTAGTTTACACGGACGTTCAGATGATTATTGCTTGCCAGCTGCCTTTGCATGATCTGCAAGAAACTGAGTGAGTCCACTGTCTGTGAGAGGGTGTTTAAGTAGTGCTGCGATTGCTGATAGGGGAGCAGTAATTACATCAGCACCTACAGTTGCGCATTGAACGATATGCATTGGGTGACGAACAGACGCTGCCAGAATCTGAGTAGTGTATCCGTAATTTGCGTAAATGGTTGCTATTTCTTCGATCAGCGCTATACCATCAGTAGAGATATCGTCAAGGCGTCCTACGAAAGGAGACACATATGTCGCGCCAGCTTTAGCAGCGAGCAATGCCTGACCAGCAGAGAAAACCAGTGTGCAATTGGTTTTAATTCCTTTTGATGTAAAGTATTTAATAGCCTTAATGCCATCTTTGATCATTGGAACTTTAACGACAATTTTCGGGTGCAGTTTTGCCAGGGCTTCTCCTTCAACAATGATCTCGTCAAATGTTGTAGCTATAACCTCAGCGCTTACGTCGCCATCTGTTATTTCACAAATAGCTTTGTAATGATTGATTACGTTCTCATGGCCGGTGATTCCTTCTTTTGCCATCAAGCTTGGATTAGTAGTCACACCATCAAGAACTCCCATGTCGTGAGCTTCTTTAATCTGAGCCAGGTTGGCTGTGTCAATAAAAAATTTCATGTTAATATTTAATTAGTTATAGCTGCTGGTGTAAGATTTACTAATATGAAAACCAGTAGCCGGTCTAAAGGTAAACTTTTGATATCTGGTTAGGAAAAAATAGTGGAATTTTTGGAATAAAAAAAAGGGGCTAGCCCCTTCTATCGCACCGCTACGACTTTTTACCCTTGCTGCGTTCCCGCCCTGGGGGAGTTCAAAAGGAGCTGGTCGTAGAAGACTAACCCTTGGCACAAAGGTATGAATTAAAACAAAACATGAAAATCATTTTGAAAAAAAGTAAGAATTTGCTAACTTGGATAAAAAATTCCCTCACTCATTTGAAGATTCTGCGAGATTGTTTGAGAGAGAGAATGAATTAGGAGAATTCTAAAAAATCCTAAATCGTTTTAAAAACTTGTTAAGAAAAGTTATGTTTGCTTTTGGTAACTTGAATGTTTTGTAAATATTGTTGAAGAATTCAACTTGTGGGGTAGGACCTTAATACGTAATTTGCATTGTAAATCTGATGAAACAAACTGAAAATGACCAGATGGGTTTATACCGCCCGGAATTTGAACACGATTCTTGTGGGGTTGGCTTTATTACCCATATTAATGGACAAAAAACACACCAAAACGTCTCTGATGCTCTGACGATCCTCGAGAACATGGAGCATCGTGGAGCCTGTGGATGTGACCCTGAGACAGGGGATGGAGCAGGACTTTTAATACAGATTCCTCATGAATTTTTGATGGAGGAGTGTATCTCTCTTGATATTCATCTTGCCGAGCCGGGTCATTATGGAGTTGGTATGGTGTTTTTTCCCAAGGATTCTAATTCGAAAGAAGCTTGCAGGGCGGCCCTGGTCAATGCCGTTGAGAAGCTTGGCTTACCTTTGCTTGGTTTCAGAGCACTTCAAGTCGATCCGTCGGTTGTGGGCGAATCAGCACTCGCTGTTGAACCATCGGTTGAGCAATTGTTCGTTGGACGTCCGGCATCGTTTGTAAATTCCGACGATTTTGAGCGTAAGTTATATGTATTAAGAAGACTTATAACTAAAACTATTAATGAAACTACGAAGCACGGTGATGATTTCTATATCGCCTCGTTGTCAAGTCGCATAATAGTCTATAAAGGACAGCTTACCACTTACCAGCTAAGAACTTATTATAAAGATCTTGGAGATGTGAGACTGACGTCCGCTTTCGGAATGGTACACAGCCGTTTCTCTACCAATACGTTCCCATCATGGAAGCTTGCACAGCCGTTCCGCTTTATGGCGCACAACGGGGAAATAAATACACTTACAGGAAATCTTAACTGGTTTTACTCCGGTTTGAGATCATATGCGTCATCCTATTTCTCAAAAGAGGATATGGATATCATTTTGCCTGTTATCGACAGCAACCAGTCTGACTCTGCATGTCTTGATAATGTTGTTGAGATTTTAGCGCATACAGGACGTTCTCTGCCACATGTCATGATGATGCTGGTTCCTGAAGCTTGGGATGGAAATGAACAAATGGATCCGTTGAAAAAGGCTTTCTATGAGTTCCATGCGACACTAATGGAACCTTGGGACGGACCGGCAGCGCTGACCTTTACTGACGGAAGTCAGATAGGTGCCCTTCTTGACAGAAACGGATTAAGGCCACTTCGTTATGCGATGACCAATGACAAGCGTATCATTGTCGCTTCGGAAGCCGGTGCTCTGCCAATTCCGGAAAGCATCATCATTAAAAAGGGGCGTTTACAACCCGGCAAGATGTTTCTTGTCGATATTAAGGAAGGAAAGATCATAACAGATCAGGAGATCAAGCATAAGATTGCTTCAGGTCAGCCTTATGGAGAGTGGTTGGAGAACTACAAAATCAATATGGAGGAACTTCCCGAGCCGAGAGTAGCTTTTACTAATTTGGCGAAGGATGCTGTACTAAAATATCAGCAGGTATTTGGTTATTCCAGAGAAGATATTGAGACCATCATAAAGCCAATGGCTATTGATGGAAAGGAACCTATAGGATCGATGGGTACCGACGTTCCTCTTGCCGTACTTTCAGATCGTCCGCAACATATTTCAAGTTACTTTAAGCAGTTCTTTGCACAGGTGACAAATCCTCCAATCGACCCTATCAGGGAGAGGATGGTTATGAGCCTTGCTACATTCATCGGAAGCAATGGAAATCTGCTTGATGAAGATAAAATGCATTGTCATGTTGTTGCCTTGAAGCATCCTATCCTGACAAACTATGAGTTGGAAAAGTTGAGAAGTATTGACACAGGGATGTTTCATGCTAAGACGTTGCAGACTTACTTCAAAGCAGATGGGCAACCGGGTGCATTAAAAAGCGGTCTGGAGCGCTTATGTCGCTACGCCGAAGATGCTGTAAACGATGGCTTCGAAGTGCTTATTCTTTCTGACAGAGCTATCGATTCTGAACATGCACCGATTCCATCTTTGCTGGCGGTTTCGGCGGTCCATCATCATCTTATCAGACTGGGTTACAGAGGTCAGGTTGGTTTGGTAGTTGAAGCCGGGGACATCTGGGAGGTTCATCATTTTGCATGTCTTCTGGCGTTTGGCGCGACTGCCATCAATCCATACCTTGCGCTGGCAACTATTCATACTCTTAAAGAAGAAAGTAAGCTGGAGACGTCCCTTGACTATCCATACTTATCTAAAAACTATATCAAAGCGATCTGCGACGGCTTGCTGAAGATCTTCTCAAAAATGGGAATTTCTACATTGCAATCTTACCAGGGGGCTCAGATTTTTGAGATCCTTGGTATAAATAAAGAAGTTGTTGACCGTTATTTCTCCGGTGCTGTAACCCGTATTGGCGGCCTTGGCTTGGACGAGATAGCGAAAGAAAGCTTATTCAAACATAACCACGGTTTTATTCAATCTAAACCTGAGGAGCAATTGCTTTCAGAAGGAGGTATTTACCAATGGAAGAGAAGAGGTGAAGCTCACCTTTTCAATCCGCAGACAGTTCACCTGCTTCAGCAGGCAACTCGTACGAATGACTATTCTGTTTACAAACAATATGCTAAGCATGTAAACGATCAGTCGCAGAAAATGTACACGCTACGCGGCTTATTCGATTTTGCTCATCATCGTGAGCCAATCGCGATTGAGGAAGTGGAATCTATTGAATCAATCATGAAGAGGTTCGCGACCGGTGCGATGTCTTTCGGATCGATATCCCATGAGGCTCATAGTACCCTTGCCATTGCGATGAACCGTATAGGTGGAAAGAGTAATACGGGAGAAGGTGGTGAAGATGATATTCGTTACCAGCTTTTACCTAATGGCGATTCTATGCGATCAGCCATTAAGCAGGTTGCATCCGGCCGATTTGGGGTAACCTCTTACTACCTTGCTAACGCTGACGAATTGCAGATTAAGATGGCACAAGGTGCTAAACCTGGAGAAGGTGGTCAATTGCCTGGGCATAAGGTAGACGAATGGATCGCGAAAGTGCGTCACTCTACACCGGGAGTTGGGTTGATTTCACCTCCTCCTCACCATGATATCTACTCTATTGAAGATTTAGCTCAGCTTATCTTTGACCTTAAGAATGCAAACCGAGCTGCTCGTATTAACGTCAAGTTAGTGTCTAAGGCAGGCGTGGGAACTATTGCTGCGGGAGTTGCCAAAGCACATGCCGACGTGATCCTGATTGCGGGTTATGATGGTGGTACAGGTGCTTCTCCAATAAGCTCTATCAAACATGCCGGATTGCCATGGGAACTTGGTTTGGCAGAAGCACACCAGACGCTGGTGCGCAACAAGCTGAGAAGTCGCGTTGTTTTGCAGGCCGACGGTCAGCTAAAGACCGGAAGGGATATCGCTATTGCTGCGCTTTTAGGTGCTGAAGAATGGGGCGTTGCTACTGCCGCTTTGGTTGCAGGTGGATGTATCATGATGCGTAAGTGTCACTTGAATACCTGTCCGGTTGGTGTTGCTACACAAGATCCTGAATTGCGTAAGCTATTCACGGGTAAGCCGGAGCACATCGTTAACCTGTTCCGCTTTATTGCAGAGGAGCTACGGGAAATAATGGCTGAATTGGGCTTCCGTACCATCAACGATATGGTAGGTAGATCTCAGTTCCTGAAAGTTCGTGAAAACAACACTCACTGGAAGACGAAAACACTGGATCTTTCCTCAATACTTTATCCTGTTACCAATCCGTCCAATCTGACGCTATATAACAGTGAGTCTCAGGATCATGGAATGGATAATATCATTGACTGGAAGTTATTAGAGCATGCGCAACAAGCTTTAGAAAATAAGACACCGGTATTTGGAACGTTCCAGGTGAAGAATACGGATAGAACGATAGGTACATTACTGTCCAATGAGGTTTCTAAAATTTATCACTCTGCCGGTCTGCCGGATAATACAATTAACTACAAGTTTACCGGATCAGCCGGACAAAGCTTCGGCGCGTTTACAGCTAAGGGCCTTTCATTTGAATTGGAAGGTGAAGCGAATGACTATGTAGGTAAAGGTCTTTCAGGTGCAAGATTAGCGATCTATCCTTCTGCGGAGAGTACACTGGTTCCAGAGGACAACATTATTATTGGAAACGTAGCTCTCTATGGAGCGACTTCAGGAGAACTCTTTGTAAGAGGACAGGCAGGAGAGCGTTTTGCTGTTCGTAATTCTGGTGCTACGGCAGTCGTCGAAGGCGTTGGAGATCATGGTTGTGAATATATGACCGGCGGAAGAGCCCTTATTTTAGGTAAAACCGGGCGGAACTTTGCTGCAGGTATGAGCGGTGGTATTGCCTGGATCTATGATACCGACGGGACTTTTGCAGAGAACTGCAATCCTGAAATGGTAGATCTGGATCCGCTTTCAGGTGAGGATGAGGAGCAGATTCTTGCTTTACTGAAGACCCATATGCAACTCACCAAGAGCCATCTCGCATTGTTCGTTCTAAGCAATTGGGCAGAAGAATCCAGGAAATTTATCAAAGTATTTCCTAAAGAGTATAAAAGAGTATTACAACACGCACAATATCAACCAGCTAATTGATTATGGGAAAAGTGACAGGCTTTAAAGAATTCGACCGGGAGCTTCCTTCAAAAAGATCTCCAGAAGAAAGAATTAAAGATTATAAAGAGTTCAATTTAATGTTCACAGAGGATAAGCTGAATAATCAGGCTGCCCGATGTATGAATTGTGGAATTCCATTCTGCCATTCAGGTTGTCCGCTTGGGAATATTATTCCTGAGTTCAACGACGCGGTATATAAGGAAAATTGGGAAGAGGCGTACCGCATTCTTTCCTCCACAAACAATTTCCCTGAGTTTACTGGTAGAATTTGTCCTGCACCATGCGAATCAGCATGTGTATTAGGAATCAACAAGCCGGCTGTAACGATTGAAGAGATTGAAAAGCACATTATAGAAATAGCGTATGCCAAGGGATTGGTCAAGCCTAAAGTTCCGTTGGTACGCTCTGGTAAGACAGTTGCGGTAATAGGTTCAGGTCCTGCGGGACTTGCAGCTGCTGCACAGCTAAATAAGGCAGGACATCTGGTAACCGTGTTTGAAAGGGATGATCGTGCTGGTGGCTTGCTGCGATATGGGATTCCTGACTTCAAACTGGAGAAATGGGTTGTAGACCGCCGGATCCAGATCATGGAAGAAGAGGGTGTTATATTTAAGTATAATACTGAAGTTGGTAAAAATATTCAGGCGAATCAGTTACTTGCAGATTTTGATGCTGTTGTACTTGCTGGCGGATCAACAATTCCGCGTAACCTTCCGGTTCCAGGCCGCGAACTTAAGGGTGTTTATTATGCAATGCAATTCCTTAAACAGCAAAACAAGCGCGTAAGTAATATAGAGGTTCAGGACGAGGAAATTATTACCTCCGGAAAGGATGTGATTGTGATAGGAGGGGGTGATACCGGCTCTGACTGCGTTGGTACATCTAACAGACAAGGTGCTAAGTCCATCGTTCAGTTTGAGCTGATGCCTAAACCACCGGTTGGCCGTACCGAAAGCATGCCTTGGCCTACTTATCCGATGGTGCTAAAAACAAGCTCTTCTCATGAAGAAGGTTGTGAGCGTTCATGGGGAGTAAATACTAAGGAATTCATTGGAGATGAAGAAGGAAATCTGACAGGCATCCGTATTGTTGATGTTTCCTGGGAGACGGACGTTTTCGGAAGAGCTATCAAATTTGCGGAAGTGGAAGGGTCTGAACGGATTTTACCTGCACAGCGTGTATTTCTTGCGATGGGCTTTATGCATCCGCAGAAAGAGGGACTCCTTGAGCAGTTGGGTGTTGAACTTGATGAACGTGGCAATGTCCGTGCTCAGGAAGGGCTCTATCAGACAAATGTTGATAAAGTCTTTGCGGCCGGTGATATGCGTCGCGGACAATCGTTAGTAGTATGGGCAATCTCGGAGGGACGTGAGGCAGCACGACGTGTTGATCAGTTTCTGAGCGGTTACACATCCCTGGAAAGCAAGGATGCTGAGAGTATGTATGCTTAATAGGTAAAAATTATCAGATATAAACCAAGAAAGGCGTCGGTATATACCGATGCCTTTCTTGGTTTATAAGGCATGTTTCTTTGCTTCCGGCTGTTCCGGTATTTTGTCTAGATGCCGGGCCTCAGCTTGGAGAACATATCCCAAAGTACGATACCTGCTGATACTACGATATTGAAAGAATGCTTCGTGCCGAACTGAGGTATTTCAATGCATGCATCAATCCTCTGCATTACCTCTTCAGAAACGCCGTTTACTTCGTTACCAAAGATCAATGCATAGCTTGTGTCTTGACTGGGCTTATACTCGTTGAGCATTATGCTATTGTTTGCCTGTTCAATTGCCAGAATAACCTTACCCTCTTCTTTTAGCCATTCAATTGCAGCAGTCGTAGTCTCGAAATAACACCACTCTACTGATTGTGTAGCACCTAAAGCGGTTTTTTCAATCTCCCTATGAGGAGGTTGTCCGGTTATACCACAAAGCACTATTCTTTCCAGTGCAAATGCGTCTGAAGTGCGGAAGATAGATCCTACATTGTGCATGCTTCGTACGTTGTCCAGTACGAGCGTGAGAGGAAGCTTCTCCTGCTTTTTAAATTCGTCAACACTTACTCTGTTTAATTCATCGAGCTTTAGTTTATGCATAGTTTTTATAGTTCTACTACCCCTGTGCCAATCTCTGAGCTGTAGACAGAAGGTGCGTAGCCAATATTATTTGAGTAGTAATCGATGATTTTTTTGCTAAAATTCTCAAATGTATCTTTCTTGACCAGGGCGATGGCGCATCCACCGAATCCAGCGCCAGTCATGCGTGCACCGGTAACCCCTGAATAGGTTTTACAGAAAGCGACGATAGTGTCGAGTTCTACGCCAGACACTTCATATAGTGTCTGCAATGACTCGTGTGAAGCGAACATCAGCTTTCCAAACTCATCCAACTTGTGAGCAGCCAATGCCGATGCCGCTAATTGAACCCTATCATTCTCTTCGATCACATGTTGCGCTCTATTCTGAACCGTAGGATCTTTGATCAAATGTTTATGAGCTTCAAATGTCTCCGTGTTGATATCGCACAAATTATCTATGTTTAATTCTGCCTGAAGAGCCTTAAGAGCCTGTGCACACTCGCTAACGCGCTCATTATATTTTGACTCCGCGAGTTTCCTTGGTTTGTTTGTATTTATTATGGCCAACAGATTGTCTGCCAGATCACATTCAACAGCCTGATATTCCAGAGATTCGCAATCCAGCTTTAACGCCTTGCTTTTCTCTCCGAAGGTTACTGCAAATTGGTCCATGATGCCTGAATTGACACCTATGAATTCATTTTCTACCTTCTTGGTAAGTTTTACAAGGTCAAGCTTCGAGTACCCTGTATTGAAGATTGTGTTTAAAGCATAGGCAATTACCACTTCTACCGAAGCAGAAGATGACAGACCTGCGCCGATAGGAAGATCTCCATAGAATAAAAGGTCCAGGCCCTGAACTTCTTTTTTGTCGGCTACGAAATTATGAATCACACCAAGAGGATAGTTGAACCATTCTTTTCCTGTCTTGGAATATCCGGATAGAACCCGAGTTTCATACGTTTCAGGAAAGTTAACGCTGGAAAAGCGGAAGACCCCATCCTTATTTGGAGCTGTTAAGAGATAAGTTCCGTAAGTGACAGCGCAAGGCATGACCAATCCGCCGTTATAGTCGATGTGTTCGCCAATGAGATTTACTCGTCCAGGCGCGAAAAAGGTACGCTGACATTCCTGGCCAAATTGCTCCGAGAATGTTTGTTTTAGGTTTTTTAACATAGCAGTCTTTGTGGTACGAGCAAATGTAATAATTTAAGCGATTTTTGAAAGATATGCTATGTGTATTTCTTACACACCATTAAGACTTATTTCAATTTTCGGGATGATTCCCTAACGATTAGCAGAGGTTCAAGCTTAACCTCTTCGGCGATGCGGGATGGTTCGTTGTTTTTGATACGCTTGAGGAATAGTTTGGCTACCTCTTTTCCCATAGTGAGTGTCTGTTGATCGATCGTTGATAGCTTAGGAGTCACCAGACTACCGAAAGATTCGTTAGCAAACCCTATTACCCCAACTTCGCCGGGGATATCAATGTTGTACTCTAAAAGTTGTTGCATAACCCCCATAGCCGTAAAATCTTCCAGGGCGAAGACGGCATCGAAATGGAGGTGGCCTGATCTTGCGTCCTGGATAACCTGCTTGCCGAACTGCAATGAAAATTTCCCCCTTATAATCAATTGTTCATCAACCTCCAGGCCATAATGTTTAAGGGCATCAATGTAACCCCACAAACGCTCTTTGAATATTGGGATATCCTGTTCTGCTGTTATATGCAATATGCGCTGATATCCTTGTTTTATAAGATGTTCGGTGGCTATAAACCCACCTTTGTAATCATCGATAGTTACGGAAGGGGAGTTTAGTTCTTTAGGATTTCTATCGAAGAATAATAAGGGAGTGTTACGGTTGATGATCTCTTCGTAATGATTAAAAGAGGTAGTCTCTGTAGTTATTGAAGCGATAATCCCGTCAACTCTGGATTGTAAAAACGTTTCTATCCCACTTGCCTCCTGATCCATTTTTTCGTTTGACTGGTATAACAGGATATTATATCCGTTAGCGTTCATTACCTGTTCAATTCCGTAGACGATGGAACTGAAGAACGTAACCTGTAAGCTAGGGACGATAACACCTATAACATTGGTTCTGCCAGAACGTAGAGACGAGGCAATCTTATTTTGTCGATAATTAAGGCGTTCTGCAACTTCTCTTACCGCTTTCTTCGTATTAACGCTGATGGCAGGGTGGTCATTAAGAGCACGAGCGACTGTTGAGAATGTAATATTCAGCTCTTTAGCTATATCCAGAATGGTTACTTTTTTCATTTTGATCATCGTTAGTCGGTAATTACCGACTTCTTCAACTCTTGCGTTTGCTGAGAGCCGAAGGTATAGATTAGCTTAAATGTTTTTAAAATATATTTTTCTAATATCAGAATTTATTTCTACAATTGTGCAAACGTTGGCATTAGTCTTTTAACCAATTTGTAATGTTATTATTAGGAATAGATGTAGGTACATCATCAATAAAAGTTTCCATAGTCGACTCTCAGACACAGAGTGTCTTGCAGTCCGTACAATATCCGGACAATGAAACAGAAATCAGTTCACCTCAACCAGGCTGGGCAGAACAATCACCAGAGATGTGGTGGGAACATGTAAGTATGGCCATCCAAAAGGCAAGTGCCAGCGGTCTGTTTAATCCGTCAGATGTAAGTGCAATAGGCATAGCGTATCAAATGCACGGACTCGTGGTTGTAGACAAAGATCAAAAAGTTCTGAGGGACTCGATAATCTGGTGCGACAGCAGATCTGTTAAAATAGGAGATGATGCATTCAATGCAATCGGGAAGGAGAAAAGCTTATCAAGGCTGTTGAATTCGCCAGGCAACTTCACAGCTTCTAAGCTCGCTTGGGTGAAACAAAACCAACCGGATCTTTATTCTAAAATTGATAAAGTAATGCTTCCAGGGGATTTTATAGCCATGAAGCTTACAGGCGAGATAACATCCAGTCCTTCTTCTCTGTCAGAGGGTATTTTTTGGGATTTTCGCAATGATGAGCTATCTGAAGACATTGTTCAATACTTTGGATTTGACAGAGACCTTTTTCCGGAGGTAAAGGCGGTTTTCTCTATACATGGGCATCTGAAAGCTGACATGGCCGGAATATTAGGTCTCAGAGAGGGTATTCCTGTAAGTTATAAATCAGGCGACCAGCCAAATAATGCTTTATCATTAAATGTTTTGAAGCCGGGAGAGGTTGCAGCTACGGCGGGCACCTCCGGAGTGATTTATGGAGTAAGTGATCAGTTGTTCCGGGATCCGAAATCTCGTGTCAATACATTTGCCCACGTTAATCATTCGGCAGATGACCGGCGCTTGGGAGTACTTTTATGCATTAATGGGACGGGCATCTTAAACAGGTGGGCTAAGAATACATTCGGGAGCAATCTAAGTTACAATGAGATAAACCAGCAAGCTGCTTCTGTAAGTGTTGGTTCGAACGGCGTTCGAATACTCCCCTTTGGTAACGGTGCAGAAAGGATGCTGGGTAATAAAGTGATAGGTGCTCAAATTCATCGGATAGATTTCAATTTACATCACTCGGCGCATCTCTTCAGAGCGGTGCAGGAGGGTATTGCATTTGCGTTCCGATATGGGTTGGATATCATGAGAGAGAACGGCATGAATCCAACGGTAATCCGCGCAGGAAAAACTAATCTTTTCCAAAGCGAGCTTTTTGCTGAAGCGTTTGTCAATTCGACGAATGTGCCAGTGGAGTTATATCATAATGATGGTAGTGTGGGAGCAGCTTTGGGGGCAGGTATAGGTGCCAAAGTCTTTATCTCAGAGAAAGAAGCTTTCCAGGATGTTAAGTCTATTAAACTGATAACACCTACTATGACAGAACTGTATGAACCGGTTTATGATGACTGGAAGCGTATTTTAGAAGAACAATTAATTATAAAATAAACACAATGGGAAAGATCATTACTGGCGATAAAGAATTCTTTAGCGGAATAGGCCAGATTCAATTCGAAGGCTTGGAGTCAGATAATCCACTAGCATTCAGATGGTACGACGAAAATCGGGTAGTTGCTGGAAAGACTCTAAAAGAACACTTCAAGTTTGCTTGTTCTTACTGGCACTCGTTCTGTGGCGACGGGGCTGATCCGTTTGGAGGGGCGACTCATATTTTCCCGTGGGATGAGAAAAGCGATCCTGTTGAAAGAGCAAAAGATAAAATGGATGCAGCTTTTGAGTTTATCACTAAAATGAACCTGCCGTACTACTGCTTTCATGATGTGGATCTGGTTGATTATGGAAATGATATTCTTGAGAACGAGCGTCGTTTGCAAGCCATTGTAGAATATGCAAAACTGAAGCAGGAGCAAAGTGGTGTGAAGCTGCTTTGGGGAACAGCCAACTTGTTCTCTCATCGCCGATATATGAACGGAGCGTCTACTAATCCAGACTTTCACGTATTGTCTCACGGAGCAGCGCAGGTAAAGGCAGCATTGGACGCAACTATTACATTGAAAGGTGAAAATTACGTATTCTGGGGTGGAAGAGAAGGATACATGTCTCTATTGAATACCAACATGAAGCGTGAACAGGAGCATTTGGCTAAATTCCTTCACACTGCTAAAGATTATGCGCGCAGCAATGGCTTTACAGGAACTTTCTTCATAGAACCTAAACCATGCGAGCCGACTAAGCATCAGTATGATTACGACGCAGCGACAGTTTTAGGATTTCTCCGCCGGTATGATTTGCTAGGCGACTTTAAACTAAACCTTGAAGTAAACCATGCTACCTTAGCTGGTCATACTTTCCAGCATGAGATGCAGGTTGCAGCTGATGCCGGGCTGCTAGGCTCTATGGATGCCAACAGAGGAGATTATCAAAACGGCTGGGATACCGATCAGTTCCCGAACAACCCCTCTGAGCTTACAGAGTGCATGTTGATATTTCTCGAAGCAGGTGGTTTGAAAGGTGGAGGTGTAAACTTTGACGCTAAAATCAGAAGAAATTCAACTGACAAGGAAGATCTTTTCTATGCACACGTAGGCGGAATGGATACTTTCGCCAGAGCTCTCATTGCGGCAGACAGCATCCTTGAGAAGTCTGACTATAAAAAGATCAGGGAAGACCGATATTCCTCTTTTGATACAGGGAAGGGCAAGGAATTCGAAGAAGGTAAACTTAACCTGGAAGATCTTCGGGCATACGCTATCGAAAAGGGAGAACCTGCTACCATTAGCGGCAAGCAAGAGTATCTTGAAAACATAATCAACAGGTTCGCTTAAACGAACCTGTTATTATTGAAAGGGTCGTCGTTTCTATTGTCAGATAGAAACGACGACCCTTTATTATTAGTCCATAGTTCAGGAACGATCATTATGCTATCTTTGAGCCCTACGAATCAGCGTTAGTGTATATGATCTTTATTTTCCTCAGTATACTATGTAATATCATTGTATCGGTACTTCTAAAGCTGGCGAAGCGTTATGAAATCAGCGTTCCGCAGGCGATCGTCTGGAACTATGCAGTCGCAGGTATACTAACTTATAGTCTGTTTAAGCCGGATATCTCTTCACTTCAATTGGAACAAGTTCCTCTTAGTATTTACTTGCTATTAGCGATTTTGCTCCCGTCCCTATTTGTTATACTTGGATTATCAGTTCGACACACCGGAATTGTAAGAACGGATCTTGCCCAGCGGTTGTCGTTATTTATACCTTTGCTTACTGCATTTTTTATCTATAAGGAGGAAATGTCCTGGTTGAAAATCTCAGGTATTTTAATTGGCTTTCTGGCGATAGTATGTTCCATCCCATGGCACAAGGAGCTACTTAAAAACAAGACAGCGGTGCTGGGATGGCTTTATCCGTTGACAGTATTCATAGGTATGGGTATTATTGATATTCTCTTTAAGCAAATAGCCTCATTTCAATCAGTTCCTTACACGTTGTCACTGTTTGTTGTTTTTATTTTATCTTTTTTACTGGCTGCCTTTGTACTCATGTTGAGTATCCTTTCCGGAAAATCACGTTTTGGTTTCAAGAATCTCATCTGCGGAATTATACTCGGCGTTTTTAATTTTGGGAATATTCTGTTCTATCTAAAAGCCCATAGGGCGATCCCTGAAAATCCGTCAGTTGTGTTTTCTGCAATGAATATTGGTGTCATCATTGCCGGATCAGTGGTTGGAGTGTTTATTTTTAAGGAGAAGTTGAGCAAGTTGAACATCTGTGGAATAGGAATAGCGATTTTTGCAATCTTTCTTATCTCAATTTCAAAATAGTAAGTCCGGCTTGTTACTTCAAAAGATGTTGAGTTAATCACATTGTGAGGCTCGAAAATTAGCAAGACTGTATTATCCGGGGAAATAGGCGCCGTGATTGCTAGCTCGTGCAAATCTTTTTTGTAGTTTTATTGTTGTGTTTGATTAATGAGAACGTTTTATATGCAAGGGGTAAATGCTGAAGAGGATGAACTGCGACGGATAAAAGGACTGGAAGCTTATCAAATACTTGATACAGAGGATGAACGTCCCTTCAACTCTATTGCTGAATTAGCTGCTGAACTTTGCCAGATGCCAATGGCTATGATCACGCTTTTGGACTCCAACCGACAATGGTTTAAAGCGAAAGTTGGGCTTGACCTAAGGGAAACATCGCGAGAGTTCTCTTTCTGTAACTATACCATCCAAAGTAACGAAGTTTTAGAAGTTAACGACACCCTATTAGATGAGAGGTTTGCGAACAATCCTTTTGTCACCGGGTACCCAATGGTTCGTTTTTATGCAGGTGCCCCCCTTACTTCTGAAGATGGATGCAAGTTGGGTGCCTTATGTGTGATGGATACTAATCCCGGTGCATTGAACGATCTGCAGCGGAAGACTCTTCATCTTCTTGCCGATGAGGTAGTCCTGCACATTGAGTCATCCAAAAGAAACCGCGAATTAAAGTACCATCTCGACACTGCTCAGGAATATCAGGAGATGTTCAATCATTCCGGAGATCTGCATTGCATAGTTAGCGAGACGGGGCAGATAGAGTTTGTCAATAACTCTGTTGTCGATATTATCGGCTATACGGCAGATGAGGTTAAAGGAAGGTTTATCTGGGACTTTTGTCCTCCGGATGAAAGAAATAAGGTTCTGCCTGATATACATAAAGCTATTGCAAGCGGACTTGACCACTTCAAGCTTGAAACCAGCGTAGTAACCAAAGATGGAAGCATCAAGGTTTTCAGTTGGAATAATGTGATCAGGAGTGGCCGATGGTTGATTAACGGAAGAGACATTACGCATCAGAGGAAAAACCAAAAGATGCTGGAACAACTTTCTCTGGTGGCAAGTCATGTAAACAATGGCGTTGTTATCAATGATGCCGACAGCAAAGCGATATGGGTCAATAAGGCTTTTGAAACAATTACCGGATATTCCGCAGGGGAGGTTCTGGGTAAAAGGATTGGCGATCTGTTACTGAGAAATTATACCGACAACCCTACCTTGATCTATGCAAGAAACCAAACCGCTAGCAGGGAGTCTTTTTCGGTTGTTCTTCCGGCGCACCGCAAAGACTCAAGTCCAGTTTGGCTATCTGTAATGAATACAATTGTGCTTACTGGAGACGGAGAGGCGGATAAATCAATTGAGATCCTCACAGATATCACCCAACAAAAGGAGTCAGATAGCCAGAATGAGACTCTCAATCTCGCTCTTAGCAAATCCAGTGTCGGAATTGTCGTGCGTGACAACAACAATAAAGTTGTATGGTTCAATGATGCCTTTGAGGTGATCACAGGATATGGTTTAAAGGAATTTAAAGGGAAGCATCTTGGAGATATATTGATAGGTCCGGACACTTCCATGGATGACTATAGGATAGCCAAAGAGGCATTTGCAAATCAGACAACATACGAAATAGAGAATCTTTTCTACACAAAAGCCGGAGACAAGGTTTGGCTTTACTTATCCAACACACCTTTGTTCAACGAAACCGGGCAAATGGAACGGCAAGTATGTATCGTTGTCGACGTCACAGAACGTAAGAAAGCTGAACAGGAAATTATTGCAACCCGCGAAGCAGCTATCAAGCTAGGGAAAGCGAAGGAAACGTTCCTGTCTGTAATGAGTCATGAGATGCGTACGCCTTTAAATGCGATTATAGGCATCAGCCGCGTTCTGTTGGAAGAAGATCCGTTGGAAAGGCAGCTGGAAAACCTTGATATGCTTAAGTTTTCTACCGAGAACCTACTTACACTGATTAATGACGTTCTCGACTATACTAAAATTGAAACGGGTAACCTGAAGCTGGAGCTTAGACCGGTAAATCTTAAAAAGGTTATAAATTCTACAGTCGAATCTCTGCAATTCAAAGTCGACCGGGAGAAAGTGTCGATGAGGGTGGAGATTGATGAGAGAATTCCGGAGATTTTAATGGCCGACAATACACGTGTGTATCAGGTTCTTATGAATTTGTTAGGTAATGCGATAAAGTTTACTGAGCAAGGTGAAATCAGTTTGGAGCTTGCTCTTATTTCTGAAGATAGCCAGTCTGTATCTATTCAATTTAAGGTGTCGGATACTGGTATAGGTATTAGCCCAGATAAGTTGGATTATATATTCGAATCATATACTCAAGAAAGCACAGATACTACCAGAAAATATGGAGGTACAGGTCTTGGCCTGGCCATTACTAAAAAGCTAGTCCAGCTTCATCGTTCGGAAATATTTGTAGAGAGTGAAAAAGGAAGGGGTTCCTCTTTTTATTTTACCATTCAGTTTACCCGTACCAGCGAAGCCGATATTGAAGAGGAGGGGTTTGAACAGCCAACAGTATCCATTCCATCCTATATTCTGATTGTCGACGACAACCCTATCAATAGAATGGTTGCTCAAAAGACTGTAATGCGTTGGGGAATTAAATCAGATCTTGCAGAGAACGGAAAAGAGGCGCTTGAAATGATAGAAGGGAAGGATTACGACCTTGTACTTATGGATTTGCATATGCCGGTGATGGATGGCTATGAGGCAACCCGACAAATCCGGATGCTTCCCGATGAGAAATATAAAGAACTTCCGGTAATTGCGCTTACAGGAAGTGATCTTATCGTGCGCAAGGAAATGATCCTGGATGCAGGTATCAATGATACCGTTTTGAAACCTTTTGTACCAATGGATCTGTTTAAAAAAATACGGCCCTATCTTGTTAAGGAAGGGTTAAGACGATTATAGGATCGTCTTAAGCTCCTCCCAAACATTTTCAGCGAGAATTTTTTGACCTGCTGCAGTAGGATGAATCCCGTCCTGCAGATTCAACCCTGGTATACCCGCAACGTTCTTTAATAAAAAGGGAACCAGCAACATCTGATTTTTCTTCGCAATGGCAGGGAAAACCTCGTTAAACTCTCTGGCATATTGGCCGCCCATATTGGGAGGAACCTGCATGCCGAGGAGCATTAACTTAACGTCCGGGTATTTTAGTTTAACGGTATCCACAATAGACTGCAGGTTTTTCGCCGTTTCTGTAACCGGCACACCTCTCAATCCGTCATTTGCTCCAAGTTCTAAGATAAAGATGTCAACCTTGTTTTTTAACAGCCATCCTATACGCCCCTTTCCTCCGGCAGTTGTTTCTCCACTTAATCCTGCATTTATAGCTTTATATCTCAAATTCAGAGAATCAATTTTGGCTTGAATCAAAGATGGGAACGATTCGCTGGAAGGGTCATCCAGGCCATAGCCGGCGGTGAGGCTATTTCCGAAAAATAAAATGTTTTTAGTTTCCTGATTGTCGGCAGTTTCTTTGTTCTTTGGGTTATCTTTATTTCCGTGGTTGTCTTTCATCGTGTTATTAGTGCAGCCTAATACAGATATTACAAGTATCAGGCAGCTGTATAATCTATTCATAAGGTAATGTTCGTTAAATGATCAAACAGTAATTGACTAAGTTAGTTTAAATGACCGAAAATATTCTATCAGTAAATAATCTAAGCAAAGTTTATAAGGGAGCGGGACATGAACTGACCGTCCTCAGGGATGTTAGTTTTTCCCTTAAAAAAGGATCCATGGTTTCAATAGTAGGTCCATCAGGTAGCGGCAAAACGACCTTGTTAGGTCTCTGTGCCGGCTTGGATAACTCATCTGGCGGTTCAGTATATATAAACGATATCCGCATTGATAACCTAAGCGAGGATGAAAAGGCAAGGATCAGAAGCAGGTACACGGGCTTTATCTTCCAGAACTTTCAGCTTTTACCAACTCTGACTGTTTTGGAAAATGTAATGGTTCCATTGGAACTTCGGGGAGAGAAGGATATTAAGCGTGGCGCGCTTGAGCTTCTTGATAAGGTAGGGCTGTTGGAGCGTTCGCATCATTATCCGACTCAGTTGTCAGGAGGAGAACAGCAACGAGTTGCCTTAGCCAGAGCTTTTTCAAACCGCCCCGATATACTCTTTGCGGATGAACCAACTGGCAATCTGGACGCTGAAACGGGGGAGAAGATCATAAAGCTTATTTTTGAACTTAACCGCGAATCTGGAACCACCTTGTTATTGGTGACTCACGACCTCGAGCTCGCCTCCAGAACTCAGCGGATCATCCGCCTAAAGGGTGGTGAAGTAATTTCAGATTTACCAACCCAACAGGTCTGCAATGAGTAAGAATACATCGAAAGTTGCCTGGTTATTCCATATGGCCTGGAGGGACAGCCGTAGAAGTAAGTCCCGGTTGCTCCTCTTCGTCTCGTCGATCATTCTTGGGATTGCAGCACTCGTGGGCATATATTCATTTAATGATAATTTGAACACGGATATTGATAACCAGGCGGCAAGTTTGATAGGCGCTGACCTGGTATTATCGACGAACAAACAACCATCGGAAAAGATCGAAGACTATCTTACAAAGCTCGGAGACGAGCGTTCAAGTGAGAAGAACTTTGTTTCGATGATTCTATTTAACCGAAGCGGAGGGAGCAGACTGGTGCAGGTTAGAGCCCTGGAAGGAAAGTTCCCTTTTTATGGTGAGATCAATACGGTACCTGAAGGTGCTTCCCGAGAGCTTGCGAACAGTAACAATGCGCTTGTAGACAAAACATTGATGCTCCAGTTTGGAGCGCAACAAGGTGATTCCATCAGGTTGGGCGAACAGTCGTTTATTGTATCAGGTACCCTCGAATCGGCGCCTGGACAAACGGGACTCTCCTCATCGATTGCGCCGATAGTCTATATCCCCATGACTTACCTGCAACAAACTGGCTTATTGAAAAAAGGCAGCCGCATTAACCATAACTATTATTATCGATTCAATGAGCCGGGAAGGTTAAAGAAAGAACTTAAATCAATAAAGGCATTCGCTGAGAGCGCATCAATGGATGTAGAAACAATAGAGTCAACAAAAGAGGAAACTGGAAATTCATTCAGAAACATGACGGAATTCATGTCTCTTGTCGCTTTTATAGCGCTCCTTTTAGGTTGTATTGGTGTCGCAAGCGCTGTTCATATATATGTAAAGGAGAAAGTTGCGTCTGTGTCAATATTAAGATGTCTCGGTGCGACCGCCTCTCAGGCAACTCTAATCTATCTTATACAGATTGCCGTGGTGGGCTTAGCCGGATCTATCCTTGGTTCTCTATTAGGATTGTTTATACAGCAGTTCTTACCGGCTGTCATGAGAGACTTTCTTCCAATCGAAATCACAGCCAGAGTGTCGTATCCTGCTATCTTGCAGGGAATCGCAACGGGTTTGATCGTTTCAGTTATTTTTTCTATCCTTCCCCTGCTGGCTGTAAGAAAAGTTTCACCTCTAAACACTTTGAGGGCATCCGTTGATCACCCGACGAACTCTCCGGATCGGCTGAAGTGGCTTGTCTATTTCATTATTATCGTTTTCCTTGTGGCATTCAGTTATATCCAGTTAGGCGAGCTGAAGCAAGCGGCTGTTTTTACAGCAGGAGTAGGTATCTGTTTCCTGACGCTTGTGGGGATAGCAAACTTGCTAACAAAACTTGCAAAGCGTTATTTTCCATCAACATGGAATTACCTTTATCGTCAGGGATTCTCCAACTTGTTTCGTCCGCAGAATCAAACAGTTACGTTGATTGTGTGCATAGGCTTGGGTACAGCGTTGATCAGTACGCTAATGCTTGTACAGGATATGCTAATTGATAAAGTCACCACCTCCTCTGCTGAAGGTAAACCTAATATGGTTCTCTTTGATATTCAGTCTTCTCAGAAAGAGGCGGTTGCAGAACTGACTAAGGTGCATGGGCTGCCTGTTATGCAACAGGTGCCAATTGTTACGATGCGTATTGAGGAGATAAGGGGAGTAACGGCATCGAAGGCTAAAAAAGACACGACTCTTAATGTGTCGGTAAAAGCCTTCAACTCAGAAATCCGAAGTACCTTTCGGGACAGTTTAACGAGCACAGAAAAGATAGTCGATGGTGAGTGGGTTGGGAAGGGAGCAGCTGGGGATAATAAAGTATACGTATCATTGGAAAAGAGGTACGCAGAAAGACTCCGGGTGGACATTGGCGATGAAATGACTTTCAATGTGCAGGGCGCTTTGTTGCCTGTTGTCGTCGGGAGTTTTAGAGAAGTAGACTGGAACAACATACAGACTAACTTCAGAGTAGTATTCCCGTCGGGCGTCCTGGAGAACGCTCCACAATTTCATGTACTTCTGACAAGATTAGAGTCCCCGCAACGGGCAGCCGAATTTCAACAGGCAGTAGTTCTTAACTTCCCAAACATTTCCATAATTGATTTAAATCTTGTCCTGAGCGTTTTGGATGACCTTATGACCAAGCTTGGGTTTGTCATCCGGTTCATGGCAGGCTTTAGTATTGTCACAGGAATCATAGTATTAATATCGTCAGTTTTAATAAGCAGGTACCAGCGGATGAGGGAAAATGTGCTGCTAAGGACACTTGGAGCAAGTACGAAGCAAGTACTGACAATAACGGCCCTGGAGTATTTTTTTCTTGGAGCTTTAGCTGGCATCACAGGCATCCTTCTATCGTTCATGGTAGGTTGGGGGCTGGCGAGGTACAATTTTAAAACTGCATTTTCACCGGAATTGTTGCCATCCTTGCTGTTGCTGCTAAGTGTCTGTATAATTACTGTTGTGGTCGGATTGTTGAACAGCAAAAGCAGTTTAGACGCTCCGCCGCTTGAAATACTCCGAAAGGAAGGATGATAGAAAGCATTATCAAACGCATTTAATTTTTATCTATTTTCGGCTCAAATGCAGACAATAAAGAATGATAAGAAGACGATTCGCTCCTGGGCGATGTTCGATTGGTCCAATTCCGCATATAATCTCGTTATAACATCCACCATATTCCCGGCATATTATACGATAATTACCACTACAGAGGAGCATGGCGACAAAGTAAGGTTTTTCGGATTTACGTTCGTTAATACTGCGCTGTCGAACTACTCGTTATCAGTTGCTTATCTCATAATGGCGCTGCTACTCCCTTTTCTTTCGTCCAGTGCCGACTATCATGGAAATAAAAAAGCTTATATGAAGTTTTTTACGTACATGGGCAGTATGGCTTGTATGTTACTTTTCTTTTTTAAGCTTGAGACCCTTGAGCTGGGGATCATCTGTTCTGCAATTGCAGCGATGGGTTATATCGGAGGGGTAATGTTCAGCAATTCTTATCTTCCTGAAATCGCTAGCGTTGATCAGCAAGACAAGGTAAGTGCTCAAGGTTTCGCCTACGGATATGTCGGAAGTGTTTTATTGCAGATACTCTGTTTTGTTTTTGTACTGAAGCCGGATTGGTTTGGTATTACAGACCTATCATTTCCTCCTAGATTTTCTTTTTTATTAGTAGGTGTCTGGTGGATCTTATTCGCCCAAATACCGTTTTCCAAGCTTCCGGCGGGCAGCGGCGTTAAAACAGGCAAGGACCGCAAGAATGGTTATCAGGAGTTGCTACATGTTTTCAAGCAACTTAGAGGTATGACGGTGCTAAAGCGTTTTCTTCTGGCTTTCTTTTTCTATTCGGTTGGAGTCCAAACGATCATGTTGGTCGCAGCTAGTTTCGGGGAAAAGGAACTTCATCTTGGTACAGAAAATCTGATAATTATCATCCTCATCATTCAGGTAGTCGCTATTGGTGGAGCATACCTTATGTCGTCCTTGGGACGGAAGGTAGGGAATATTACTGTATTGATTATGGTTGTGTCTGTGTGGATTGCGATTTGTATCTCAGCATACTTCATATCCTCAGCTCAACAGTTTTACGTGCTTGCCGTTGTCGTAGGATTAGTGATGGGTGGTATCCAGAGTCTATCCCGATCCACTTATTCTAAATTTCTGCCAGAAAATACTCCTGATACGGCATCATTTTTCAGCTTCTACGATGTGACCGAGAAACTTGCCATTGTACTCGGACTTGCCTCTTTCGCTTTTATCGAAGAAAGGTCCAATATCAGGAACTCTGCTCTGGCCCTTAGCGTGTTTTTCTTTGCCGGATTAGTTGTTCTTATATTCTTGTCGAGGACTAAAGAAAAGACAAAAATTTCAGTAATCGCTGAAAATTAAATTTGGCTTTTCCTCAATACGAATTACCTTTACGCACTGACTATGACTGTAGAACTATTCATTCCATGCTTCATGGATCAACTATATCCGGACACTGCTTTTAACACAGTGAAGATCCTCGAAAAAGCCGGTTGTAAAGTATCATATAATCCAGAACAAACATGTTGCGGGCAACCTGCATTTAATGCTGGTTTCTGGGATGAGGCGAAGGCCGTGGGCGGGAAGTTTTTAAACGATTTCTCGGAAAGCAACTATATCGTTTCTCCCTCGGCATCCTGCACAGGTATGGTGAAAAACTACTACAGCGACCTGTTCACTAACACAGCTGTACATAATAAATGCAGGTCAATCCAATCGAATATCCATGAGCTGTCTGATTTCCTGATTAACATTCTTCAGAAAGATTACTTTGGTGCTGAGCTTGACGGCCGGGCTGTATATCACGATTCCTGTGCCGGTCTGAGAGAATGTAAGATCAAAGATGAACCAAGGGCGTTATTATCGAAGGTTCATGGGCTTGAGTTGCTTGACCTAAAGGATAATGACACCTGCTGTGGATTTGGTGGAACCTTTGCAGTTAAGTTTGAAGGCATCTCTAGTGCTATGGCACAGCAGAAGATAGATAACGCTCTGGCGGTGGGTGCAGAGTACATTATTTCTACAGATGCATCCTGCCTTTTGCATATGCAAGGTTATATTGACAAGCATCAGCTGCCAATTAAGTCCATGCACTTGGCCGATGTTCTGGCACATGGCTGGGGAAATGTATAATACTCCGAAGTTTCATTTCTAAAATTATACTTTTGCAATTCACTTAGATCACCTCTGTATGTGATCTGATAATTTTTATATATAAGAACATAAAATCATAGTTGTAGATGATTAAGATTACACTCCCCGATGGTTCCATTCGTGAATACGAAGCTGGAATAACTCCCTATCAGATCGCTTTGTCAATTTCAGAAGGTCTTGCCCGAAATGTTCTGGCGGCAGAAGTAGATGGTCAGATCTGGGACTCGTCCCGCCCAATTGAGACAGATGCCCTTGTACGGTTGATCACCTGGAATGACAAAGAAGGTAAGTCGACGTTCTGGCATTCTTCAGCACACTTAATGGCCGAAGCGCTAGAGGCACTCTATCCGGGTACCAAATTCGGTATAGGTCCTGCTATTGAAACCGGATTTTATTATGACGTCGACTTTGGCGACCGGGAATTCTCTTCCGACGATTTCAAAGAAATAGAGAACAAGATACTCGAGCTGGCGAAAAAGAAGTCAGCCTTTGAACGCAAGCCTATCAGTAAAGCAGATGCTATAGCCTATTTTACTGAAAAAGGAGACGAGTATAAACTCGATCTAATTAAGGATCTTCCAGACGGTTCCATTACATTATATACACAGGGCGACTTTACAGACCTATGTCGTGGTCCCCATATTCCAAACACCGGTTTTGTAAAAGCGGTAAAGCTGATGAATGTTGCCGGTGCTTACTGGCGTGGAGATGAAAATCGTAAACAGCTTACCCGTATTTACGGAGTAACTTATCCAAAGCAGAGCGAGCTGACTGAGTATCTGAAGATGATAGAGGAAGCAAAGAAACGTGACCACAGGAAGCTGGGAAAGGAACTTGAATTGTTTACCTTTTCTGAAAAGGTAGGAATGGGGTTACCGATGTGGCTGCCAAAAGGAACAGCATTACGTGAGAAGCTGGTTCAGTTTCTGCAAAGAGCTCAGGCAAAGTCTGGTTATGAACAGGTAATTACTCCGCATATCGGTCACAAAAATCTCTATGTCACTTCAGGGCACTATGAAAAATATGGAGCAGATTCATTCCAGCCAATCAGGACACCACAGGAAGGAGAAGAGTTTTTCTTAAAGCCGATGAACTGCCCGCATCATTGCGAGCTTTATAAATTCAAACCTCGCTCATATAAAGATCTTCCGGTTCGCTTTGCGGAATTCGGTACTGTTTATCGTTATGAGCAGAGTGGGGAGCTGCACGGGCTTACCAGGGTAAGAGGCTTTACTCAGGATGATGCACATTTGTTCTGTCGCCCTGATCAGGTAAAAGAGGAGTTTAAGAAAGTGATCGATCTGGTTCTTTACGTGTTTAATGCGCTTGGATTTAATGATTACACAGCTCAGGTTTCCCTCCGTGATCCGGAGAACAAGACAAAGTATATTGGTTCAGATGAAAACTGGGCTCTCGCGGAGGCTGCCATCATAGAAGCCGCTGAAGAGAAGGGTCTGCCTACAGTAGTAGAACTGGGAGAGGCTGCGTTTTACGGACCGAAGCTTGACTTCATGGTGAAGGATGCACTTGGTCGGAGGTGGCAACTCGGCACAATACAGGTTGACTATAATCTTCCTGAGCGGTTTGAACTGGAATATACAGGTAGCGATAACCTCAAACATCGTCCTGTAATGATTCACAGAGCGCCATTTGGATCACTGGAAAGGTTCGTAGCCGTACTTATAGAACATTGTGCAGGCAACTTCCCGCTCTGGTTAACTCCAGACCAGTTTATAGTACTTCCCATATCGGAAAAATATGAAGATTACGCAAAAAAAGTTTTAGAATCTCTTAATAATTCCGATATTCGCGGCTTGATTGACTTACGCGATGAAAAGATCGGAAGGAAAATCAGAGATGCGGAAATCAAAAAGATCCCGTACATGTTAATAATCGGTGAGAAGGAAATGAGCGAGAATTTAGTCTCTGTTCGTAAGCACGGTGAAGGCGATTTAGGAAGCATGACGGCAGAAGCATTTGAGAAACAATTAATTACAGAAGTAACAGTTTAAATAAAGAATAACATTTGGCATTAGGAAGACCAGGTTTTAATAAGGGTCCACGCGGACCGAGACCTCCGTTTAAGAAAAAAGAGGCTGAGCACAACATTAATGAGTATATCAGAGCTCAACAAGTACGTCTTGTAGGTGATAATGTTGAACAGGGTATCATGTCTTTGGCTGAAGCCAGAAGAATTGCTGATGAGCAAGAGCTGGATCTAGTCGAAATATCTCCTAATGCTGATCCTCCCGTTTGTAGAGTAATAGACTACAATAAATTTATCTATGAGCAGAAGAAAAAGCTTAAAGAGATAAAAGCAAACGCAAAGCAGACGGTTATCAAAGAAATTCGTTTCGGACCGAATACCAATGAGCATGACTTTCAATTCAAATTGAAACACGCTATTGGATTCCTGGAAGCAGGAGAGAAGGTTCGAGCTTACGTTCACTTCAAAGGTAGAGCCATTGTGTACAAAGAGCAGGGAGAAATCCTGTTGCTTAGATTTGCTCAGGCTTTAGAGGAAGTGGGTAAGGTAGAGCAGTTACCAAAGTTAGAGGGGAAACGTATGTTTTTGATCGTTGGCCCGAAAGCAAAAAAATAAAACAATTAATAAATAGAGTTATGCCAAAAATGAAAACCAATTCCAGTGCTAAAAAGCGCTTCAAGCTTACTGGAACAGGTAAAATTGCAAGGAAGAATGCGTTTATGAGCCACATCTTAACCAAGATGTCTACTAAACGTAAGCGTAACTTGAGTCAGACAAGCTTAGTTTCTGAAGCTGACTTAGGAAACGTGAAGAGAATGCTTTGCATCGGAAAGTAATTTAATTAAGTAACCAGACACCCGGTACCTAAGATTGCGTAAAGCAACACCGCTGTCAAAAATCAAACAACATGCCACGTTCGGTAAACGCAGTAGCGTCAAGAAGAAGAAGAAAGAAGATCTTAAATTTAGCCAAAGGCTATTACGGATCACGCAGCAAGGTTTATACTGTTGCTAAAAACACAGTTGAAAAAGGTTTACAGTATGCATACCGTGACCGTAAAACCAAAAAAAGAGAGTTTAGAGCTCTATGGATTCAACGTATCAATGCAGGTGCACGTCAACACGGAATTTCTTATTCTCAGTTGATAGGTAAATTGTCAGCAAAAGAAATTGGCTTGAACCGTAAAGTTTTAGCTGACCTTGCAATGAACGAACCAGCTGCATTCAAAGCTATCATTGATGCTGTAAAATAATATTGTCTTTATTACAAATCGAAAGGGAGTCACACAATGGCTCCCTTTTCTTGTTTTATATCATATGGATTTTGGTAAAGTACCTGAACAAGACCTGTCGACTATTGATTTCAGCTTACCGGCAGACGGTGGACTGACACCGGATGTTCTTCACGAGCAAACGCTTGTAAATGAGCTCGTATCATACATTGGTTGTGCAAAATGGGGGAGAAAGGAATGGAAAGGATTGATCTATCCTCGTAAAACGAAAGATAGTGTCTTTCTCGACGAATACGTCAAGCATTTTAATGCTATCGAGCTTAACGCAACCTTCTATAAGATGCCTGATAAGCAACAGATAATCACATGGCGGCAAAAAGCCGAAGTAGAAAGATTGGATTTTAAATTCTGTCCGAAAATTACCCAGACCATCAGCCATATTAAAAGATTAAAAAATGCAACGGAAGCAACCTCGCAGTATCTGGCAAGTATTGTGGAGTTTGGTCAATATTTAGGCCCTTGCTTTCTACAGCTTAGTGATAATTTCGGACCTTCAAACCTACAGGTCCTCTCTGATTATTTGGAATCTTTACCACGGGACTTTAATCTCTTCCTGGAGGTGCGGCACCAGGCGTGGTTTGGTGATGCGGAAGCTAGATCTTCTTTGTTTAAGATATTGATAAACAACCAGATAGGTGCGGTAATAACAGATGCCAGTGGTCGTCGCGATTGCCTTCATATGGAACTCCCTATTCCGCATGCCTTCATACGCTTTGTTGGTAATGGCCTACATGAAAGTGATTTTAGAAGGGTAGACGACTGGATTGAACGTATCAGATCATGGAAAGACCAGGGACTTCAGTCTGCTTATTTCTTTTTGCACCAACATGACGAGAAGGATACGCCTATATTAGCTGACTACACAGTCAGACGTTGGAATGAGGTTCTTAGTACAAAGCTGGCTCCACCAGTGCTTTTAAATAAACAAACACAATTAGGATTCTGAGACAAGACATTAAGCGAAAACATGATGTTAAGCAGACACTATTTTTCTTTTTCTTAAATGAAATCTATTAAATTAGTAGACTTAAAACCAAACTCTAATAATAAACACTATGAGCTTAAGACTAGGAGACACAGCACCAAACTTTACAGCCCAGACGTCACAGGGCGAAATTAACTTCTATGATTACGTAGGAGATAGTTGGGTTGTTCTATTTTCACACCCGGCAGATTACACTCCGGTGTGTACAACAGAGTTAGGCAAAACTGCCTCTTTAAGCGATGAGTTCGCTAAGCGTAACGTTAAGGTTATAGCTTTGAGTGTTGATCCGGTAGGAAAACATGAAGGCTGGATTCAGGATATAAATGAGACTCAGGGGGTGGAAGTGAATTTTCCGTTAATAGCTGACGAGAGTAAAGAAATATCAAATGCATTTGGCATGATTCATCCTAATGCTTCAGACACGTTGACAGTGCGGTCGTTATTCATCATCTCCCCTGATAAAAAGGTAAAATTGATTATTTCATATCCTGCTTCTACAGGAAGAAACTTCCAGGAAATTCTTCGGGTTATCGATTCTTTACAACTTACTGCTAAGCATAGCGTGGCTACACCGGCTGACTGGCAGCAAGGGGAAGATGTTGTTGTGGCTAATTCTATTAAAACAGAGGACATTCCTGACAAATTTCCAAAGGGCCATCGTATAGTAAAGCCATACTTAAGGTTTACACCACAACCAGACAATGAATAAGCTTTTGACTGCCTTATAGAATTGCATATCTTATTCGAATTTTATACATTTGTTTAAGAGTTCTGTGCCATACGTCTTGATTAATTAATGAATATTTCTTTTTCAGTAGTTGCACATTATCAGTACCCTAAACAAATCTTATTATTATGAAGACTGGAAAAGTTAAATGGTTTAATGCCGAAAAAGGTTATGGTTTCATTGTTGGAGACGACGGTAAAGAAGTTTTTGTTCACTTCAAAGATGTAGAAGGCGGAGTTAACGCTCTAAGAGAAAATGATTCTGTTGAATACGATGTTGCTGAAGGTAAAAAAGGTCTTCAAGCGGTCGACGTAAAGAAAGCTTAATTTTTATTGTACCCTTATACTAATTAGGAAGCCCCAGGCCATGGGGCTTTTTTTTGTGGCTAAAAGATTCGTTCTGCTCTAATGGTCACCAATTGATCACTTGATGTTGTAAATATCAGAAAGTCAGTCCCGCCGTCGCTGAGCTTATGCTTCTTTTTAAGCTGATCGGTGGATAAAGGAAAATTTCTGCTCACTACATTGAATCTACCTGACGTTCTTTCGCGGGAAAAGGAATTGTAAGGTGCCCAGGAGGTGATTTGGAACACTTTCCCGGGGAAACCATCTTTGAAATCTCGGGAAGTATACAGGTGGGTATTAATTCCTAATTTTTGCAATTCAAACCTTGAAGCGATCGTTTTAAAGGCACCAGCCTTTAAAATAGCGACGTCTGGTTCATAGAGATAACTTGAAGGGGGGGCATATGTGCTAATAAACTCGCTACGTTCATCTGACACTAAGAATTCAAATTGGAGCATTTGCTCTCCGCCTAGTGCAGAGCAAATGATTCGCGTCTCCTGCTTGTTTTCAGCAGACAAAACCCAAAGTAATTCCTTGCAGTCATTCTTTACGCTCACCACGTGTAATTCTTCTGTAGCACCTCCGAAAGCCCTCAGCCCTGCTTGTATATCCAGCATAGGGGAGGTCTTTACAACTACCCTATCAGCAGTGCTAAAAAAAAGCTTAAGGTTGTCTGCAACATTAGGTACAGTGTCTTCCAGTAAAAATACTTTCTTGTTCTCAACCCTCCTTGATGGGTCGACGTATATCGTATCGAATCGCCCCGTATAATTTTTCAGGAAGGGTACGGAGTCATCATTTATGAAAGTGATATTATTTGTACCTAAGGTCCGGAGATTGTGTTCTGCGATCTCCGATAAGTCTCTATTCCGCTCCACATGCATCAACGACTCGACAGTTTTGGAAAAATAATAACTGTCAACACCGAATCCCCCCGTAAGATCGATAACATGTTTGCCTTTAATCAATCCAGCTTTGTAAGCAGCTGTTGTCTCTGATGACGTTTGCTCTACCGAAAGCTTAGGGGGGTAATAGATCCCTTCTGTTGCAAACCAAGTTGGTAGCTTTTTTTCCGACCTTCTCTTGCTGTCGATCTGCTCAGCTAACTCGCGTGCGCTGACTCCTTCAAACGGGCTTTTACCCAGCATGATCTTATGAACGTCAGCATGGAGGTTGTCTATTATATATTTCTGGACGGCAGGATTAAGTAGGGCAGCATTCATCTTACATTATTTCAAGACTAACTGGGCTGTAACGCGACTACTTTGTTCAAGCATAATCGTTCTGCCTTCAGTAAATTCATTTAAAAGGTCTCTCTCATAATGTCTCATGGTGACAAGCTGCAAACCCTCGTTGTATTTAATAATAAAATTCTCCTCAAGCAGGCTAATAAGACGGGCAAACGTACGTTGATCACTGTCAACACAGCCCGACAAGCTTGTAGCCGAAACCTGTACAACATTCATTTTAATTGCAAAGTCCGCAAAGCTTCTGTATATAATACTAATATGCTCTTCAGTAATAAATGACAGATCCTTCGTAGTAAGCGAAATTAAGATCTGATTGTTCTTGATGATAACCGCAGGCTCTGTGATCTTAAGATCAGTGTTTGTAATGCAAGTACCACTTTCCTCCGGTGCATTGAAAGGCTTCACGTATAGAGGAATATGATTATTTTGCAGAGGCTTGATTGTCTTTGGATGAATAACCGTCGCCCCGTAATAGGTCATCTCAATAGCCTCACGATATGATAGCTCTTCATACTTTTTCGTGTTTGTAAACAACTTCGGATCCGCATTAAGAACCCCGGGAACATCTTTCCATATTGTAACCGCTTGCGCGCCCAAACCTGTCGCAAAAATAGCCGCCGAATAGTCGGAACCCTCGCGACCCAGCGTTGTGCTGAAGTTCTCGGAAGTTCCCCCAATGAAGCCCTGCGTTACTATATACTGGTTCTCCAGAATCGGGATCAGCTGCTCCCTTATCCTGCCCGAAGTTTTCTCCCAGTCAACCTTTCCTCTCCGGTATGTATTGTCGGTTTGAATATAGCTGCGTGCATCGGTCCATTGATTTGTCAGGCCGGAGCTGTTCAGGTAATGACTCACAATCTTAGACGATACCAGTTCACCAACAGATACAATCTGATCATACAGGTAATCATAACTGTCATACGGCTCCTCCTCCAGAATCCACTCAATCTCTACGAAAGTATTGGCAACATCATCATATATCGGATGAGCTTTATCTTCAAAAAGGTCATCGATAATTTTTTCGTGGTAAGCTTTGATAGCTTCCAGAATATCCAGCGTGTTGTTTCTCCGGTCGACATAAGCGTTCAGGAGTTCTTCGAGCGCGTTGGTGGTCTTCCCGATAGCCGACACCACAATAAGTAGCTGAAGCTCCGGTTTTAATGATAATATATGGGCAATGTTTCTAATACCCTCTGCGTCCTTGGACGATGCTCCTCCGAATTTATATACTTCAATCATGTAGCAGTGGTGTAACGCGGCTTTTTAGAAAGTTGGTCACTGCTTAACGAAACATTGATCCATTCGCCTTCAAAACGCGCATTGTATTTTTTATAAAAGTTAATAGCCGGTTCATTCCAGTCGAGTACCTGCCAGCTTACTCCGTTAAATTTCTTCTCCCTGGCCTCTTGTAATACACGCTCAAATAGCAAAGTGCCAACGCCATTACCTCTGAGACTCTCATTTACATAAAAATCTTCCAGATACATCCTGCAGCCTTTCCAGGTTGAAAAGCGAACGTAGTACAAGGCGAAGCCTTCCAACCTGCCATCTACCTCAGCCACGAACGCTGTCCATACCGGATCGCTGCCAAAACCTGCATCAGTAAACTCATCCAACGTTACGGTTACTTCCAGAGGAGCCTTTTCATATAGAGCCAGTCCTCTTACCATTTCAAGGAGCTGCCCGCAATCATCCCTGCGGGCTCGGCGAATCTCAATATTCATTTATTCTAATGTTGCGTCGGTATTATCAGACAAGGGAGTAGTTGAATCAGCGGCATCTTTATTCTTCCAATGAGGAATCACACGCTTACCAAAGATGGTGCTTCCGATGCGAACCATCGTGCTTCCTTCCTCAATAGCAACCTTGTAGTCTGATGACATACCCATGGATATCTCTCTGAATGAATCAGTTTTGCGAAAAAAGGAAGCTTTCAGTCCGTCGAACAGAACCTTTAGTTCGTTAAATTCATCCCTGATCTGCTTTTCCTGATCAGTATTGGTTGCTATCCCCATGACTCCTACAATACGCACGTGTTTCATCTCTAAAAACTCTTCAGATCGGAGAAGCTCAATTGCTTCATCAAAACCAAGTCCAAATTTCGTTTCCTCATCCGCAATATAGATCTGAAGCAGACAGTCAATAACCCGCTTATTCTTCTCTCCCTGCTTATCAATTTCCTTAAGAAGCTTCAGGCTATCCACAGAATGAATCAGGCTGATAAACGGAGCAATATATTTTACCTTATTGGTTTGAAGATGTCCCAGCAAATGCCATTCAATATCCTGAGGAAGCTGTTCATGCTTTTCCACCAGTTCCTGCACCTGATTCTCCCCAAAAATCCTCTGCCCTGCATTGTAAGCCTCCAGGATGTCAGCTACTGGTTTAGTCTTGGAAACAGCGATCAGCTTAACCTCCGAAGAGCTCACTTCATTCTTTAATTTCGTCAAGTTGGCTGCAATGCTCATTTATGTGTATTTTTAACGCCTAATCTGGCTAAATTACTAAATGAAGCGTTTATTGTTACTGTTTTTTATAATCATTTTTCTTAGTGCCTGTAAATCTGATGATAGCCCCAAAGGGATATTAGGCAAGGAAGTGATGATCGATGTGCTGACCAGCGTTCACCTGGCAGATGGCTATGCAAGCGCGCTTTACGCAGACAGCAGCAGAAATAAGATTGCGGCTTTATACGGCGCAATATATAAGAAGCATAACACAGATTCCGTTGGTATCCGAAAAAGTCTTGAGTATTATTCCCGTAACCCTGCGGAGCTAAAAACCATGTACGAAACTATCATTAAGAACCTTGAAAATCTTGAAAAGAAACAACGAGCCATCGAAGAGAAAAAACAGCAAGAAGAACAAGATAAGTATAATAAGGAACAGCAACTTATTGCCCGGAAACTGAAGTTAAAGAGCGACTCTCTACGAAATGATTCACTTAACAAACAATATATTAAGATCGATACGTTTAAAGTTATTCCGATAAAGAAATGGACCTTTCAGGGAATGCTGGAGAGAGAGAAATTGAAGAAACAGGATTCCGTAAGACGGGATTCATTGATGAAAGCGAAAGTAAATAATGATCTACCCCAATAACGCTGCTGATAAACTAGGGTTTACAGACGTAAAAACACATATAAAGTCGCTTTGTCTGAGTGATATGGGTCGCCAAATGGTCGATAAAATTCAGATGATGTCGAACTTCGACAACATAAACAAATTCCTTCGCCAGACGCGGGAGTTTAAGGAAATATTGGAGAATGACTCCCCGCTGCCTATCCGCCACTTGTTTGATATCAAATCTTTGGCAGAGAAGATTCGCGTAGAGGGGGCTTTTCTGACTGAAGCAGAGCTTCATCAGGTTCTGCTTTCCCTGCAGACGGTGTTCTCCGTAATCAGCTATTTCAACGAACGGGAGAGCAGATACCCCACGTTAGAAGCCCTTTTTGAGCATCTGCCAATCGAGAAGAAGATCCTCAAGAGCATTGAAGCAGTAATCGATGAAAAAGGAAAGATCAGAGCAAATGCCTCCAGGGAATTGCAGGAAATAGTGGCGGGTATCGCCCGCGCTGAGCAGGAGGCGAGGAAAAAGATCGACCATATTTTTAAAGCTGCGCAAAACAGCGGATATACAGCCGACGGTTCACTCACCATCCGCGACGGACGCCTTTGTATTCCCCTTCTGGCGGAAAACAAAAGGAAGGTAAAAGGCTTCGTTCATGATGAGTCTGCATCCGGACAAACCGTTTATCTTGAGCCGGAAGAGGTATTTCAGTTAAATAACAAGGTCAGGGATCTGGAGTTTGATAAACGAAGGGAAATTATCCGTATACTCGTTGCCCTCAGCAATGATCTGCGTCCTTACGTTCCCTTGTTTCTGGCCTATCATGGCCTGCTTACCAAGCTGGATTTCGTTAGGGCTAAGGCACTGTTTGCTATTGAAACCGAAGCAGAAATGCCTGTGCTTGTCAATAAGGCAGAGTTAAGCCTCATCAACGCCAGGCATCCCTTGCTGCTACTCGCACTCCGCAAAGAGAAACAAACCGTCGTTCCCCTGAACATTAATATAGATGAAAAGCAAAGAGTAGTTGTCGTATCCGGACCTAATGCCGGAGGGAAGTCTGTTTGTATGAAGACGGTAGGACTGCTACAGATCATGGTGCAGGCCGGACTGCTTGTACCTGTTGACGAACATTCTGTCTTTGGCGTCTTCAAACAAGTATTTGCAGATATTGGTGATGATCAGTCTATAGAGAGCGACTTAAGTACTTACAGTGCACATCTTTCGAAGATGAAATATTTTGTGGAGAACGCCGGAGGGAAAACACTCGTATTAATCGATGAGTTCGGTACAGGTACAGACCCTCAGTTTGGTGGGCCGATAGCAGAGGCGGTTCTTGATGCTCTCAACAGAAAGAGAATTCGTGGAGTAGTTACCACTCACTACTCCAACCTGAAGCTGTTCGCCAATGCTACAGAAGGGCTTGAAAACGCCTCTCTGATGTTTAATAACCTAGAGATGCAACCCATGTACATACTTGAAATGGGCAAGCCTGGGAGCTCTTACGCCTTTGAAATCGCTCAGAAGATCGGCCTCCCCGAGCAGGTACTCAACGCTGCTAAAAGCAAGATCGGCACTCATCAAAAGAAAGTAGACACTTTGTTGGTAGACCTCGAACGGGATAAGAAAGATCTGCTCGAAAAGAAGGTTGTGCTTGACAAACAACAACGTCGCGTCGATGTCCTGCTTCGTGAAAATGAACAACTCAAAGAATACCTCGACGAGAACAAAAAGGCCATTTTGAAAGAGGCGAAGAAAGAAGCCCAGAATATCATCTTGAATGCAAATAAACTCATAGAGAATACTATATCCGAAATCAAGGAAACAAAAGCCGAAAAAGAGAGCACTGCGAAACTTCGCCAGAACCTTCAGCAAGAGCTGAAAAAACACCAGATTACCAAAGAAGCTCCTGAACAAGTTTCAAAAGCCGACGAAGAGTTGAAACACGGCGACTGGGTTAAGCTGACTGATTCTGAAACAGTAGGACAGGTTATCGATGTAACGAAAGACAACGTCATCCTCGCAATTGGTGAACTTCGCTCGGTTGTTAAAAGAAAAAGGGTAGAGCGTATAACAAAGAAAGAGGTGCCGAAAGAGATTCGCAAGTCGTATTCCTCACAGTTAACGGACACTTACGCGTCATTTAGCCCGGAGATAGACATACGGGGAATGAGGGGAGAAGACGCCTTACACGAGATCGAGAAATATCTGGACAGAGCGCTGATGATGGGTATGTCAAGCCTTAAGATTATTCATGGAAAGGGAGATGGTATCCTAAGGAAACTAATCCGCGGATACCTGAGTAAATATTCCCAGGTATCGCGGATGGAAGATGAGCATGCCGATCGTGGTGGCGATGGCATTACCTATGTATATCTAAGCTGATCTAAAAGTCAACTTCCTTATGTTCGCCTTCCTCGTTCGCCTTTCCCGTAATGGTGTTTTTTACCAGCGATACGATTTGAGCAAGGAGGAGGTCGGGTGTATCCCAATACTCGGCCTTATCTGGTTGTATTCGTAAAAGACATAACTCAGGATCCTCCTTGCCGTATGGGAACCACGTCTTATAACGGTCATTCCACAGTTCTTCAATCTTTAAAGGGTCCTTTGTGACGCTGGCGGTGCCTTTCACAGTAACATAAAGGTCGTTGGCCGGATCGCTGTAATTTAGCACTACATGAGGGTTCAGCTCAATCTCCGTAGTCTTTCTTGAGCTCTTTCTTGCAAACATCCAGATCAAGCCGTCATCTTCAATTTTAAAGGTGTACATAGGCCGACTGTCGATACTGCCATCTGGCTCTGTTGTAGTCAGCATCGCAATTTTGATATCCGCAATCTTGGACGACAGCTCCCGGGCCTTTTTAATATATTCGATCTCGTCAAGCTGTTCTTTAACGGTGTTTCCTGTAAGTTGTGTCATAAATGCTTGTTTTTTATTATGATATAAATAACAAGACTTTCCAGCGGATTTTGTTTAAAGAAATTTAATTTGCCTGAGCCTAACGGTCAGAGTGTCCGAGACTTTTACCAGGATTCACAAGGTCACGAACCAGTTGCTTAAGTTCTTTAATCTCTGGAAAACGACCGGATGCCTTTCGATCGAAGATGATTTCACTGTCCAGACGTATCGAAAAGGTGCCGCTCGTTTCAGACGGCTTTAAAAAAACTCCCCCCAGATCGGTCGAAAATGTTGTCAACAACTCTTGCGCCATATAAGCCGATCTTAATAACCAACCACATTTCGGACAGTATTCGATCGTCACTGTCTGCTTTATTTTCGTAATGATGTTTTCGTCCATAAGGTATTAGTTTAAAGTTATATGAAGCTCTTTACCTGTTAGATCAAGATAGGTATTCTGCAGCTGGTGAAGATATGCTACCTCCAGATTTTCAGCATTCCCAAACACTCCCGTCTGTCCTGAAAAATGAAAAGGAAGGTGATCGTCCGGCCCCAGCCATTTATCACTTTCCTCCGGATCCCTTTTGAATGAGGCTTTGACAAGCCAGTCATTCGAAAGTCTGACCGGATTAATCTCATTGAACCGGATCCTGAACTGATAGCCAGTCCGCGGACTCAGCATATCACAAATAATGCTCTCGCGCTGCATTTCTCTTACAGATAAAATGCCTTCCTGATTCTCTCTCGGATAAACAACTATAATATTGCCTTCTCTTAACTGACCGATATCCATACAAGCTCAAATGTTTACAATAGGTTGAACAAATAATCGCTATCACCCTGGAAGGGAGTTATTCATAACGATGTTACACGCACGAATATAGAAAATAACTAGTTTCGTCCTAAGCAACTGTCTATTTTGTTAGGCAAGCGTAATAAAAACTCTAATATTCCTTTTATTACTTTAATAGCAAAGTTAAAAGCAAGATATTTGACCTGTTAACAATTCCGAATAGAAATTATGAAAAAATATATTCTCGTTCTCCTCACCATATTTGTCGCAGGAGCTACTCAGGCACAGGTACTGGAACCAGTAAAATGGTCCTACGCATCAAAACGTATCAGCAGTACAGAAGCGGTTGTGTTAATCAAAGCTACGCTGGACAAGGGGTGGCATATTTATTCACAGAACGTTGCAGACGGCGGTCCGGTTGCTACATCCTTCTCCTTTTCGCCCTCAAAAAGCTATACTCTTGTAGGCAAGACTATTGAACCAAAGCCTATAACCAAGTTTGAGAAAGCTTTCAAGATGAACGTAACTTATTTCGATAATTCAGTAGTGTTTCAGCAGAGGATAAAGATTAAGGCAGGACAACCTGTCGTAAAGGGAACATTAGAGTTCATGGCCTGCAATGATGAAAAGTGCCTTCCTCCAGATGAAGTCAGCTTCAGTATTCCGGTAAAATAGCCTTCCCCTTCAAATGATGAGATTAAGACAATTAAGTGTTCTTTTTTTATTTCTTGTAGTTCTTTTTTCTACCCGTGTTCAGGCACAGGACAGTGTCGAAGCTGTTGACTTTAGTGATATCGAATTTACTGATATCGAGCCCGGCGCTGTGGTAGATAGTTCACTTGTATCAGCAACAGAACAAGTTCGCGCCTCCGCAGGCACCGGTTCCGTCAGCCCGGCACCAGTAGTTGACGGTGCATCTGTTACCCGTCAGGATCATAACCGCTCGTTGTGGGCGATCTTCATTGCCGGCTTTCTGGGCGGAATTGCAGCTTTGATTATGCCCTGCATATTCCCGATGCTTCCGCTAACGGTTAGTTACTTCACCAAGAGTGCAGCAAGTAAGTCGGGAGCAGTAAGTAAGGCATTGGTCTACGGACTTTCTATCATCGTGATATACGTGATTCTTGGTCTTATCGTAACCGTAATCTTTGGAGCAGACGCACTTAACAGCTTATCTACGAACGGTGTTTTTAACTTCGTATTCTTCTTGATGCTGGTTGCCTTTTCCGCCTCATTTTTAGGCGCTTTTGAACTAACCCTGCCTTCTTCATGGGTAAATAAGGCAGATGCAAAATCAGATAATAAAGGTTTCGTCGGCATATTCTTTATGGCGGCTACCCTTGCCCTTGTCTCCTTCTCCTGTACCGGCCCGATCATCGGGTATCTGCTGGTAGAAGCAGCCACAATGGGAGCTCTTTTAGGACCTGCGGTTGGAATGTTCGGCTTCTCTTTAGCTCTTGCTATTCCCTTCGCCCTGTTTGCTATGTTTCCCTCGCTTATGCAGTCTTTGCCCAAATCGGGAGGCTGGCTTAACAGCGTAAAGGTTGTTCTAGGATTTCTGGAGCTTGCGCTTGCCCTCAAATTTCTTTCGAATGTTGACCTGGCTTATCATTGGGGATGGCTTGACAGGGAAGTATTCCTTAGCCTATGGATCGTGATATTCGGATTGATGGGGTTATATCTCCTCGGAAAGCTAACCTTCTCTCATGATTCCCCGCTCAAGTTCCTTTCCGTGCCGAGGCTATTTTTGGCAATCATCGTGTTGTCTTTGACGGTCTACATGGTTCCTGGTCTCTGGGGCGCACCGCTGAGCTCTATTTCAGCATTCCTGCCACCACAGCACACGCAAGACTTCGACCTGTATACATCTTCTCTTAAAGCGGAACATAATGCCAGCGCGTCGTCAGAAAGCGGACAACCACAAAAATATACCGATCTGTTCGAGGCACCTCTGGGGCTTACCGCTTTCTTTGATTATGAGGAAGGCCTTGCTTACGCGAAGAAGGTAAATAAGCCGGTACTTATTGATTTTACCGGGCATGCCTGCGTCAATTGCCGCAAGATGGAGAGTTCCGTATGGCCCGATAAGCGAGTGCTTGGAACGATCCGTAATGAATACGTGCTTATTCAGCTGTATGTTGATGACAAGACAACATTGCCCGAAAGCGAGCAGTTCACTTCCTCAAGAGGGAAGAGGATCAAGACCGTTGGCAATAAATGGAGCGACTTTCAGACTAGCCGTTTTAACGCCAACTCGCAGCCTTTCTATGTGTTACTTAACCCTCAGGAGCAGGTTCTTGTAAACCCGATTGGAGCAGATTATAATATCGAAAGTTATCTCGGTTACCTGAAAAGCGGTTTGGATGCGTTCAAGGGCATAAAATAAGTTCAATAAAAATCGATTTCCAGTTATTTTTTCCTTGAAAAATATATATTTGCTGCAAAAGATTATTATTATGGAAAAATTCACCAAATTGAAAGAGCTTGTTGCTTCCATGGAAGTTGACGCTGACAAATTTTACACTAAAGGTAGCGGTGCTGCAGGAACCCGCGTTCGTAAGGCATTGCAGGAGATCAAAACATTGGCTCAGGAGATTCGTAATGAAGTAACTGAAATCAAGAATAAAGAAGCATAGTCCAATCCTATAAATACTTTAAAGGCTGTCCCCAGAGGCAGCCTTTTGTGTTTCCGGTGCTTTTCAGCTCAAATATGATTCTCGTCACACAAGATTTTTATAAAAGATAAGTTTATCTTTTATTTGCTAATTTTGGGATATAAAACCAATAGACATGGTAATTACCCGAAAAACGCTCATCACCGAACTGTTAAAGGTAGAGAAGGATGCCGTAATCAGGCAGCTAATACAACTAAATCCAAATTTCTCCAGACTTAAAAATCCAGTCTTCCGAAATACACTTGCCAGAATGGTGAACATTGAATCTGCCTGCAAAATGGCAGGTTGCGAAATCTCCGCCTTTCTCGACGCCATGAGGGAAATAGGGTTTGTCGTGCTGGACCAGGCTGAAGTAACCGATCAGCCTCTGCCGCAAGCACCGTCTATCTCCAGGGCATTTGATCAGGTGCTCGACGTACGCCCGATGTTAGCACAGAAACAAGATCCTATCAAGATTATCCTGCAGAGCATTGATACTCTCGAAGAAGGCAATACGCTCAAGCTAATTGCCCCATTTGAACCAATCCCACTCATACACATGCTCAACGGCAAGGGCTATGCTCACGAAGTAGAGCAAGAGGGGGGAAGCGTTATTACCTATTTCAGGAAAGATCCAAACGTCGCCAGATCTCAGAAGATGCCGGTTAATACGCAGACCAAGCCAATTGAAACAGATTTCGAAAGTCTGGCTTTAAAATACGCAGGCCGTCTGCGCACCATAGACGTCCGTAACCTCGAGATGCCCCAGCCCATGATCATGATCCTGGAGAACCTCCAGGAAATGCAGGATAACGAAGCTTTGTTTGTTTACCATAAGAAGCTGCCCGTATATCTGCTGCCACATCTTCAGGAAAGAGGGTATGAACACAGTACACAACCTACGGAAGATGGAAAAATGAACCTGATTATCTATAAGCCATGAATCCGCTGCCCAAGAACACACCGGGGATGTACCGTCTTATAGTCGCGCATTATCTCATTTCAGGGATATGCTTTGCCATGCTTGCAGTGCTTCTGCTCACTCTGTGCGGAAATTTTCCCAGCCACTATTTTGCGCCAGGTACACTTGCAATAACGCACCTGGCCGCGCTGGGCTGGGGCACCCTGATCATCTTCGGAGCCTGCTACCAGCTACTGCCCGTGTTGCTCGAATGCGATTTGTATAGCACTAAGTTGCCCTGGATCGTACTGGCTTTGTTCCTGCCCGGTCTTTTTTGCCTCGTTTATTCTTTCTGGATATTCGATCCCGGTCTTCACATGCAGGCCGGAGGAGTATTGCTTACTTCGTCCATCATTTTGTTCTGTGTAATCGTTTTTAAGACAGCCGCCAAGAGTAAGGTAGCTTCTGCTCATAAAGATTTTATCCTGACGTCCTGTGTATGGCTTGCCGCTACCGCAACCCTTGGCACCTTAATGGTGTTCAACTTTCAATATGCATTCTTGCCCAAAGTTCACCTTCACTTTCTTCGTCTGCATGCACACATGGGTATCGCCGGATGGTTCCTGATGCTGATCATTGGTGTAAGCGCTAAGCTCATACCCATGTTTCTCGTATCCAGGAATCAGCCATCGAACCTGCTCTCCTGGAGCTTTTACCTGATAAATATCTCGCTTCTTCTGTTTATGGCCGACGGCTATATCAATGGCCTCAATCTGAAAACCCATCTGATGGTTTTAATGATGCTGTGCGGACTGGCGTTCTATTTCGTCTATGTACACAAGTGTTTCCGGTCAAGACTCAAAAAAAAGCTCGACATACCTATTCTGAAGACCGTGCTTTCGATCGTGTTCCTTTCTCTTTCCGTCTTGCTGCTTCCGGTCATCATCCAATTTGCAGTTAAGCAGAGCGCCTGGTCGGTCAAGCTATCCAGCCTCTACGGAATGCTGATCTTTATGGGCTGGATAACCGCTCTCATTATGGGGCAAACGTTCAAGACGCTACCATTCATTATTTGGGTAAAAAAATATGAACATCTCAGCGGTAAGGCCAGGATCCCCATGCCGGCAGACCTTTATCATGCCAAGCTGTTGAAACTTCAGTACTTCGCATACATTGCCTTCTGCTTGTCTTTCTTTGCAGGTTTTCTGCTTTCAAATAACCTCCTGATGATCGCCGGCGCCGTCAGTATAGTGATCGCCGCATTTGCCTATCTCGGAAATGTCATCATTATCCTCACCCATAAAACGACTGTCAAACTATGAAAGAATTTAGTATCACCAACAAATCGTCATTTAAAGAGCTTCAGATCATTGAATCGCTCAGAACCGTCCTTGACCCCGAATTGCAGATAAATGTCATCGATATGGGTCTCATTTACCATATAGACGCGGAGCCGGACAGCGATGCGGTAAAAATCCAAATGACGCTTTCCTCACTACATTGTCCCATGGGAGAGGCGATTCTGAAATCCGTGCAGAACCGTATTGAAACAGACTTTCCAGGCTCCCAGGTCGATGTGCAGCTGGTTTGGGACCCGCAATGGACTTATGAGAACATCACTGAAGAAGGTCTTAAGCAGCTCGGTCGGTAGTCAGAAATTATTTAAACCATTTTTATAAATATGACCAGGGTCATTTATTTGCAAATCAATAAAAGATATATTTGTCTTCTATTAAATCATAAATGCATGGAAACCATAACCACCCTTAATGTTACTGAAATAGAACCTCGTTTCAGACATCCCATAATTTTCGAACAATTCGACGCCCTTGAAGCGGGAGACGGATTTATTATCTCTATCGACCACGATCCAAAGCCACTTTACTATCAATTGATTGCCGAACGCGGGAATATCTTCAGCTGGGAATACCTGGCAAGCGGTCCGGATACCTGGCAGGTTAAGATCGAACGTACGACACCCGAAGAGCAGGAAGCTACGATAGGGGAGATTGTGGCTAAAGATTACCGCAAAGCCCAGGTTTTTAAGAAATTCGGCATAGACTTTTGCTGCGGAGGAAAGAAAACGGTAAGCGAGGTATGTAACAAGAAGGGAATCGATATTTCTGAAGTGAAGCAACAGCTGGCTGCTATGAAAGGTGATCAGGGAAACCCTTCTCAGAATTATCAAAGCTGGGAGCTTGATTTCTTATGCGATTATATTGTTTCTACCCATCATAAGTATGTCAAAGATACTCTTCCATTCCTGTCTGAGATCTCCGCAAAAGTAGCCCGTGTTCACGGTGATTCACACCCCGAAGTAGTTGTCGCGGCCAATGCATTTGCAGGAGTAGCCGCAGATTTGAGCGCGCACTTACTAAAAGAAGAAAAAGTCCTGTTCCCTTACATCAAACAGCTCGTTGCAGCGAGGAGGGAAAATGCAGCGCTACCCCAGGCACCATTCGGTGAGGTATCCAATCCGATCCAAATGATGGAAGCTGAGCATGAGCATGCAGGAGAAGATCTGTCAGAAATCCGGACCGTTACGAACGACTTTGCTGTACCTGATGACGCATGTACGTCATATCGCATATTGTACAAGATGTTCCAGGAGTTTGAAGGCGACCTCCATCAGCACATTCATCTTGAAAACAATATCTTATTCCCTAAAGCGATAGAGCTGGAACAAACGTGGAATGACTAAAGCCTGTTTACTCAGAATGAATTAAACTCGCAACAGTTTTAAAAGATATGATACTTTCCAAATCGTGTGAATATGCTATACGCGCTGCGATCTACGTTGCGTATAAAACAGTTCGGGGTGAAAAAGCAGGCATAATTGAAATCTCGGAAGTCATCGGATCACCCATGCACTTTACAGGAAAGATATTACAGGCACTTACGCGAAAAAAAGTTCTCTCTTCTTTGAAAGGACCAACGGGTGGATTCTTTATCGAGGATCCATCCTCCGTATACCTGGTCGATATCATATATGCTATTGACGGCGATGGTATTTTTAAGAACTGTGTTATGGGATTGAGCAACTGCTCAGAAACGCGTCCCTGCCCCATGCATCACCAGGCAAAGCCTATCCGTGACCAGCTATGCAGCGAGTTTAGTAAGAAATCCGTCTTCGAAATGGTTGGCGCTTACGAGAAGAACGAGTATTTCCTGAGATAGATATTGAAATAATTGATTCCTAGTAATTTAAAAAAAACTTGAGCTCAATCTTCCAAAAGCCCTCAACACTTCAGCATTCTTTTTGTTATACTTACAATTCGGAATGATAAATTAATGTATTGTCTATGAATAATCAATCAAAAATAATAGCTGCATTGCTGGCAGGAGTTGCCGTGGGGGCTGTAGTAGGTCTTTTATTCTCTCCAGATAAAGGTGAAGAAAACCGGGACGGAATAGCTGGATGGTTTAAAGATATATATGATCTTTCTAAAGAAAAAACGAGTGACCTGGCTGAAAAGGGCATGAATGCCGTTAAGTCTACGAAGAACTCAGCAGAAAGTCATATAGATCATGCTGAAAGCGCTTTGGGCGTATAAGCTTACTTGAAATATAAGTTTTTGAAGCGAGATCCTGCTATAAACAGCAGGATCTCGCTTTTTTTATATACTTTAGAACTGACAAGCCAATTTGGCGCTAAAGCGCATTTAACTACTACTGTTAGGTATTGATATGGATAAGAAAGCCGCATTAAAATATGTTATTAGCTTTATCTTAATCCTGGGTGCCGATTACCTGGAAGCTTTCATTCTTGGTAGTCAGAATGGTACCCCTTCACTTCTCCTTTTTACGGTCGTTATCATTTTGTCCCTTCGATTTTTAGGTAAGGGCCCTGCAATCTTCGCCCTCCTCATCTCTGTCGCTGTTTCCTTCGATGCGCTTCTGATGAGAGACGGAGAGTTTTACTGGTCTCTATCTCAATTCCTGAAGCTGCTGTTATTCATTCTGGAAAATGCCGTTATTATCTACATCATCGACTCCTATATTAAGCAAACAAAAGAAGGACTACTGAAAGAAAAACGCTTCAAAACGCTTATCGAAGAAAGCTCAGAGGCCTTTATGCTCGTGAAGTTGAGCGGATTAATTCACTATCATAATCAGGCTGTTCACCGTATCACCGGCTATCGTGCAGAGGAATTAGAGCGAATATCGGTTTGGGATCTGATAAAAGATGATGACATAATTACCGTAAAAGAACATTATTTCAAAGCGGCATCACATGCAGGATCTGCAGTCACGATACAGCATCGCATGAAAAAGTCAGACGGCAGTTTCATCTGGGTCGAAAACGCTATTGCCAACCATCTCGAAAGCAAATCCATCCAGGCCATCGTCATGAATTTCAAGGATGTCACTAACCGTATCAATCACGAGCAGGAGATGGGCGATTTCCTGGGAATTGCATCTCATGAGCTAAAAACCCCACTGACGAGCCTCAAGGCTTACACACAGATCCTTGAAATGCGCCTGAAAGCCGAAAATAATACAAACAGCATACAGCTGGTTAGTAAGATGGATAAACAGATCAACAGAGTTATTGGTATGATCTTCGACCTGCTCGATGTAACAAAGCTCCAGTCGGGTATTATGTATTTGAAAAAAGAAACCTTCCAGCTTAATGATCTGGTGTCTGAAGTCGCTGAAAACCTGGGTAGCGTACATCAGAGCCATCAGATTGAATTAGTGCTTGACAAGAACATCCCGGTGCGAGGGGACCGCACGCGAATTAATCAGGTGCTCGTGAACCTTGTCACAAACGGGATCAAGTATTCACCTGGTAGCGATAAGCTTATCGTACGCACAGTCATCGAGAATGATGCTGTTTCCGTTTATGTAAAAGACTTTGGTATAGGTATATCCGAAGTTGAGATAAAGAATCTGTTTAGTCGATTTTATCGCGTGAGCAGCGTGCGGGAATCTTATCAGGGTCTTGGACTCGGCCTGTATATATCCAACCAGATCATCGAGCAGCACCATGGAAAAATGGGAGTTGAAAGCGAAGAAAATAAGGGCTCAGTCTTTTGGTTCCGCTTGCCGCTCGGCGTCACAAAAGATTAAACCCGGACTAATTATTTTGCTTTGCGTCAAATATACCTGGAAGATTTACGCATCAGATACCTCTTCCTGCCGACTTCAGTCTCGTCTGAACCTTTTTCATCTTCCATGTATATACCAGAATCGCCACTGCTCAGGTATGCGATGAAGCATGCTATAGCGAAATAGAACAAATAATCCGGTCCAAAAAGCTCAGCACCCATAATTGTGCATGCAATAGGCGTATTCGTTGCTCCTGAAAAGACTGCCAGAAATCCTAACGCAGCAAAAAGTCCCGCCGGCGCATCCAACAATCCCGACAGGGTGTTGCCTAACGTCGAGCCGACAAAAAACAATGGGGTAACCTCACCACCTTTAAAGCCTGTCCCAAGGGTTATTCCGGTATAAATGGTTTTCCATAGCCAGCTCCAGGTATCTGCACCTCCGGCGGAGAAGCTGGAAGGTATAGTTACAGCGCCGTGATATTGCGCTTCCACACCAAGACCCAGATAGTCAGGTTTTCCGTTCAGGACCGACAGAAAAATGATAGCTGCGCCGCCTGCGAGGGGGATCATCCATTTGCGTGGAGCCAACTTCAGGCTTACCCGTTTAACGGTCTTCGAAAAAAGTATGAAGCTATAGCTGGCAAGCCCAAAGCCTACAGATGCCAGAATCACTTTGCCCATAAGGTAAAGCTCATCCATCTTCGAAAACGCCGGGAGCTGACCTATCTGATAGTGTGTATGAGCGATCCCTAAGAAAGAAACGGTCTGGTCGGCTATCAAACTGGCGAGCAAGGCTGGTAAAAGGAGATTTAGCTTCAGCCGCTTGAATGTCAGCACTTCCACGGCGAAAATGGCTCCGGTAAGTGGCGTGCCGAAGACAGCCCCGAAACCGGCTGCTATTCCAGCGGTAAGCAAGACATGACGCTCATTATCGGGTAATCTAAACAGCTTGCAAAATGCAGCTGATACGCTTCCACCGACTTGTACAGCCGTACCTTCGCGTCCGGCGGAACCTCCAAAAAGGTGAGTTATGACCGTGGTCAGTATGATGATAGGCGCCATCTGAGATGGGACACCCGCCCCCGGTTCATGTATTTCCTCAATAATGAGGGCATTTCCTTTTTCTGACGACCTGCCTATTGATTTGTAAATGAGATTTATCCCCAGGCCAGCGAACGGAAGGAAGTAGAGCAACCACTCGTAGCGAAAACGGATTTCTGTTGCAGACGATAATAATACGAGAAAAAGTCCCACCATGCAGCCTATCACAACCGAGGTAAGGGATATCATCAGGATCCATCTCACTAATCGTCTAATAATGTCAAATGTCATTGCTTGTTTCAATTTGCCTTTGAAGAAGATACCAACAGCGAAGTAAAACATTATTGTCCGATTTTCCTTTATACGCTGTCAAGATGTTTAAACATGTATTCACTAAAAGGAGAAGTCTTCCGCGCGTCATGTTTTTGGTCTGGCTTCGACAGGAGGGCTGGAAGATCGTAGCTTTACAGGTGTTACCAGTAAACGACAAACTCCCATACGATGAAGCTATCTTTACTTATTTAGAATGTCTGTCATTTAATATCTTTCAATAATAAAAACAAAAAAGCAATGAAAAGAATGATCCTGTTGCTGCTTATGATAGCAGCCTCTGCGACAAGTTTCGCCCAAATTAGCTGGAAGTCAGATCCAATGCACTCCAGGCTTGGATTCAAGGTGACACACCTTGGTATCTCTGATATAAGCGGTGCTTTTAACAAGTTTGATGCTACAATGTCTTATACAAAGCCTGACATGGCGGATGCGGTAATAACCTTAAATGCAGATGTGAGCTCCATCAATACCGCAGTAGAGATGAGAGACAATCACCTGAAGAGTGCAGACTTCTTTGATGCGGCTCAGTATCCAAACCTTACCTTCAAAAGTACTTCGATAAGATCTGCCGGAAAGGATAACTTTAAAGTTACCGGCGACTTGAGTCTTCATGGTGTAACTAAATCAGTCACTATGGATATGTTATTCAGAGGTATAGGAAAGAACCCGGCAGCTAACAATGCAGAAGTAGCGGGAATTCAGGTAACCGGAACAATCAAGCGCTCAGACTTCGGAATAGGCACCAAGTTTCCCGCACCGATGATCAGCGACGAAGTGTGGATACAGGCTGACGGAGAATTCGGACAATCTAAATAATTAATGATGTACAAACTTAAAATCATAAATTCTACTGTAAGGCCGGGAAGAAAGGGTCCGGTTGTGGCATCCTGGATTGCGGAGCTAGCTAAAAATAGCGGAAACTTCGATGTTGAGGTTCTCGATCTTGGAGAAATAAACCTTCCCTTGATGAACGAGCCGAAGCACCCGGTGATGAAAAAATATGAGCACGAACATACCAGGCAATGGTCTGCAAAAATAGAAGAGGCAGATGCTTTCATTTTTGTGACTGCCGAATATGATCACGGCTATCCCGCAGCATTGCGCAATGCCATAGAATATCTTGTTCACGAGTGGGCTTACAAAGCCGCCGGCCTGGTAAGCTATGGTGGTATTTCAGCAGGAACTAGGGCAACCAACGACCTCAAGCGCGATCTGATCACGATGAAGGTTGTGCCTCTGTCTGAACAAGTTAATATTCCGATGTTTACCCAGTTTATCGACGATGAAAGCACGTTTAATGCGAATGAGATATCTATGAAAGCTGCAGACGCCATGCTTAAATCTATCGTTCGCTGGACGAAAGGTTTGAAAATCATCAAAGAAGATCAATAACATTCTTTGTTTACTTTACATAAGCGACTATGCCGGATAAGTTAATTCTTGTCCGGTTTTTTTATTTTGTTACATCTTGTCTGGCTGAATATGATGTATTTCTGTTTTTTTCTCATAATTTCACGGAAAATGCAAAATACATAGAACCTTTTACGCGTTCATCAGGTATAAGGATAAAGGGAAATCAGAAAAGCATCTATCAAATTTTTAGTTCTATTGATTGTGAAAAATAGCAATTTTCTTCAGCGGTTGATCAATTATATCCGGCCTTCTTTCGTAGAAAAGAAGAGGAGAAAAGCTATTATTCAGCGCCTTGAGGAGATCAACATAGAACTGATTGATGTATCTCATACTTGCAAGATGTATGGCGATCTTGACATGAGCTTTGAGCAGGCCTTGAAATACAAAGATTACGTAGCCCTGAATTATGAATATGTAAGACTTGAAAGAGAACTCTATAGTCTTCCCGAGCCAGAGAAAGTTAAGGTTCCCGTTTCCCAGAACTAAAAAGCCAAAGGCATCTTCTTGTATTTTATCCGCTAAATTTCGTAGTTACTAATCCTTTAAAGATATCGCCGTAAAGACAGGTAAGGGTTGCGGCTTCTATATTTCCATAATACTCCCATCCTGAGTCCATGTTTGCTTATCAAAACATGGACTCATGTTGGTATGCTCATTGTTTATTGCTGTATTCTTAGGCCGTATGCCTGGGGTATTATTTTGAAAAATCCAAATTATTTCCACTTTGTACCCTTGTTAACCTGTATTTGATAGGAGTTTGTTATCCAAGTCAACCATTTGAAAATAAGTTGTT